>Ga0169931_10005914_pt1 | contig 18576 bp, 21 predicted proteins | sample Kivu_15m_20L_FD_129675 | JGI IMG/M metagenome (GOLD analysis project Ga0169931, IMG submission 129675) | Freshwater microbial communities from Lake Kivu, Western Province, Rwanda to study Microbial Dark Matter (Phase II) - Kivu_15m_20L... | ecosystem: Environmental > Aquatic > Freshwater > Lake... | reverse complement strand
TCGATACTTTCGGGACAACTCGATGATTCGGTCGTATACGGGCCGGCGCTCATCGACCGATAGATATCCATTCTCGACCGCCCGATCGAGCGTACGCTCGAGAACGGGGAACTGAGTATGTGCACCAGCTTGTGGACCAGCCTGGGCCTTGTGGTCCGAAGCCCTTGCCGGGAGCACTGCGGCCGGAGCTACTCGACCGGGGGCAGGCGGCATCGCAGCCACATGAGCGACAGGCGCACCTAGGGCATCGAGCCGCAGAGAGCTCCCGGCGAAGATACGATCAGGGTCGGCCAGCCCGTTCGACGCAGCCAGCACCCGAACGGCCGCAACAATATCAGCACCGCCGTGCGGTTTGCCGAGTGCTCTTAGCCGATCCTGCGCGATCTGGCTCAAGGTATCGCCGGGCTTGACTCGGTAGGTCCCGCCGCGCGGGTCAACAGCATCCCGGGGCTGAAGCGAAGCATTTTCCGCAAAACGCTGGGAAAAGCCTGTCCTCGCATAAAAACTCGGCTTGCTGGCTGGAAGCGAAGTCGAGTTCGCCGCTTCAAGCTCACCCGCGCGAGTCGGCACGCCGACACTCAATGAAGCGGCGACTGACCCGGGACGTGTACCCGAAAGATGCGGCGAGGCTGTGAAGGCTTGCATAGGGATTCGAGAGGTAAGCTGGCCCGGTTTATGCAAGCAGCATGCCTGCCGCAGCGGGTGTCGATTCTTCGACCCCAGATCATCGCTTCGGGCGGCAAGAGTCTTAAAGGGGAAGGTTTTCATGTCTAACGCGCACTTCTTCTGCCTGCTTTATCGATGCAGCTTGTTGACGACCGTTCTTTTCTTGAGCGTCTCTTGGCCCTCTGCAGGGATGGCGCAGCAAGCGAACTCGGGCATACGGGACCTCAGAGCAACCGTCGGTCCAGTCACACAAATTTCCCCGAGCTCAAACGACCGCGCGAGCGCAGCGCGCGAAAATCTGAGAGACGAGGCGCGAGCCTGGGTCGCTGACCGTACCGGGAGCCCAATCGAATCCATTGAAATCGGCGCACTCGACACCCGTGTCGATCCATCGACATGCGAACAAGGCTACATCTTTGACTTCCCATTTCAGAGCCGCTCGACGGTCAGGGCCCGCTGCGAGCACCCTCCCCGCCAGCTGTACCTCCGGGTCGGCATTCAAACAATGGAGGCGCGGATAACGGTCAACCGGAACTTGCCCGCGGGTCACGTTGTCACGCCGGCGGATCTTTCGACCCGAATGGGTCGACAACAGGGTGGCGGACTGTCGAACCCGGCCATGGCGATCGGACGTGCGCTCACCCGCTCAATCTCAGGCGGTGAGTTTCTCGATATCAGGGATCTGGATGAAGTGATGACTGTTGTTCGGTCGATTGTTCCCTTGGGCGCAGGGGATCGAGCGAGTTCGGGTGTCTTGCGTTCAGAGACTATTGCCAGACGTCAGGCACCACCCGGCGCGATCAGCGCCACTGATGCGACCAATCTCAGCCTGCGACGAGCCATACCAGCAAATCACATCCTGACGCAGGACGACCTCGTCGATGCGCGACCCGTCCTTGTCGCACGCCGAACGCTGATGCGGGGCGAGAAGCTCGACGCATCGATGTTTGAGATCGTGGAGCGCGACCGTCGACAGATTCCACCTGACCACCTTCAGTCTGGAGAGGGCCTCGCGAACGCAGAGCTCATCGCACCCATTCAGGCAGGCGAAACACTCAGGACCAGTCAGTTCCGTCGTAGTACGGTTGTCCGCAAGGGACAGCTCGTTATTCTTTCATTTAATCAGGCAGGCATCGAAATCAGCGTCAGGGTTGAGGCACTGGAGGATGCACGGATTGGCGATCAGCTCCGACTACGCAACCCCGACTCGGGCAAAACTCTCGCTGGCGTGGCCACCGGCCAGGGAACGGCACGCGCACTTTGATGCTAAAGTTTTAGGGATTACAGCCGAATCAGTAGATAGGGAAAGCTGTTTTCTCGCCCTAAAGGAAATCCGATGACCAGCCCGATCAATAGTCTCACAAGCTCCCTGTATGTGCAGACGACCGAGGCCCGCACTGCCGCAAAGAGCGAGCAACGAACGCCGCCCGCCCCTGTCGCCGCCCAGACAGGAGATCGCAACGAAGTCGGCGAGGCCTCCCGTCAGGCGCTCGCGGCCCCTGATTTCGACGCAGCAAAGGTCGAATCGATCCGCAAGGCAATCGTCGATGGCCAGTATTCGATGGATCCGAGGCGTATCGCCGAGAGCTTTATGGCGCTTGAAGCGATGCTGGGCCCCGTCGGTCGCTCACCCAGCGAGTGAACGAAGCCGTGACGCAAGCGCTCGATTTGGACCGACTGACCGCGTCGACGCACGCGTGTGCTCGCCTAAGGCGCATCCTGGAAGAAGAGTTTTCGGCACTGCGCGATCAGTCGCTGGAACGCTTCGAGCAAATTCAGATCCCAAAAGCTCAGGTGCTCGCTGACCTTTCCGAGGTCGTCGCGGCTCACAAGCATCTTGTCGAACAGAACTTGCCACTGCCTCCAATGTGGCTTTCTGCCTGGGAGACCTTCCGGCTGGCCATGCTTGAGTGTCGAGATCTGAACCGACGCAATGAATTACTCATACTTCGAAAACGCGAAGCCATACACGGGGCACTCAGCGCACTGGTGAGCCAGAACGGCGCGAGCCCACCCGTCGACCTCTACGATCGCCTAGGCAAAATCCGGCGCCTGCCCAAGGGTCACGCCTACAACCAAGCTTGAGTCACTCAGGCGCTCAGTTAGGCTCACGCGGCACCATACCTCTAAGTCGGTACGCCCAGGCGAGCACCACCGCCACCGCCGTGTAACACTCAACCGGAATTCGATCATCCATCTCAAGGTGGGCGAGAAGCGCCATCAACTCTGGATCCTCGGCGATAAAAACGCCACGACCTCTCGCCTCCTCGATGATTCGCTCGGCAAGCGCTCCTGTCCCTTTCGCAACCACGATAGGCGCCTTGGTTTGGGCGCCATACTCCAGGGCGATAGCGGACTTGCGACCTTTCACCACTCAGACTCTCAGGTCGACCGACGAATGGGCGACGTCCATCACGGTCTCGTCTTGACTGGGGCGCGGACTGCCCATCACCTTGAACGATTGCAAAGACAAGCCTGCCTCAACGAGCTCAACGCTCAGTTCGTCCGAGAATCGTTCCACGATACGCGCGACATCAGGACGTGCGGTCCAGACCGTGATCTCGACATTTTTCGCGGTCACCGCAGTCTTGATCCATAACTCACCCATCTCCGCGGGGCGCAAATGAAGATCGATGATGTAGCGCTGAGGTGCCTGGGGGAACCGTCTTGGCTCGCGCTCGAACCGAAGCAGGGCTGGCTCGGCGTCTGCAAAAGGAAGCATCAGGGAAAATACCTGACGCTGATCGGCCTGGACCTGTATCGACTCGACTTGGCTGCGTTCGATCTCGCCCAGTGCAGATTCGATCTGCTCCCCAACCGGCGAACGCGTGCCAATCGACCGGAGCACCTGTCGAAGTATCGCCTTGAGGTCGTTTGTAGCGGTCAGCCGTCCCATGGAAAGCATGGCCTCGGACCAAAGACCACTCGCCCAGAAAGCCTGCTGGACGGATTGCGCCGAAAGCGTGTCGACCCGAAGCCGCAACGCAGACATCGCAGCAGCCAAATGGGATGAACTCTGATGCGCCAAAATCGCCGTTTCAAGCACACCGGGCCTAAGGACATCAAACAACGAATCGAAGCTTAACGGTCGCGACAAGAGGCTTGAGAGATGGGCAAATAGCGATACTGCGGCAGGCGAAGTGACCGTGCTCGCCGGGGCCGCCCCCCCCGAACCAGACGCGCCTCCTAGTGTTGCTGGGACGCCCGCGCCAGACGCCACTGAAGGTGTTGGAGCGCCTGGGGGTAAAAGCTTCAGACCGATCACCCCGCCCGGCTGCCGCGTAACCTGAAACCAGCGCATATCGCCCGATGCCAAGCGCTGCCATCCCGCCGGGAGCATGAACAACCGTTCCTCTAGCTTGAGTGCGACACCCTCCCCCTCCATTTGCAGACTTGCTTGCACAATCTGCCCCTCGCGCAAGCCGAGCTGCCGGGCCAATGGCTCTGCGAGACGAATGATCGGCTGCTCGGCTACAAGCGCGGCATAGCGCTGTAGGGGGCCAATCGCCTCGGGCGCAACCACGCAGCATCCGTCACGGATACCGCACCCAACTGCGGCGCTCGGCTTCCTCGCGCTGGGCCGCAGTTGGGGTACTGGGCTGATCGGAATGCGAGCCCCCTGCAGCCAAGGGAGGGCGTGTAGGCTCGATTTCGGGGAATGCGAGCCTGCGCAACTCCGCCGAATCCGGCACACGCAGCAAAGTACCAGCAAGCAGTGGCCCCTGTGCTCCGCGAGGCAGCGCCGAAGGATTGAGTTTGGCAAAAGCCTCTCGAAGGAACGCAATCGAAAAGGGGCTGGCGGCCTGCGTCTGGGCAATGATGCGATCGAGCGTATCCCCGCTTCGAACCATGTATTGCCACCCACCTGCGGACTGGCTCGAAGACGACGCGGGAGCAACCTGCGCAGGCCGCGACGCTGACGCCTCGGATAACGACGGCGCCCCGGAAGGCACTTGGGCCTGGGCAAGCACCATGAGAGGCATACTCAGTCCAGTCGCAAACATGGACGCCGATAGGCATCGACTGAACGGAGCAGTAAACATCAAAGAGGAACAGCGACCCATTGCACACCTCGATCCGGAATGACCGATCCGGCAGTACGACCATCAGAAGATTCTAGACGCAGTGTCGCGCTGTGACGACCCACAGCAATGACCTGCGCGATACGCATGCCCTCCATCGCGCCCTGCTCCAGCACGCGGGATGGCACTCTCGCCGAATCGGAAAGCAGCCAGCGATCGCCCACGCGCACCCCGGCCCCAGCGCCTACGGGTATCTGCAGGACCGAGTTGGCCTGGAAGTCACTCCTGACCCGAAAGGGCTCGCAACCCACTGCGTCCTCCGCCAAGCCTATCCACTCCGTAACCTGCTGGCGGATGATGGGCTCGGCGGGACTACTCCAGTCGGCTCGCCCTACGGTCGGCGCCACGCCTGAAACCGAAAGCGAATACGAACGGCTCACCACGACAACATCGGTAGCTCGCTCGACCAGTGAAATCGCCAATGTAATGTTACGAGCCTCCAGGGGTGCGCCCGGTCTGAGACTACGGTCGGGCAAACCCGTCGACCTCACGTCGACGTCGAGAAAATAGGGAGTATCAAATGCCCCATTACTCGCGAGGCGGTAGTCGTAAAGATTTCCGGGCATCCTCTCAATCGTCACAGGCTGCAGCAAAGAGGCGCCTCGGGCTTGACGAACCAACTCGGCACGAGCGAATTCCGCAAGAAGGGTGAGTTTAGCTCTACCTTGTGCCCCGTCGAAGGGCTGAGCATCGATCCGAATCTGCGCCTGGCGCTTCAAGCCATCTGGGCGCCCCGTGCAATTTGAGGCAGGCGCTGGAGTAGCGGGTTCGGCAGAGGCTTGAACGAATGAGCGGGACGACGGGGGCGGGGCCAAAGTGGGCAGAGCGGCATTCACCGATTCGGCCTGTGCGGCAACCGATGACCGAGTCACCACCGCTTCGGATGCCCGAGCAGACGGGACTGCGCCCGACCGGCTCTCGGGTTCAAGATCAGCCAGCGCTCGCGCTCGAATATCGGAAAAAAGCCTCGTAACATGCCGAAACTGTCCTGACTCGTCCACCCAAGCGTTCGATGTCACTCGCACCGGCGCGTCCATGGCCCGATCGACCAAAGACTCACGGATGCGCTCGATGCGTGACGAGACAGCCGATGTACTGCCAGACACCTGAGGTGCATCGGGGGCATCGGCGAACACGCTCGAGCCTGCCGAGAGCAGAAGAACCGAAAGAGTCCCTGCGCGGATCGGACCGAGGCGAAAACGACGCCGCGCCGTCAAGTCCGATCCCCTCATTTCAGGCGTCGATGCAAGCGGCACGGTGCTCTCCTGAGATTGCGATCAGCGAATCTGAGCGCGAGTTTCTTCGAGGTACAGCGTGCGCAACTCGCGGACAGCGTCACGATCTAGCGATAGCGTGAGTTCATAGGTGTCTTGTCCAACCGGGTTGATGCTCACGACTTCTGCACTGTGAATGATGCCCTCAACCCTCGCCCTGACTCGATCGCTGCGCAACACCGCGTCGGCGATTGTCGTCGCACCGTCTAGAAATTGCCCATAAACCTGCTCGGCCAGACCTCGGTACGCGTCGAGACGCGCTGCACGAATTGCCAGCAACCGCTGCTGCGCAGGCAGCGAATGGGGTTGAATGCTGATCACCGCATAGCCAGTCGACTGGATTGGTCTACGTCGCTCCACTACAGCGGAAGTCGGCGCCACCGGAGCAATGAGCGCCACGGCGGGCGACGCCGAAGCTTTCACGGGCGCAGTACCGGACGGCGCTTCGGAGGCAGAGCCAAAAAACTTTGGAAACCCCGCGCATCCAGACAAGCTAATTGACAAAAGCAGCGCGTACAGCGCAGTACGTATCCTCATTGCCGGCTCCTGAGTTCGTCGTCGATAGCGCGCAAGGCTTTGCTCGCGTGGGGTGTTGAGGGAGGAATCGACCGCACCACCGCCGACTTGAGCCGCAACAATCAGAGGCCCAAGGGGATAAGGAGCATCCGCAAGGATGGTTTAGCGACTATACTCGCGCTCGGCTCATGATACAGACCGTTCAGGCAAAAACACAGTGCGAGGCAGTGGTCAGGCGAAAGGCCTGGAGACGATGATCGGCTCCAGTACGGCCTTAAACGAGGTGCGATCGCTGATCAAGGCGATTGCGCGGTCGTCTTCGACCGTACTCATTCTGGGCGAGAGTGGGACCGGCAAAGAACTGGTTGCCCGGGCCCTCCACGACCTATCCGATAGGCGGGACGCCCACTTCGTACCCGTCAACTGCGCCGCAATCCCAAAAGAATTGATCGAAAGCGAGCTGTTTGGACACCGAAAGGGGGCATTTACTGGCGCACTGGCCGATCGAATCGGTCGGTTCGAACTCGCCCATGGCGGGACGCTATTTCTCGATGAAATCGGTGATCTTGCGCTTGACATGCAGGTCAAACTGTTACGGGTGCTCCAAGAACGCGCCATTGATCCGATTGGGTCAAGTCGGCCCGTGCCGATCGATGTACGCATCGTGGCGGCAACGCACCGCGATATCGAGAGCGAGATCGACTCGGGGCATTTTCGTCAGGACTTGTTCTACCGCCTCAACGTTTTACCGGTCGAGATGCCGCCCTTGCGGGCGAGACTCGAGGATGTACCCGCTCTTGTCGAACATTTTGCCAAGCGACTTGCAGCACCAAGCAGCCCGCCGGTACGAGTAGCCGATGACTTGGCTCATATTTTTCAATGCTACGAATGGCCCGGCAACATTCGAGAGCTTTCGAATCTGATCGATCGTCTGAGCGTCCTCTATCCGGGCGCGCGCCTGAATCTGGGGATGGTTCCGCTGTCGATGCTGCCCCGTGGCATGCGGCTTTTTGCTGAACAAATGGTCAAGATTCGGGAAACCCAAATCTCATCTAGCGAGCCGCGGGAACCTGTCGACGCGCAAGATGTACAAGGCGAGAACGACTTTGATCTTCAGCTTGAACCAATATCTGTTGCGACAGGGCCCACATTTCGGCTTCAGATGGACGCAACCGAGGCCCCAGCTACGACAAGTGGAGTCGCTGTGCCCGAAGGTATCAAATCGGTCGAAGAAATTGTGATGTTGGTTGAGGACGATGTTAATCCCTCGGCTGGATTTTCCCTTGATTTACCCGACGACGGCTTACACTTAAAAGATCATTTGGCAGAAATCGAGAAAAGCTTGATCGTTCAAGCCCTCAATCGATCAGACGGCAACATCTCTCAGACGGCGCGGCTGCTTCGCTTGCAGCGGACCACCTTGATCGAAAAAATCAACAAGTACGGGCTGCGGGCAGAATAATCTTTCAGCGCCGAATCTCACCCGTTCCGGTCTGAGGCTCAGGCACTCCAGTCTGTGGCGATTCGGAAGGACCCGTCTGACGCGGATACTGCACAAAGCGCTCGCGCTCGTTTCTGAGGCCTTCCTCCCGTTGACGCTCTGAAATCACCTTCTCGAGAGCCGAGGCGCGAGATTGCTCTCCTCGCAGAAGCGCCTTTAGATCCGACTGCATATCGGGAAGAGCAGCCACGTTTCGCTCAATTGCAGACACGCGAGTGCTGAGTCCCGAAAGCGCCGACGCCTGGGCGCGAAGATTGCTCTCGAGGGCCCGCGCCTGCGTCGCGACTGCCTGCGCTGCATCAAGAGTCTGCCGCAGCAATTTCTCTCGCGCAGCAACCTGCTCAGAGGTCTCAATCGGCGCCACCGGCTTAGGAGCAGCGGATGCCGCTTTGGAAGCCGAACCCCCGTTTGCAGGAGCGGGCGCGGGCGACGGAGGTGGATCAACAGCCGCCACAGGCGCCACGGGGCGCGTGGCAAGCGTCTGATCCATTCGCTGGACACTCGCTTGCAGTTCGCGCTGCATCCTGTTCATGGCCGCAACTTGCGTGGCGAACCCCTCTACGCGTTCAGCAAGCGGCGCGATTTGATCCAGGCCGCTGCGCAACTCCACGCTCCGAGCCGCCAGCACTCCCAACATGGCGTTGACCTGGGTCACCCGACCACGCAACTGGATTGCCGATGCAAGGAACATTGCAAAGGCGAGCACGACGACAAAGCCCCCAAAGCTCGCGAGGACGATCGCCTGCTTGCGCTGGCGCGCCAGCGCAAGATCGAATTTGGCGCTGGCCTCAGAAAGCTTGCTGGCTGTGTGGGCCGCCGCACGCGCGGAACGATTAGCGACATCAGCAGAATCCAGAGCAAGCTTTGCCACTAGATCGATATCGTCACCGCTGCCTGCAGCGGCACGGACTGAGGTGGATTTCATGCGGGCTCCTTGGCTGCCTCGGCAGCGTCAGGCAAAACATCTTGAGCAACGGAAGAATCTGGCAGGCCCAAGGCATCGGGGTTGAAATCTGCAAATGAAGCGATGACGCCATCGACAATCGCCGCCGTCACGTCGATTTCAGCGCGAAGGGCTTCTGCTCGATCTAGCAGATCAGGTGATAACCTCCGAATACGCCTTGCGCGATCATCGGCTGTCTCAGGTTCGGAGGAAATTAAACCGGGCTCGGCCGCAATAGCTCCAAGTGTCGCTTCTGCGCTCGGGATGCTGTGAGCCGCAGGGTCAGACGCAACTTCAATCTCGGACAGCGATTTCGGATCATCCAATGGCGCGAAGACGAGGTTGTCGACAATTTTTCGCGACTCGCCGGGCTCGCCCTGCGACGCTTGGGGACTGACAGCATCGCCGCCAACCTGCGGGACCGCAACCTGATGCGGCGCATCTGAGCGAAAGATCGGGACGTCCTCAGACATGGGCTAGGCTCCAGTAACGTGCGAAATTGAAGAGCGCTTGGCGGCTTGAGGCGAGTGGCTTCGCTCGCCGGGCCACTCAAGGCTGGAGCGAGGCTCGAAACCCGCGCCAGGTCCGCGCTCACGATGTAACAGAACGACGATCAGAGCAGAAACCAGCAGGAGTGCCGCCACCAGAGCCCCTGCACCGAGCCAGTTGATCGGACGGCGTCGAGACACCTCAAGATCAATTGTGGGCTGTTTATGTTGACTCTGCGAGGGCATGCTGGCGATGGACAATGCCCCACTTCCCTCCCCGGATAGCGAGGGATCGTGCAGCGCGTCGGGTTGGCTTACAGCCCGATCCCGCCGCTGTTGGGCAGAAACATCCATTCGCCGAACCTGACGGCCCAGAGCGGACAAAAGCGGCTGGCTTCGCGCCCACTCGGTGGGGTCAATCAAGATTACGAGCCGGGTCCCGGCGCCCGGGAAATCGGTAACCAGACGCGCGAGCAGGTGACCCTCCGGTGAATCAAAGGCTCGAATATCGGGCACCAGAACGAATCGACCGGAAGATTCGACAGGCGCTTCAGCGCGAGCACGATCGAGACTCAGCGCACTGAGCATTTCGTTGAATCGATCAATCAGTGCCTCCCGCGTGGATGGGAGATAAATCTCAAGACTCGAGCCTCGCCGGGACCGGACGTACCGCGCAAATCCCCGCCCCCATCGATCCAGATCATCGCCACTCGCCGCGGTCACAGCAATGATGCCCGGTGTTATCCAAACCTGCTCAAACATGGCTTGGTCGGAGCTGCCGGGGCGCGACTGAAGATTTATACTCAAGAGGCCTCCCGCTGACCAGCCGTGTCAAATCGCATATCCGCAGGTACCTTCGGGTGGGGTCGATCCATCGCGGATTGACCGGGGCGCGGGCTGGACAAACTGAACACATACGCGACGACCTGTGCCACGGGGACATACAGCCCCTCCGGAATCGGCTGCTCCACATCAGTCGTGAAATAGAGGGCCCGAGCGAGCGGCGGCGCCTCGAATATTTCGATACCGTGCTGGCGAGCCTCTGTTCGGATCCGAAGCGCGAGGTGATCGATACCGCGAGCGACAACAACCGGGGCACCATCGGATGCTGGGTCATATGCAAGCGCAACCGCAAAATGCTCAGGATTGGTGATTACGACGTCGGCATCCTTGACCCGGGCCATCATTTTTTGTGTCGCGATCTCTCGCTGCCGACGCCGGATCTGTGCCTTGACCTCTGGCCTCCCCTCCATATCCTTGAGCTCGTCGCGAATTTCCTGCCGACTCATCTTCATCTTCTTCGTGAACTCATATCGCTGAAACGGCACATCGATGAGAGCAATCAGCACCAGCCCCAGCGCGACGATGACCGCAGCGCGCATGATCATCGACCCTGTCGCAGCAAGAGCGGGCTCAACACTCATCGCGCCCAGTGCTGCCAAATCCGCAAGGTTGCTCTTCAAGGTCCAATACAAAAGAAATCCAACTACCGTACACTTCGCGATGGCCTTTACCAGTTCGACACCGGCTTTTGCACCAAACATACGCTTCAACCCGTTGAGCGGGTTCAGCTTATCGCTTTTTGGGGCGAGTGCCTTGGTCGAAAAATTCATACCACCCATTGCGAAAGATGCACCAACAGCCAGCACCATCGTAAGCAGCAGGATAGGCAAGATCGGTATCAACCCCTCTCCGATTCGAGAAAGAAACAATGCCGGCAGGAGATGGGGAGACTCGAGCATCTGACGATCAAATACGAAGCCCGCGGCAAATCCATTGGCCAGTCGAGTCAGCACACCAGAACCGGTAAAGAGCAGCCAGACCAATGCACCGATGGTCACCGCCGCGGCGGACAGTTCTACCGAGCGCGGCAACTGGCCATCTTCTCGAGCCTTCTGCAACTTGTGCGCAGTGGGTTCTTCGGTCTTTTCGCCGCTATCGCTCTGCTCAGCCACCTGCGACCCCCAACAAATCTCGCACCCTCAGGAAGGACTGCAACCATAGCCACTCAATTCGACTGCCTACATGGTTGAGAGAGACCCAAAATACGAGGAGTCCGGCTGGAATCATTGCGGCGAAACCGACGGCAAAAATATTCAGACTGGGCGCCGCACGGGTCACGATGCCCAGACCCACGTTGACAAACAGCAACGCAGCCATGACCGGGAGCGCAAGCAGCAGCGCGCCGGAAAAGATCAGCGAGGACCATGCTAGAAGGTTCGTGAAAGAAGTTTCACCCACGAGTGCCTGACCGATCGGCAAAGATCTAAAGCTCTCGAGTACCAAGGCAACAACCAGGGTATGCCCGCCCAGACCGACAAAGAGGAGGGTCGAAAGAATGAGAATGAACTGAGAAATCACAGGTACGTTACCCACATTCGGGTCGATCATATTCGCCATGCTGAGACCAATGGCAGCCGAGATCGACTGACCTGCCACCACGAGCGCAGCGGTTACCACCTGAAACATCAAGCCCATCAGCCCACCAATCAATACCTGATTGAAGATCTCGCGCAAGCCCGCCGCACTGATCGGATCGATTACGGGCCATTCGGCAAGCGGATAAACGAGCATCGTCAGGACCAGCGCGAAGGTGATCCTCACGCGGAGCGTCACTGCATCGAGCGAAAAGACAGGAGCTGTCAGCAACAAGGCTGAAATACGAATCATGGGCCACAGAAATGTATAGAGGCCCGCAATGATTTGCTCAAAAAGTAAATTTAGCGCGGGCATGGGTCTGCGTGCTCGTGATTCATCAATCAGCTAAAAAGCAAGGGGATGCGCTCGAAAATGCGCCGGGTATAATCGACCAAGACACCAATCTGCCAGCCTCCAGCAAGCAAGAGAGCGGTGGCAAGCGCAGCCAGTTTCGGAATGAAGCTCAAGGTCATCTCGTTAACTGATGTCGCAGCCTGAATCACGCCGATCAGCAAACCCACAGCGAGCGCCACGCCGAGCAAGGGCGCAGCAATCAAAACGGTCATCCACAGCGCCTCCCGGCCAAGATCCACCACGCTGGCGATATCCATCGGAGCCCTCTTACTGAAAAGCGTTGAAGCTACCGGTGAGCGAGCCCATCAATAGGCTCCACCCGTCGACCAGGACAAACAGCATCAACTTGAAAGGCATTGAAATCATCATCGGCGACAGCATCATCATGCCCATCGACATCAACACGCTCGCGACCACCAGGTCGATCACAACAAACGGGATGTACAGCAGAAAACCAATTGTGAATGCACTACGAAGCTCCGACGTGATGAATGCGGGCATCAAGGTCAGAAATGGCACCGACTCAGGGCCGTCGACCGGAGGGTTGTTGGCGATGCGCATGAACATTGCAATATCGTCCTCCCGCGTTTGCCGCAACATAAAGGCACGAATCGGCTCCTCGGCAAGCTTGAGGGCCTGGTCGAAATTGAGCTGCCCTGTAAAGTAGGGGGTTAATACGTTCTCATAAAGAGTGGTGAGAACCGGCGACATGATGAAGAGAGTCAAGAACAGCGATAGACCGACCAGTACCTGATTAGGCGGCGTCTGGCCGGTCCCCAGCGCCTGCCTCAGAATCGACATAACAACGATGATCCTGACGAATGAAGTCATCGTGAGAACGATGGACGGGAGCAAAGTCAGAACGGTCATCAGACCGAGCAATTGCAAGGTCAGGCTGTACTGCGTACCCGAGGCCCCGGTACTGACCGTTACCGCCGGCAGTCCCTGCGCATGAACAGCCTCGCCCAATAGAAGCCACAGCATCAACGCCACGGGAATAGTCGCCCGGCTACTCACTTCTCGTTTCCCTCAGTCGCCTTTGTGGACCACTTCCGCAAAAGCTGCCGAAAGCGCTTGGCAAGGGCCGGATCAGGGGCGCCCCCGCTGGAATACGGGCGTGCACCCTCCTCCGCCTGTACGGGGCCATGCGCGAGAGCGTCTGCACCCTCGCATTCAGCTTCAATAGCCTCATTGCCCAGATTGGGATCGACTGGGAGAGTCATCAACAAGGTCACCTGCTGCTGAGTGATGGCAACCATCGCCTCGCGTCCGTCGACCCGAACGATCGCCAATCGCTGCTTCGGTCCAATCCACAGGGATTCGACGATGGCAAGTCGCCCGGAAGTGCCCCGCAAAGCCCGCCCGCCCATTCGCCTGAGGAGCCAGAGCGTCGCAACGAGCAAGACGATGACGAGCAGAAAACTGGCGAGCATCGACAGCCACTGCATGGGTTCGATCGGAGAGGCCATGAGGGACTCAGTCCGCTCAGAGGTTACGAAGGCGTTCGTTCGCGGGTACGACGCGCGTGAGCCGAATGCCGTAGCGATCGTTGACCAGAACAACCTCGCCCTGCGCAACAACAGTGTTGTTGACCAGAAGGTCGAGCGGCTCGCCAGCCATTCGATCAAGTTCGACCACGCTGCCCTGGGTCAGTCGGATCAGGTCTCGAATCTTGAGAACCGCACGACCGACCTCGACCGAGATCGTAACTGGAACGCTCTGCACGACTTCAACGTCAATCTGAGAACCGTCCGAGGCCTGTGCGCCGTCATCATCCATGGTTGAACTCATCGAGATCTCCAAAATTTGTCTCAATTCTTAACGGCACTGATCGCGCGCTCGATCCGAATCGCCTTGGAGGCGCCGGTCCGCCCGACCTGGGCATCGAACACGGGTATCTCACCGATCATGACTCGAACGCTCTCGGGCTTGCGCAGGAAAAATACTTCGCCAGGCTTTAGATCGGTGAATCGCCCGAGTGGGATCTGAAATTTGCCCAGCATCACCTTGAGTTCGAGCTTTGAATCACCGACGGCACTGAAGAGCTCATCGCGCCAGACTCGTTCGGATTCGGCATTACCGTCGCCGGTCTGGACGCGACTGCGCAACAGATCCCGGATGGGCTTGAGGGACCCGAAAGGGTGAACCACATCGACAGCGCCGGTCGAGTCAGGCCCGCTGTCAGCCTCGAATCGGTTGACAATCACCAGATCGTTTTCATCTGCAATCTGCGCAAATTGTGGATTGATTTCGGAATTGACCACATCGAATTCAACCTCCATGACCGGAGACCACGCATCTTTCAGCGAACGGAATGCGATATCCAAGATCATCCTGATGATTCGAGTCTCGGTCGGCGTGAAGAGTCGATTTGGCGGCAGCTGTCCCACACCGCGCCCGAACCCGCCAAAAAAATTGTCCAGCGCACTGAAAATCACGGTGGGCTCAATGACGACCATCGAGTAACCCCGGAGCGGATTCACCCGGACGACGTTCACCGAAAGCGGTGGTCTAAGCAACTTGAGGTAGTCGCGAAACTTCATCAACTGGGCGCGCGCAGGATTGATACGCGGACTGGTCCGCAATCCTTCCAGCAAGCCGAGCCGGAACAGCCGGGTGAAGCGCTCATTGATCATATCGATCGCCGAGACGTTGATCCCTACCGTACTGTCCTCGCTCGCCAAGTCGTGCTTAACCACCCGCGCTGCGAGGTTAAACCCCGTATCGACAGGCACCGTCCCATCGGCGACGCCAGCATTGAGTGCATCAAGCTCTTCGGGGGTCAGCAGATTACCTGAGTCGGACATGAGAAGCGCTCGGCTTTTTTACTGGAATACGAACTCGGTGAAGTGGATTTCCTCGATGCCGCCGAAATCCTCGTACTTCTCCAACAACGCGTTCATCGTCAAACGGATACGCTCGGCCAACTCGACCCGAAAAGTCGTCTTCACGATGTCGGCCTCGGTCGCCTGGCGCATCACATCCAGCACCGCTGAACGGATGGCGAATTCGTGCTTCTTGATGTTGTTGAACACCCGCTCGTCATAGTGGGTCATGACCGCCAGGCGAACTTGCATGACCTTGCGCGAACCCGTCACGTTTGCGAGCAGCGGCCGCTCCATCTCCATGTAGGACTGCTCAAAACGAACCCGTTCGGGGGCTTGCCGTGCTCTGGGCTGGGGCGCTGGCCTGGCAGAGGGGCCTGCCGGCGCGGAGGGTGAGGCCGCCTGAGCACTCGCCTGCCCCCCTCCACCGCGCGCCTCCGCACCCGAAGCGCCCCCGCTCGCTGACGCGCCCGCCTCACTGGCAAGCACCTCCGCCACCGGATCAACAGCCTTTTTGTCGAAAAAACCAGCGAAAAAGAGCGTGGCGGCCACCGACCCAACCACTACGATCAATGCACCGACTACGATCAAGATGATCTTGATCAGGGGGCTTCGCTTGACTTCGACCTCGTCATCTTCATCGGCCATGCTGCTTCTCCGTTATCAGTCAGACCATCAAATCCAGGCGCCGATCATCGTGCGCTTTGGGCTGAGTCACCAAACCTTCAGCCACATCACCCTGTACCGAATCGGACTCACCGCCGGCACTGACCCGCTTCTCAAAACGACCGGGTGTCGGCTTTCCGCCAGGCGAACCACCAAACGCGTTTTGCATGCCCAAGTGAGCAACGTTCGTGCCAATCCGCTCCAGCTCCTGTCTGAGTCGATCGAAGCCCTCTGCAATCAACGCCCTCGCTGCAGGGGAACTCGCGTCAAACAAGGCCTCGAGACGGCCGTTGTTCATCGTCATCTCGATCGAAATTTGACCAAGCTCCGCGGGCTTGAGCTCGAGCTGCAGGCTCCACTGTCCGCGGGATGCCTGGGCCACCATACGCTGGGCGAGCGCTTCGGACATGCGCTGCTGCAGCCCTTCCCTGTCCGCCTGAGTTCGGCTTGCGGCGGAAACCCCGCCCTCTTCCTTAGAAAGATCGATCGCTTCGGGATTGTGGGCTTGCGGCGCGAGGCGTGGATCGCCCCGGAACTCCGAGCCAGCGGACATGACCTCGCGCGCGCCCTCTTCGACAGACATGACGCTCAGGTCGGCAGGACCGGTACCGCTCGAGGTGATATTTGAAGTGAGGACAGCATCGCTACGGGCATGTCGCTGCATCCACTGCGCGGCGGGCAAGACTACTGCATGATCAAGGCCCTTCAGGGCACCCCCTGAACGTTCCCCAGTCGCATTAGAGAGATCGGCGCGCAATCGTGCGCTCGAATCCGAGAGCAACGCCCGTAAAGCAGCGGCTCGCTCGGTCTGAATCGTCGCCTCCTCCGACGCCGCCTCGTGCCCTTGGGCGCTCGGGTTCAACCCAGACTGCACTGCGGCGACGCTACCCGCTGAATGTCCAGGGCTGAGCGCAGCGGCATCGAGCAAAGGCCTCGCCGATCCCGCCGGTGAAACCCCTATGGAATGCGACGAGGAAAACTTGAGCGCAGGCTCATCCTTGGAGCCATCGCTCTCCATCAGCTCGATCGGGCTCGGCAACGGTCCAGGCTGGGAACGACCTGGATTGAAGCCCACTGCGGGGATCTCCTTGGCGGGTAGCAGCGGACCAATTGAGGCCGTCGATGGCAGGTTTGTGCCCAAGGCCAGCTCATTACGCTGGCGTCCCGCCTCATCAGTCGCCCCAGCAGCCACAACGGGCGGGGGGCGCTCGATATCCAGGGGCGCGCTCAAGGAGGCCAATCGCTCTGCTTCGGCCGAGCTCGGGGCGTATCCGATTGCGGGCTGCATCACCCCACCTCGGGATTCTGCCAACCACGGTGGTATGGCCCCATCCCAAACGCCGTGGACGGCAGCGGAATCGCCACCTGGCGAACCCGCAATCAAATCGCCAACAGCTGGCTGTGTTGATTGGCGAGGACTTGCACCCGAATCAGAGCCCTGAAAGTCGGGCCAGAGAACGGCTGCGACGACCTCCGGATCCAGACCCTGAGAAAGCGCGAGCGCGTAAAGTGCAGCCTCAGGCGTCGGCTCCACACCTGCGGCAGTAATGAGGTTCGTGGAGTCGCCCAGAGCATGGGTGGCAAAGGTCGTGACAGGCAGATCCTTGCCGCCGTTGCCAGACAGGGCGCGGCCCGATACCGCTTCAAGCGCCACCTCGAGGCGGCGCGCAAAGTCTGCACCCGAACCCGAACTGGTGGCATGATCAATCACCAACCCGCCCAAATTATTTCCTAATTTCCGGGTACTTACGATGGAATTATCAACCTCTTTCACATGACTTGCCACTTCGAAGTCCTGCGTGGGTGACACAGACAAGGGGATGCCGAACATGATCTTGAGTTCCTGATGGGAAGGCAACGAACCACTGAAAAGCAAAAACCGTGTCAGCCCTACCTCATCGCGGATAGATCGGTTGTGTAGGGGTGTCGACTTTCGGATGGCACGCCCCTTGCTGATCCCAGCCGAGCACAGACCCAAACTGTAGAAACACAGCAGATCCACACTCGAGAAAGACATCGATTCAGATGGCTACGCTTTCACTGTCAGGATTTCGACAAGCACTCAGCCGTGTTGGGCCGACTGGACTCGGTCTGCCAGCGCTGGTCCTGGTCATTGTCGCGATGCTCGTGGTGCCCTTGCCACCGATTCTTCTCGACCTGCTCTTCACCTTCAACATCATTTCGTCGTTGATCATCATCATGATCGCGATTGGGACGCGGACACCGCTGGAGTTTTCAGCGTTCCCCGCAATCCTGCTGATGACCACCATGCTGCGTCTAGGCCTCAACGTCGCCTCCACCCGTGTAGTGTTGGTAGAGGGACACAACGGCCCCGATGCCGCCGGCGAGGTCATACAGGCCTTCGGCGAATTTGTGATCGCCGGCAACTATGTGGTCGGCTTCATCATCTTTGTCATTTTGATGGTCATCAATTTTGTGGTGGTCACCAAGGGCGCAGGGCGGGTATCCGAAGTAATCGCCCGGTTCACCCTTGATGCCATGCCTGGCAAACAGATGGCCATTGATGCAGACCTGAGCGCCGGGCTGATCGACCAGGCCACCGCGCGCAGGCGTCGGGAAGAGGTCTCGCAGGAAGCAGACTTTTTTGGGTCCATGGACGGCGCATCGAAGTTCGTTCGCGGGGACGCGATCGCCGGATTGCTGATTTTGCTGATCAACATCATCGGTGGTCTCGCGATCGGGATGGCCCAGCATAACCTCTCGTTTACGGACGCTTCAAAGATCTATGTCCTGCTGACAATTGGCGACGGACTCGTTGCACAGATCCCTGCGCTGTTCCTTTCGCTCGCCACGGCAATCATCGTCACTCGCGTGACCACCAG
>Ga0169931_10005913_pt1 | contig 18579 bp, 10 predicted proteins | sample Kivu_15m_20L_FD_129675 | JGI IMG/M metagenome (GOLD analysis project Ga0169931, IMG submission 129675) | Freshwater microbial communities from Lake Kivu, Western Province, Rwanda to study Microbial Dark Matter (Phase II) - Kivu_15m_20L... | ecosystem: Environmental > Aquatic > Freshwater > Lake... | reverse complement strand
TTTTAGTCTACGCACACACGGTAAAGTAAATGGTCAGCCAGTCACCTAAATCATATATATTCACAGTAAACTTATGATTGTAGATGATAAAGTGGCTCTTATCGGATCAGCTAACATAAACGATCGTAGCATGGCTGGCAACAGAGATAGCTAGCTTGCAGTGATCATCGAAGAGCAATAGCTTTGCGAAATCAACTTTAAAGGTGGAAACAGAATGATCGGATCTTTTGCCCATCAACTGAGGATATAGCTTTATATGTAACATTTCAATCTTAGTTACTAGCAAGCTGTAGATTACTTTGATGATGGAGTCTGGGACACTATGATTTAAGTTGCAAGGGCAAATCATAGGGTTTATAGATTTATGTTTGGCTGCTATCCTGATAATTAAATGGATACTTTTGAGGCTATGGAAAAGATAAAAAGACAAGCAGATAGTAGTAAATACGAACTTCATATACAGTGCATTAAGAGTCATGCGGTTCCTTTTCAAAGATATTTTTTGAGAAAGGAAGATTTGTCACTTAAAGCAAATCAAAAATAATATTATGTGCCTTCTGCTAATTTTACATGATTATTGCTAGATACTAAATATTTGAGACCTTTTGAATAGTAATGTATTTTTAATCTTGTGATGTATTGATATGCAAAATGCTATTATTTTACAAACACTTTTTATTAAACTATTTTTAATAAAAATTAACTTTTAAAAAATCTAATCTATACTTGATTTATTTGCTCATATTTAGTATCACATATTTTATAATTTTTCATTTCTGGATAATAGGGATCCTTTTTGATTATTTCGATCAGTATTTTACAACCAATATGAAAGGCCATTCATTAAACAAATATTTAATAGACGAAGAAAGCTTCAATTTAAGTCCAAGAGCGATTCCTTTCGAAATGGAATACGAGTAATCATAGAAAAATCTGTTTTTCTATCGTGACTCTGCTTAAATCATAGTTGATGGCAGCCTTGTTTAAAAATAAATTGATCTAATTTCAAAAAAATAGACAAAAATTTAAGAATCGGATGATTTTCAATGCCCAAAATAGTAACCTTCATAATATAGCGTGTCATAAAGATAAATTTATATGAGTTAATCAATCGCTAAAAAGTACCGAACTGCAAAAAAGGGTAAAAGAAACGATACTATGCATTTGCATGTAAACTTTAAAAGTCTAATCAAGAATTACTTTCTCGAATTGCAGCAAACTCACTAACTAACGCCTGTATAATAACAGTAAGTATAATTTTTTTCTAAGACCACACCTTCACTGACGTCATTAAGAGTTTTTTTTGGTAGAAAGCAATAAAATTAAAAAATAAGAAGACTATGCATTAATCTTTTCGCTTCAAAATAGTTTGTGCGGAGAATTTTATCGGGCCGATCTAAAATACACACGAAAATGCAGATGATAAAATTTATCGAAAAAATAAGGATAAACTTGTTTACATAATAACCATAAAAATGGAAACAAAAGAATTTAAAAAATGATAAAAATACTTCAATTATTCATAAAAAAATATAAGATTATTTTTGACAAAATTTCTTTTTAGCACTAAATATCATATCAAATTAGTAAATCATAAATTGTGTAGCTACATTAAAAGTAATTAAAAAACTAATTTTAAGTATATAATGGTTTACCGATCATTGATTTATGCCAAATTAGCTTAAAATAGCATCGACTACTGGATCTTATTCATCGAACACCTTCCATTATGATTATTTTTTTGATAAAATTTCGCTTTATCTAATATGCTTTTTAGATTCCTCTGCATCACCAACATAAAAGATAGGTCTGTTAGATAGGCCATAAGTTTTGTAGATCTTCTAAAAAAGATCCACTCCAGCTCGAACATTGAATTCGTCTTTTTGTAATTTTTTTTTACTTTTTTCATCTTTTTCATCACTGACTCGAGTGCAACCTTTTTCATACTCATGTCGACCCATATCTGACACAATAACAATCTTCTTATTCATCATTTTTAAACTAAAGAAGAAATTATTTATGATAAACTACATGATTTTTGTTGAAATTATTTGCATTACTTCAATTCCTTTAGGTTTAAGTCTTTTTTCGATCAAAAAATCATTATTATAGGGCTTGTCATCGACCCAGAAAAGTAAATATGGCGAATCTGTGACAGGCATAGGAATTTCAATCAAAGTAGCTGTTTGATAAGGCTTTGAGTTTTAATTAAATTATTTGATATAAAAGTAAGTATTGTGTGGGATAAGAACTTATTTTTAATCGAACTTAGAAAATTGACTAATATCTTTTCCATTGGTAAGTTCCAGGGTCAGAAAAACTCCTTGTTTTGATGCAAACTCTTTCGCGGTTTTAGATTAGGTGCTAGTAGAGGTGAAACTAGTAAAAACAACAAATTATTTTTAAGGCTAATCTTGATCGCGTCCTAGAATGGTTCGCAATTTTAAGTTTTGAATTCCCCTATAAGTGATTCCTCGATAGTTGGGAAGTTGATGCAGACTATCCCAAATCCATCCAGTTATAGGGAACCACAATTGACGCTCTTCAATCTACTTGACAGCTTTTCTTAAAAACCCATTCAAAGGTGCATATATATCTTCATCGGTGTATTTGTAACGAGCTAGTAAATGACTGCGAAATTAATGAAGTTGTTCTTATTTGCTTTTATTTTTATCAAATTTAGCTTTTTTAATAAATTAATTGTAAATTATTTAGAACTATTATCTATCTTTGCCTGCAATTTGATTTCTGTACTTATCATAAACGTGTTTTTGAAAAGGTAGATATCTTTATCGGTCATTTTGAATGTAAAAATAACGTTCAAAATAAGCCCTTCGAGCTACAATCACATTCTTAACATCAATTTAGCCATGCTACCTAAATAATTATTTTTTTTATGTTTCTTCAGATTTTTAGGTATTTCTTACATCGTTTTATGATTATGATTGACTATTTTAAATTTAAACTGGATTCTATTATTCTTAATCTTAAATTAAAAAATTCATACGTCTAGACGTATAGTTTTATAATGCTTGCTTCTTTTTCTTCAAATCTGATTATATTTTTTAAATACTTACGATTCTTCCATTTGTTATCCCCATAAAATGCTTTCTATATTTTTCCATTTTTTTACTATTAGTTTTTTAATCCGAGTATTTATAGTTAAATGATTCCTACTTCCACTATGAAACAATCCCATGTTCCTTTTAATTATTAAGTTCAGGATACACTACAAATAATCTATTGAATTGTTTAATCTGATAATCTCCAAATGTCATTTATTTATTTAGTTTAACATCTCCAAGCATTACATCGCATTTTCCGAATATTAGTTCTATAAAAATGTCACTTATTTTATGATATATCTGATAGAAAACTTAGTTGGGAGCTTTTTAAGGTTTTCCGTTTAAATATTAGACTTTTATACTTAAAGGTGTGTTATTGTGCACAAGTATACCATTAGCAAAAAAATTATGTTCCGGATATACAGAAATTTCATACATCTACTCATCTTATTTAATATTTTAGATTTTTAATAGCTATACAACTTAGTAAATAGCTAATTGTGTGCCGCTTGGATCCAATCCTAACAAACCGGCTCCTACAAAAATTTTACTGACTGGAATCCACTAAGGGTACATTTCTGTCAAAACTAAAGTTTACAGTGTGCATTAAAGTGTCCGAACAGTTTAATTACATCTAGCTTAGATTTTTATAAGCGTTTTTATATGATGACTTGTTTTAATTTGTTTCAATTAAGAAGAAATAAGTTTTGTAGTTCCTTTTTAATAACTAAGAACCTTAGATCCTTATTTGAAAGTTGAAAGCATTTGAGTTTGATTGCCTAAAGCAAAATGAATTTGTGTATTGCCTCTGAAATAATTGTTTTTCAAAAGAGTAAGGGTGAGTCTTTTGTATTTAGTGTTTAATTAACTAAAAGTTTTTCTATAAGTTGAATGTTAGTAAACGTGGCTTTATTAGTTTCTAATTTCCCAGCTGCAATCTCTAAAATCTATTTAATTTTAAGCCTTTGATATGATACTTATGAGCTTAGTGTCTTAGGTTATATTCATTTCAAACGTGAGGGGAGATTTCGGGGTGTTTTAAAGAGAAACACTACAAATAAATGAATTCAGGTCTCTATTTTAGAGATTAACAGCCTATTCGAGCGGAAGAATCGGTTATATCATTCTATTTTAGTTTAAATTAGGGATATTTGATATTATTCTTTATTGATTTATTTATTCCTTTATTTTTTAGCCTTATTTTGCTATTTCTTTCACTTTGTCAATTTTTTATTTATTTTTCAAAAAAATCTCCTATTTTTTTTTATTCATTTTTTATATTTTCTTTTTCTTTTAAGCAATTTTTTGATATTTTTCTTATTTTTCTTATTTTTCTTTATTTTTCTTGATTTTTTATTCCTAACTTTCATTTATTTTTTAACTTTTATGAACCTATTGTTTTTAATCAAGCTGTTTCATTTCTTCCTAAATTTTTAGCTCCTATCTTTAAATTTATTTGATTTCTTAGTTCATATTAAGAACTTCTTAAACAGTTTCTTTATAGCTCATATCTTGAGCCAGAACCGATAAGGGCATATCTGGAGTGATTTAGATATATTAATTTTTTAATGTCAACTCTTCACCAGTGAATTATTTGTATTGCTAGCAGATGCTAGCAACCGTCTCTTTTTTATCATCAGGATTGAAATAACTTCTTATATTTTTGATTGTAACATATTCAGATGATCTATAGCTTGACTAGACATCCACATAGCCACCAAACCTTTATCGTTCGCGCTATAAAAATTCTTTTCTTTTAGCAATCTTAACAGGATCTTATTCTGGTTTCTCTTCAGTCTATATTTATGATTATTCCTATTGCTTAAGAGGTACCGGAATAGGTTCTTCTACTTTAGGTTCCTATTGTTTCTTACCAAAGAAGCCTTTGACTGCACTCCACATAATAAGTAATGATCAAGTAATAAGTATAAAGTAATAAGTACAAATCTAATATAAGTAGTAAGTATTATCTAATAAGTATTATCTATTTTATATATCTAATATTATTCTTTTTTATTAATCACGCTCTGATAAGTCAAAGAGTCCTTAGCATATAATATTGATCTTTTCTTAAACAAATATTTGTAAATATATTTTTTTGACTAAATCTACTAAGATTCTAAATAATAGATAAGTCTTTTAATATTCAAACAACAGTATCATGATTTTTGATCAAAAACAACTGGAATAGTCATTAATAAAACTTTAGATTACATTTTCAAACACAAATATCTCTTAAAATACTTCAAGAAGATTATCGGACAGATAGGGGAAGTATATGGATTAAAAAAAGTATGCTCAGCAATTGCTTATTTAGCTAGAAAAAATGTGTCAATTTTAGTTATCAAAGTCTATAGAAGAGATCTCTATTAGTGTCCTTCAGTTTGTATATTTAAATACTTTTTCTGGAAAACTCTAAATATCTAGTATTCCCTAAATCCTTTTTCAAATAGCGTAAGTATTTGAAAACAATCGCTAAAATGAATACGAAAGCGCTATTCAAACTTTGGAATATCTTATTCGAAAAAATAGAGTCATATTCTAGTAAAAGGTTACTATATAGAATCTTCATCTTCGTTCAGATATTTCAGGCGGATAAGAATCAAATATGAAAAGAGACAACAACATAAAGAAGACCGATATGGAAGTTCTGAAAGGTATTTTATCGAACAAAAAAAGATCTGTTGTGGAGTATTTCAGATAAAAAGATTCTTCAAATAAAAAAAGAAGTAATTTATGATCAATATGTATGACTTTTTAATTATAGATGTTTTAATATAACGATTTATCTGAGAAATATATAGAATTTAAGTAAATTCTCTAAAAAATAAATTCTTATCATCTTTTTTATTTTTTGCCAGAATTTTTCTAATGCTGACGTAACTTTCTAAATAGATAAGTATTTACATCTCATCTTCAATATTTCTGGCCTTCAATACATTTAAATCTTTCTATCCACACTAAGCTTGATGGCTAATGATCTAATTTTTGTTTACTAGATTTATTCGACGAGCTGTGAGCTATTTTAGTCTTTTTTGTAGCTGATCTTATTATGCTTGCATTCTCTAAGATTCTTGTTAATTTTTAGATTTTTATGTATACTAATCTAGCATTTGACGACAATGTTTCAGTTAATCTTCTGTATAAGAATTTAATTACTTGTTTCTTAGAACCTTCCGATCAAATTTTGGGCATTATTAAGTGAATTTTTATACAAAAAAGACTGAAGTTAAGTATTTTGAATTACACTATAAATCAATTGTTCCTTTTTTATGATTTTATTCAATCGCTAAAGATTTTAAAGAGTTTGATGAAGATATGCTTGAGAAGACTTTGGGTTTGGTTCTTGTTGACCTGCCAATTCTTTTAATATTTTAGAATATTATTGATTTATCTGTAAAATTTCATTCATGTCATCTTTGTTTTGATCTTTATTATTTTTTGCAGTTTTGATGTTTCGTGAGATCATGCTAAATTTCAACGGATAAAATATAGTTCAGTTTATAAATTTTAAAATTATTAAAAATAAAGTTATGTTTATCGTTTAGTTTATATCAATTACTCATTCCGACAATCATGATTATGATTGACTATACATGGATGTCAAAAGTTTTTATGATGTTTAGCTTTGCCATTAAAATCAAAGAAAATACAAGTGAATATACGCATAAAAGAAGTAGTATTTTTTGTTGAATCAGACACGGTACCAAGTATCAGCATGGATAAGTCCGCCCATAACTATATCATCATTTCAACAATTAATTATAAACTCTCAAACATATCTTGCAAAATTAATCACAAAATATCCAACCCGTCCTGAACTTATTTTTATATTTTTCTTACAAAATAAATAATTTTTTTGATGAGAATCGTTAGGAATTGATGTTCTAATAATTAATAATTTCTATAAATATTCCGACCAGTTTATTTCTAATGTAAGGTACCTTGCTAACTCCATCTTAACTTAAAGAACTTAACTGTATGGTTCATAACATACTGGAAGATAATAAAAAAACTTTAGATCAGTTGCTTAACTAAATTTTAGACCTCTAGTCTGCGAACATACTAAGTATCAGTAATAAAATTTAGGTCTATATAAACACACTGTTCAAGAGTGGAACAAACAGCAAAAAACAATCGAAAATTTATGCTATTTTTCAAGTACTTTGAGCGATATTCAGTTAGCATGATGTCGTCGGTTTAGTTGCTCTGGGAGCAGCAATAGTAGCAAAAGTAGAAATAAATTTAGCTCAAATCAGATGTGGCTAGTCTGCAATTATAAATTAATACGCTAATCGTAAATTTTTTCTTAGTTCAGTAATAGAACGAAAATTGCAGAGCCAAAATCATTTAGGCGGAAACACATTTAGAATAGATCTCAGCATAAAAAGAATATGCCTAAAACTTTTATGCTTCTCAAACCTGCATCCAATTCAATTCTTAGCGACAATGGCAAAATTAGACCAACCAGCTTTAAAGTTACTATTAAATGTGCTCAGCTCTCCAACATCAGTCATCCATATCAGATCGTTAGAAATAATAAATCATACGCTAAAGCAGTTTTCTTTTAGAAAAAAAAGATTCTTAGTTAGAGTAGCTTAAAAATCAAAAATAAACTCTTTAGAGAAAATTTTAGAGTCTTATGTAAGAACATTAAATCGCTAAAATGTAAATACATTTAGCAGAATTAGCTGTAAAACGAAATTCACAATAGTAATAACAAAATCTATCTGAAAATATAAACAAGTAAGAAATCTACGTGAGCGGTGTTGACAAATCTTTTCTAAATGAATAACTGTGTTGTTTTTAGCAAATTGATGCTTACCAAAGTTACACTTTGCTCTAAGATTTAACTTAAGGAGAAGGTGATAATCGGATATCTACTACTAGTCTGGCAAGAAAAAAAAATAGTATATACGATAGCAGCCAGTTTTTGACTAATTATCATGAGAAAAAGACCATATCTATACAATGCGATTTAATCAAAAATTTGCCTAAAATACAGTTTTCTACAGCGAAAATTGAAACTTAAGCTTCAGATAAAAGCAAAAGTACTCTTGAATCGATAAAAAATATTAAAATCAAGGTCTTAACTCAGTAAATAGATTCTATGAAAAATAAAAAAAGTTTTAATAAGCCTTTGAAAAATTCTTGTCCGTAACAGGGTAATTTTTCAAAATTATTTGATTATTTATCAAGCAAACTCGTGACCAAGCGCATCAAAAAATGATAGAAATTAATTCAAGTACTAATCCATTAAATATTTAAAATATTTTTTTGAAATAAAATTTTAATACATGTAAAAGTCATTTTTAAGTACAATAGCGACAAAGATCATAGTTGCTCAGGGTTTCGATAACGAGACTTATCTTCGAATTTCCTTTTGCTCATAATTTTTGTTTATTTATGTTTTTGTTTATCTTTTTTCTATTTTCTCGTCTTTTTGAGTTTTTTGATTTCAGCTTTTTTGCCTTTACTTATCATTCGAGTTTTTTTCTATCTTTCAGCAGCAGCTTTCTTTTGTTTTCTAACTATAGACATGATTACTCATCCATGTAGAGAGAAAAATTAACTTATTAAGACTTCATAAAGCCGACCAAAGTATAAATATTTCTTCGTTTAGCATCATTTTCTTATTGAGTTGCTAGTTATAAAAATTTATCATTAATTTTTTGAAGCTAAGTTTACAAATCTTAAATTTTCAGATTATTTTTTAAGAGATACTACTTAAACGGAGCATATCCATGTTCTACTACATACAATCGCGTATGTTCATGAGGATGTTTAGTAAAAATATTTAAATATAGAGAAAGATCGTTGATAGAAACAGGGTTATTTTATACAAGAAGAGGGAAAATTATATCGATTATGTGATAGGCTAGTCCATTATCTTGATAGATACAATATTACACATCGGCTAGCTGAATACTTCTTACATCAAAATTTATTATATTTTTGTCTTCAAATTTATATTTTTTTAACATAGTTTGTAAGCTGAATTGATGAGATACTTGACCATTTGCATAAATTTGTTAATTCTGTGATGATCTATGAATCTCCATTTTTATTGTAAATGCTTCAAAATACCTCTGAAAAATAACAAACTATTTTTCTTTGGCAATTTTTGAAACATTTCTGCGATTTGAACGTTAAGATTGTGCTGATTGATCATTTTATCGAAGTTCCATACACCATAGAAAAGTGACTTGATAACATTAGAAAGCAATTATGCAGGTAAAGGTTGAGTCGAAAGAAGCAGTTGTATTTGCGGAAGGACAGTGTCCATGGTAGATGGCTCTAATTTGTTAAAGAAATACGTAGTTCGATTGTATTGTAGATGAGTTGTTGATCCATAATAAAGTATAAATCAATAATAAGTTTGAAAAAAGCTATACATATAAACATCATTCAATTTTATTGTTAAATTTTTGATTTGAGTAGCAATTTGTATAAACTTTTGTAGTTATTCAGATAGATGTTGGTAATAATATTGTTTATCAAAGCAAAGTAACGATAATATGTACTTGCGTCGTAATCGAATTAAAACGTAAACTCAAATACCAGCAATTGACGAGCCGAGATCGCTCATACGCAAAATCAAAATCAAAAATTTCAGAAACAGTTTTGAGCATAAAAATGATATGGCGATCGACAATCGACGTCTCAATACTCATCAAGATACCACTCATAAATCTACATTACCTCAGCTACCTGAGCTAACTTTAGATAAATAATACGAACCTTAGTTTAGGAAAGTGTAACCGCCTCGACCAAAAGTAGCTTCAGCCCAGCAGAAAAAAGATAAGCTTCTGAATCAAATCGTAAATCTGACTATATTTAGTTGCATATTCTGAAGCCTTCTGAAGAAAAACAAGCTTCAAAAGCGTAAGGATGGAGAGGACAAAATTGGTATATGAACTAATTTTTTTAAGAAATGCCTCATAATACGACAAAACATTATCGAGCTCCAAAAATCCTATAGAACGAGCTTATGAAATATACAAACTATAGTAATATTGTTAGACGCAAAATATTTTCAGAAGACAAGAGAAGAAGATAGAAAACTGAAGAAAGGGGTTAAAGGTAATATGAAAGGAATTAAAAATAAGAAAATAAAAGTATAGAAAAAGAATTTCGTTAAGGCGATCTTTAAAAAATATAAATCATAACGTTTTCTAATAAGTTTCCAGGGCTCAGAAGAGAATGATCTATCACTATCTTTTTAATTTCATTGCTTTTCAAGCATCATTAGATTATTTTTTAGAATAAAAGCGATACGATAAAAATGTTTTTTTGTATTTAATTTAATTCTTTTTTTGATAAATTTTTGACGTTTATCTCCTTTATTTTTGCTATGATTCTTATTTCATATAATTAGGTTTTTCTTAATTCTTATTCTATATAGTATCATTTCTATAGAACAATGCATCGATTCGGCTCACAATCCAAAACTAAATGCTTTGATCCGTTTGTCAGACCTTCTCAAAGCCTGCATTCACGAGGCATGAACCATCCAAAACTTATGCCACAGCTCATATCTGAAAACCTTACAGTGTGCATAATCTTCAAAAAGAAAAAAATACCATTTAGTGTTTAAAACAATCTGCCATTCAAATAGTTATTAGAAAAAATGTATAAAAATTTGCAGAAACATGTCAACTCTATATATCATGACAACCCGCAAAAAGCAATCAAAATAATCAAAAATATAGTAGGATTCTAATCAGCTGACGGTGATATTAATTTTGACTATAGACTTTCTCTTGAAAAAGGAAACATAAATAAGACGAAATTCTTTTATCCGTTTGCTGCTAAGACTTCTTCTTCGATAAAATACAAGATATATAACTGCCTGGCGATCGGAGGGTTCAGTAAGGTCTATCTAGCTCGTAGTTATGAAAACGGACAATTTTATGCTATAAAGTTCATCAAAAAAGATCCTATAAGAGCTGATTAAGAGAGATATGATTCACTTTTTAATTAAATAGAAATCGCAAAACAAACTGATCATCCTTTTTTGGTTAAACTAATGCAAGCTTTCGAAACAAAACACTTTTTCTGTCTCGTTTTCGAGTGTAAATATTTTTTAAGTTAGATTGTCCAGGAGGAGAGCTTTTTTATCTTCTGAAAAGAGTAAAAATAATGCCATAATAAATGGCTAAATTCTATTTTATGCAGATTCTGTACGGTATTCAATATCTACATTCTAAATCTATTCTTTATCGTGACCTAAAACCTTAAAATATTTTGATAGACGCTGATGGAAATTGCAAAATAGTAGACTTTGGTTTATCTAAAAAAGTCGATTCAAGAGGTAAAACTTTTTCTTATTGCGGTTCTGCTTAGTACATGGCACCTTAGATGATTCTAAGAACAGGTCATTCATATTCAATAGATTACTATTCTATAGGAGCTCTACTTTACGAGTTAGTTACAGGGCTACCACCTTACTATTCAAGAGATCATCAAGAACTTCAAGAAAATATCGTATGTGTAGAACTTTCTTTTCCTTATCATGTCGAATTGTCAAGTTAGATTAAAGATCTTTTACAAAAACTATTAAACAAAGATTAAAAACAACGTCTAGGATCATATATAGGAATCAAATAAATTCTTTTTCATCCTTGGGTTGGTAAGTTTAAAAGTGCTGATATACTTTAAAAAACAGCGAAAGTTCCGTTTTCTCCAAATTTGCTTTAATACAATTTTGATACTAGCGAACTTGGTAACGATGAGGAGTAGTTTACTGCTTTAGTTTACAACGATGTTCAAAATTAGAGCGAGTTTTATAAAGAATATCATAAAAATAGTGTTCTTTGTAATTTCTAAAATCCCTATATTGAAAAAATACCGCTAGAATCTAAGGGCCAAAACAGTTTTAAATAAAATATTTAAACAAAAATAAGTCCTTTTTCAAAGCTGAAGGGAGAAAAATCAAAATAAAAACTACGAGCTATCATAAAAATCCATAGAAATCGTAATAATCACAACTCTAATTAAAAATCTGTAAGGACTCATATAACTGATGAACGACACTTCAATTAAATCATGAAGCTTTCACCTTATTTGAACTTAAATGGTTTATCTCCAAGTAAAGGATTGAAGATGACAGCTATCGATCGCAGCGGGAAGGCTAAACTTAGAAAAATATGTGTGTAAAGAAATAAGGTAGACACGGAATGCCCACAATGATTTTATAAGTTAACTTAGATACTTTATTAAAAAGATGATTATATTGTCATAGTATCTCTTTAATGATTATTTACATCTTTTCTTATACTTATGGTAATAATATTTATTCGATTCATTTTTTAACTTGCATCCAGTCGGACTTGTATATATTCTTTATAACTTATGAAGCGTCAACGAAGAACGAGAAATAGTGTTTCTTAATAGCAGCAATAAACGTCTGGGCAAAGCCAAGCGCAAGGAGGCCCTTCGAAGGTTATGTTATGGAAGAAGTAGACTATAAAATGGAAGTAAATGAGGGCTAAGAATCACAGATGGTTCCTGTAAAAAGTGAGCCTCATACATAGTAAGAGAAGCGTTAGGCATTTAAGAAAAAACTACGCAAGTATTCTTAAAAGAAATAAGAGTAGTTCAAGGAACTCCCTTGACTCATAATGTTGAATTCTTATGCTATTATTAAATAAAAAACAGAAAATGATAATAGTAAGCTGGACATCATATGTTTGTATTTAATATTTTTAACAAATGCCATATATAAGAATAATTTAAGAATAACGATTATGATTATGAATATGTCAAAAATCAAGAAATATGATCATTGGTTGTATGCACAAACTCTTTTTCTTAGCTGAAGTCTCCAGTTTTTAACTAAATCTACAACTTTGATGTTGTTGTTGAGCTAATAATCATCTTTACATATAGCTTTTTTCTGAGAAAAATCCTCTCTGTAGCATGTGGAAATAGCCGATAGGTCCCTTTCGTTAGTTTTATCGCGTATATGCCCTATGAAATTGTGTTTTCTCTCAGTTGATTGGTTATTTTTTTGAGTGTCTTACATGGACATCAGTTAAGAGTAATCTTTCTATGTGGTTCCTTCGTCCGACGCACAATCAGGACGGAATAGAGAAGCCTCCCACTGAAGCTAATAGTCCTACCTGAAGTTAAATAACGCACTTCTTTTCTCTATCTTTTTCAGATCATTATGGGAAACCTCCCACTTCTTGATCAGTCGCCTAGCTTGATCTGCGACTTAGTAGAGATTGATGGTAAAGTTTTTTGTGGATTTCGGAACAAATAGAGTCTCTCTGAAGAAGTTAGCTGTCTTTTGTTTGACTTTTTTTGGAGTTTACATAAAAATCTCCTGGTGGGAAGTTTTTATGGAGAGAATCACAAAACTATGACTTGTTTGTGAAGGAGCCTTCATTTGGATGAAACTAATAGCATATTAGGTTTAGTTCTCAGTAAACATTAAATTTAATTATAATACTCGATCCTCATAACCATAGTATTATATTTCGGATAAAACTGCCTTTAGTGATAGTTTTTTTAAACTAACTTAAATACTTTTTTTATGAAAGTTAGCAATCTAACTAAAGGACAAAAACTGATTAAAATGTCTGCATATTATTATAAGCTTAAAAAACTATTTGAAAACAAAAATTAAACTCAAATAAGAGGAAATATACAAACTAAGTCAAATATCATGTGAAGATATCTTTTATGATTGGTAATCTGGTATTGTTATATAATTTTTTTGATTTTTAGTTATCGTAAGATCATTTGTTTACTGTTGTTTTTCTAAGAGTAGGATTTATAAATAATTTGTCCATCTATGTAAATTGTTTCTTCAGTCGATCGAAATTGCTTAGAAACACTGAAACATCTAGAGGTAGCTGAGGAGGTAGCAAATCTGCAGTCTTTTTTGATACTTTTTATAAGTTAGCTGAACTATTCAATTTTTTAGTAGGAACAACTGGCTCATTAAGTATAGGAGTTATAGTTTTTGCTTTTTAAAGTTTGTTTTTCCATTCATCCATGGTCTTAGCTGGTGCGAGATCACTTGTTTAATGTAAACTCTATGCTTTTTCAGCAACTGATTTTACCTACTTTTAAACAACTGTTTTTATTTACTTTTAAACATTCTTTAGCTTCTAAATTTCATATTCCATCGTTAAAACTATTTATTTGACAAATTTTTGAACCATTTGTTTTTGTCTTTCGAGTTAATTCAAAACATTTTGTTTGAAAATTATGTATTACTTTTTCAGCTACAATACGAGTGTTGTATTCTTATTATTTTTTGCTTAATCAAAATAACTTGATTGTTGCTGCGGGCCACCTTTAAGGGAACTTGATAATTTTTGAGCCATGCTTTAAGTTTTCTAAAGAACCGGTCTTCCTTGATTAAATCTATCTTTTTACGGTGGACTAATTGATTGCTATACTCGACTGGCTTCCATAGATGCGTGAAGTCGAGATCTGGAGTCATTGAAAAGTTTATCGACAGACATAGAGTTTTCGCGCGAAGGTGCGAACTTAGTTGGAAGTACTTTTTTGGGATTGCTCATAATGACGTTAAGTCTTGAGGGTGATTTATTGATTTCTTTCCATTTGAAACTGCGCTCTAACATTTGATGCTTTGTATAATATATTTCAGCTGGGAAAAATAGCAAGTAAATCTACAATAAAATTTGAATAAAACTTATATTAAAAAGAACTATCCAAAAAACAAAAGCTTTGATATTAATCTATAATTTCAAAGCTTTTAAATTGTTTGCCTTATATTTTTATAGAGAATCTTGATTTAAAAGTTGATTTTTTTTACCTTTGTTAACCATTTGTGTTCATAAAAAAATTATTTTTTTAAAAAACTTTTCGCAAATGTTCTTTAAATCACCTTAACTAAGATATGATAGATAAAAGTATCTTATGGAAAACACAGACTGTTGCCCTCCGAATTCCTGGCCCGCACTTATCACAAACTATTAGCCCAAAGGTAGCTTCTTCACTCTTGAATCTGGTCCTAAGGTCTATCATGTTGGCTCAGGAAAGCGAGTTCTTGTCATCTTCTCGGATATCTTTGGAGCTTTTACAGGCAGACATCAATCAGTTGCAGACACTTTTGCATAATGGGGGTACAATGTGTATATACCCGAAGTGCTGCCATTCATTTACTAAGGACCTATCGACTAAAGACTCGGTCCATATATCATCAACATGGATCAAAACAAAATCAAAACTATTTGGCACGATCTCAGAAAAGTTATATAACACGAAGGATACAAGCAATTCTTCGCTATTGGTGCTTGTTGGGGAGTCTGGAAAGCATCCGATCTAGCTTCTCAGTAAGACGGCTTTATTGCTATCGCAGGTTTCCACCCGTCTTTGGGAATTGAAAAAATGCTTGGAAGACAGGTCAAAGATTTGGTTAGCAATCTGAGATGCCCAGCATTCTTTTTCCCAGCTGGTAACGATCCTGAGTCTGATAAACCTGGAGGCTAAAATGTTGAAATTTTAAAAGCTAAGTTCGGAGAGGCTAAAACAGGTTCAATAGCTTATCCTGACATGATTCATGGTTTTGTTATTCGAGGAGATTTGACAAATGATGCAGTTAAACGAGATGTTGAACATGCTTTGGGTCATGCTCGTCGCTATTTCGATAGCTTTGATTTATGACTCATATGAATTTTCATAATTTTCATTATAAAAAGAACATTTAAGCAAATAAAAATCTTATAAATTAACTAAAAAGATATTTTATTAGATCTGAAACATCATGATGGTAAGCTTTTAGTGGCCATTTGCATATCTAGTTTGTAGATATCGTTAAAGGACATTTGGTGCCTATCTCCTCCAAAAATCACTAAGAAATTATCCATCATCACTGCACAATGACCATCTCTTGCACATGGTTTTTTACCTATAACGATACTGGTTCGATTTTATAGAGGCTCCAAAAATTTAGAAACAGATTCTTTACCAAAATCTGTAAGCTTGTCAGTCGGTTTAAGTTTTGGGTCAGGATTACCAATCACATCTAAAGTGTTTTTCATCGCTTGAGAAGACATTTACAAAGTAACTAACTTTGATTTTTATTCTTTGGTGACTTCAAAGTTAGAAAGCATTTCTGCCTTTTTATGATAGAATTATTTTTTTCTTTGCTCGGAAAGCATGTTTCCGGGAGATTAGCTTCCGTCATGAAAAGCTGTTGATACGTTGGGATGGTGTTAAGTAGCTCCGCTCTTGTTTGTTAGATGCTTATTATGATGATTGCTATCGTACCAACTTTTTTTCTTAGCACTGTGGTTTTCTTATTTTTTGTCTTATGCTTTTGGAGAGTGATTTTTTTAAATTTTGCGAGGAGAATCATGCTCAAGAGTGGCCCATGTTTGAGTCTGCATAAAATATATTGTACTTTGAGATTATATATATGAAGGTCATCGAGCTCCCAAGTAATGTCATGTATGCCTCCAAACACAAAAAGTCTTCCATCATGGTAGCTCATAGTATGTCCGTTTCTTACAGCTGGAACCTAACCTTAGTCCTTCAGTTTCGTAAATTTATGCTCTGACAAGCTATAGCTCCAGATATCATTAAGACGATCTGCTTAGTCTTTTCCTCCAAAAATGAAGATATCTTTCCCATCAGTTGCAACAGCCGAACCAACTCTTGCTTTCGGAACATCTAAATTTTAAATAAGTTACCTTTTCCTTAAGGTCTTCCTTCGAAAAGTATGCTCATTTTATTAGTAGCTGTGTCATATTGATATATCGCGTTCGAAGGAGAAGCTATTTCTTAATTGAAGCCAAAAACAACTATGATTTTTTATTGTTAAGCGGGACCAACAGTGACAGCTCCAAACGATTCTAGAGCAGGTAGTTTCGCTCCTTAAGGAACGATTTGCTTCCATTATGATGTCTAAGGATTAAACTCGAAGATATGATTGGTAGCTTGTCCGGTTGTTGACAAACCACCTATCAAATATATTTTTTTGGAAGAACTCACTAAAGCATGCTTGCTTCTGCTGCCTGGTGCCTGACCTTGATTTTTAATCTATTCCCAGACGAAACTTTTTTGGGATTAATCTAGAGATATGCTGTAAAAATCAGAAAGGGATCCATGTAGAATCTGATAGCCACCGTAGAGATAAAATCTTTTTGGGATATTTTTTACTTTTGGCCGTAAGCACAGGAAGATGCATAGCTACGAATAGATACATTTTTGCCAGCTACTTTGCATTATTTCCATTTATGATTGTCTGAATGCACTTTTGAGATCGTCAGGGGTGCTGGTCTTTTTTCTTTAGAGGCGTGGCTTTCTAATTTGCCCTCTTCTTTTTTAATCAGGTCAATCTATGCCATAAACAAAATAATATAACTTTCAATCAAGATTCTTATATTAAAGATTCTTAATCAAAATATACTAATTATCATTTAAAAATATATTTTCACCAAGATTTCTTTTGCTTGTAAGCAATCAGCAATCTAAGCTGTCGATGAGGTTCTTTCTAAAGTTGTATAGTGGTAATAAGCTTTTCTAGACTTTTTTTAATTTGTACCGCTTTTTCTCCATTTAGTTGCTTGAATTGATCGTGTGCAATAATATTTGCTCTTTCTTATATTCCTCTAAGAATTTTTCTAACTTGGTCTTTAAGCAGTCCTTCATCGGCAGTTTATTTTGTTTCTCCGTCATCTTAATTTTTCTTTCTATTTTGCATCTAAAGCTCCTGATTTTTATAAACTTGTTTTATTTTTCTTTGCTACTCTGTGTATAGACCTAAAAGAAAGAGTTTTGCCATAACATCTGCCCTGATTTAAATTTCTTTGAGTGTTGGAAAATGATCATACTTATTTCCTAGCCAATTTTAGTCTTTGAATTATAGATTTATTTTAGATAATGGTTGTTCTTATAGAAAAAGCGCTAGTTTTGCTACCTCTGCTTTAGAATGAAACACATCGATATTAGTTTGATCTTCTACAAAAGGTTTTTCTCCTCCGAAATATTATGAATCCTTTCTTGTAGGCTGATAACGTAAATATACAATTGATTTGAAAATTGGAAGTCCGGATTTCAATTTTTAACTGTAAAGTTCATCTTAGCCTTCTATTGCGACATCTTTCAAATCTTTTATTTCGACATTTCCGACCTTAAGAAATTAAATTTGCAATCTTTTTAATATATACTTTACATTTTGTTTATACGACCACTTTGTTGCAATTTTTATTAGATTCTGTTTTTGATTGTATCGAATGAAAATGTGTATTTGCTTTTGTCTATTCGAGAAGGAGGCAGTTGTTCGTTTATTCCTTAAAGTGACTGTAGGAAGCCGTCATTACGCATAGCTATGCATCTTTTTGCGACTTTTTATTCGACACTTTAGTTTCTTATCGATTTGTCTTGTTAGATCATTATTTGAATTTTATAAATAAAAAGAGGCAAAAAAGTATAAAAAGACAATTATTCTCTATTGTTCAATTTTAACAATAGGAATAGATAAAAAAAATCCGTTTTTTGTTCTTTTGAAAATTGATTGAATAATCATAAA
>Ga0169931_10005912_pt1 | contig 18580 bp, 11 predicted proteins | sample Kivu_15m_20L_FD_129675 | JGI IMG/M metagenome (GOLD analysis project Ga0169931, IMG submission 129675) | Freshwater microbial communities from Lake Kivu, Western Province, Rwanda to study Microbial Dark Matter (Phase II) - Kivu_15m_20L... | ecosystem: Environmental > Aquatic > Freshwater > Lake... | reverse complement strand
GCTGAGGTATTCGGCCTTCACGTGCTCGCCCGCGAAGTCTGTGACCTCGGGCTTGAACCGGCCCCGCAGGTCCACCAAGGTGAGCGAGCCGATGCCGTGCTGCCGCGCCACCCGTTGGTCATCCGCACCGAAGCTGGGCGCTGTGTGGACCACACCCGTGCCGTCCTCCGTGGTCACGAAGTCGCCGCCGATCACCTTGAAGGCATCGCCGCCTTCGGGTGTGGCATAGGGCAGAAGCTGCTCGTAACGCACGCCTTCGAGCTGGTGGCCGTAGAACTCGTCCAGGATGCTCCAAGGAATGTTCCCCGCTGAAGCGGGACCGTGCGGCTTCCCATCGTTCTTGTAGTCCTCGAAAGCGGAGTTCTTGTTGTCCTCCTTGAAGTACGCGTTCAGCCTGGACTTCGCCAGCACCACGGTCTGCGGCTCGTGGGTGTAAGGATTGAAGGTCTTCACGCGCACATAGTCCAGCTTGGGCCCCACGGTGAGCGCGCAATTGCTGGGCAGGGTCCAGGGCGTGGTCGTCCACGCGAGGATGAACACGTCGCCGAACGCATCCTTGAAGAGCCATTCGCTGTTCGCATCGCGCTTCACCTTGAACTGCGCCACCACGCTGGTGTCCTTCACCGGCTTGTAGGTGCCGGGCTGGTTCAGCTCGTGCGAGCTGAGGCCGGTGCCCGCAGCGGGCGAGTAAGGCTGGATGGTGTAGCCCTTGTAGAGGAGATCCTCATCGTAGAGTTGCTTCAACAGATGCCACACGCTCTCGATGTACTTGGTGTGGTAGGTGACGTACGGCTTCTCCAGATCCAGCCAGAAGCCGATGCGCTTCGTCAGGTCGTTCCACACATCGGTGTAGCGCATCACGGCCTTGCGGCACGCGGCGTTATACTCCTCGATGCTGATGCTCTTGCCGATGTCCTCCTTGGTGATGCCGAGCTCCTTCTCCACCCCCAGCTCGATGGGCAGCCCGTGGGTGTCCCAGCCGGCCTTGCGGTCCACGCGGTGGCCCTTCTGCGTCTGGTAGCGGCAGAAGATGTCCTTGATGGTGCGGGCCATCACGTGGTGGATGCCGGGCAATCCGTTGGCGCTGGGCGGGCCCTCGTAGAACACGAAGGGCGGCGCATCCTTGCGGAGCGCCAGGCTTTGGCCGAAGGTGTCCTCGGCCTGCCACTGCTTCAACACCTCCTCGGCGACCTTCGGCAGGTCGAGCTCATCGTACTGCGGGAAACGCTTGTCCATCAGGGCTTTTCTACGGGGCCGTGCCTTCCGGCAGACGGTCCGCGAAGATAGCCGGCTGGTGCGGAACAGCATTGCCAGGCAGCGTGGGGCTCGCGTCAAACCCGGTCTTGGTGCTCCGCATGGTGCAACAGATGTCCACGGACGAACGGCGAGGCCGCAGTGGAATTTCCATAGCCGGCCAAGCCCCTTCACAAGGCACCCCTGTAACCCTGGGGCAGGTGGCCGCGTAACACGGCGCCGTTCCCGGTCCGCCCGGGGCATAGAACAACGTGTGCATGAAAACAACCTTCCCACAGGAGCTCACTACCGGGAGCCCGCACCGCCTCCCCCAGTGGATGCGGACCGCGTTCCCTGACAGACTTGACAAAAGTCGACGGATCGATAAATATTGCGGACGAAAGACCTGCAATAGTCGACAAGTCGACCCGAGCCACCATCCTGAAGCAACAGTCGATCAACCAAAAACGACCCCGATGGAAATGAAAATAATATCCATGAATTCCGACCGCTGGTCGAAATGGAAGTACTCCGAGGTTCATTCCTCAGGGAAAATGCTGGCTGTGCTGATATTGAGCACTCTGCTGTTGCTGATGGCCAGCCGTCAGGACGCGATGGGACAGGCGCAAGTTGCAACTTACACATCGGCGGGCAACTACACTTGGACCTGTCCAGCCGGAGTCACAACCGTTGTGGTTAAAACATGGGGTGCCGGCGGTGGAGGAGGCGGAGCATACAGGTCTGGTACCGTTACCATTACCACTGGTGCAAACGCCAGTGGAGGTGGTGGTGGCGCCTATTCCCAATCCACACTGACCGTCGTACCGGGCACGACCTACCGTTTCAGGGTGGGCTCTGGTGGTGCTGGCGGCGCCAATACTGGTGGGAATGGTGGAGCAGGGGGTAATACCTTCTTCGGAAACACAACGGCGGGTGTACAGTCAGGAGCCTCAGTTGTCGCAGCTGGTGGCGCTGGTGGTCTCGGCCGCGCTACCGCCGGTCAGAGCAGCGGTGTTTCCGGTGGTTCCGTGTCCAATTCGGTCGGCACCATACGAAACTCAGGCGGCAATAGTATAGCGGCGAGCTATGAGAGCTTTGCCAGCGGTGGCGGCAGCAGCGCTGGTTCCAATACGGTGGTTGGAGGTACTACAGGAACCGGGATCAATGGTAACAACAGTACGGTTCCGAACGGTGGCCCCGCTCCCGTAGGCGGTTTCGCCGGTGGTAGTGGAACGAGTCTTGTCGTTGGTGCAAATGGTTCCTCGGGCACGAACGGAGGAGGAGGAGGGGGCGGTGCCCGGCGCGGCACGAACTCCACCAACCGTACCGGTGGTGCGGGGGGAGCTGGACGAGTTGAGATCTGTTTCAACAACCATTGCACACCTACCGCCACAACGGACGATGCCACCGGACTGACGAACGTGTCCTTTAACACGATCTCCAGCAGCTCCACCGGCACCGCCGCGTATACCGATTTCCTTTCCATTTCCACTACGGTCCTGACAGGCTCAAGCTATGCTCTCTCTGCCCGCGTCAATACGGCGGGCAATTACACGGTGAACACCAAAGCATGGATCGACTGGAACAAGAACCTGGTCTTTGATGCCAATGAAGAATACAACCTGGGCTCAGCGACCAACGTTACCGATGGCGCCACCTCGTTGTCCCCGGTCAGCATTACGGTACCAGCAACGGCCGTTGTCGGCACCACCCGGATGCGCGTACGTGCAACATACAATACCGCACCCACCGCATGTGGAAACCAGAACTGGAGCGAGACCGAGGACTACTCCGTGGTTGTGCAAGCACCGACCGCATGCTCCGGCACCCCCAATGCCGGCATCGCGTCCTCTTCCGCGGCCAGCCCGTGCGCCGGTATCAACTTCAACCTGAGCGCAAGCGGACTGAGCGTCGGTACGGGCATCTCCTACCAATGGCAGCGGTCCACGAACGGGGGAACCACCTGGGACAATATTGCCGCAGCGACCAACGCTACGGCCACGGTCAGCATCACCCAGACCACCAGTTTCCGCATCCGCACCACCTGCTCCAACGGAGGCCAGCAAGCGTTCAGTACACCCGTGGTTGTCAACGAGAATACCACACCCAGTTGTGTGGGCGAGGATTGCAATTCCGCAGCGACCATCCCGGTGGCCGCCAGCCTGGCCGCCTGCAGCTACACCAGCGTCCCCAGTGGCTCTGCGCAGAACGGCCCGGTGGGCAACTGCTCCAACAGCACCGGCAACACCCCTGACGACGATCGCTGGGTGAAGTTCGTGGCGCCCAGCGGCGGCAACAAGCTGGTGATCACCACCACCGCGGGCAGCAACAACGATTGGATAATGGAGCTTTGGGATGGCTGCAGCGGCAGCAAGCTGGCCTGCAATGACGATGCGAATGCCTACATGCCACAGATCGAGCTGTGCCAGTTCCAGTACACCGCCGGGCAAACCTACTATGTGCGCCTGTGGACCTACGCTGCGGGCGGTGCCGGCTCCACCTGCAACCTCTGCATCTACCAGGCGGCGGCATGCCCCGCCCCACCGGCCAACGATATGTGCGTGGATGCAGCCGCGCTGGCCTTCCAGACCAGCGGCAACTGTCCCGCCAACCAGACCGCCGGCACTACGGTATCCGCCACATCGGGCCCCAACCAGACACCCACCTGCGACCTTTTCGGTGTGATCAACGACGTGTGGTACACCACCACCACCGATGCCACCACTGCACAGATGCAACTGCGCATCACCAGCACCAGTGGCACACACGAGGCGGCGGTATATAGTGCGATCACCTGCGGCACCACGGCGACAGAGGCAGCCTGCTACACGCCCATCAACGGCAACAAGGGGCCCATCAACGTTTCGCCCAACACCACCTATCACATCCGTGTGTGGTCCAACCCGGGCGCTGCCGGGGCCTTCAACATCTGCGCCAGCAGTCTGTGCACCACGCCCCCCAACGCCACCATCAGCTATGCGGGTTCGCCCTTCTGCAGCACGGGTTCCACGGCCAGCGTGACCCGCACCGGAACCAGCGGCGGCACGTTCAGCAGCACGGCCGGCCTGAGCATCAATAGCAGCACCGGCTTGGTGACCTTGGGCACCAGCACCCCGGGCACCTACACGGTCACCTACACCGTGGCGGCATCCGGAGCCTGCGCCCAGTTCCAGACCACGGCGAGCATCACGATCAATACGGCCACCACCTGGTACGCCGATACGGACAGCGATGGCTTCGGCGACCCGGCCGTGACCCAGCAGGCCTGTACGCAGCCCAACGGCTATGTGAGCAACAACACCGATGGCTGCCCTAACGATGGCAGCAAGGCGGCCCCGGGCAACTGCGGCTGCGGCAACCCCGAGCCGGGCGCCGCATGCAATGACTTCGACCCGGCCACGGAGAACGATGTGGTCAACGCCTCCTGCGTGTGCGCCGGCTCTCCGATCATGCTGTACTCCATCGGCACCGGCAACTTCGCGGATGGCAACAACTGGAGCTTCACTCCGGGCGGGCCTCCCGCAGGCGTGTATCCCGTGGGGCATGATGTGGTAGTCGCTTCCGGCAACTCCATCTCCGTGTCCGGCCAGCAACTGATAAGCGACCTCACCCTGCAAAGTGGTGCCACCCTCTCGTTCCCGGTGAGCGAGGTGCTGCTGTCGGTGACCGGTAGTACGGTGGTGCTGGATGGTGAGGTGACCGGCGGCGGTGTGCTGTCCCTGGAGGGCCAGTCCGCCACCACCCTTACCCGCACCAGCGGCATCCTGGACATCACCAACCTGACCATCGCCGCCCCTGGTGGTGTGACGGCCTCCGGTTCGTTCGACATCCGCGGTACGCTGCGTCTGGCGGCAGGCAACTTCAACGCCACCAACGCGAACGTATCGCTGCGCAGCACGGCTGCCGGTACGGCGCGCCTGGGCATGGTGGAGAGCGGTGCCACCTACACGGGCAACCTCAAGGTGGAGCGCCACATCCCCGGCGGTGCCAGCAACTGGCGCCTGCTCGGTGCGCCGGTGAGCGGCGGCACGGTGAACGACTGGAAGGACGACTTCTTCATGGCCGGCTTCCCGGGTTCGCACTACCCCAACTTCTACAGCGGAGGCCAGCTGTGGCCCAGCGTGCGCAAGTACGATGAGACCGTACCGAGCAGCGACCTCAACGCCGGCCTGGTGGGCGTGGCGGGTGTGTCCGAGTCCCTGCAAGTGGGTCGTGGCTACGCCAACTGGAGCGGCGATTCGCAGGGTGGCACGCAGCCCTTCGTGGTGGATGTCACCGGTCCTCCCGTGATCGCGGCCTCTCCCATCCAGCTGCCCATGACCTGGACCAACAGCAACAACCCTGCTGCCGATGGTTGGAACCTGGTGAGCAATCCGCTGCCCAGCCCCATCGCCTTCTCGTCCATCAGCCGTGGTGCCGATGTGGAGAACGGATACTATGCCTACGACCCCGCCACGGGCAACACCGCCAGCTGGAACGCCCAGCTGAACGTGGGCACCAACGGGGCCACCAGCACCATCCAGAGCGCACAGGCCTTCTGGCTGAAGGCCAACGGTCCCTCGGTGACCACCACCGTGGGCGAGAACGCCAAGGTGCTGAGCCCCACGGGCGGCTTCTTCGGTGGCATGGAAGCCGAGCAGCCCGCCATGGTGCGCCTGCGCTTCCGCGGTGCCAATCCGGCCTTCGCTGACGAGACCGTGGTGGTCTTCGAAGGCGGCGTTCCGGCCCTGGATGACAACGACATGGAGAAACTGGACTTCGGTCACAGCTCCGCACCGCGCATCGGCACCCGTGCTGGCAGCACCCTGCTTGCCATCAACGCCGCCGGCCAGCTTGCGGAGGGCGTGGTGATCCCCGTGCTGGTGCGTGCCACCACCAACGGCAACCACACCGTCACCCTCACCCAGGTGGAGACCCTTGCGGGTATGAGCTGTGTGGTGCTGGAGGACGTCGTCACCGGTACGCGCACCATCGTGCAGGAGGGCAGTGCCTACTCCTTCACCATGAATTCCACCGCGGGTGCCATGGTGCACCGCTTCAACCTCCACGTTTCGGCCGCCATCGACCGCCAGCTGCAGGCAGCCACCTGCCACGGCGAAGCGAACGGCAGTGTGCAGGTGTCCCTGCCCGGCGGAGCGGATGAGCTGGTGACCTGGGCCACGGCTGCAGGCGCACCGCTCGGCCAGCAGGCCCTGAGCGCGGGCACCACCACCATCAGCGGACTCGCAGCCGGCAGCTACAGCATCACTGTGGCCACCCAGGGCGAGTGCGGCAGCATCACGGGCGATGTCACCATCACCCAGCCCATGGCACTGGAGGCCGAAGCCAGCGTGACCGCCGTATCGTGCAGCAACAGTGCCGATGGCCGCGTTGCCCTGCAGGTGCTGGGCGGAACCGCCCCCTTCAGCATGGCGTGGAGCAATGGTGCAGCCACCGACACCCTCGTGGCGGCAGCAGGCTCCTACGATGTTACCATCACAGATGCCAACGGTTGCGCCCTCGAGCAGACGCATGTGATCGACGCGCCCGCAGCCATCGAAGCGGTGGCCACCGTGGTGGATGAGACCTGTGCCGGCATGGCCAATGGCACTGTGACCCTGGCCCTCACCGGTGGCGTTGGTGCGCTGAGCACGGAGTGGTCCGATGGCAGCGTGGGCGAAGTGCTCACCGCAGCCCCCGGCACCTATTCGGTGACCGTGACCGATGCCATCGGCTGCCAGCTGTCCGAGCTGTTCACCATCACCGGCCCGCAGCCCATCCTCACGCAGGAGATGGTGCAGGCCGCCAGCTGCCACGGTGCGCAGAACGGCTCTGTGGCAGTGAGCGCCACGGGTGGCACGGGTGTGCTGGCCTTTGCCTGGAGCACGGGTTCGCAGGAGCCCCTGATCACCGCTGGTGCCGGCACCTACGCGCTGACCATCACCGACGCACAGGGCTGCACCGTGGAGGGCACCTATGTGATCACCGAACCCGATGCACTGGTGGGCACGGTGGCCCTGCAGGACGCTTCCTGCGCGGCTGCCGGCAATGGCCAGGCCAGCCTGTCGGTGAACGGTGGCGTGGCACCCTACCATGTGATGTGGTCCAACGGCACCCTCGGCCAGTTGCTGGTGGCGGCCCCCGGCCAGTTCACCGCCACGATCACCGATGCCAACGGCTGTGCCTCCACCACGGTGGCGACCATCGCCGCTGCAGCGGACCCCATCGGTGGCATCTCCGCACATGCACCCATCGTGCAGGCCGGCGAACCCATCCAGTTCATGTCCACCGCGGCCCAGGACCTGGCGCACCTGTGGGACCTGGGTGATGGCACCTTCAGCACCGCACTCTCCCCTGTGCACGTGTACATGGAGCCCGGCACCTACACCATCGTGCAGACCGTGGGTACCGCTCCCTGTATGACCACGACCACCACCACGCTGAACGTGGAGGTGAGCACGGGCCTGGAGGAGGCGACCGCCGTGAACGGCATCGCAGCCTGGATGGAGCGCGACAACTTCGCGGTGCGCATCGAGCGCAGCACCGGGGCTGTCCACATCCGCCTGCATGACGCAGCAGGCAAGCTGGCGCGTTCGATCGACCTGCCGCGTGCCAGCAGCGAAACGATGATGATCCCCACCGCGGACCTCGCCCCCGGCATCTGGTTCCTGTCGGTGGAGACCGGTGATATCAACGAACAGTTCAAGCTGAACCTCGTCCGCTGACCCCGGATAACACAGAATGACAGGGGGCCGTTCCGCACACGCGGGGCGGCCCCCTGCCGTTGGTGGCGGCGCCATCGTTAAGGCTCCCGCGGTCCGTCAGGTCCATGCGGGGAACTGGCGAGGAGGGGAACAGGATGGCCTTCCGTTCGTTCCTTCGCAGTATGCACATCACCGAGGAGCTGATGCCCCGCCTGCTCGCCCTGCGCGGGCACCACACCGCCGGCGCACTGCGGAACATCGACGAACGCCGCCGCGCACTGAAGTCCCTGCGCACCGCCCTGCGCAGGCATGAGGAGGCGCTGCTCACCGCCCTGCACGCCGACATGCGCAAGCCGCGCTTCGAGGGGTACCTGGCCGATGTGGCCCTGGTGCACAGCGAGCTGGACCACATCCTTGCCCACCTGGACACGTGGACGCGCCCACAGCATCCGCCCACACCGCTGAGCCTGCAGCCCGCGCGGAGCACCCTGCTGCTGGAGCCGCTCGGGGTGGTGCTGATCATCGCTCCGTGGAACTACCCGGCCCAGCTGGTGCTGAACCCGCTCATCGCAGCACTGGCGGCGGGCAATTGCGCCGTGGTGAAGCCCAGCAACGAGACGCCGCACACCGCCGCCGTGGTGGAGCGCATCCTTGCCGAAGCGCTGCCACAGGAGGTGCTGGTGGTACAGGGGCCGGGCATGCTGGTGGGCGAGCGCCTCATCACACCGTTCCGCTTCGATCACATCTTCTTCACCGGCAGTCCGGCCGTGGGACGGCAGATCATGGCGCTCGCCGCACCGCACCTCACGCCCGTGACATTGGAGCTGGGTGGCAAGAGCCCCACCATCGTGGACCGCCGTGCGGATGTGGAGCGGGCCGCCGACCGCATCACCTGGGGCAAGTTCTTCAACGCGGGGCAGACCTGCATCGCTCCGGACCATGTGCTGGTGCACAGCGCCGTACAGGAGCGTTTCCTGGCGGCCATGAAGCGGGCGGTGCTGCGCTATTACGGCAGCGACCCCCAGCAGAGCCCCTTCTATGCGCGGCTGGTGAACGACAAGCGGTTCAACATCGTGCAGGGCTACCTGCAGGAGGGCACGGCGCTGGTGGGCGGCACCTGCGATGCGGGCGACCGCTACATCGCCCCCACGGTGCTCACGGACGTGCCTCACGACGCGGTGTGCATGCAGGAGGAGATCTTCGGGCCGGTGCTCCCCGTGTTGCCGTGGACCGAACGCGAAGAGGTGCTGGCGCAGGTGGCGCGCAACCCGCATCCGCTCGCCGCCTACATCTTCAGCAGCGACCGCGGCGCCCAGCGGTACTTCAGCGAGCGCATCGCCTTCGGAGGCGGGTGCATCAACCACTGCATGCTGCACTTCGGCCATACGGAAATGCCCTTCGGCGGGGTGGGCACCAGTGGCATGGGCCGTTACCATGGTCGGCAGGGACTGCTGCAGTTCAGCAACCACAAGAACCTGGTGCAGGCCAGCACACTGATCGAACACGGATTGCAGCAGCCCCCGTACAGCAGCTGGAAGGAACGCGTGCTGCGCTGGGTGGTGGGCTGATCAGGCCCCGGCACATCCTGAGGACGTGCCGCACAGGACGTGCTGCGTTGGGTTAGTTTTGCGGCGCATCCCAAACCAGACCCCCTCCATGGAACGCGGCCTCTCGCTCATCTCCTTCGTGCTGTACGGCCTGTTCGCTGCCGTTGCGCAGGACAAGGCCCCTGTGAAGGTGTCTCCGGACGTACAGTACCAGTACCTCGGCACCTTCAACGAGGCTACGATGAGCGACATCCTGACCAAGGAGGTGCCGCAGATCCTGGAGGACAAGGTCGCCTACACGGCACCGCGGAATGCGGTGAAGCTGTACCGCGTGATCTACAACTCGGTGGTGCCCGAGCAGGAGAACCGCCCCACGGTGGCATCGGGCATCCTGGCCATCCCTGCCACCGGGGCCCGCACCATGCCGTTGATCTCGTACCAGCACGGAACCTTGTACGGCGACATGGCGCCCCCCTCGGACCATGAGCGGTCCTTCGAATCGCGGCTCATGATATCCCAGTTCGCAAGCCAGGGCTACGTGGTGATCAGCGCCGACTATTTCGGGTTCGGTGCATCTCCGGAGAAGGACTCGTACATCGTGCTCAACAGCCAGGTGCAGGCCTCGTACGATATGTACCGGGCGGCGTTGGTGGTGCTCGAGAAGGAGGGCATCGCCATCAACCGGTTCTTCCCCACCGGCTGGTCGCAGGGCGGGGTGATCACCATGGCCTTCCTGGAGCGCTTGGAAACCCTCGGTGTGCCGGTGACAGCGGTGGGCACCGCAGCGGCCCAGTGCGATGCGTTCGTCATGGTCAATGGGTTCCTGTCGCATCCGCGGCCCATCGACGCCGGCTGGGTGACCACCATGTTCATCCTCACCGCGTTCGCCTTCGAGGAGTACTACCGGATACCGGGTCTGGCGCGCGGGCTGTTCAACGATGATCAGTACGAACTGGCCAGGCGGGTGTACCTGAAGGACCCCACGGTGCAGAAGAAGGACTTCCCGCTGGACCTGCGCAAACTGATCCGCCCGGAGTACTTCGATCCGCAGTATTTCGCGCACTCCGCCTACGGAAAACTGGCACTGGAGATGCACCCGTACCGGTGGGACATCAGGACGCCGGTGCGCATGTACTACGGCGATGTGGACGAGTGCCTCACGATCGGCCTGGCGCGGCTTCCCATGGAGTGGCAGAAGGCCATGGGCAACAACAAGGTCGAGGCCATCTCCGTGGGCGCGGACGGCACCCACCGCCTTGCCTTCGGGCGGGCGGTACCCGAATGGAAGTCCTGGTTCGATGCGATGCTGAAGTGACCCCTTGGGCGGGGTGGTTGCAGCGTCAGATGCGCCACCACTGATACCGCAGGCCATGATCGACGAGGCATTGCCTCCATTGCCGGGCCGGTGAACACCGCCGACATCACTTCCACGCGGCTGCGTATCTTCGTAGCGTCCACGTCCCCGGCACCACGGACCCGCGCAGCCTTCCATTCCGGATCCGCCAGCGCCTGTCCATCGCCGCACCGGTCGTGGCACACCGTACGCTCATGGCCGAATCATTCAACAAACGCGAACAGGAGAAGCGCCGCCAGCAGAAGCAGGAGGAGAAGGAGCGCCGCAAGGCCGAACGCAAGGCCAACAGCGCCGGCGGCGGCTTGGACAACATGATCGCGTACGTGGATGAGTTCGGTCGCATCACCGATACCCCGCCTGACCCCACCAAGCGCCAGGAGATCAAGGCGGAGGACATCGAGATCGGCGTGCCCAAGCGTGTGGAGGAGGTGATCACCGAACGCGTCGGCCGGGTGGACTTCTTCGATGCTTCACGCGGCTTCGGGTTCATCGTGGAGGATGGCGGCCGCGACCGCTATTTCGTGCACGTCAGCGGCACCCTGGAGGACATCAAGGACAACGACCGCGTCACCTTCGAGCTCGAGCGCGGCCCCAAGGGCCTCAACGCCGTGCAGGTGAAGAAGGTCTGAACAGGACTGCGGAACTTCGCGGCAGCGCCCGCACACAGCGCGTTCAACACCCATGCCTTACATCACCGGCTGGGGATCGGCACAACAGGCCTCGCAGGGAACCGCCTCGCACATGGCCAGCGGCATCTCGGGCGGTGATCACGCCCTGCGGCGTGACCCGATCCTGCTCTGGCTGTTGCTGCTTGCGATCGTGCTCCGCGCCGCGTTCGTGCTGCACCACGCACGGGGGGGCTGGCACCTCCAGTACGATGCGGGGTACTACCTCACCCTTGCACAGCATCTCAAGCACGGGGTCTACAGCCTCTTTCATCCGCTGGACATTCCGGATACCACACGGATGCCCGGATACCCCTGGTCGATCCACCTCCTCGGCTGCTCGGTGCCGGCGGTGCTCGCAGTGCAGGTGTTGCTCTCCGCCGCCAAGGTGCTGCTGGTGCACCGCCTTGCACAGGCCATCGGGCTCGCGCGGCAGGGCGCATTGCTGGCCGCAGCCCTCATGGCCGTGGAACCCGTGGACATCGTGCTCACCGGCAGCCTGCTCACCGAGGCGTGCTTCACCACCGCGCTGCTGGCCGGCACACTGCTGCTGGTGCGGCCCGGGCATCCGTGGAGCGCTGTGCTGGGCGCGGCCGTATGCTTCGGGGCGGCGGCCTGGTGCCGCGCCAACGGCCTGCTGCTGTCCCTCACGGCCGCTGGCATCGTTGGCGTGGTGCTGCACATGGAACTGCGCAAGGCGGCGGCCTTCTGTGTGGCGGTATTGCTGCTGCTGGCGCCGTGGGTGCTGCGCAACAAGGCGGAGACCGGTCGCCTTGTCCTGTCCGACAGTGGTGCGGTGGCCGCTGCGCATTTCCACCTGCAAGAGGTGCTGGCCGCAGCCGGTGATCCGCGCGCCGAAGGGTACAAGCAGGAGCTGTACGAGCGCGCCACCCGCACCAACTGGGAGGACCGCAGCGCCGCAGCGGCCTACTTCAACGGGTTGCGCGACGACCTTCGGCACACGTTCATGGCACATCCACTGGCGTGGTCCGGGGTGCAGCTCAGAACGGCCGCCGGTATCTTCCTTGCTCCGGGCCGCGGTCACATCGCAGGCTTCTTCGGGGGGGGAGCGGCGGCCCGGGTGATCACCGCCATCGCCTTCCTCCTTACCGGCCTGCTGGTGTTGGCGCTGGCATCGTGGGTGTGGCGCGCCCGCCAGTTGCCGCCGGTGCTGGTGGTGGTGCTCCTGTTGGCCGGCGCGGTGCTTTTCAGCGGCGGCATCTCCACCACCGATGCGCGGTTCAAGGCGCCTGCCATGCCCATGCTGCTGGTGGGCGCGGCCTGGGCCGTGGAACAGGCCCGGACACTCCTTCGGCAACGCTCGACCACAACGAACTGAAGGGGTCACTCCTCCAGCACGGTGTTCGCCCCGGCGCGCACTTCGCCCACCGCCCACTGCACCCACTTGGTGTTGCCCAGGGCAGGCACCAGCAGGGGCGCGAAGCCGCGCAGCGGCGCATGGAGCATGGAACCCTTTCGCGCTTCCACCGGTGGGACGGCACCCTCCGTGTATCCCACCAGGAGGTTGAGCATGACACTGAGCACGAAGGCCGATCGCAGGATCCCGAGGGCGATGCCCGCGAGCTTGTTGGGCAGCCCCAGCTGCGCCAGGTCGATGAGCGTGGTGAGGAAGCGTGCCAGCAGGTGCACCAGGAGCAGGGTGGCGAGGAACGTGACCAGGAAAGCAAGCGCGGCGTTCTCATCCCCGATGCCGATGGCCAGTGCTACGCGGTCGCTCAGCCGGGTCGCGGCCCAGATGCCAAGGGCCAGCGCCAGCAGCGCCGACAGTTCAATGATGAAGCCCCGCTGGAAGCCCTTGAAGGCGGCGAGGCCCAGGAGCAGCAAGAGCGCCCAGTCGAGCCAGTTCATGGGGGCAAGTTGTGCGATCACCGCGTGCGCCGCTCGGTCCTTAAGCGCGATCTTTGCACAGGCGTCGGTACATCACTGCGCCCACCATCCAGTGGACCTGCAGTTCGAGAAGCGCTGGCGCGCATTGGTGAGCGACCTCAGTGCACGCTTCCAGGCGGGCACCCTGGACCTGAACGGCATCCTGTTCCTGATCGGTGTGCAGGAGCTGGGCCAGCATGCGCGCGAATTCAAGAAGGACGAGAAGGTGGCCCTCATGCACATCGCCATCTGCGTGCTGCTACGGCCCTATGGCTATTACCGGGAATTGGGGCGCGATGCGGATGGCTGGCCCCATTTCGAACGCGTGAAGGACCTGCCTGCGCTGGGACCCGAGGAACAGGAACGGCTGATGAAAGAGGCCGTGCTGACCTATTTCGAGCAATGAGGACCGAGGAGCAGGGCCCTATTGGGCGGACTCCATCACCACGGTCTCCTCGCTGGTCTCCTCCTCCACGATCTTGATGATGCCCTCGCCCAGGAGGGTATCCTTCGTGGCGCGTATGTCCAGCACGGCGAAACCGCTCTGTCCCTGCTCGTAGAAGTCACTGTAATCGAACGTGGCCGCGCCGTCCGAGTCGGTCACGGTCTCCTTGTCGAGGCGGTTGGGATCGCCCAGGGGGAAGGTGGGATCGGCGAACAGCTTCACGGTGGCACCTGCAACGGGCAGGCCCTGCAGGTCCGTCACCCGGACCACACCGATGGTGGGTTCCTCTTCGTTGCAGGCGGTGGCGAAGGGCAGCAGGATGGCCACGACCAGGGCGTTGGCAAGAACGCGAAGGAGACTGGGAGTGCGCATTGGGTTACTTTTGGTCGCCCTTCCAGATCGGGCGTAACGGATGTCAAATGTAATGAACCGGTCCATGCCAAGGCTCATGCTCCGTACAACGATGCTGGCCGTGCTGTGGTGCCCGCTCCTGATCTGCGCGGCCGGCGCACAGGACAGGAGCACGGACGAACGGGTGCGGGTGGAGATCCGCAGCACCGCCGGGACCCTGGTGGTGGAGCTCTTCAACGAGACGCCCCGGCACCGTGACAACTTCATCAAGCTGGTGAAGGACGGCGCCTATGACAGCCTGCTCTTCCACCGGGTGATCCCCGCCTTCATGGTGCAGGGCGGTGACCCCGACAGCAAGCGTGCCACGGCCGGCACGGTCCTGGGCAATGGCGGTCCCGGGTATACCGTCCCTGCCGAGATCGTGCCGGGCCTGATCCATCGCCGCGGTGCATTGGCCGCAGCCCGCCAGGGAGACCAGGTGAACCCGGAACGCAACTCCAGCGGCAGCCAGTTCTACATCGTGCATGGCAAGACCTTCCAGCCACGCGAGCTGGACATGCTCGTTCAGCGCAGTGCGCGCCTGGGCACCCCCATCAGCTACACCCCCGAACAGCAGGCCGCATACGCCACGGAGGGCGGCGCACCGCACCTGGATGGCGCCTACACCGTGTTCGGCCAGTTGGTGGACGGCTTTGAGGTGCTCGATGCCATCGCGGCGCAACCGTGCGACCCGCGCGACCGTCCCCTGACCGACATCCGCTTCTTCATGCGGGTACTGCCATGAGCCTGCAGCAGCACATCGCCGAACTGGAGCAGCAGGTGCGCGCCGCCACCGCCGCCAATGCCGATGAGCTCGAACGCCTGCGCGTGGCCCTGCTGGGACGCAACGGCAGCATCACCGCCCTCTTCGAGGCGTTCAAGCAGGTGCCCCCCGAAGAGAAGCGCAGCCTCGGTCCCCTGATGAACGGCCTCAAACAGCTGGCCCAGCAGCGACTTGATGAGCTGCGCACCGCCACTGAAGAAGTCCCCGCCCACCGCGGCCCCGCCATCGACCTCAGCGCACCGGCCCTCACCACCACCACCGGCAGCCTCCACCCCCTCACCGTGGTGCGCCAGCGCATCGTGGACATCTTCGCCCGCCTGGGCTACACCGTGAGCCAGGGACCCGAAGTGGAGGACGACCGACACAACTTCAGCGCGCTGAACTTCCCCCCGGACCACCCCGCACGCGACATGCAGGACACCTTCTTCGTGAAGGGCCCCGATGGCAGCAGCGGGAGTGCGGGCCTGGCGCTCCGCACCCACACCAGCAGCGTGCAGGTGCGCGTGATGGAGGCCGGGAAGCCCCCCTTCCGCACCATCAGCCCCGGTCGCGTATACCGCAACGAGGCCATCAGCGCCCGCGCCCACTGCATGTTCCACCAGGTGGAGGCCCTGTACGTGGATGAGGGCGTGAGCTTCGCCGACCTCAAGGGCACGCTGGACCACTTCACCAAGAGCCTCTTCGGGCCGGAGGTGACCATCCGCATGCGGCCCAGCTACTTCCCGTTCACGGAGCCCAGCGCCGAAGTGGACATGAGCTGCACGGTGTGCGGGGGGCAGGGGTGCAACCTCTGCAAGCACAGCGGCTGGGTGGAGATCATGGGCTGCGGCATGGTGGACCCGGCGGTGCTCGCCAACTGCGGCATCGACCCGGAGCGCTACAGCGGCTTCGCCCTGGGCATGGGCATCGAGCGCATCACCCAGCTCATCTACCGCGTACCCGACCTGCGCATGTACTGGGAGAACGACGTGCGCTTCCTCGATCAGTTCAAAGCGGCACCCTTCCGCGGTTAGCGGCACATGGCGGACGAGCTGCACAGCGGTGTATGCGTGCTGGGCGGCGGTCCGGGGGGCAGCACCGTGGCCCTGCGCCTCAGCCAGCTGGGCGTGCCCTGCATCTTGGTGGAGAAGGGCCGCTTCCCGCGCGACAAGGTGTGCGGCGACGCCCTCAGCGGCAAGGTGATGCGCAGCCTGGAGCGGCTGGACCCCGCGATCGCTGCACAGGTGAAGGCCCACGGCCAGGGAATGCCCAGTTGGGGCGTCACGTTCGTGGCTCCCAGCGGCCGCGCGTTGCGGGTGCCCTTCTCGCGGGCCACCGGCGTGGGCGAAGCACCGGGGGTCATTCTACCGCGCCTGCAGTTCGATGCCCTCCTGTTCCGGCATGCGCGCAACGCGCCGCTTGTGCAGGTGCTGGAGGACCGTGCGGCCGTGCGGTACACGCGCACAGGGGAAGGCTGGCAGGTGGAGCTCCACGATGGAAGCCGGGTGCATTGCCGCATGATCATCGATGCAAGTGGTGCCAACTCCGGCTTCGCCCGGCATGTGGCCGGCCTGCCCATGGAACCCCGTCATCACGCGGCCGGTGTGCGCGCCTATTACAGTGGCGTGCGCGACCTCGATCCCCAGGGATTCATCGAGCTGCACTTCCTGAAGGACCTCCTGCCGGGCTATCTGTGGGTGTTCCCCCTGCCGGATGGGCGCGCCAATGTGGGGCTGGGGCTGCGCAGCGATGTGGTGCGCAAGCGGCGCACCGACCTCAAGGCGTTGATGCACCAGGTGCTCACCGAACACCCTTCGTTCAAGGACCGCTTCGCGACCGCCACGCGCGAAGGGGCCGTGCAGGGCATGGGGCTGCCATTGGCCAGCAAGCGACGGCCGTTGAGCGGGGACGGTTACCTGCTGGTGGGCGATGCCGGTCACCTCATCGACCCGTTCACCGGGGAAGGGATCAGCCACGCCATGATCAGCGGCGTGCATGCGGCGGAGGTGGCGGCGGACCTCCTGAGGCGCGATGTGGTGACCGCGGCGGAGGCGAAGCAGTACGATGCCCGGGTATGGCGCCGCCTGGGCCAGGAGCTCGCCATCAGCACACGGCTGCAGCAATTGGCCAACAGGGCCTGGCTGTTCGACTTCGTGGTGGACCGCGCCAACCGCAACCCCGCGCTGGCCGATACCATCAGCAGCATGTTCACCGACCTGGACCTGCGGGCACGGCTGAAGAAGCCGGGGTTCTACATGGACCTGCTGCTGGGTCGCTGAAAAGAGCAGGCAATTACGTACCTCCGCTTCTGCCGGTGAGCAAGATAGCGCACCGGTTGCCTGAGGTGTCAGATTAACGGTTTGCGTGCAGGCGATCGTAACCCTGTGTTGCGCCTGCGGCAAGGCAATATTGCTTACACGCTGTTATGGGCTAGTTTTATTTTTTAATAGCTCGAATTGCAAAGCCATAAGTTGATGGATAAATACCTTTTCCTCCTCCTAAATCTTGTGAACAGTAACCGATATCAACCACTATTTTATCCTGTCCTTCATAGGAGGATGTCCACCAATAAGAACAATTTCCTTCATTCCCAACTGCACCGTGATCATAAACAAAACCACCTTTTTATGCTTTGAATCCAGAATTACCATTAGTTTTTATTTCAACATCTTCAAGACCACCTGTTTCTTGATCTCCAACCCAATCTTCAATATAAATTGAATATGTCGCTAGTGACTTTGTTGCTTTGCCTGATTGAGAATCGCCACCACCCAAAAAAGTTATCAATTTATTGAATTGATTATAAGTTGGTATAGCAAATCCAATGGGCACTATTCCTCTTTCATCAACGACTGCAAAACCATTGTAAACGTATGTGCCATTTTTCAGTTTTCGATAGCATCCTAATTTTTTATTGCTATAATCTTTCCATTGCTTTTCGCTTTTAGCCTCACTTATAGGATCTCCATTATTATAAGAGGTGACATTAATATCTTCAGTCATCCATTCTTCTTGCCCAATTTTTATTGTAGGTACAGTTACTTGTGGTTCGACAATATTATTTGTGTCAGGTTTCACAATGGATTCTTTGCCTTTTAGATTTGATTCGGCTTCTTTTTGCACTGATTCCCCTCCACAACTTGTCAGATTTAATGAAGCAAATAATGCTGCTCCAAAAATTATTATTTTATTTTTCATGTGATTATTTTAAAATTTTCCTACTTATTAGACTTTTTGGGGTTGCCCCGTTTTTTAGAGTGGGTTCTGGACTCCACTTATGTTTGTCAATTTTACAAAATAATTTTTAAGAACTATCAACGTTGTTCTTTGGTGGTTCTATTGTTTGTCTGCTATGTCTGTTTAACTTGCCCATAACTGGGGGTTGTTCCAGCTGTTAGGGTTATTTGGCCTGTAAGAGGTAGTACTATTCCACTATTGCGGCACGTAAGCCCTAGATCGGGATCAGAGGTCCAGGTCATCCGGGGAGTTTCGGATCTTGACAAGGGTTCAGGCGCTCATGTGGCTGTACATTTCGAGGCGCTCATCGCGACCGTCCAACTGTTCTTATTGGAACTGTGTTTGCGGATGCATGACGAAATTAAAGCGGTTCCGT
>Ga0169931_10005910_pt1 | contig 18585 bp, 10 predicted proteins | sample Kivu_15m_20L_FD_129675 | JGI IMG/M metagenome (GOLD analysis project Ga0169931, IMG submission 129675) | Freshwater microbial communities from Lake Kivu, Western Province, Rwanda to study Microbial Dark Matter (Phase II) - Kivu_15m_20L... | ecosystem: Environmental > Aquatic > Freshwater > Lake... | reverse complement strand
TTAAAACAAGGGGATTAACAAGAGCTTTTATTGATGATATTAGTGGAAATTTAGATGTAAGTTTTAATCAATTAACAAGTGTTAATAGTTTATTCACCAGTGGAAGGATATACAGGAGGAAATTATAATACAGGCGGTCAGGGCGCTCCTGGTGGTGGTGCAAGTGGAGCAGGTTCACCTGGTTCAGCAGTTCCAACAGCTGGTTTATCAAATTCAATAACAGGAACCGCAGTAATATATGCATATGGTGGTGGTGGAAATCCAAGTGAGACGCCATATACAACTGCGGGAAGTGGTGGAAGAGGAGGAAGAAATACACCATCACAACCTGGTAATAATGGTGTAGCAGGAACAGTAATCATTCGATTTCCTAGTTATGCATAAAAAAATAAATTATTAAAGATAAATTATAAAACAAAATAACTTAAAGAGAAAACAAGATATTTAATGACTGTAGAAATTTAAGAAAACTTTAAAACTTTAAAACTGTAAAAATTAAATCATAAATTTATTATATTTTATAAAAATATATAATAAATGTCAAATATACCATTAAATGTGAATACAGTAAATTGGGATATTACTGCATCTAAAGTATTAAGTAGATTTAATCAAAATTTAACTTTTGATTCGTCTAATTCTTTAATTAGTTTTCAAAAAAATAGTACTCAATTTGCTACATTTGATACTAGTTTTAATTTCACAAATTTACCTAGTTGTTCTGCTGCACCTACTAGTTCTACACAATTAGTGAATAAAAATTATGTGGATACTTTCAATTTTCCTCTTAATACTCAAACAGTAAGTTATATATTAGTGGTAGGTGATAATAATAACCGAATTGTTATGAATAGTGGTTCCAGCACAACAATCACGGTAAATACTGGAATTTTTTCAGCAAATGATACAGTTTATTTTGTAAACAAAGGTGCTGGAACTACCACGATCACGCAGGGAGCAGGAGTCACGATAAATAATGCTTCTGGATTGAGTTTAGCACAGAACCAGTCAGGAACTTTGGTGGCAGATTCAGCATCTAATTTTTTTTTTTTCGCTAATGTAGGAGTAGGCTATGGCGTTGCTACTGGTGGGTCATCTTCAACGATAACAGTTGGTGGTGAATCTTATACTTTATTGACATTTACAGCAACTACGACTACTCTAACTGTCTCAAGGGCTGGACTATTTGATTTCCTAATTGTAGCGGGAGGTGGAAATGGTGGATATGCAACTGGTTTTAGTGGAGTAAGTTATTGTGGAGGAGGAGGTGGCGGTGGCATTCTTTTAACACAAGCGTATTTATCAGCAAACGCAACAATTACGGTGGGAGCTGGTGCGGTTGGTAGAATAGGTATTGCTGGTGATCCTTCATCTATTACTTCTGGCGGTTTTACTTGGGCTGCGGCGGGAGGAGGTCAAGGAGCAGGTCAATATACTTCTTCGGACAGATTCCCAGCTTATGCTGGTGGTTGTGGAGGAGGAGGAATGGGAACAGGAAATGCGAATTACGCTGTTAATGCTGTTGGAAAAGCTATTGGAGGAGGTATTGGATTTCGTGGAGGAAATGGAGTTCAAGTTGATAATAATGCCGGTGGAGGAGGAGGAGGGGGCGGAGCAGTTGGGTCGGATGGTTCTGGAACTGTTGGAGGAAATGGAGGTATTGGTTATGACGCTTCTTCTTTTCGTGGTGAAGTTGCGGGGACTACAAGATATTCTGGCGGTGGAGGTGGTGGCGGTGCTTCGGGAGGAACAGGAGGTGCTGGCGGTGGAGGTAATAGAGGAGTAGCAGGATCTCCTAATACTGGTGGTGGAGGAGGTGGAGGTATAATTAATGACGGATTTCCAGGAGGTAGTGGAATTGTTCTTGTAAGATTTAAAAATTAATTCTTAGTATGTAAATAATAATAATAAACCTTATACTATACAGGTAAGTATAGCAAAATGTCTTATAGAGAAATTATTTGACCAGGACAATAAAATAGACCCCGCGTACTTGCCAGATGATGGTATTCCGCCTCTTGAAGTTCGTCGGAGGTGGAGGTGGAGGCACTTCAAGTGTTTCAACAGCAGGTGGTAATAATTCTGTCGCATTTACAAGCGGAACTATAACAGCATTAGGAGGAAGTCCTTGGAATACTGCTATGTCTTTGGATTTTCCGTTATTTGCTGTTAAAGGAATGGCGAATAGCGGACAAGGAGGAATACAATCAGCAGGACGAAGCGATAATGCTTTTAATAATAAGGAGGGTAAGGGACAAGATGGAGCAATAATAGTCGCAGGAGCGGTTGTTGTCGCAGGAGAAAATATCGCAGTTGTCGTGGGGGCAAGTGGAACAGCAGGAACAGGTTGAGCAACTGGCGGTTCTGGATATGTATGGATTGAGTATTATTAATCATATTGCTGGTTAATTATAAAATTATATAACAAAACAACTTAAAGACAAAACAAGATATTTAATGACTGTCTCCAAAACAACAATCACCCAATCACCCACACAAAATCCATATTCATTTTAACATTTATTATTTATTAAAATGATTTAAAAATATTTTCATTTTTATTATTTCTTTCTTTTTTACTTATCCTCATTTTTATTTAGCATTTTTTTATTTAGCATTTTTTTACCTAGCATTTTATTCTTTTATTTTTTTTATCTATTACAATATCATATCATGACTACTAGAATCTTAAATACCACTTCTCTTAATTGGCAAGTTTCTGCTTTAAAACTTCGGTCTAATTCTAGTTTAAATATTGATTCTTCTGGAGCTAATATTCGATTTACTAGAAATGATGCTAGTCTTTGTGTTATTGGTACGAATGTCGATGCATGTTCTAATGCTATTTTAAATTCTTGCGCTTTATCTGTCGGGTCCTCCGATTTTTCGAATAATACAAATACCAATACTTTCGGTACTTACTACTCATTTGGTGAAAGTGCTACACAAATCGCATTTGGAAACTCTAGTTCTGAACCTTCTAACGGTAGACCCGGTTATATTCGATATAACACCGATGAATACGCTATTGAATTTTGGAGTACTTTAAGTAATACATGGGCTGCTATTTCACAACCGACACCGACTTTTACAAGTATTTCTCCCAATTATGTTCCCGAAGATTCTTCTTTTAATTATACAGTTACAGGCACTAACTATACAACTGGTGCAACTATACAATTTATTTCTGTAAGTGGAAATATTGAATATGCACCTGCTTCAGGAACTTCTTTTATTAGTAGTACTCAATTACAAGCAAGAAATACTTTACAAATGTCAAATGATGGAGGAGGTGTCACAGGAGCAGGAACATTAGGATATAAAATTAAAATTACTAATTCAGGAGGAACCACAGTAACTACGAATAATGCAGTGCTTACTTTTAATGAAGGACCTTTATGGATTACTGCTGCCAATACCAATCTAGGCACAGGAGTTTCTGGAGAAACCTATACCTATGCAACCAGTCCTTTCAGTGACTTAAGTGCAGTAGATACAGGAGCCGTCATTCATAATCCAGTAAAATTCTTTCTAGACCCATCGGGATCAACGATTGCAGGAGCAACTAGTGTAGTACTAGACCCATCAGGAAGATTAACAGGAACGATGCCATTTGTAACAACTTTAACAACTTATAATTTTAATGCATATCCATTGGATGCGAGTGGAGCATTGGGTCCGGTAAGACAATTTGCATTTTCAGTTCAAATTCCATTTACAGCAACAGGTGGAGATTTTATTTTTACATCAGGAGGTTATAAATATCATATATTTACAACTACAGGTTCAAGTACATTTTCAGTAACTAATGGAACTAAAACAATTGATTATGTAATTATAGCAGGAGGAGGAGGAGGAGATAGAGACCATGGAGGTGGAGGGGGAGCAGGAGGTTATAGATATGGTTCAACAAGTGTAAGTGCATCTCCAGGTTCTTATTCAATAACAGTAGGAGCTGGAGGTGCGGGTTGGGGCCCTTCAAGTCCGGGAGGTAGTAATGGTAGTTCATCAAGTGCATTTAGTATAACATCAGCAGGAGGAGGTTATGGAGGTGCAAGTAATACCGGAGCAGGAAATAGTGGAGGTTCTGGTGGTGGAGGTGGTGGACCATCAGGAGCAGCGGGGAGTGGAAATACACCTTCGACATCACCTTCTCAAGGAAATAATGGAGGTGCAGGAACACCTTCAGGAGGAACTGAGCCAGGAGGTGGTGGAGGTGGTGCAGGGAGTGCAGGAAGTAATGGAGGTAGTCCAGGAGCAGGTGTAGGAGGTGCAGGAGGAAATGGTTCGACAGTACATTCTGCATGGTTATCGGCAATAAGTACAAATACAGCGATAGCAACCGCATGGAAAAATGCGGTATCACCAGGATATATAGCAGGTGGTGGTGGAGGAGCAACAAATGGTAGTGGTACTTCAATTGGACCAGGAGGGTTAGGAGGAGGTGGATTTGGAGGAGCCGGAGGTGCTCCTAGTGTTGGTCCAGCGCCAGCAGCACCTTCAGCATCACCAGTAACAAGAGATGGTCAAAATGGAGTACCAAATACAGGAAGTGGAGGAGGTGGTGCAGGTTCAAATGGTGGAAGTGCTGCAGGAAATGGAGGTTCAGGAATATTGATGATAAGGTATAGTGTATAATAAAAATATAAGTGTGAATAAATACTTATTACATACTTAAAATAAATAATATATGAAAACAATATAAAGAAATGTTGACAATAATTAAGTGATACAAATTTAATTACTTATCCTCCTCCAGAACCAGAATTAAATAATAACTATATGTAAACTATATAAAGATTTAACAAGTATTTTAATGACTTTCAAATTTTTACACCTTTGGACATAAAAATTCACAAAAATCCACAAAAATTTAATTTATAAATATTTAAAATTCTATTTATAAATTATAATGTCCTATCGATTTAGCAGTTATTCTAATTATTATAAATATTCTGCAAATCAAACCTCTTGCTGCTCTAATGTCGGCCCTCCCGGCAGTGATGGACCTCCCGGCTCTACCGGTCCCACCGGCATCGGCATTACCGGCCCCGCAGGACCCGCTGGAGGAGACACCGGTGAAACCGGCAATCAAGGCCCTTTAGGAAATACCGGTCCTACCGGCCCCACCGGTTTACAAGGTCCTCAAGGCATTCAAGGCTCACAAGGTCCTACCGGTTATACCGGTCCTACCGGCCCCACCGGTTTACAAGGTCCTCAAGGCATTCAAGGCATTACTGGATTTCAAGGTGAAACTGGAGTTCAAGGTCAAACAGGATTTACTGGACCTGCCGGACCTCAAGGCGGTGTTACTGGACCTACTGGAGCTCAAGGTCAAATCGGTACTGGCGGTGTTATTGCTTTTTATGGCTCTTTTTATGATACTACAAACCAAACCGCAACTATTGATACACCAACTGCTATGAAATTAAATACTACTGATTTTGCAAATGGTGTTGTTATTGACTTATCTGGCTCTAGCCCTGAACTTATTCGTATTCAAAATACAGGAGTTTATGATTTACAATTCTCTGCACAATTACATTACAATGGAGGCGGAGGAGCTGGAGAAACTGTCAATATTTGGCTTCGTAAAAATGGAGTAAATGTTCCCGATACAGATACAAAAGTAATCGTTGAATCTAATGCTCCTTATATTGTTGCAGCATGGAATTTTCTTTTGAATAGTACAGCAAATGATTATTATCAACTTATTTGGAGCACCGATAATGCTAATATTGGATTAGATTATCTTGCACCAACTGCTATATCACCTGGAATTCCATCATTAATAGTAACTGTTGCACAAGTAACTTATACTCAAATAGGTCCGACAGGTACAACTGGTCCAACCGGATACACAGGTCCAATTGGGCCTACGGGAGCTACTGGAGCAACAGGTACAACTGGTCCAACCGGATACACAGGTCCAATTGGGCCTACGGGAGCTACTGGAGCAACAGGAATTACAGGACAATCTGGTGCAACAACTTTTACTTGGGATTTATCTGCTACTACACTTTTAAATAGTAATTCAATTTTAAAAACTTCTGGACCGGAATGGGGAAGTGCTGCATTTTCTTTTGAGAGTTACAAATCAAATATTTATATGAGTTTTCAACCAGATTCTTCAAGTGGATATTATTTTATTTCAGGATTTTCTTATAATAAATCTCCTATTAATGCAAATTTAATTAATTATGGATGGTTTTTAGACCAATTTGGTAATTCATATGTTATTAATAATGGTTCTATTCTTTTTGGACCAGAAAATTATTTACCAAATGATACTTTTCAAATTGTTTATCAAGGTAATTCTATGAATTATATAAAAAATGGTACTAATTTTTATAATAATATTGTTGATATTTCAACTACTCCTTTATTTCTTGCAAATGTTTTAGGTAACAATAATGTTCAAGTGAATAATATTCATTTTGGCCCAGCAGGACCACCTGGAATAACAGGCCCAACTGGACCATCTGGAACAAATTATTGGGATGCATCAGGAGTTTCCGCTATTAAATATACTGGTGATGTTTATATTAATGGTAAATTAGATGTAACTGGTGGTATAGATCCTATATATCTTGCTCTTACGCCTCAATCTACAGCTCCAACAGGATTTTATAATCCATTATGGATTGATAGTGTAAATGGAAACGCATTACGGTCTCAAAATATTTATATGGATAATCCTCCAAGTACATCTTATATATCAATAATTCCAGATAATGCAAATCAAATTATATTATCAGATGGAGGTGTTCCAGAGACAAGAAATACAATATCAAATTCATTTATTTTATTAACAGATGGAATTAATTCTTTAAATATAGAACCAACAATAATAGATACAAATAATTTAGAAATAGATACAAATGATTTACAATTTACATGTGATAAATGTGATTTTCAAACTCCTGCAAATTTTTTCTTTACAATTGATTTAAAAAATAATGATATTTCAAATTGTAATAATTTAATTGTTAATACAATTAATGGTACAATACCAAATCCTTTTGGAATTACTGGACCAACTGGTATACAAGGTCCAATCGGTCCTGTAGGACCTCAAGGAAGTCAAGGAATTCAAGGACCTCAAGGTCTACAAGGAGAACAAGGAATACAAGGAAGTCAAGGATTACAAGGAATACAAGGATTACAAGGAGAACAAGGATTACAGGGTGAGCCTGGAATTCAAGGAGCGCAAGGACTTCAGGGAGCTCAGGGATTTAAAGGAGATACAGGAGTTCAAGGAATACAAGGTGAACAAGGAATAATAGGACCAGAAGGGTTACAAGGTGAACAAGGAATACAAGGAAGTCAAGGATCACAAGGTATTCAAGGACCACAAGGTATTCAGGGTCCAGCAGGAGATAAATATACAGGAACTTCAACAACATCAATAAATTTAACTTCATTAAATATAGGAAATACAGTTAATTTAATTGTAGACCCATCTGGATTAAGTTATATTATTGCACAAGATATATTAGTTTCTTATGATATTAGTAATAATTTTTTAGGTTCAGTAATATCTTATAATAGTACAAATGGAAATTTAAGTTTACAAATAACATCAAAAGAAGGTTCAGGTACATATTCAAGTTGGGAAACAGGATTAAATGGAGCAGCAGGAGTTCAAGGACCTCAAGGACCTCAAGGAATTCAAGGACCTCAAGGTCTACAAGGAGCACAAGGAATACAAGGACCACAAGGTGCACAAGGAGAACAAGGTCTAAAAGGAGATACAGGAAGTCAAGGAGCTGAGGGTCCTCAAGGATCGCAAGGGCCACAAGGAGCACAAGGAGCTCAGGGTATTCAAGGACTACAAGGTCTTCAAGGACCACAAGGTGTACAAGGAGAACAAGGAGCTCAGGGAGCTCAGGGAGCTCAAGGAGACCAAGGTCCTCAAGGAATACAAGGTACACAAGGATTAAAAGGTGATAAAGGTGACCAAGGAGATGTAGGTCCTCAAGGGCCACAAGGTCCAGAAGGTCCATCTAATCCGAATGCAACAACACTAGGAGGTTATGCACCATCAATTGCAGGCACTACAACATCATCAGTAGCTGTAAGAGATAATGTTGCAACATTAAAATCAAATTTTTTTGCAGTAAGTGGTGGAGCAGCAGGTCAAGCATCACAAGATATTTTTTGGGAAAACGCATCAAGTACAGGATTCTCAACATATAATTCAGGAGGAAGAAGAATAACATTTACAGTAGCAGGAGTAGAAGGAGGTTATGTAAGAAGTACAGGATTTGTGAGTGTATCAAGTATAAAAGTAAAAAAAGATATAGAAAATATGAATATAAATTTGGAAGATTTTTATAAATTAAAATTAATAAAATATTATCCAAAAATAAATCTAGAAGAGGATGATAAATATGATAGTTTGAAAACCCCAGGTTTAATAGCTGAACAAGTATATGAAGATTGTCCATCATTAAAAGAATTTTTAAATTATGATATAAGTTATAATCCAGATGGAATATTATATGAAAGATTAGCAATGTCTTATATAGAATTATTAAAAAATCATAATAATAGATTAAAAGTAGTAGAATCATATGAATTAAAAATAAAGGAATTAAATAGTAAAATCGAAAATTTAATACAAAGAATTGAAATATTAGAAAATAAATAATATATCAAAACTATATAAAGATTTAAACAATATATTATTGATTCCCAAATTTCAAAACCCCAACCACCAACAACCATTAAATAATATATCAAAACTACTTAAAAAATTAAACAATATATTATTGATTTCTAAATTTCACAATTCTACCACCAACCAACCAACAACCATTAAATAATATATCAAAACTATATAAAGATTTAAACAATATATTATTGATTCCCAAATTTCAAAACCCCAACCATCTACCAACAACCACCATAAATTCTCCACTAAATTAGTATTTAAATTTTTAATATTATTAAAAAATTAAATATTACCATCCAAACCATGAATTATTCTTATTCTCCACTCTATCCTTAAAATTAAATATACTCTCCAAATTCTCGAAATTATCCGATATATTACTCCATAACGCCATAAATTCCATCGCATTCGCCTTCTGATTTAATTTTATCGTACTGTTTAATCTCTTTAATTCATCCTTCACTTTTCTTAATTCTTCCATTAATAATCTATTTTCCATTCCCATATTTCTTCTTATATTCCTTTTTCTATTCTTCATTATTTTCTTCATCCTATCCGTCACCTCCACCTCCGGCATTATTATCTCATGTTTATTCTGCATTCTTGTTGTCACCATTATATCTATTTTATCCTTTTTCTTTTATATTGTTTTTTACTTACAACATTTCTCTTCACTATTACATTCACTTTTACTCTCACATTCACTCATATCACAACTAGGCACCTCCTTATGCTCAGCCCTCTCCTCATCCACCTTTTGCTTCCTATTATTAAAATTTAATGCAAACATCAACTTCGATGGATGCAATGTATTTATATACTTCATTACCTCATTAAAATTCACCACTCCTCCTCTCTCTCTTAACTCATTCAAATATATCTGATGCAAATTAAACATATGCGTTCTAAATTGCCCCGGATACTCTATTAAAGGCTTCGTCTTCTTCATATAACATTGTATATAATTATCATGCAACTGATATGTAAAATCATGTATATTGTCTCTAAATACCCTAAATTCCTTCTTGTTCTCCGGATAATACTTCAAATAATCACTCACCTTTCCATCCTTCCTTAAATTTAAATACTGATACTGCAACTTCGGCTGATTTCCTCTCAAATTCTTTACCATCTCATAATTCGGATTACGAAATTTTACTCTTTCCCCTGTCAACGGATTTCTACAGATTAATCCCATCACATGATACTCCGTATTCATTGATGCATACTTCTCTTTCATTCCTTCCAATCCTCCCACCATTTCGTATATCTCCTGCTTCCTCACAAATACACTCTTCCAATCAAATATATCCTCTCCAAATGATACATCTTCTATTTCTAATTTCTCTTGATTCACCTTGTATACCGCAACTATATATATGGCAGGCTCATGAATTGGCACTACTATACGATTCTTCGGATGCTGCAATACAAAACTATAAATATATTCCTTCGGTAATATCTCATAATTAAAATTTATTCCTACACATGTATCCAAAAACATTCTACGAAATGTTTCATTTTGCTGCACTACTATCTTTGTATCCACACTCGTATTCATAAAAAAAGATACATTCGCACCAACCGTACTTTTCGTCGATAACTCCCATTCACTCAACTTTTTATTATAAAATAAATTTATCATTGTTCCCTCCACATACTCCTCAAATCTCCATTCTCCTTTATTTATTTGCTCTTTTATTTCTGTACTCACCAATAATGATTTAGGCGGAGCAAATGATACAATATTACATTCCTCATCCAAGACTACTGAACGCAATAAACCAATCGTTGGCAACATATCACAAGTCATTCCTTCCTTATCATATTTTAATAGTGTATATATTCCAGAATTCGTTTTCCATCTTTTTAATACCAATTTTAGATTATGTAATGCATTTGATAAATCTTCGCTAGTATTACTACCTTCCAATTTATTACTCTCCTTTATCAAATCCAACAAAGAACGAAAGCCTTCAATCTTTTCTAATGAAAACATTTAAAAAAATTATTCTAATATATTCTAATAAATTCTCTTTATATTATTTCAAATCATTTTTTTCGTATTTGATAAAAATTTCTGTTATAAATATAAAGTAATGAATGACATTCCCTCACCAACCATTACTGAAAAAAACATTGAAGCCACCCCTTTCGTAGAATTGGGTCTCGGTGATATTATTCAATTAATTGCTCCTACCAACTCTAGCATCAATGAACAAATCTATCTTATTGAATTTATCGACCAATTTAAAATTAAATTAATTAATGTAGCAACTTTAAATAAACTCACTCTCACTCTTAAAGATTCTGGCGGTCTTAGTGATGAATCCATCTCTTCCATCTATATCCTTAATCAACCCAAAGAACAAGGATATGCTCGTCAAAATCTTCTTCTCCCTAATACATGGGTCGATATTTATTTCGGCGGTGACCTCCCCGTCACTATAACCGGCCAAATCACCGATTTAGAAAATGATACCATCGAAATTAAAACATACCCTGAAGAACAAACCATCTACCTTGACTTTGGTTATCAAGGTATTCCTGAAAATCTTCCTATTGAACGCATCAATATTCGCTCACCTCCCTCCGGCATCTTATCTATTATTCCTCAATCTATCACACCTAAAGAATCCAGTGAACCACCTATCCCTCAAGTCGCTATTACTACTGAAATCGCTCTTGAAAAACCTGTACAAGCTATGGAAGTTCGCACCATTCTTAAAGAAATTCTTCTTGATGCCGACCAAATTGAATTCGGTGATGATTTAGAAACTTTAACCACACTTGTTGATGTACCTGAAGAACAAAAAAGATATAGTATCGAAAAACAAACCAATGACCTTCTTAATGAACTTTTAGCTACCATACCATCCCCCGATAGAACCAAAGCAGTACTTGCTTCCATTCATAAGATGATTGAGAGATTTAAACAATTAAGAAATGAATTTTCTGTTTTTGATTCTAATGGAAATGCGAATATGCCAACAATCATTAATGAAAAATTTAAACCATTAATAAATACTCTTACAAAACTAAATCAAAAATTATTTTGGATTCTTCCCATTTCTCAAGATAAAAAGAAAATCTATGTTACCGGAGAAGAAATTATCGATGATACTCCCGATATTAAAATTATTGAAAATAATAATAATCAAATTATTCAAGAATATAATTCTATTTTTGATTCTTTCAAATCCGGCGAAGATGATTATTATAATTACATTAATAAATTAGATAAATATCTTACTCCTTTCACTTCTCCTGATATGACTGACCCATCTATTTATTCTCACTATATTAATGCAAATCTTAATGCTGTTATTGATAATTTGGGTGATTTCTACTCCTCTGTATTAAAAAATGATAGAATTAAAAGACAAAAATTCGTCATTCAAACCTATAATTTGGGTTTTTCTAAATTAGAAATGAAACAAGTAAAAATTGGCACCAAAACTCTCGTCAGTGCAAATGTTACTCCTCTCACTAAAAATGATAAAATATATATTACTTCTTTTCTTACCTTACCTGCACCTGCAATGCAATTTTCTCGTTCTATCTTACCTTGCACCAATATTATGCTTAAATCCAATTTTAATGAAGTTAATGTTAATTATTGGCAATTATTACGAAAAAATACAAGCGTTACTCGTTTAGATATTGGAAATTTACAAAATCCTTCTCCTATCGATTTATCAAAAATGGTTGATGAAATTCAAAGTTTTATTACCGACGATACCATTGATTCTGAAAGTAAATATCAAAAATTTCTTGATACGATTATTCCCGAAACTTCTTTCCTATTTGAACTTATGAAAGGTTATATTCAAGGACCTATCACATTACCTGATATATTATCTTATCTTGAACCATTTATGATTTATAGTAATAACATATCCGACAAAACTTATAAAGAAATGACAACTTTTATGTCAGAAAAAATAAATGAATATAAAAAATTATATATTGATAATTCTAAAGAATTTGCAAAATTTTCAAAAACAAAATATATTGTTGAATTTACTGGAATCTCTCTATTCTATAATCTTTTGAAGGGCTCGAAACTTATCGATATTAATGTACTCGATTCTTATGGCTTCCTTCCTAATGAATATCTTACAGCTTCGAGAGAATTAAATAAATTACAAATTAAATCTGCTGTTCCACAAACTAGATTATCTAAAATAGATGAAGAAGATGAAAATATTTATTTAAAAAATAGGTCACGATTTACTGAAACACAAAAAGGTGGCGCTCCCACATCCGGTTCTAATTTTTCTTCAAATACTTTTTTAAGTACATCAGAAATATTATGGAGAATGACATTATTAGATTGTACACAATTATACATGAACGCTGTGGCTGTTGTTAATTCTGATTTAATTACTTATTATTTTACTGATATTATTAGACAAGAGAAAGAGAAATATGATAATAAGTTGGAAGCAGGGCATAAAGAAAACAATACATGTAAGAATTTTGTGATTGCAAAGAAATATTTGGATGAGGATGATATGAAACAGGATAATGGTGAGACAGAGGTATATTTTGATAAGACATTTGATTTTACAGATTATAAGTTTATAGAGAAATATAAAAAACAGCAAGAACAAATGTCTCCTGATGATTTTGAATCATTCTTAGTAGACCAATATATGAAAAAATCAAAACTTCCGATTACCAATGCCCAACAAGAAATAGATAATATTTTAAAAGGTAGAAGAGAGGTAAAAAATGGGGCTTATGCAGTATTGGAAGTAGAGAATGAAGACAAGGTTCGTTATGAATATTTTATAAGAAAAGATAATCAATGGGTAAAGGATGATACAATTGAGTCATCGATTAAACCATGGGATAATGCATATTTTTGCAATGTGAAACCTAGTTGTTTTTCCATTGAAAAACAATGTTTAACAAATGAATTGGCGGAAGAATCATTACATAAGTCAACAATAGATCAAATGATGAATGAATTTGATGCAAATTTTCATGATACACGAGAAAGAATTTTGACAAAAATTCAAGATAAATACAATAGAGATTTACAAAATATTGTTAAATTGAATGAAATAAAAGAAAAATCATTTATGAAATATAATGATATACAATATTTAATTGGTTTGGGATTAGAAGAAAAACCAATGGGAGTTATTTCTCCTTATGCTAGAATATTTGATTTAATATTAGGTCATGGTGATTATGTAACAAAACAAAGAAATATAGTACGATTTATGCAAAGATTTTGTAGAGAGGCTTTTGAGAATACTGATGAAAGTATATATTGGTATTATTGTAAGGAAACTGGTGCAAAATTAATGCCAACATTTTTTGTATTAATAGCAAATACATTTTTAAATCAGGGAGATGTTGATGCAACGATAGATAGTATTTGCAAAGAGAGAGGTAAAAAAAGCGAAGATGGTGATTCATGGGTTGATGAGTATAGTGGTTATATTATTATGCGTATTAATTTAGAAATGGAAGAAGGATATGACGCAGCAGGGAAGAAATTGCAAACAAGAGATGTATTGGAGGCAGATTTGGGTGATAGTTTATTGCAGAGTCAACAAGTGAAAAAAATAATGGAATTTACGAATCCTGATGCTCAAATGGTAAGTAAGGTAGTTACAATATTAGCAAATTTCATGGGAATTGATATTGAATCACAGCGTAAGTTTATAGTAAATAACACGATAGCAACATTAGAGGCGAATATAAAGACGGAAGAGGCATATAAAAGGGGAATTGAAAAAATGATGCAGCAAGCCCAAAGAAAAGAAGAACAACCGAAACCATATCGTGAATATAAATTAAGTAATTTAATATTATTAACATTTTGTTATTATGTGACGGGAATTCAGATAGCGATTCCATCGATAAAGTCAAAGAAGACATTTCCGGGATGTGTGCGTTCATTCAAAGGGTATCCAATGGATGGAGATGGAGACATGAGTTCAATCAAATATGTATGTTGTATAGCGAGTCAAATAAAAAACAAATCGATAGAGCCGTGGAATTCGATAGCGAAGACAAATGAGACAAAGTTAATGACAGCGGTGAAGACATTGATGGACAAGTATATAGTAACGAATCCGATAATAGAAGGAAAGTTTCAGGAGAAAAGGGAATATAATTTGATAGAGACGGAGGAGGAATTGCCGATGGAACATGATATAAAAAAATGGATAAATTTCTTGCCGCCTTTAGTGCCTATAAAAAATAAGACACCAACGCCATTAGGACCCAACTTCAATTCCGATTTAAAGAATGAATTAGTGAAAGGGCTTAAAGACCAATATGAAAAAATCAATGTAATAAAATCAAAAATAATATATTATTCATTAGCGATACAGAGTTTGATTCAAAATGTGATAAGTAAAGAAAAATTAATATTAACAAATAATGCAAATGAGCCATTTATAGAGAATGCGTGTTGTAATACGAAGGATTCATTGAGTACGATTCAATATTTTGCGACATTGGAGCCGAATATAGTGCAATATAATAGTGAAGTAACAAGATTAAGAAATATGTTAATAGATATACATAATATATCTGAGTCGGCATATTTATTTGACGAGAAAAATACAAGAATAAAATATCCAGAGTTATCGAATATATTTACAGAAGAAACGATATATTTGGCATTTATAACTTATTGTAAATTTAACCTTCAGCTTCCAATTCCGGATAATGTAAGATTATTATGTCAACATAAACCGGAATCATATGATCCTTATGAGGATAGTTTAGAGAAAAGAATAAAGCAAATAAAAGAAAGTGGATTAAATTATACGGAGGAATCATTGGTAGCGTTAATGCAAATTGTGGCAGAGCAAAATATAATAAAAATGAATTTAAATCCAACAGAAACTTCTTATATTCAGCGTTTACGAGATATTTTAAATACTTTTCAATTGAGAGATAAGACAGAGATACCGAAAGAGTTGGTGGAGTATTTGAATGCGATGTTAGATACCTATGATGTATTAGTGAGTGAAGATACAGAGGAGATGAGAAAATTAAATAATTATTTGGGAGATACGAATATAAGGTTAGTGAATTCGATAGTAAGTTATATAATGGAGCATATATCATTAAACAAGAAGACAAAGAAAAAGTTGGAGGATTTATTAACAAATATAATGGAATCAAAAGAGATAGGTGAGGATATAACGATGAATAATAGGGATGCGACGACATATAGGAGTATGCAGTTTGTACAAAATGTAATAGAGAATGTAGTAAATGTATTTCCGAATATGATAATAAATAATGCAAAAACGGATGAAATAAATATACCATTGCATTGGGGATTATCAAAAGTTCATATGAATGATATAGATAAAATAGTAATGCAATATTACAAGGTATTTAAGAATTTTATGAATGATAAGGATAAGATATTGGAGCCGATATTGAAGAGTGTGCCATTGAATTGTAAAGAGTATTATTTATTAAGTATGAATACTCCATTATTTGCAGAGATAACAAATAATAAAAATAGATATTATTCAATATTTAATGAGAAAGTGATTAAATTATTGTATACATTTTATTTTTTGAATATTATTTATAAGTATATTCAGATAAGTAAAGATAGTAGTTTAATGGTAAAGGAGGAGGAGGTGAGGAGTGAGGAGATGGAGGAGATATTATCGACATTGCAGGCGCAGGATGAGTCAAATGGAGTGATATCAGAGATAAATATAGTGACTGGAGAGAGTTTAGAGGTGGGAAAGAAGTTGGCGCAATTATTGATGGTATATTTTGAGACGATAGAGAATGACAAGGAATTAATGAATGTGGATAATAAGAGTGTGAAGGAGGCGATAACGAGATTAAAGGATAAGGAGAAGGATGATATAGTGAATAAATTCAAGGGAATGACGAAGAATGAGTTAATAGTGGAGAATTTGCAAAAGAATTTGAGATTAGGAGATTGGAATAAAGGTTTGCAAAAGGGATTAACGACATATGTGGCGGATACATATGAGCAGGAGAGGGCGATATTAGAGAAGGAGATGAAAATGGATGAGGAAAATGCGAGGAGGGAGAATAAGGTGCAAAAGAGTTTATATGCGATGGGTCCAAGGAGGGAGATATTTATGATAGATGATGAGATAGAGGATAAAGTGCAAAGAGAAGTAAATAAAGAATTAGATGAAGTATTTAGAGGGCAGGGAGATGATGACGAGGGTGAAGAAGAGGATTGGGATGATGGGGAGGAAATGAGAAGGGATGATTATTCAGGAGATTTTGATTAAAAAAAGAATAAATAAATTTAATTATAATTTAAATTTATTTATAAATGCGCTTTGAATTATTTCCATTTCAATTTTCGGTGGTCATGTGACCAACCCCCGCAATCTCGCACACTGATTTTCAGTTTTATTGTAGTGAAACTAAAAATCAACTGCCAAAATGGTGTAAGAAAATGCGGGGGTTTTTTTGAAGGTAAAAACCCTTTCAATTTTCTGCTGGTCATGTGACCAACCCCCGCAACCCCGCACACTGATTTTTCGGTTTATTTGAGTTAAACTAAAAAATGACCCCCAATATATGTGTCAAAAAATGGGAGGTTATAAAAAGAAGAAAAGTCAGTGTGAGTGGCAAAATTCTTTGGAATCTCCAACGGTTTTGGCAAAAATGGACATTTTTTTTGTCCAAAAAATGTCCAAAATCGCCAAACCCATTCCAGATTCCATGAAAAACATCGTTGTGACTGACATGCTCTAAAAACTGTTTTTTGGTTCATTTTTTTGTGAGCATAAATTTTTTCACATTTTTTATAAACTACTTAAAGCGATTTTTATATGCTCATATAAAAACGAGAATGGCTCAAGAAAACTCGCAAAAATCGCAAACATTTTATTCATGTGAATTTTGTAACTATATTACATGCAATAAATTTGATTATAATAAACATTTAGATACTCCTAAACATAATAGAAGTTTGAATGCTCAAAATGCTCAAAAAAAGCTCAATAAAAATCTGCACACCATATTCTCATGTGAAAATTGTAAAAAAGAATATAAACACATTCAAAGCTATAATAGACATAAGAAAAAATGTACCTCTAGCGAATTAATTACTATCCCTAATTTTGACTCTAACACGAATATCATCAAAGAAGAACAATTTGTAGAACTAAAAGAAATGGTCAAAGACCTACTTAAACAAAATTCTGAACTAGTGCAAACGATAAAAGAAATGACACCTAAAATAGGTAATAATAATAATACTACTATTACAAATAATTCGAATAATACAACAAATAATAATTTTAATTTACAATTATTTTTAAATGAAAAATGTAAAGATGCTATTAATTTATCCGATTTTATTAAAACTATCAAATTTACTGAATCCGATTTAGAAAACTCTCGCATTCATGGTGGTGTTTCTACTCTCAGTAATGTTATGATAAAAAGTTTAAAACAGTTAGATGTAACCAAAAGACCTGTCCATTGTACCGATATAAAACGAGAAACTTTATATATCAAGGAACAAGAGAAATGGGAAAAAGATGAGAATCATGAGAAAATGATGGAAGCATTTGGTAATATCGCAGAAAAACAAAGAGATTATATATGGGAATGGAGTGATGCAAATCCAGATACACAAAATGTTTATCATCCATTAAATGATGTATTTCACCATACAAATGTGAAAGTATTAGACCCAATTTATAAAAAGGAACAGGAAGGAAAGAAATTTATAAGAAATATTTCAAAAGAAATAGTAATAGAAAAAAAATGAAAAATATTATAGTAAGATATTATAGAAATGATAAATCAAATAATATTAAGAAAATTATTACCATTTTTTGCAATAATAATATTTACAATAATATTTGGATTAATAAATTTATCTAAGCCATCATTTATTTATAAAAAAGATT
>Ga0169931_10005909_pt1 | contig 18586 bp, 14 predicted proteins | sample Kivu_15m_20L_FD_129675 | JGI IMG/M metagenome (GOLD analysis project Ga0169931, IMG submission 129675) | Freshwater microbial communities from Lake Kivu, Western Province, Rwanda to study Microbial Dark Matter (Phase II) - Kivu_15m_20L... | ecosystem: Environmental > Aquatic > Freshwater > Lake... | reverse complement strand
CAAAAGGCCTCCGAACCCGTTGGACCAATTGCGGGAAGTGGTTGCCGCGGTTTCCGTGCCGGTCCAAGCCGTAGGAGGACTGTCCTTGGAGCAAGCCATCAGCACCCCGAGCTACGGGGCACCGTTGGTGGTTATCGGGGCCCCGCTGGTGATCGATAGCGAGCGTTTTTCCACGGCCGCTAACGATCCGATGGCCGTTTTGCGAAGAATCTGCGACGAAATCCACGCCTTTGGCGATGTGCCGGTCAAGTCCCATGGGTTCTAGGCTTGCCCCCAATCACATTCGTATCACTTCCCTTTTCAAAACGTTGGGAAATGGCAATCCAAACGCTCGATGGTAATTTTCTCGATCAAAAATCCTTGAGTCCAAGGGTCAAGAATTTCCATATTATCCCTAGATCGATTACCATCATAAGCTTAGGATTTTCCCTTATCATCCGAATTCGCTTTTGTGCGTAGTTATCTGTATCGGAGTATTGTCAATGATCCAGGCTTCCCGACGAACCCGGTTGCTCTCGAATCGACGTTCTATTCAAACGCGACGCTGGCTTCGACGGCTTTTGTTAGTTGAGAATCTTGAGACACGGACTTTGATGGCTTCGGACACATTTGCAGATCCAAATGATCTTCGAATAGGTGTCTCTGCGGTCGCACCCCCGTGGAATTGGCAACTTAACGCGCCAGGGATGGGCGGTTCGGGTAATGGATCCGGTTCTGGGCTAGGAACAATTCCTCTCAGCGACACGTTCAAATTGCACAGTCGCCCTACAGCCACCAAGACGATTTACCTGGACTTTGATGGTTTTACCGCTCGCTTTACACCATGGAGGCCAGACGGTGATTTGGTCTCTCCCCCCTACGACTTCGATGGTAATCCAGGCTCCTTTTCGGATCGAGAACTGCAAGAGATTCAGGCAACATGGCAACGTGTCACCGCGGATTTTGCGGCGTTTGATGTTAATGTCACTACCGAAGACCCTGGTGAGGATGCGTTGGTCAATACCGGTGGTACTGACGACCGTTGGGGGATCCGGGTTGTGATCACTCCAGACAGTGCGCCCGCTCCTGGCACCGGAGGTGTTGCGTACCTAGGAAGTTTCCGATGGGGCTACAACAGACCTGGTGCGACAGACACTCCTTGCTACACCTTCAACATTTCCCCAGACTCCACCGCCCAAACGATAAGCCATGAGGTTGGACACTCCTTAGGTTTGGTACACGATGGCAGCCCTGCTGGCGAATACTATTTCGGACATGGTTCGGGTGAGACCGGTTGGGGCCCGATTATGGGAGCCGGCTTTGGAAGGAACATAACTACTTGGAGCAGGGGAGAATATTTCGCGGCTAACAACAACGAAGACGATCTCTCGATCATCACAAGTGCCGCAAATGGTTTCGGATTTATCCCCGACGAGGTAGGTGATGCCCGGGGAACGGCTGCAGAGCTCACTGGTCCCATCAACGCTTTGGATCGCAACGTCATCTCTCAGTTCGGGAGGATCGAGAGAGCCAGCGATTTAGACTTTTTCCGATTACAGGTCGGTGGTGGATTGTTTGATTTAACAATCGACCCCTACATTACTCAAACACTGATCAAAAAACCGGACGATAGTTTTGCGACATCCATTGAAGGCTCCCAATTCATTGAGGGCACCAACCTGGACATCGAAGCCAATCTGATGGATGAAGCCGGAAACATCATCGCCACATCGAATCCTGCCAACTCTCTCAAGGCGCAATTTAACCTCGACTTAAGTCCAGGTGTTTACTACTTGAGCGTTGATGGGGTTGGCTTTGGCAATCCGCTTGAAAATCCTCCAGTTGGTTACACGGATTATGGTAGCCTGGGCCAGTACTTAATCAGTGGTTCATTCCCGGTTGCTTTTGGAATCGCGGTACCCGGTTCAGTTGTGACATACACGGAGAATGATGCACCGAAAGCAATCTCCACAGGAGCAAAAGTCATTGACAATTTCCCTGGAACATATGCTTCAGGGTCTCTCATTGTAGGTATGACTCCAGCCAGTGGTGCGACGGACTTTATCACTCTGGATTTTTCCGGTTCGCCAGACTTGTTTCAAACTGGCTCGATGATTTCTTTTCGAGGTATTCCTACCGGAAATTTAGTTAACAATTCCGATACGAGTTTTCGCGTCGATTTTAGAGCAACCGCCACGAAAGAAGCTATCGAAGCCATCGTGAATTCTATTCGGTTTGAGGCTCGGGGTGAAGCTCCTGATACATTCAGTCGTAGCATTTTGATCACTCTCACCAAGGGAAGCGCAAAAGGTACGACATCGATTCAATTAAACGTGATATCCGTTAACGATCGCCCCCTCGCATTAGTCTCGACTATGAATGAGATCGATGAGGACGCGACGAATACGTCTGGCACAAAAGTCGATGTCCTCATCGATCGAGGTATCATTGACGTCGACGGCACGAAAGCCAAGGCAATCGTATTGACAGGCAGCCCTAATAGTCCAGTAACTCCAGGGAAATGGCAATATGAAGTGGGGCGAGGATGGAAGGATTTAGGTCCAGTTTCTACGTCTGCAGGCTTGGTATTAGGCCCAACAGCGAGTTTACGATTCCTTCCCAACAAGGATTTCTACGGAACGGTTCCTCCACTAAATTACTATGCCCTCGACCCGACCTACCTGGGTGAGATTAGTTCGGCAGCACTCGCAGTGTTTGTCAACACTCAAACAGTCGTGGCGCCAGACTCGATATCGTCGAAGTCGGGAGTAATAACGCAATCTGTACGCCCCGTCAACGATCCTCCGGTTGCAAAGACTCCATTCCCAAGCACCTCGGTTCTTCAGGGCCAACCGTTGCGTTACACTCTACCCATCGACTTATTCAGCGATGTGGATAACCTTGACACCGAGTTGGTACTCAGAGCATCGACGAGGCCCGGTGTGGGCCTTCCTTCGTGGCTCAATTTTGATCCAGCGAGTCGAACGTTCACAGGAACCCCCGCGAATCAAGACGTCGGCACTCAACAACTGATGGTGCGAGCTACCGATCCATCGGAGGCTTTTGGGGACGCGACCGTGACGATTGACGTCATCAACGTCAATGATGCGCCAACGGATATTAGACTCGTCGGGCAGCCAGTGCCAGAAAATAGAGCCGGTGCTTTTATCGGACAATTGACTGCGGTCGACCCAGATCGGGGTGACTCAGTCGTTTGGAGTATTGTTCAGAATCCGAGCGATATTTTTGAGGTCCGTGGGGATAAGGTATTCCTGTCTCCTTTCTCAAGCTTCAACTTCGAAGCGCAAAATACCTGGACGTTGACCGTCCGCGCTACCGACAACGGTACCCCCCCGCTCTTTTTGGAAAAGGAACTCACCGTCACAGTTGAAGACGTCAACGAGTTCTCTCCGAACTTCGGGATGATGTCCTTTAGCGTCTCCGAAGCAGCAACCGGCGGCGATCCAGTCGGCAGAGTGGTGGCTACCGATGGCGACCTGGCTAACTCGATCCGTTACCGCTTCTTCGGCCAAGCACCCTCGCAGTTCACTATTGCGGATGATGGACTAATCTCGGTCAAGCCAGACGCCAATCTCGATTTTGAGACCGTTCCAACTTATCAATTTCTAGTACAGGCTTTTGATAACGGAACTCCATCCCTGTCCACTTGGGCATCGGTTACCGTTTCCATCATGAATGCAAACGAATTTTCACCGATCATCACCACAGAAACCTTGGCCATTTCCGAGAGCTTCACGACCTCTCCCGTAGCACGTGTGATTGCCACCGATGGCGATAAACAGGCTGTCGGATTTTCATTGAAGAGTTCCGAAACCCGATTCTCGATCGACGAGAACACGGGTGAACTCCGACTCTTGGGAGACGTTTTGGATTACGAGCTTCGACGCGAGGAAAAGCTGGTTGTGACTGTCTTTGACAAGGGTTTATCCCCGAGTCTCAGCTCCGAAAAAACCATCACCATTTCCGTCTTGGACGGAAACGACCCCCCCTCGGCAGTCACTCTGAATACCAACAAAGTTCCAACGAATGTCTCAGGCGTCCCAATCGGACGTATCGACATCAAGGATCCAGATGGCCAAACAAATTACGAAGTGGCTTCCCTCGACAACCGCTTTCAAGTCGTTGCAGGTAACTTGCAATTGCGAAGTGACTTATTTCTGCGGGATACAGACCCTCAAATCTTCACCGTGCCCCTCTTGTTGAACGATGTCGCAGCAAAAGTCGTTTATCGAATGAATGTGACAGTGGAACGAGTATCGAATCCCACGCCTTGGAAAAATGATACCAACCCGATGGATGTCAACCGCGATGGAGGAGTTGACGCCTTGGATGTCTTGTCCGTGATCAATATGATCAACTCAGGCGCAAGCAGGCTTCCAGTCCCTCGAGATGGTAACAGTTTGGCTACAGGTTACGTGGATGTGGACGGTGATGGACAAGTAACCCCGCTCGATGTTCTCGCGATCGTTAACATCATCAATGCGCCTAGCAGGCGATTGTCGGGAGAAGGGGAAGGTAGCAGTGCACTCTCCCCAAGAGTCGCTATCGACGATTACTTCGCTCAATACGGTACAGAATCGGATCCGATCATTTCCCGATCTCGCCGTCTAGCTCGCTCAAGAAACAGCTAGCCGAGAGCTCCTACATAATCCAATCGTGCACACGTCTGGGTGCAGAAAGTCCGCCAGTCGAGGACGTCGTCGTCGACTGCGTCATAGCCATTTTGTGTCCTCTGTGGATCGATGATGCTGACGGCCGTCGTCGGGCTACCATCTCCCCAAATCCCCCCCATAATCACGGCGTGGTTCATCGGCGAAAGGTTTCCGGAATAATTGAAAGCACCGAAAATAATAAGCGGTGCACGGTTTAGGTAGGGTAACAAGTGGGAGATATGAACCACCCCTCGGTTGGGAAGGATTCGCATGCGGAATGCGGACTGCAATCGAGCCATATTTTCGGGGCTTGTATTAAGGGAGCCATTCGCCTCAAGAATAACCCCGTGCTGCTGAGCACGGCGTGTCACCCCTTGGATTGTGTAACAGGGCATGCGCGCAGCCTCGCAAAACATCACGAGGCAAGCTGCCCAGCATGAATTCGCACTCGGTTGACGGATTCGACAGATCTCGTGATTGATGTTGATGTCTGCCATGATTGCTCTCCTAAGTTGGACGGGACCAGCTATGTCATACTGCACAGACAATTGTCGCGTGAAGGAAGTATTTGTTGCGTAAATTATTGAAAAAAGACTGGATCCATTTTCAGTAAACTTGGGTTCCAAGCTGGACTGCACGGGGGCTTGCGTACGCGGCGTCACAAGAGATACTGAAAGATATGATTCGACTCATCGACTCTGCGTTTCAGTACTTCGTCAACTTTACGCTTGGCAACGTTGCCTGAGGTAAGGTTGAAGACCGTAAACGCAGCGACTCGATCAAAAAGACGACAAAGCCTCGAGGCCCTATGCCACCGAGGCTTTTTTTATGGGATTTGCAGAAAAAGTACAGGAGCAAATGAAGCACCATGATCGTAGTTATGGAACCCAACGCTACGGATGAAAAAATTGACGGCGTTGCCCAACGGGTAACGGAATTGGGGCTCAAAGCCCATGTCATTCGCGGGACGGAGCGTACGGTGATCGCTGCGGTCGGCGATGAACGCAAAATCAAGATTGAATCCTTTGAGCGGTTCCCGGGTGTCTCGGAAGTTCTCCCGATTTTGGCTCCGTATAAAATGGCGTCGAAGGAACTTCGCAAGGAGCCCACGCAAGTGGTGGTCCGAGGGTTCCGAGCTGGCGCGGGAAATGTTGGCGTCATGGGAGGCCCCTGCTCGGTCGAAAACGAAGAGCAGATCATTGCCTGCGCTCGAGCGGTCAAGGCTTCGGGTGGAACGGCCCTACGAGGGGGAGCCTTCAAGCCTCGGACGAGCCCGTATGCCTTTCAAGGAATGAAGGAGGATGGCCTAAAGCTTCTGGATCTCGCCCGTCAGGAGACGGGCCTTGCGGTGGTTACCGAAGTGATGACCGCGGAGGATGTCCCCTTGGTGGCCAAATATGCCGATATCCTTCAAATTGGCGCTCGCAATATGCAGAATTACCGTTTGCTAGAAGCCGTGGGGCGCTCCGGTCGCGCCGTGTTGCTCAAACGTGGTCCCAGCGCGACGATCGAGGAATGGCTCCTTGCCGCCGAGTATATCCTCAACGAGGGAAACCCCGATGTCATGCTCTGCGAACGGGGCATCCGCACCTTTGAAACGCACACCCGTTTCACTCTTCCCTTAGCAACCGTCCCGTTTCTGCATCGCAAAACCCATCTCCCTGTCATTGTCGACCCAAGCCACGGCACCGGCCACTCGTATCTGGTAACCGACATGGCTGCCGCGAGTGTCGCAGCGGGTGCTGACGGCCTGATGGTGGAAATGCATCCGAATCCGGAAAAAGCACTCAGCGATGGCTATCAGTCGCTAGACTTTGCACAATTCGATGAAATGATGATTCGTTGCCGGACGATCGCGACCGCGATAGGCAGGACTTTCGGTTAGTCTTTTCCAACTCCTAACGCAATCTACAGCCGAGGTTCTTCAATCGCCATGAACGAAGTGTTGGCAAAGCGGCTCCCGCCTTCCCTGCCGATTCTCCGGGTTTTGGAAAACGTTCACCCATGTTCATATCTCGCGGATCGCACCGCAAACATGCCCTTGATCTTACCCAGTCGCTATATATCAAGCGATGAGTTCGATCACTTGCTCGAGCATGGCTTGCGAAGATCGGGATACTTCACCTACCTCACCGCATGCGACGGATGCAAGGCTTGCGAACCGACGCGAGTCGAAGTCGCACGCTTTCGGTGGAGTTACTCGTGGCGAAGGATCCTAAAACGGGGGGATCAGCTTTTGCAAATGAGTTGTGAGGAACCGGACTACAGCGACGAAAAGCTGCACCTGTTCAACATGCACCGCAATCAGCGTGAACTCGGCAATGGGGATCGCGAGTATGAATCATCGGACTACGAAGGCTTTCTGGTTGACACTTGCTGCGACGACACGATGGAAATCCAGTTTCGCAAAGATGGTCAACTGGCTGCTGTCTCTATCGTAGACTGCGGCACAGAATCTTTGTCTGCCGTGTACACCTATTTCGATCCGCAATTCGAAAATCTTTCGCTCGGCACCTATGCGATTCTCAAGCAGATGCAGTTGGCAGAAAACACCGGAAGAAAGTATGTCTACCTTGGATTGTATGTTGCTGAAAATCAACACCTAAACTACAAAGCCCGATTTACGCCTCAAGAGCGATTGATCGACGGCCAGTGGGTTCTCTTCGAGTAGACTCGGCGCGCATCGCGTACTGAATCGACGCGCCGTCAGTGGGCCTAGCTTTGCTGCATGTGCAACATTCGGTGTCGCAGAAAAGAATCCAAGAACCCCTGGATCTCTCCTCCCATCACCGTGTGAAAATTCCCCATCTGAAAACCGGTCCGAGAATCCTTAACCCGCTGGTCGGGATGGAGAAAGTAATTGCGGATCTGCGAACCGAAACCAGTTACCGACTTGCTTTGATACTTAGCTAATTGCTCAGCCTCTCGCTTCTCTTCTTCGATACGAGCTAAACGAGCCCGGAGCATTTTCCATGCATGATACCGGTTCTTGTGCTGACTCCGCTCGTTTTGACATTGAACGACTATTCCGGTGGGCATATGCGTAAGTCGAATTGCGGAACTGGTCTTGTTCACGTGCTGACCACCCGCTCCCGACGCACGGAACACGTCCTCCCGGACATCCTTCTCAGCGATCTCGATGTTGACGGAGTCATCGATTTCCGGTGAGACATCGATTGCGGCGAAACTGGTTTGGCGTTTCCCTTCTGCATTGTACGGACTGATGCGTACGAGCCGGTGGATCCCCTCTTCACCTTTCAGGTATCCGTATGCCGAATCGCCTCGCACTGCAATGGTGGCTTGTGTGATCCCCGCAGTCTCGTCATCGGAGCGATCGAGAAGTTCGACCGAGTACCCGTGCTGCTGTGCCCAAGCAATGTACATGCCGAGCAGCATCTCTGCCCAATCGTTCGCATCGAGCCCACCTTCGCGAGCATGGACCGAAAGAATGGCACCGCAGTCGTCGTTTGGACCGTTGAGCAATGCCCTGATTTCAAGTTGCTCGACTGCCTGTTCCATTTTGGTCAATTCACTGTCGACCTCCGCGAGCACCCCTTCATCCTCACTCGCCATCTGCCACAACTCGCTCAGATCCTCGCAGCCGCAGATCAGTTGCTTGAGAGGATCAACCACCCCTCGCAGTGTCTTCAGTTCCTGGACGACCACCTGAGCTTTATCCGGCTGATCCCAGAAGCTTGGCTGGGCCATCTGATCCTCGAGTTCGGTGATTCGGGCTACTTTCTTGTCGTAGTCAAAGCCCCCCTCGCAACGGCAACAGCCGCTCGCGGAGACTCGCAATTCGCGTTTCGCAGGTCGTGGTATTCATTCGTTTCTCAAAGTTCCTGAAAAGGTATCCCTCAACATAGTCAACCGGGCCTAAATCTTATCCCGAGCACGCAATCACACCAAGGGCACAGCGAACCGACGATAGCCCAAGCTTTCACGCGAGGACGCCGGGGATGATCGATCCGGTGGAAAGATGGCGAGGACGGTTCTCGCGATCGAGCAAGACTTGATGGGGATCGATTCCCATCTGATGCAAGATCGTTGCGGCAAAGTCTTGTGGGCTGACCGCATCGCGAACGGGATAAGCGGCATGCCGATCGCTTTCACCATGCACATGCCCTCGTCGAATCCCACCGCCAGCCAAAATGCCGCTGTAACAATAGGGCCAATGTTCACGACCCGCATTCTGAGCCGTGATCTGGGGCTTTCGGCCAAACTCGCCCACCCATGCGATCAGCGTCTCATCGAGCAGCCCTCGTGATTCGAGATCTTCGATCAATGCCGAAAGGGCTTGATCGGCAGGTGGGATCAAGTCGTTTTTGAGTCGGTTGAAGTTGTTTCCGTGGGTGTCCCAAAAGTTTTGGCCATCGTTATGCCAATTGACACTGACCAGTTGCACTCCATGTTCGATCAAGCGTCGCGCCAGTAGCACGCACTGGCCATGGATGTTGCGGCCATAACGCTCGCGCATGGCATCCGACTCAGCTTGCAGATCGAATGCCTTTTGGACTTGAGGACTGGTCAGCATAGAGGCAGCTTGCGATTGCTGAGCCGACCAAGCACCTGTGGCAACCGTTTGATCAATCGCCACTCGCTGCGATTCCAGCAACTTCAAGAGTTGGCGACGGGACTCGAGCCGATCGAGGGAGATTTCCGCGGGTAGCGAAAGTCCCTGCGGTTTCCAGTCGGGATGATTGGGATCGCCGTGCATCAGCATGCCGCTGTAGGACGACCCGAGCCATCCGCCATGTTGACCTGGGGCTTCTCCGCCGGGGGCTGCAGGATGGAAGGCTTTCCATGGCATGGCCACGAAGCTGGGCATTCCATCTGGGTTGGGCCGCATGCGTGTCAGTAAGCTACCCAGGTGAGGCGAGTCCTTGTCGCTCGGTGGTGCTGCATCGCTCTTGAGTGTCGGCGCGGGATTGCCAGTCAACGTCGCATGACCACTGGAAAGGTGAGCAGGATCATCGTGTCCGAGCGAACGAATGATCGTGAGCCGATCGGTCAGCTTGGCCAGTCGAGTAAAGTGTTCGCAGATTTGAATGCCGGGAACAGCCGTCGATGCGGGCTTGAATTCCCCGCGTACTTCCGCCGGCGCATCGGGCTTCATGTCGAAAGTATCGAGTTGGCTGGGGCCTCCCCACATGAACAAGAAGATGCACCGCTTCGCACGGATCGGCAAAGTGGGCGCTGCACTGGCTACTGTACTGAAGCCCAAGCCTCCCAATCCCAAGCCGAGGGCTGACATGGAACCCGCCGTCAGCAACTGGCGGCGGTTGCCATGCAACCAACGCTGGAATCCTGGGCAAAAGGGTTGGTTGGTCATAACCACCGAGACGGATGCAATGGGGAGGGTAAGGAGCGAAATTGCGAAAAAATCATCGAGGCGGATTCGATGCTTTTTCGATGCAGGTGGGAGGCGGAACGCCAAGACCATGTATTGTACCTGGTTTTTGCTGGTCAGGGCCAGAGCACCGTGTTGATTCCTGCCAGGCACTTGCCCGTTCGGATGGTGAGGGATGTGCGAGTTGCAGCGGTTCAATGGATACCGAAGGTTGGATTGGTGACCAGCGATTCCGTTAACGGACCTTGCAATTCCAACGTTTTCGAAGATTGGCCACGAATCCGGTGCCAAAATTCAGAGGGTATCCATGATGCAGGTGCCCGCTTTAACTGCATCGACTCCCTGTCTGATTCGGGTATACCCCAAACCCCTTCCTCCGCAACATGTCCAACAAAACGGAACAAGCTGCCATCGCAATCCACACGTGCGAACCCATCGGCGCGCATTCGATGGATCGTGCATCATGGTGGAGCATCCTTCGCAACGCGGTGCTGCTTTGGGGGATCCTGTTTTGCTTTTACCAAGTTGCAGCTCCCAACTATCGCTGGCTCCCTGATAAAGGAGACACTCCCTACGGTGCCGATTTCCTCCAAGAGTGGGTTGGGGCTCGAATGGTTCTCGAGGGGGAATCCAAGATGCTCTACAACACAGAGCTTTTTCAATCGAGACAACACGATGAACGACTGCTTGAGTTCACCTGGGTCGCGAACGCCTACTTCCCACCGGTCTATCCGCCGATGCATTATGCTGCCTTTGCCCCATTCGCACTTATCCCATACCAATGGGCGGTCCTGCTGTGGCTGGGAATCCTGATCGCGTTTGCGATCTTGGCCGCTCATCAGATCCAAAACATTGCGATTCGGTACGGACGCAACACGTTCGATTCACCTTCACGATATAGAACGCTTCAAGCATCGATTTGGTTAGGTGTATTTCTATTTCCAGCGGTCTTATCTTCATTGACCATGGGGCAAAAAAGTGTCATCTGGTTGGTGATTCTGACCTCGACCTGGCAATTGCTCCTTCGCAAACGAGATCTAGCAGCGGGTTTCGTTTTTGGTCTGCTGTCATTGAAGCCAACCTTGTTTTTTCTCTTGCCACTGGTCCTTTTGAGTCACGGCAAGATCCGATTCTTCTCGGGCGCCTCGATCGCCGTAGCTGCGATTTGGGGAGCCGGACTTTGCGTGATGCCTGTGGAATCATGGTTCGGGTTTCTTGAAGCAACCAAGGGGAGCTCGAATTACCCCGGGATGAATGGATACCGCCTCGACTGGTCGTGCAATCTGCTGTCGCTCGCGTATGCAATCCCAACACCCATCCAACCCTGGTTCAAGCAGAGTGTTTGCGTGATTCTCGCGATCTATTGCCTGATAGGTTGTTTTGAGCGACGAAATAGCGATGTTCTATCGCCTGAGAAACTGCTTCTGGTGTTGTGCGCTACGTTTTTACTAAGCCCCCATGCGTACTCCTACGACATGTGCCTATTCTTACTCCCAGTATTTTCGCTTTGCGCACTGCAGCCTCGGAGGGGATTTGCCTACTATACGCTACTGACGATGACGGTCGCCGTATCGGCTGTGGTGCTCAATACACTCAACCTGCCGATCCTACCCATTGTCTTGATCGGAATCGTTTGCGAAATGCGATTGAGAACATGCAGCCCACAAACCGCGAAGTGCTTGGGTACTGATTCCGAGGCCAAACTCCTTTCTGTTGCGACTGCGCGTCGGTCGTGACGCAATCGAACCCGATCGCGGATGCTACTATTCAATTTTCACTTCAAAAATTGAATCAAGGATTGCGTTGCCGCGTCCCCATCACGACCGAGGTTGTCGTTGAGCAGCGAGTGATTCGTATCGTGACTGCCGAAAACGGTGACCGGGATTTCTGCCCCTTTCAGGACTGACTCGAGCCTTCTCGCTTGAGCTGATGTGTCTGGGTTACCTGAGAAGAACAGGATCAGAAAAGGTGGGATTCCCTTGTTCTTCGAAACGTGAGTGACCGCGGAGAAGTCGACGTGCTTGAGTGGGTCATTGCCGAACTTTTGGCGATGGCCGAAGGTTGGCATTTTGTCCCCATAAATCATCTGGCGATGCTCTGCTGTCATGATGATTTTCGGGATGTCATAAGTGTCGCCGTCCACAGGAATGCATCCCTTGAGCGACGAGAATGGTACGCCAAGTTCCGTGAGATACCGATCGTCGATGCATAGAAGAGCGGCTAGTTGAGCTCCAGCGGAATGACCACCGAGGAACAGTTGATCAGGGTCACCCCCATGCGCGTCTATGTTTTTTCGTACCCAGGCGACTGCTAGAGCCACATCGCGGACGAGTTCGTCCATAGTCACATCTGGCAACAGCCGATAATTGCAAGCTACAAAAACGTAGCCTTTGTCCATAAAGAATCGTGGTTTGACAGCCACATCCGATTTATCGCCAGTCTGCCAGCCACCACCGTGGATCCAGATTACTACTGGTCGCTTTCTATTCCTTGCACTCTCGATTGAACGGTAGACATCGAGAACATGTCGGGGATGACCATCATTCAAGTACGGGATATTCGAGACCAACTCCTGCGAAGACGCTAGCTGGGCGTGGGTGTTTTCGGGGGATACGAGTTGCATGCTGATGACTAACACGAGAGTTAGTGAGGTTGACCGAATGATCATTTGAGATCCACTCAAAAATAGGTATGGGAGGGATGCAAATCGCAGCCGCACCAAATTCTACTCAGAAACTTAAGGATCAGAGTACCAGGTGGGATGTTGGATGAATGCTTCGGTTCGCTATTGACCTGGGTAAACGATTTCAGGTACACCCACAGGCAAGTTTCGTCGTTCCCGAGGAACCTGAAGGGTAGCCCGATGTTGTTTGGTCAACGGATTGCGGTTTGTTTTTTTGCATGTTTATCGATCGTTACGTTGGCTAACGGGCAGGAGTCTCCAAGTTCGGATTCATCGAGTCGTCGGCTACCTAGCGATGAGAGTGGGTCGAAACTGGTGGAGCCGAAGCGGTTGCCGGCCAAGTTCGCCAGCGGTGCAAATCGATTGCCCGCCGAGAACGGAGAAAAACCGAACTCGGGGACGGATGCGGCACCTCAAAAACTTCGCGATGTGGATCCCAAAAAACTGACCGAGTCGGCTGGGCCAGAGTCAGAAGAGAAGGTATTGCTCCGATATAAGTTCTCCGACGGCATGGTAATTCATGGTGAGGTAACCCACCTTGCGAAGAACGGGACGCGGATCGATTCGGTTGAGCAAGAGGCGAACTCTCGGACCGTGACTGACAAGTCGTGGCGTGTGATTGACGTTACCAACAGCTTCATCACATTCGAGTATTGGATTGATGGGATTGACATGTCGCAGCAGGTTGGCGACGCCGAAGAGATTCGTTACACCTCACGTGAGCCAGGCGATTCTATACCGCCACAATTCTCCATGGCTGCAGAGAAGGTAGGCAAACGAGTCTCCACAATCCGCATCGACGATACCGGAATGGTGGTGGCTCGCAGTGACATTCATAATCCACCGCACATGGGGATGGGAGATGTGACCATGCCGCTTCCCAAGAATCCGGTTTCGATCGGCGCAACCTGGGAGATTCCTCGCGAGATGAAAATCAATCGCAAAGATGGCACACAGCGGATCGTAAAGTTTCGAGAGTTGTTCAAACTCGAAAAGATCAGCGCGGGGGTCGCAACTGTTTTGGTGAAGAGTGAACCACTCTCGACAATGGGGGAACCATCGGAGGAAGCACAGATCCTTCAACAGTTAAGCAATGGCACGATCCGTTTTGATATCGACGCGGGGAGGATGATCTCTAAGGAACTGGCGTGGGATCATCAAGTGGTTGCGTTTTCAGGAGCTGGCAGTGTGCTCGAGTACTCCGCTCGGTTGGACGACAAGGTTTCCTCCGTGGACGACACTCGCTCGTCTAATCCAACACGGTCCGCCAAGGTGTTCGGCTCGGGTGCGAAGAAGTAAGCATCGGTTTAGCAAGTGCTCACCGAGTTTAGGAGCGAGCCAAACTCATAGGTAGCGATTGAAAATATTTTCGAGCATTTCTTGGCGACCGCTTTCGTTGGTTGCGGCTTCTCCTCGGCCGGTGATGTAGGCATCAAGCGATTCGAATGTCGCCCGGCCGGATTCGATCTCGTGCCCGATACCGGAATCCCAGCTTCGGTAACGATGTTTGATAAACTCGCTCAGGACCCCGTCTTTCCGGATTTCGGCTGCCATTCGGAGCCCGCGAGCAAATGCATCCATCCCCCCGATGTGGGCATGGAACAAGTCGATCGGTTCAAAGCTTTCGCGCCGTACTTTAGCGTCGAAGTTGACACCGCCGGTCGAGAAGCCTCCCCACTTGAGAATGACCAGCATGCATTGGGCGGTGAGATAAAAATCCGTAGGAAACTGATCGGTATCCCAGCCCAAGAGCAGGTCGCCAGTGTTTGCATCGATGGATCCGAGCATCCCTTGCATACCCGCATAGTCCAGTTCATGCATCATGGTGTGCCCGGCCAGCGTGGCATGATTGGTCTCGATGTTGAGCTTGAAATAGGGCATCAAGTCATAGGCTCGCAGAAAATTGATGCATGCGGCAGCATCGCTATCGTACTGGTGCTTGGTGGGTTCCTTGGGCTTGGGCTCGATCAGAAACGGTCCGGAGAATCCAATCTTTTTGGCGTAATCGACCGCCAAGTGGAGGAACTTTCCGAGGTGATCGATTTCCCGTTTCATGTCGGTGTTGAGCAGGGTCATGTATCCTTCGCGACCGCCCCAGAAAACATAGTTCTCGCCTCCGAGTTCCTTGGTGACTTCGAGTGCCGTTTTCACTTGGGATGCAGCAAAGGCAAAAACATCGGCATTGGATGAGGTTGCCGCTCCGTGCATGAAACGAGGGTTGCTGAACATGTTGGCCGTTCCCCACAAGAGTTTCACGCCGGTCTTCTGCTGATGGGCTTTCAGGGATTCAGCGACTTTTTGTAGATTCCTATGGGATTCGGCGATCGAGTTCCCCTCGGGGGCAACATCGCGGTCGTGAAACGCGTAATATGGAGCACCGAGCTTTTCGAAGATTTCGAAAGCTACCTCCACCCGTCGTAGCGCATTGTCCAAGCTATCGGAACCGTCATCCCAAGGCCGCAAGGCGGTAGCCATTCCAAAGGGATCCGAACCACCGCCCCGCATGGTGTGCCAATACACAATACTAAACCTGAGGTGGTCGCGCATCGATTTGCCTTCGATCATCTCATCCGCGTTGTACCAGCGAAAAGCGAGAGGATTTCGCGAATTCGGGCCTTCGTAGGGGATGGGGGAGATTTCGGGAAAGTAGCTCATCGGGACCTCTTCCGGAGATGCAGAGAAAGTGTTGGCATTTACGAGCCTATAGTGTAGCGACTCACTCGCTTTCGGGTGGGGCCCTTCCCATTTCAAGGGGAGCGGAAAACAATGGTTGTGAGGGTCGTATCGGTCGCTAAATCCGACCCTGTATCTCCGGAGCAAAAACTTTCGGAAATCCAAGGCGTGGAAAACCACTCTTTGTATCGAATCGCAACAATTCCGTTAAACTGAAGAGACAACCTGACCGGATTGGATTCACACGCCTCTCCGCCCCTTCGTCGCTCATTATTGGGTCGGCATGACGCAGATCACCTCGCAACGCATCGTCGAACTCATCGAAAAAAGCAAGCTAGTAGATGCTCGAGCGCTGAAGGACCGTATTGAGTCGATGCGTGCAGAGAATGGTGGCGAACTTCCTGAGGACCCGGTCGAATTTTGCAAGGCCTTCGAAACCGTTGGGCTTCTAACGCGCTGGCAATCCGAAAAACTTATGCAGGGAAAATACAAAGGTTTTTTTCTCGGAAAGCACAAACTACTTGGGCACATTGGCACCGGCGGGATGAGTGCGGTCTATCTGGCAGAGCACTTGGTGATGAAACATCGTCGCGCCATCAAAGTGCTCCCAAAATCCAAGCTTGGTAAGTCTTCTTACCTGGAGCGGTTTCGCCGCGAAGCCAAAGCGATCGCCTCCCTGAATCACCCCAACGTGGTTCGCGCGTACGATATCGACAACGAGCGGGATACTCACTACTTGGTGATGGAATACGTTGAGGGGCCAGACCTGCAGATACTGGTTAAGAAACACGGTCCACTCCCGTTCGCGATCGCCGCCGATTACGTTTCCCAAGCTGCCCTGGGGCTCCAACACGCGCACGACCTCGGATTGATCCACCGGGACGTCAAGCCCGCCAACCTTCTGGTTGATAGTCATGGTGTCGTGAAGGTTCTGGATATGGGGTTGGCATTGTTCACCGCCGATACCGATGCCTCCATTACGATGGAGTACAACGATAAAGTACTCGGGACTGCAGATTATTTGGCTCCCGAACAAGCACTCAACAGTCACAACGTCGATAGCCGCGCGGATATCTACGGACTGGGCTGCACTTTGTACTTTCTGCTGACAGGACACCCCCCCTTCCCCGATGGCAGCATCGCTAGCCGGATTGCAAAACACCAGCAGGTCATGCCGAAAGACATTCGCAAAGAACGTCCCGATTGCCCAGGCGAACTCGAGGGGATCTGCGTTAAGATGATCCAAAAGGATCCTCGGTTTCGATACTCCTCCTGCCAGCAAGTCTCGGAAGTTCTCCAGAACTGGTTGGTCAAGTATCGCAAAGAGAATCCTCAAGTGGTCGTGAAACCGCCCGAAGGAATGTCGATCGACGAACTGCTCGAGGTTGCCAAATCAAGAAACAGTGGCACGGCTGAAACGGTCAGCAATCGCGGTGCAAAAACGATGGGCGGACAGGATAAACCCCCAGCGATTGTAAGTCTATCCAGTTCCGACAGCGGTATCCTTCGCACGCTCGCTCAGGGAGATGGCTCATCGGTCGACAGCCACATTGATTTGGTCAACGACTCCAATCAACCAAGCATCAAGCAGCCCAAAGCTCAGGCTATTGCCAAAGCTACGGATGACTCGCAATCAAGCCCCGGCAAAAGCTCCCCTCTCCACAAACCGATGGCAGCAGCGAGCAAGAAACCCGGGCAGTCTGGTACCAAAAATCCTGCTCCCTCAAAGAGTCCAACGAGCCAGTCCTCGAACCGGACTCTACTAACAATCGCCTTGGTGATCACAGTCGCCTTGTTCATCGTTGTCTTGATCGCCGCTTTGCGATGAACTCGCGGCATCGATGAACTCGCGGAATCTGGGAAGAGTCCCGTTAGGAGTTTGGCCACCGACTGGGAACTCACGCTTCGGATTGTGATGTTTCCTAGCGAAACATGGAGGCTGGGATTCGAAAGCCTATCGAAACGGCGTATCGATAAGTTTCTCGATGGCTGGAGCCACATCGGATGATGCGCCCGGATCCGCACTATCTCGCAACGGGTTGAATTGCCCTGTGCTCGCAGTCGACGGGGTTTTCAGTCGGTAGATCACATCGATCGAAAGGGCAGGCTTGGCTGGAAAATCGGTTTCGACCAGGATCTTTCCTTTCGACTCACCAAACCCATCCTTAGGGCGAGTTCCCAGTTGGATCGGGAGAGTGTGAAAAGCCTTGGGTTGGTCGGATAGTTCTCCATGCTGAATCTCGAATTCATCGCTCTTGATCGACAGGACTCGGAAGGGCTGTTGTGCCTTCAGTACCAATAGCTGCTTGATCGATTCTCCGACCGCGATATCGCCCAGTGAAAACAAGTTGGGATGAATTGAGATCTCCGGCGTGACGTTCGCAGTCAGTCGCAGTGGCACCGTGGTGAGATTGCGATCGTTGGTGTGAATGACGATCTCGCTTTCGATGGGACCAGCAGGAGCATTCTCGTTGAGCCGCACTTTCATCGCGTACTGGATCCGTCCATTGTTTCGGGTTTTCTCTTCCTTCTCGATTTCGATGCAGGCCTCATCGCATTTGACCTGGGTAATCTCCCACGTCGACTTGCCTGCGTAATCGAGTACCACATCCATCGTTTTCGCCTCCCCTTGAGAGACCGAGCCAAAATTCACTTCTCCTGGCTGGAAAACCACGTCGGTACGGATATAGCCTTTGACATGCAATTGGACTTCGCCGAACGAGGGCTTATCGAAGGTCACGGTAACCGTAGCGGCTCTTGCTCCGGAATGGGTCCCGGTGTTGAAGCGAGCAAGGATGCTGCCGCGTCCACCGGGAGCAATAACTTCGGTTTCGATGACGGGAGTAGTGCAACCGCAGGAGGTTCGCACGCTTCGAACGTGAATAGGCGTGTTGTAGGGGTTCTCAAACTGAAAGCGGTATTCCGTTTTCGCGGCACGCGCTACGGTGCCAAAATCATGGCTGGTTTCACGAAACAACTGTGTGAAGGAATTTGCCAACGACGGGGAAGCAAATACCGCACACCATGCCAAGGCAACGGCAGCGATTCTCATGGGTAGATCTCCACGGACGGTAGGGGACGACAATAAAGATCGGGATCACCCGACTTCGAAACAAACGCTGCAGAGGTTGATGTTTGGAGCGAAAACCCAGCAGGTTCGGAGCTCCCGCCAAATAGGAGAGGGCGGGATACAGTTTTCAGATTCGTTGGAGCGACCCGATTTGAGGT
>Ga0169931_10005908_pt1 | contig 18589 bp, 13 predicted proteins | sample Kivu_15m_20L_FD_129675 | JGI IMG/M metagenome (GOLD analysis project Ga0169931, IMG submission 129675) | Freshwater microbial communities from Lake Kivu, Western Province, Rwanda to study Microbial Dark Matter (Phase II) - Kivu_15m_20L... | ecosystem: Environmental > Aquatic > Freshwater > Lake... | reverse complement strand
GGGTCGGCGTCGCGAATTTCGGTGATGGCGTTCTCGATAAACCGGGGTGAGCCGGGGCTGTTCGAGAGGTCCAGATCCAGCAGCCAGAGACGGCGCTGGGTGTCTTCGGGCAAGGCCAGCAGGTCGTCGCGTGTGAGGGTGCGCTCGTAGTTAGACACATCGAAGCGCAGAAAGCGAAGCTCAAATTCGCGTGCGTCTCCGACCTCGAGCGGTGCTTCTGCCGGGGCCTGATACGACAGCGCGTCGATGCAGCCGGTGAGTGCGGCGGCGACTGTGGCGGCCAGCATGAGGGTGATGGACGCGCGGCCGCTGACGCGGACTGTGTTTGCGCGATGCAGGGTGCTCATGGTGTACCTCCGACGGCCGATACAATAACCGATACGCCGTCGGCATCGGCAACGACGACCCGCAGGTGCCAGGGATTATTTTCGTCGTCGGCAAAATAGACCGAGAGCCCTTCGGCGACGGGTACTTTTTCGTGCGTGGTGTCGTCGGAGCCGGGCGCCGGACCCAGCTGCGAGACACGCTGGGTGAGGGTGGGGTCCGAGAAGAAACCGGGGCGCGCAATGGGGGTTCCCCCGACGCTGTCTTCGGGAATTCGCTGAAACAGGTAGCCGGGAACGGTGGGGTTGGTGGAGGCAACCAGATACACGTCGACCTCGGTCTGGGCAATGCCCTGCGAGCCCACCAGGAGGTCGGAGAGTCGTGCGGTCTGTGCCTGCAGGGTGGGGCGCATGGCGTCGATTAATTCGTCGGACGTGATACCCACAGGTAAATCCTGCAGTACAAAGGCCACGTTGGCTTCGCCCTCGCGTAATCCTCCGTCGTGGAGCCGTAACTGGGCAATCTCGAGCAGGAGGTCCCAAGCATAAAAGGGCGGTGGCGGCGAACCAGTCCGGCGGTGGTGTCGATGGTCACCCAGCCGCGTTGCCAGGTAATGACCGCCGCATTGGTGACGGCGCCGGCGGCGTACCGCAGCGTTCGTTCCCAGCGGGTGTCGGCAAACCGGTCCTGATAACCCCGAAAAATGCCTTCCACAATCAGGCGTTCCAGTACCCAGGGCTCGGCGTCCCACGCGGCACCATTTCCCCGAAATACGCCATCGATAGTGCCTTGCAGGCGTTCGGTGCCGACGGTGAAGAATTGCGGGGATTCCTGCACAATAAAGCGCAGGTCCACGGTGGGCTCGTTGACCAGGCCGGCCACCGAAAAGGAGTCCGGGTTCAGAAAGTCAAAGTCGACGACCTGATCGCCCTGTCGAATAAACAGAAAGTCTTTTCCGCCGGCCGAGGCATCGACGCCCTGATGCTCGCGGAGGTTGGTAAAGGCGTCGATGGTCATGGCGAAGCCCGGTTCGAGCACCCGCGCCTGCGTGTCGCCTTCCAGAAAGCCCGGATGGTCGCCGGCAGGACCAAATCGTGGGCCAAGGTCGGCGAGGTCGTTCAGGGTGTCGGCCAGGGTCACGCGAATGACGGGCTCGCCTTCGTCGTTGAACTCGACGTTGGGGTGGGTGGCGACCAGCTGGTCGAGCAGGACCTCGGTGAGCACATCGACGGGCAGGAATGCGTCTTCGACATCAATATCGACCAGCTGGGCCAGCAGACGGGGTGTAGGCAGTCCGATCGCGTACGAGAGGGTGTTCATTTCTTCGAGCGACGACCCTGTCACGTCGGCGGTATCGGGTGAGGTGACGAGCAGTCGCTGCAGGTTCCACTCGGCGTCACCCCAGAGCGAGGTGTCGACGCCATAGCGCTCCGGTTCGACCAGCCGTCGCAGGGTTTGTTCGACGGTGTTGCGGAGTGGAATCTGTACGAGCTCGACCTCGCGGGCTTCGTCTTCGTTAATGAAGCTTTGCAGGGCGGTGCGGTCCAGGCGCACCGATGACCGCGAGCGTCCTTCGTCGGGAAAAGCGAGCCGAATAATGCGGTTTCGCTGAATTTCCAGGGCAATACGAGCCTCGTTTCCGGCGATGTCGGTGGCGACCAGTGTGACATTATTGATGCCGTTTTCGAGTCGAAACTCAAAGTTCCAGAAGGGGTCCGGGGGAATAAAGGTGACGCCACCTGTACCCGATTCAAACCGCAGCGTATCTATCGCGACGTTGTCTGAGAGTGTGCCATCGAAATTCAGACGCGCCAGATCGGTCTGAATGGGGTTTCCCTGTGGTGTGGTAATTACCAGCTCGGGCGCGATGGAGTCCTGTTGTACTTCGAGGGTGGCACGGCTGGACTCGCCTCGCTGGTTGGTGGCGACCAGACGCAGCGTATTGACCGAGTTCAGGCTCAGGGGCACGCGCACGCTGAACTGGTTGTTTTCGAGCAGAGAGGCCTGCACCTGCCCGGCGTCGAACTCAACCAGCACGCTTTCAATCTGTTGTGTTCCCGACCCTGTGGTTTCTCCAAACACACAGACGGACGGCTGATTGGTGAGGGGCTGTGCCAGCGGTACCGCGTCGTTGCAGCCCTCGGCGCCGGGCTGTGCGACGCCGAGCAGGGCTATTCCGGGCAGGTTTCCGTCGTACTGAATGGTGAAGCGGGCATCGCGCAGCAGCTGGCCGTCTTCGCCGCGCACCTCGACGCTGATGGTGTTTCGTCCGTGGGCGAGCGAGAGACGCCGCCGATACAGGTCCTCGGTGCCGGTGATGTTATTGGCTGGCTGCAGCAAGCCGCCCTGCAGACCCACGAGCACAATGAATTTGCGTTCGCTGCCGGGGTCTTCGTTTCGCACCCGCAGCTCGAGGTCCACGAGCGGTGTGGAAGACAGCGACGTGACGGGGCTGACAATGGAGAGCGAGATGCCGTTCTGCGTGGTCTCGGTTTGCAGCGAGGTGGGGTCGGGATACCCGGCGACCTGTACGTCCTGACAGGCCAGCAGAAAGCATGTGACGAGCAGCGTAAGCGTGAGCGTCTTCATCGGAGCCTCCGGGCGGCGCGCACGGCAATGTCGTTGCTGGTGGCGTCGCGCTGTATGCGCAGCCGCCAGACGTCGCCGGCTTCATCCTGCATCCAGACGAGCGACTCGCCCGGTGGGACGGCATATTTTTCGTGCGAGGTGTCACCAGAGCCGGGAATGGCGCGTGCGCTGAGCCGGCTCTCTTCGGTGAGGTCGGGCGACGAGAAGAATCCAGGGCGCGCGTATTCGTAGGTGTCCACCGGGCGTGGGTCGTCTTCGGTGACAAAGAACAGATAGGGTTCGTTATCGGCGCCGAGACGATAAAAGAAATCGAGCTGCCCGTTATTACTGCGGAAATCGCCGAGCAGAAGGTCTGAGATGGCGGGAGCCTGATCCTGCAGGTAGGGGCGGGTGGCCGTGCGTAATTCATCTGCTGTAATACCGACCTCAATGCCTTTCATGTCGAAGGCGACATCGGCCAGCCCCTCGGCGATGGTGCCGGTGGCGGTGGTGTGCAGGGCGACCTGGCCGACTTCGGTAATGAGCTCCCAGATATACTGGTCGCGCGGAGGGTTACCGAGATTTAAAATAATATCGAATTCGGTCCATCCGGCAGGGAAAACCCCCTGTCCGATGCGGATATCGGCCTGGCAGCCAAGGAAGCTAATGTAGCAGTTGCGAAAACGGCGTTCGCGGTATTGACGAAACGCAGCGCTGGCGACGATGGTCTCGAGCTGCCACGATGGCTGCGCCCAATACGAGCTGGGGGTTGTGGGCGAGCCGGGCAGATTTCCCTGACAGCTGGCTTCTCCGTTGCAGGACGGCACAAAGAGATCATTTTCGAGGACGCGAAAGCGCAGGTCGGACGTGGGACGTTCAATCAATCCGAATATCTGGAAGTTATCTTCGGACGTAAAATCCAGCTCGATGACGTCATTAAATCCAGGGCCGGTGGTGTCGACAATGGCCGACATGTAATCTTTTCCTGTGTCGAGGTCGACGCCATCGACCCATCGCAGGTTGGATGCGGCGCGAAGCAGCATGCGAAAATCGGGACCAAATACCGCGCCAAAGGGAGGCACTGAATTATCGACTGCGCCGGGGTGGTCGCCGATCGGTCCAAAGCGTTCTCCCAGAGGGGCCAGGTCACGCAAGGCGTCGTACAGGGTAATGGGCATGAGCCCATCGGCGGTCGCTGCCGGGTGGGTGGCGATCAGGTTTTCGCGCAAGGAGTCGGCTGTCGCGATCGTGCCGGCGATCTCGGTGGTGCGCGAGATACCGAGAGAATCAGCGAGAATCTGACTGAATCCACCGCCAATGCGGATACCGAAGAAGCTACCGTCGGCGAGCTCCTGAAGCCCTGCGATCGAGGTGCCGGAGACGCGCACGTTGGCTGGGGTCATGGTGAGCAGGCGCACGAGCGCGTACTCGGGGCTGCTGCGCCAGGTGCCGTCGGGGCCGCGAAAGCTGCGTCCGAGCTCGGTGAGTGAGCAGTCGTGACGCGGGTTGGGGTTGTCTTCACGCCAGAGCGTACCGCAGGCATTTTTGATGGTGTCGAGCGTATTTCGGAGCAGCACGGTGGGATCGAGCTCGATCATCACGATGTCGCGCTGGATGTCTTCGGGCAGTAGCTCGCCAAGGCCGGCCGAGTCGACCTCAACGGTCAGGGGCTCGTTGCTGCCGGTGTTTCGAAGGCGCAGGGTGTACAGGCGCTCGTCGCCGTATTCGGGCTCATAGGCAGCGGTGATGGGAATGGTGACGACGCTGGTGAGGCCGCTGACGTCGATAGCGCGCACCTGAAGCTCGGAGTCGCCGGGAAAGACCTCGGTTTCCCAGCGAAAGTCGCGCCAGGCTGCGGTGCCTGAGACGGTCTCCCAGTCGCCTGCGACGCGTTCATCGTCGGGGCCAATCCGGGTGACGCGCGCCTCGACGGTGCGCACCCCGACGGCGTCAACGGCGGAGCCCAGCACGATCAGGGAAGGATCGCCCAGAATGTCGCCAGCGGCTGGAGTGGTGACGGTGAGCAGCGGAGGCGTACGGTCGTCGATTCCGCTGCCGGTGAGCGTGATTGCCGCCCTGCCTTGCTGCCCGCGCGAGTCGAGGGCGACCACTTCGACGAGGTTCTCTTCGCCGGGGACCAGCGGAACGAGTCGCACCCAGTCGCGGAACCAGTTGTCGGTTTCGACGGATCGTTCGGTGAGAAGCTCGCCGTTTCGGTACACCTCCATGGACACCACGCGGCTGTCGTCTTCGGCAGTTCCCTGAACAAGAACAATGGGTTGCAGGGCGAGGGAACCATCCTGCGGGAGGGTAATGGTGACCCTGGGCGCGTTGGTGTCCGAGGTGGCGCCGGGGCCGTTGACGAGGATGCTGTCGGGCTCTTCGGTGCGGCGGCCGGCGATGTCGTAACCCCACGCCTGAATGACGAAGGGGCCCTGACCGACCGGAAGCTGCGCCTGCCAGGTGCGAAAGCCGTCGGTCGAGGTAGCTTCGACGGGCAGGTTGCTGCCGGCCTGAACCACGACCGAGGCAAGGCCGTTGTCGTCGTTGGCGATGCCCTGCACCACAAAGGTGTCGCCGGTGAGTGAGTCGCCGTCACCGGGCAGGGTGATTTGCACCACGGGGCCAACAGGCTGCGCGGGTGTTGTAGAGCCGTCCGTGGTTGCGTCGCTGGTATTCTGCGGTCTGCCAGAGTCCGTGGGCAGCCCTGAATCAGGCGCAAACGCGTCTTCAAGCGGGATGATCTCGTAACAGGCGAGCAGCCCCGAAGCGGTGAGCAGGGCGAGCAGCGTCCGAGGGGCGGTTCGCGACGGACTGAAAATGACGCGGTGCGGCACGGGGAGTCCTGAGCATCCGGGGGAATCCCGGGGGAATCCCCATGTGTACAGGTTGGGTGGTACGTTGTGTGCGGGCGCGGGTCAACGTCGCTGCCACCGGACTGTCACTAGCGCACTGCTTTTTGGTGGTCGTCCTGAACGACGTGACCGAACAGGGTGTGGCTGGTGGCCGAGTCGATGTGGACGCGGGCGAGGGCGCCGGGGCGAAGCCGGTCGTCGTGGGTGACGACGGTGGTTTTGAAGTCGCCGGATTTGCCAAACCAGCCCTCGCCCTTGCGGGAGAGCCCCTCGACGAGGACTTCGACGACGGTGCCGACGCGCTCGCGATACTTTTCGCCGCTGATGGACTCCTGTTGGGCGATCATGCGGGCGAGGCGTTGCTGTTTGACCTCTGCGGGAATGACGTCGGGAATCTTCTTGCTGGCGAGGGTTCCTTCGCGCTCCGAGTAGGCGAACATGAAGGCGGAGTCGAACCGAAGCTCGCGCATGACGTCCATGCTGGCCTCGTAGTCGGCTTCGGTCTCGGTGGGGTAACCGACGATCATGTCGGTCGAGATGGCGATGTCAGGCATGGCCTGCCGCAGGTCGGTGACGATCTGTCGGAACTCCTGCATGGAGTAGCCGCGGTTCATGTGGGTGAGTACGGCGTCTGAGCCGGACTGCAGGGGCAGGTGCAGGTAGCGCGGCACGTTGGGCAGGGTCGCCAGCGTTTCAATGAGTTTGGGTGTAAAATCAACGGGATAGGGTGAGGTGTATCTCACGCGGTCAATGCCGGGAATCGAAGCGACCGAGCGCAGCAGGTCGGCAAAGTCGACGTCCTCGTAGCGATACGAGTTCACGGTTTGCCCCAGCAGGGACACTTCGCGATAGCCCATGTCGGCCAGCTCGCGCACCTGCCGCAGGGTCTCTCGCGGCGAGGTTCCCCGCTCGCGGCCTCGCGTGTAGGGCACAATGCAGAAGGTGCAGAACTTGTCGCAGCCGCGTTGAATGGTGACCCAGCCCGAGACGCCCGGTCCTCGCGCCGGGGTCATGCCGTCATAGGTCTCCTGCTTGTCGAGGCGAACATCAATGATGGGGTCTTTGCCGGTGGCCTGCTGCAGAATGGCCGGCAGGCGACGATACGCGTCGGGCCCCACCACGACGTCAATATACGGGGCCTTCTCGATGATCTTCTCTTTGAGGTGCTCGGCCATACAGCCGGTGATGCCCAGCACCAGATTGGGGTTGGTGTACTTGAAGCGCAGCAGCTGCGATGCCCGCCCGTACACGCGGTCCTCGGCTTTTTCGCGCACGGCGCAGGTGTTCATGAGAATGACGTCCGCTTCGTCGAGCGACTTTGCCACTTCCCATCCTTCTTTGACGAGGCCGCCGAACATGAGCTCGGTGTCGGCGACGTTCATCTGACACCCGTAGGTTTCAATGTACACGCGTGCCTTGCGTGCGTTGTCGGGCGTGTCGGTCAAAACATCAGGCGTCGTTGCGATATCTGACATGGGGTTCGTTCCAGACAAAGGTGGGCTGCCAGGCCCGTCCCGCCCACGAGGGTGATGTCATCACCAGCGAGCGGTGCGCGGTGTGTAGCACGCCAACGCGGGCGGTCAATCGCGCTTCTTGCGCGCCGCCGGGGTCTTTTGCGGTGCCGGTGAGTCGGAATCGCCGGTGAGTCGCAACACAGCCTGACCCGTGAGCGCTTCGTCGATGCGCTGCACCAGACGTGAGCGAGGCGGCAGGGTTTGCCCGGGCGCAAAGGGCTTTGCGTCCACGTAGCCATGCTCCGTCTGCGGCAGCTCTACGCTGTCGCCCTGTACCCACATGGGCGTTACGGTCATGCGGAGATGCGAGAGCACATGTATGACCGGTTCGAACCACAGCGGGTTGACCTGATTCATTTCGATCCACCTATGCGCGTCGTCATGTCGAAGCATGGGATACTCCCACAGGCCGCTCCACAGTCCCTCATCGGGGCGTCGCGCGAGCCAGACGCTGCCGTCTGACATGCGCCAGACCAGGGCGACCCATTCATCTTCACGCGGTGGCGCGGCCTTCTTTTTTACAGGGCGTTCTGTGACTGTGCCGTTCGCTAACGACAAACACTCGGCGTTGACCGGGCAACGGCCGCACTCAGGATTGCGCGGGCAACAGAGGGTTGCGCCCAGCTCCATCATGGCCTGGTTCAGGTCGCGAGGCGACTCACCAGGAACCAGATGTTCAGCGATTATCCACAGTTGCCGCTGGGTCGCGGGCTTCGTGATGTCACCGTTCAGGTCGAAGAGCCGCGTCAGAATGCGCATCACATTGCCGTCCAGCAGGGGCACCGGCAGATTCCAGGCCGATGATGCGATGGCGCCGGCCGTGTAACGCCCAACCCCAGGGAGGCTGAGAAGGGCGTCGACGCTGGAAGGCATGACGCCCTGAAAACGTTCGACCACGGCTTGAGCACCCGCGTGCAGGTTGCGGGCGCGTGAGTAGTAGCCAAGGCCCTGCCAGAGCTGCAGCACGTCCTGCAGGTCGGCGGAGGCGAGCGACACGAGGGTGGGAAACCGCTGCATCCAGCGGTGGTAGTAGGGGATAACGGTGTCGACGCGGGTCTGCTGCAGCATGATCTCGCTGACCCAGATGGCGTAGGGGTCGCGGGTGTCGCGCCATGGCATGGGGCGGTGTCCGGCGCGGAACCACGCGACGAGATTGTTGCGAATGTCGTTGAGTGTAGCGGTGGGGACGGTCAGCGGTGAGCTCATGAGGACCGTTCGGGCGAGGGTTTCAGGCGGCCGAGGCGACGGGTTGCGCGAACTGCTCGCGCAGGTGCTCGGCAAAGCGAAGCGAGAGGGCCATGATGGTGAGCTGTGGGTTGACGCCGAGGCTGGTGGGGACGGTCGAGCCATCGACGATGGTGAGGTTCTGCACGTCCCAGGTCTGTCCCCATTCATTGACGACGGAGTGGGCGGCGTCGGCGCCCATTCGGCAGGTGCCCATGGGGTGCTGCGATGAGACCTCCCATTTTCGGAGCGGCAGTTTTTCGACGTCGAGCCGTCGGAACTGGTCGGGGCTCACGGGTGGGTGGCCCAGGACGGGGAGGTAGAGCTCTTCGGCGCCGGCGGCGATGTAGCCTTCGGCGAGTCTTCGCAGGGCGGTGGCGAAGCGGGGTCGGGTGTCGCGGGCGACATGGTAGGTCATGAGAGGTTCGCGACCCGGGATTTTCCAGATGCGGCCGCCGGCGTCGTCGTGAATGAGGCCGCCGAACATGGCGAGGTGGGGGAACTTCGCCGCGCGGTTCATGAGCTCGGGGCCGAATCCGGGTACGCCGACCATGATGGCGGCAGGCGGGATAAAGACGCTGATGAGGGTGACGCCGTCGTGCTCGAAGGCGTCGGTATAAGCGCTCTGCATGGCGCCCTGCCAGCCGATGACGGGGTCGCGAAAGCGGGCAGTCATGCGGATGGAGGGGTGGAGGGTCATGTTTTTGCCGACCTGCCCCGAGCGTTTGCCAATGCCGGAGCGCATGAGCAGCAGCGGGGTGTGGGCTGCGCCGGCGGCGAGCACGACGCGTTTTGCGCGAATGGTGAAGGTGTCGCCGGGCTTGAGGTCGCGGTTCAGGAGTACGCCGGTGACGCCGGTGGCGGCGCTGCCCGCCGTGGTGACATGGTCGACGCGGCAGTCGCTGATGATGCGGGCGCCCGCGCGGAGCGCGCGGGGCAGATAGGTGCGGTCAACGGACCACTTGCGGCCTTCGGGGCAGCCAAAGTTGCACTGGGCGCAACCGTGACATTCGGTAATGTTTCGGCGCGTAGGCTTCAGTTCTGCTCCGAAAGTGCTTCCGCCCTTGTCCCAGAGTGTAGTGGAGCGGGAACGAAGGTGTACAGGCACGGTTTGTACATGGCTGTCGGCTTCGGCCTGCTCGAAGAACCGCTCCATGTTTGCGGGTGTGAGCGTGGGCAGCTGACGTTCGTTGACCCAGGTATCGAGGACATATTCGGGGGTGCGAAAGCAGACCCCACCGGTGATGGTGGACGACCCGCCCACAGCGCGCCCCATGGTGACGTTGACGACGGGGTTGTCGCCGATGCCAACGGAAGCCGAGAATGCGCCTTCTCGCCAGACGGCGCGCATGCTCTGCGAGGGGCGCATGCGGGCGTGTTCACGCCAGTCGATGTGGGGGCCTTCCTCGACGATGATGACCCGCAGGCCGGACTCGGCGAGTACGGCGGCGGTGGCGGCGCCGCTGGCGCCCGAACCGACAACCACGACGTCGCAGTCGTCGGTGAAGGGGCCCTTGAAGTTTCGACCCTGTTCAATGGTGCCGCTCATGGCTGGCTCCGGTCGGGGAGTGGCAGTAGTGAGCCGCCGGTGAAGCCAAGGTGTGCGGCCGACTCGGGGTGTTCAAAATACACCATGCAGAGCAGGGCTTTGACGGCCATGACCGAGACGCCGATGGGGGAGCGTTCGAAACGGTGCAGCGCGTTCATGCGCTGTTTGTGGCCGAGTCGCCGAAAGGGCGGAAGTGAGAACACGACCAGCGGCGCGAGCCAGGAGAAGGCGAACAGGGCGGCTCGAAAGGTGAACATGCCGATGCCGCCAACGCGGCGCTGAAAATCAGCGAGGTGTTCGCACATCCAGTGCACCCGGTTTGCGGGCGCGGGCCCTTCGTGGGTGGCAAACATGGTTTCGGCGACGGCGGCGGCGGCGCGAAGCCACGGCTCGGTAGGCGGGGCGACCTCGAGGGGCGCTTCAAGGTCAACCCAGTGACTGCCGGGCGAGTGTGTGGTTGGACCGGACATATGGCGAATCCTGGGTTGAGCGACCAATCGAATTGGTCATACCACAGGCTACGGGGTTGGTGCACACATCGAGTTCTGCTGTGCGATCGCGAGGATCTGCGGATCAGACGCGGCGCAGGCGACTACGGCGGCGGCCAGAGCCTCGTTGGTTCGTCCGGCGAGCCGGTAATAGAGCGACATATTGACCGCGATCGCATCGCCCATGGTCGGTGTGGTAAACAGCCCTCGCACGACGTCGATGTCGTTCCACGCGGGCTCGAGTATGGCGATGGCAGCCTGCGCGTCACCCTGCATGTAGCGTTGCTCCGAGGTGGCGAGCATGACGCGGGGGTCGTTGGGGAACTCGCCGGCGATTGCGTCCCAGCTTTCGCCGGCAGCAGGTGCGCGGTTGTCGGGCATCAGCCGGCTGTTCCAGAGTTGGGCGCGCTCTCGATTTTGCAGGGCGGTCTGAATGCGAGCGGTCTCTTCAGGCCATGTCGACACGACGTTCATGGCGCCCCAGATGGCCAGCGCACCAAATGCAGTCGTAAAGGCGAGCGCCAGCCCTTTGGCGCCCGGCAGCGCTTGCTCATCAGGCCAGACGGGTTTCAGACGCAGCAACAGCCCCAGCGCGACGCCGCTGAGCGCACCACCGACGTGGGCGGCGACGTCAACCGCCGAACCATCGGGCGCGCGAATGAGCAGCACGGACGGAATCAGAATCTGCAGGGTCTGCAGCAGCAGCAGGTTTCTGCCGGCCCAGGGTCGAAGGCGAAGCGCGACCACGGCACCCACGCCCATGAGGCCCAGCGCACCCCCGGAAGCCCCAATGGACACGACATTGTCGGAGCCGAATGCCATCGAGGCAGCCGAGCCAATGAGCGCCGTTGCAGCGAAGGCCGCCAGAAACCAGAGCCTGCCCAGCAGGCGTTCGAGCGAGCGCCCGGCCACCCAGATACAAAACAGATTGAGCGCCACGTGCATGACGCCGCTGTGCAGCAGGGCTGCCGTCGCCAGACGCCAGTTCTCACCGGCACGGGTACGGGGAGGCAGGTTGCCACCCATGCCAATGAGGTCGTCAACCGAGAAATTGAGTCCTGTGGTTGTGTCCACCCGGAACATAAACTGGGCCACGGTAACAGCCAGAATGAGCGCCATCAGCGCGAACGTCGCCACGGGTCGAGCGGGCGTCAGGTTCACGAGAGGGCCGAACTGGGCCAGATTGAGAGGTTCGCCATGCCCCAGGCGCAACACAGGGAGCAGCTCATCAGCGCTCGCTCTCTGGTTATCGCCAACGAAGGTGAATTGCCCGGTGGCCACATCGAAGGCGCTGCAGACCGCGACGGTTTTTAACTTCTGGGAGGTCTCGAAGTCGAAGACGCGGGGGGGTGGAGGCGGCATGAGTGTGCCGTCGTAGATGAGCACCAGATGAACCAGGAGGTTGCGTCTGGGCACGCCTGGCGATTTACGCAGTGCGGCTTCGAGCACGGGTGCGATTTGCGCGGCGTTGAGTCCCGACAGCTCAGGGTTGACCAGCCATGGGACATCAACATTCCAGGGGACCCTGCCGCGAAACCCGAAGTTGGCCTGCATCCAGCCATCTCCGAGGCCCGGGAAGCACGAGGCAAGCGAGACACGATGTGCCCATGCTGCCCGCGTGGTGGCCAGCCACTGTTGAACGTTGTGAAAGGCCAGCTCGGCTGGGGTCACAAATGGCGCGGTGCTGGCAGAGTGCCTGTCCGACATGGTTGTTCCTGAGCGGTTCGAGGTGCCGGGGTGATGCCCGAGTTGGAGGTGCGGTTGTTTCAGGGCGCTGAACATCGCCATTCAGGCGTTCTCGGCCTGCTGGATCGTGAATACGGGAGCGAGCGCCTGAGTGATTGCGTACTCGAGGGTGCCATCGACGAGGATCTCGCCGAGTCGGTGTGACCACGGACCGGCGATGAGAAGCGTCTGCGGGTTGGTACGAAGAAACGCGAGGGAGTGTTCCACGGGGACGATGTCGTCGGGCGTGCCGTGGATAATGACGGTTGGATGGGTGGGGCTGGCCACGTAGTCGTTTACGGAGTGCCCGAGCTCGCGTTGCAGCATGAAGGCGGGCGCCAGATACACGGTGGGTCCTGTCCAGATGCCCAGACGCACAAACTCATGCAGCACGGCGCCGCCGTAGCTGGAGCCGATCATGACCTGTGGGCGGTTCTGTACGGGCCCGTTGAGCCAGGGCTCGAACCAGATTCGGGTTTGCGCCACCGAGTCGGCGAGCACCTCGGTCCGGTACCATGGCGCGAGCAGGGTGTAGCGCTCCGAGAGCCACCTGCCTTTAGAACCTTCGGGGTTTCCCTCCCGCCCATGCAGGAGGCCAACAACAGATTTCATACATACCCTCGATGATGTTGCGTGATACGTCGGCGTCGTGGTGCTACGGATGTGCTCCGTCAAGCATGATGCGCCGGCGGGTGCGGCGATGGCCGATGGAAGAGGGCTGTGGGTGAGCTGTGGGCAGGCTGTTCACAAAGGGTGTGGAGGGGTTGTGGACAGGTTGTGGGCAGGGCGGCGGTAGATGTGAGCAACGCCCTGTAGAACGGCTTGACGGTCGCGTCGGTTTGGGCAGAAGGAGCGGCTCTGTGGAGCCCGAGTGGCCGGTAGTTTTTCAGGCAGGAAGGATGCTGAGTACGTCAGAGACCAGGCCGGCGACCCCGGAGACGGGACAGGAGCTTCAGGTGCCGCCTTTTGTAGCGACCGAGACGCAGGGCGTGGTGAGTGCGCGCGTGCGCCGTGCGTGACCTGACCGGGGCTCGTCGTACGCTGTGCCTCTCGCGTTTTGCGGTGGTGAGTGACCTGCACGTGGGGCGTCCAGGCTCGCCGTTGTCGTTTCGGGCGCCGGTACACGAAGTGGCCGACTGGGTGGACGACCTGCTGTGCCGGTGGGGCACGCTGGTGGTCAACGGTGACCTGTACGATCTGGATCGCGGGGTTATTCCGCTTCGACAACGAGATGAGCTTGCGTTTGTCGATGCATGTAACTTTCCGATAGTAGAGTTATTTCGCAGAAAAGAGATCATCTGGCTGGTAGGAAACCATGACGAAGAGCTGCTGCAGGGCGGTCGGGCCGAGCGCGCTCTGGATGTGCGTCTGGGCAGCGCGCTGGTTCGAGTGGAGCACGGTGACCGCTTTGACGCTCCAGTGAAGCAGGTCCGTTCGCTGACCCGGCTGGTCACGTGGGCCAGCGGACGCGTCGTAAGCGGCCCGTTGCGCCCGGTGTATGACGGGATGCGGCGGATCGAGTCCCGGCTGACAGGAGAGCATCGTTCGGTGCCTGCGTTGGAGCAGCGGGCGCTGCGTTGGCTGGTGCGGCAGTCGGCGTATCGGTTTCTGGTGCTGGGGCACACGCATCGGGCAGGCATCACGACAGCGGGCGACCTTTGGGTGCTGAACCCTGGTGATTCGCCCGGACCTGTGTTGCGTGCGCTGGGCATGACGACGGACTGCGCGACACTGCTGGAACGCGCGGGAGTCGAACGCACCGAGCGCAGCTGGAATTATGACCGGTAGGCCCACTTTTCAGGCTGTCCCGGCCGGTTGCCGGTGGTATGCGGTCGCGTAGGACGGTTGTTTCTTCATGAAGAGACGCTCCTTGCAATCCCCGGCATGGCGAATAAGACGCGCGTCATGAGTGACACATCCCCTGCGACATTGACAGCCGACCCGGTCGGTCTTCGGGTTCCCCGACACGTAGCCATCATCATGGATGGTAACGGTCGCTGGGCCCAGCGTCAGGGGCTCGCCCGTTCGGCTGGCCACAAGGCCGGTGCCCGGGCGGTGCGCAAGGTGGTGACGCGCGCTCGCGAGCGCGGGCTGGATTGTCTGACGCTATACGCGTTCAGCGCTCAGAACTGGGGCCGTCCGCACGAGGAAGTCGAGCAGCTGATGGCGCTGCTGGTGGAGTTCTGCGAGCAGGAGCACGACCTGCTGATGGACAAGAACATCCGCTTTCGCGTGATTGGTGAACGTTCCCGACTGCCGTCAGACGCTCGCATGGCAGCTGAGCTGCTCGAGGACGCCACGCGAAACAACTCGGCGATGCAGCTGATAATCGCCCTGAGTTATGGTGGGCGCGAGGAGATCGCGTTCGCAGCGCGGGCGATCGCCGCGGAGGTGGCTGCGGGACGCATGACGCCCGAAGAGGTCACTGCCGAAACCATCAGCGCCCACCTGTGGACGCATGACGTGCCGGACCCCGACCTTGTGATTCGCACGAGCGGTGAGCTGCGCGTGTCGAATTTCCTGCTGTGGCAGATCGCCTACTCCGAGTTCTATATTGACCCGTGCTGCTGGCCGGATTTTGACGAAGCGGCGTTCGATCGAGCACTTCAGGACTACGGGCTGCGCGATCGTCGATTTGGCGGACTGTCTGCGTCTGACGAAGAACCTCGCTGAACCTCACTACACAACAAACCGGGAGTGAATCATGGGCCGTACCCCCTGGATGCGTCTTCTTCGCCGATCGTTGCAGCAGGATGCGGCGGTTCAACAGGCGGTCGCGGCGAACCGCCCGCAGGGCGTTGAGCTGAGCCGTCGCGCGCTGCTGGCGGCGTCGGCTGCATCGGTTGCCGTGTCGACGTCGGCATGTGGCGCGGCCTCGTCACCCACAGGATTGTCCGAGAGCGCACGGTCGACGCGTGTAGCGGTGGTCGGCGCCGGCATCGCGGGCCTGCACTTCGCCTGGCGTCTACTGGAGGCTGGGCTCGATGTGACGCTCTTCGAAGCATCGAATCGGGCTGGCGGTCGTATTTTCTCGAGTCGCGACACCATGGAGGGTGGGCAGGTCGCCGAGCTTGGCGCCGAGCTCATCAACTCGGGGCATCCGGTGATGCTGGCGCTGGCGCGAGAGTTTGATCAACAGCTGGACGATCGCACCGTCGTCGAAACGTCGGGTGTCGCAACGGAACGATTTTTCTTCGGTGGCCGGGTGGTTACAGAGGAGGAACTGGCCGCGATGTGGCGTCCCGTTGCGGCGCGGATGGTAACCGATCTGACGGCAGCCGAGGCGGACCCGGCCGCCTTCGCTGCGGTGGACGCGCAGAACATTCTGGAGTGGCTGGACGCGACGGGCGATTGCGATGCGACGCTGCGCGAGGTGCTGAGGATTGCCTACACGGCGGAGTATGGTCTGGAGGCTGAACAGCAGTCGGTGCTGAACCTGATGTATCTGATTGACTCGACCACGCCAGAACCATTCCGAATTCTGGGCGACTCGGACGAGCGCTGGCATGTGCACGCCGGAAACGACGCGATTCCGGGGCAGCTTGCTGCTGCGCTGGGTGACCGGCTGGTGCTGGACTCGGTGCTGCAGCGCGTTCGCACGCAGGACGACGGGCGTGTCGCGATAGCGTTGTTGCAGGGCGGCAGTACCAACGAGCTGGTCTTTGACCACGTGGTGCTGGCGATTCCGCAGACACTGTTGCGGGACGTCGATGTGACGGGCGCCAACCTGCCCGAGGCCAAGCTGCGATCGATTCGCGAAGTGGCGTACGGCACCAACGCGAAGCTGATGATGCAATTCTCTGAACCGGTGTGGCGCACGGCGCACGCGAGCACGGGTGCGTCCTACACCGACAATGGTCTGGGTACGGGCTGGGACGGCTCGATTGGTCAGCCGGGTACGCAGGGTCTGTTCACGAACTTTGTGGGCGGCAACGACGGCGTGCTGCTGGGCGAAGGTACACCGCAGGAGCAGGCGGCGCAGCGTTTGCCTTTGCTGGATGCGTTGTATCCGGGCGCCGCTGCGGCGTTCAACGAGCGGGTCGTGCGATTTCACTGGCCGACTTCGCCGTGGGCCCGCGGCTCGTACCTTTGCTATGGCCCGGGTCAGTGGGAGTTTTACGGTGTGGAAGGGCAGCGGGTTGGCAACCTGCACTTCTGCGGTGAACACACGTCGCTGGACCATCAGGGATACATGGAAGGCGGTGCGGAGTCGGGGCTGCTGGTCGCCGCCGAGATTCTGGATGGTCTGGGCGCCGACGTGCGTCCGTTGCTGGAACGCATGATGGGGTGGTCTGCGATGTTGCCGCAGTCCACGTTCCGGGCTTCACGTCTGACATCGCCGCGCTGGCTCGCTCGGCGGCTGTGGGTGCAGCGCACGGCGCTCGCGATGGGTCAGCTTCGTCGGAGCGCCGGTTAGTGAGCGTTGGGTGTGGCGGATAGGACCGCCGCCCTGCCTGTATCGAATCACAGGTGCCCCACCGGGCAGGCCTTGTGAATCAGTGCGCGCTGGCGCCGCGGATTTTCTGAAACGCGGTGACGAGCGCGACGATGACGGCACCCACCAGAATGCCGAGCACGCCATGCAGGACGGTGGGGAGTACGGCGTCGCCGATGGGGCCAGCGGCGTGCGCGATTTTGTGAATGACGTCTTCGATGGCGTGTACGCCGTGCGCGACAATGCCACCACCAACAAGAAACATCGCGGCTGTACCCAGCACAGAGAGGGTTTTCATGAGCACGGGAGCTGTCGCCAGAATGGTGCGCCCGAGTTTCTGTTTCGCGGTACCGGGCTGCCGCAACAGCCAGAGTCCGATGTCGTCGAGTCGAACAATACCGGCGACGAGGCCGTAAACTCCTACCGTCACAATCAGCGAAATACCGACGAGTACGCCGATCTGTTTGATCATGGTCTCGTTGGCGACGGTTCCGAGGGAAATAACGACAATTTCGGCGGAGAGAATAAAATCAGTTCGGACAGCACCATTTATTTTTTCTTTTTCGAGCGCGACCATATCGACCCCGGGGTCGAGCAGGGCCTTGTGCAATTCTTCGCGATGGGCGTCGGTCTCCTGTTTCGGATGCAGCCATTTATGGGCAATTTTCTCGAAACCCTCGAAACAGAGAAATGCGCCACCCGCCATCAGGAGTGGGGTAATGGCGAATGGCATGAGAATGCTGATCGCGATGGCCCCGGGAACGAGGATGGCCTTGTTGATGGCCGATCCTTTTGCGACGGCCCACACGACGGGGAGCTCGCGTTCCGAGGCGAGCCCGGTGACCTGATTGGCGTTGAGCGCGAGGTCGTCGCCGAGCACGCCCGCGGTCTTCTTCGCGGCCACCTTGGTCATGACAGAGATGTCATCCAGGAGTGTCGCAATGTCATCAATGAGCATCAGGAGGCTGGAGCCGGCCATGGTGTTTTCCGCGTGGTCTTGAGTTTACGCAACGGGTGGGGAATTACTTTGTGGAGGCTTGTCGTGCAATGATTTCGACGGGGCGGTTCGGTGTGCGCATGTGGCGTGTGAGGGGATTATGAGTCCGACTGCACGATTGGGTGACAGTGCGCAGTCGCTGTTGCCCTGCGCGAGCGTTTGCCCTAAGCCATGCGGTTATTCTGTTCAGACTCTGGGCTTAGTAACATTTCACCCGGTCCGTTCCCTTCAGGAAGCTATGTTGTTCAGGCATTCCCTTGTGATGTTGTGTTCTGGCGTGTTGCTACTGGCCTGCGGCGGCGATGATGCGTCGACGCCCGGGTCAGGCTCGGGCGATGTGGGTGTGACGGACACCTCGGGTGGTGGCGACGCGGTGGTGTTGCCGCCCTGTGTGGACGCGACAGATTGCCGCGGCGGAGAGCTTTGTTTTGAAGGCGAGTGCCGCGAGGCGTGCGACGTAGCCGACCCTTGTCGGGGTGCGCTGCCCGTGTGTGACCCGGTGAGTCGTGTGTGTGTGGGGTGTCTGACGGCGGCGGATTGCGGCGCCGGGAGTCGCTGCGTAGAGGGTGCGTGTGAGTCGTTTTGCACGCTGGCAGTGGATTGCGCGGCGGGCGAGGCCTGCGACACGCGTACAGGTCAATGTGTGGCTGCACAGTGCACAGACGATGCGCAATGCGCGGGTGGGCAGGCGTGCCGTGAGGGGCTGTGCCGGCCGATCGAGGAGCCGATTTGTACGCCCGGCGAGACACGTTGCGACGGAAACACCCTTCAGACGTGCGCGAACGATGGCGCGCGCTACCTCGACGCAACGTGCGAGGATCGCTGCGTGCAGTCAGCCGATGGAGCCTCGTGCGTGACGGAGATTTGTGAGCCGAACGAGATTGGTTGCCTGAATGCGAGTACGGCGTTC
>Ga0169931_10005907_pt1 | contig 18590 bp, 22 predicted proteins | sample Kivu_15m_20L_FD_129675 | JGI IMG/M metagenome (GOLD analysis project Ga0169931, IMG submission 129675) | Freshwater microbial communities from Lake Kivu, Western Province, Rwanda to study Microbial Dark Matter (Phase II) - Kivu_15m_20L... | ecosystem: Environmental > Aquatic > Freshwater > Lake... | reverse complement strand
GAGGAGGCGGTGCGCAGCAGGACCTCGTCGTCGATCGACGGTGTGGGGAGGGTCGGCAACGGGGGCGCTTCGCCCAGGCGGGGGGGCACCGTCGAGGTTCCGGCGGTGTCGGTGTTGCCGCACGCAGCGACGACGATCGAACTCAGCGCAGCGAAGCCGCCGAATCGCAACATGTTGCGTCGGTCGAGTGAGCGGTCGGGGTTCACGGCGCCACCTCCAGGGGGGTCGAGGTGATCGAGAGCACGTCGTCGAGGTCGGTGATCCCTGCCGCCGTCGCCAGGACGGCGGCGTGGCGGGCCTCGACCACGAGGATCGAGGCGATCAGTGCTGCGCCGTCGATCCCTTCGAGCACGCCGAGGTGCTCGGCATGGGTGGCCACGGCGGTGTCCTCGAGGCGGAACGCCGCTTCCACGGCCACTGACGGATCGGCGAAGCGAGTGCTGAACTGGCTGAGTACGGCCTCCTCGGGGCTGCCGTTCGAGTCGGGACCCAGCAGGCCCGACAACGCCTCACCGTACGCCCGGTGATGGCGGGCCATGGCTGCCATCACCGGCGCCAGGTCGTCCCCGTAGCCGCCACCGGCCAACGCTGATTCGTACAACGCTTGTGCGGCCCACTCGACTCCCTGCAGGAACCGCAGCACGGTCACGTCGGCTGCGGTGGGTCGCCGGGGCGGCGTGCCGCCGGCCTGGGCCGACGCACTGCGGGCCATCAGCGGAATCGCAGCGCTCAGGGCGGCGCCGGCAGCGCCGGCTTGGAGGAACCGGCGCCGGCTCGCGCCTCGGTCCTGGCCGAGTTCGGTCGTGTCCACGAGGGGGAGGTCCTTTCGAAGTTCGGTCGCCGACGCTCGTCAGGCGCCGACTGCACGACATCGCGTCGCATCCTGCCTCCAAGCATTCCTGCTCGGGGACGGACAGTCCAAGTCTAGAAGTCCAAGGCCGAGAGGTCGGGAATCCAGGTCCGACTTCTGTCGACAGCACGAGCCCAGCGGCTCCGGTCCAGATCTCGACGCGGCTCGGTCACTTCGGCGGGCCGCCAGGTGGCGGCGAGGTCGTCGAGACCGCCCCAGACCCCGGTCTCGAGCCCGGCGAGCAGACCGGCGCCCAGCGTGGTCGCCTCGAGGACGGGCGACACCTCGACGCGACGCTGTGCCGCATCGGCGAGCGCCTGTACGAAGGTCGGGTTCTGGCTCATGCCGCCGTCGATGCGGATCACGGGCAGATCGAGCCCGGTATCGGCCTCGGCGGCCTCGACCAGGTCGGCACCCCGGTGGGCGATGCCCTCGAGGACGGCGCGCACCACGTGCTCACGACGGGTTCCCCGGGTGATCCCGAGCAAGGTGCCTCGGGCGCCGTAGTCCCAGTGGGGTGTGCCCAGGCCCAGCAGTGCCGGCACGAAGACGGCTCCCTCGGTGTCGTCGCACTGCGACGCCACGTCGTGGCTCTGGGCGGCGGTCTCGATCAGGCCCAGGTCGTCGCGAAGCCACTCGATGTTGGTCCCCGCCGACAACATGACGCCTTCGACGCCGTACATCGTCGAACCGTGGCGGCTCCACGCAACGGTGGGGATCGTGCCCCGGGGGTTGCGCTCGGCCTTGGTGGGTGGTGTCGTGCCCGAGACCACGTCCAGCATGCCCCCGGTTCCGAAGGTGATCTTGACCACGCCGGGTCGCACGCCGCCCTGACCGACCAGGGACGACTGTTGGTCGCCCACCAGTGCAGCGATGGGGGGTGCGCCGGGCAGGGCGTGGGCGTTGCCGAACGTACCACTGGTGTCGAGGAGTTGCGGGAGACTCTCGAGGGGCACCCCGACCAGTTCGGCGATCCGCGGGTCCCAGGCCGAGGCGTCGGGGAGGCAGAGACCCGTCACACCGGCGTTGGTGCGGTCGGTCACGTGCACTTCGCCCCTGCTGAGCACCCAGGCCAACCATGTGTCGATCGTGCCCACACAGAGCGCCTCTGGTCGACGATGCGGCACCGACCTCAGCAGCCACTGGGCCTTCGTGGCGGTCTGGTTGGGGGCCATCTTGATGCCGTGCTCGTGGCCCAGGGTGATGCACTCCATCACGGTTCGAAGGTCCTGCCAGCCGAGTCCGGGACCGATGGGTTCGCCCGTAGCACGGTCCCAGACGATGGTCGACGCCCGCTGATTGGCGATCCCCACCCCGAGTACGGGGCCACTGCGCCGCAGTACCGCGTCGGCGAGTTCGAGCGCGGCGTCGGCCAGTGCCCGGGGGTCGAACTCGACCAGACCGGGGAACGGGGTCGACGGGGCGAGGGCTCGGTACAGGACGTGGTCCATGGAGGCGTCGGGCCGCACGACGGCCGCTCGAAGGCCGCTGGTGCCCACGTCGATCACGAGGATGCTCACCCGAGGGATCCTAGGTGCACGCCCCGGAGGCCCTATCTGCAACCTCTGAAAATTGACATCACCTTTCACTTCGCACGAGTTGGCGGGTTTGCGGACCCGTTTCTACAGTGCGGTCCGTGCGAACACCTGCCGAGTTGACCACTGCCTTCCGCACCGCCGGTCTGAAGGTCACCCCGCAGCGACAACTGCTGTTCCGACTCCTGCACGACAATCGGGCGCACCCCACCGCCGACGCCCTGTTCGCCACGGCATCGGTCGACATGCCGGGTATCTCGCTTCGCACTGTGTACCAGACCCTCAACGACCTGGTGGCCATGGGAGAACTGCAGGCCCTCAGCGTGGGGGGCGGTTCGACCCGCTTCGATCCCAACACCGACGACCATCATCATCTCGTGTGTTCGTCGTGCGGGGTGGTCCGCGACGTCTACCTCGACGGTGTCGGTGGCCTGCGACCCCAGGGCATCGACGGTTTCGATGTGACGGCCACGTCGGTGGTGTTCCACGGACGGTGCACGTCCTGCCACCCATCATCATCCAACCCAACCAAGTAACAAGGAGCACACCATGGCCGAACTTCACGGCACCAAGACCCACGAGAACCTGAAGGAGGCGTTCGCCGGCGAGAGCCAGGCCAACCGCCGTTACCTGTGGTTCGCTCAGAAGGCCGATGTCGAGGGCTACCCCGACGTGGCGGCGTTGTTCCGTTCGGTCGCCGAGGGCGAGACGGGCCATGCCCACGGGCACCTCGACTACCTGGCCGCCGTGGGCGACCCCGCCACCGGTGAGCCCATCGGCGACACCGAGGAGAACCTCAAGGCGTCGGTGGCCGGCGAGACCTACGAGTACACCCAGATGTACCCCGGCTTCGCCAAGACCGCCCGCGACGAGGGCTTCGCCGAGATCGCCGACTGGTTCGAGACCCTCGCGCGCGCCGAGAAGAGCCACGCTGGCCGTTTCCAGCAGGGCCTCGGGAGCATTTCCTGAGTCATCCGACCTCTGATGGCCCCGCTCCCGTCACGGGGGCGGGGCCATTGTCGGCACGCCGCGCCTTTCCTGGCGCCTGTTCGTTCGCCACTTCACCGTCGAGGCATCCGTGAGCACCATCTACGACCCCAAACATCCCCTGTACCTCGATGAGGCCGACGTCCGTGAGGAACTGACCCGGGTTTACGACCTGTGCCATGGATGCCGTCTGTGTTTCAAGTTCTGCTCGTCGTTCCCAACGCTGTTCGAGATGATCGACGCCCACGACGACCAGGATGCCGGTCGCCTCACGCCGTCTCAGCAGGACCAGGTCGTCGACGAGTGCTTCCAGTGCAAGCTCTGCTACATCAACTGTCCGTACATCCCGGGACAGCACGAGTGGTCGCTCGACTTCCCTCGCCTCATGCTGCGCGCCGATGCGATGCGTCACGCCAACGGGCAGGTGACCGTTCGTGAGAAGGTGACCACCAGCGTCATGGGCCGCACCGACCTGTTGGGCAAGGTCTCGACGGCGACGGCGACCGTGACCAACAAGGCCATGGGTGCCGAACCCGGGTCGCTGATCCGCAAGGTGATCGAGAAGACCGCCGGTGTGTCCAGCCTGCGCGTGCTGCCTCCCTTCGCCCGTATGCGCTTCACCACCTGGTTCAAGCGGCGGTCGGCCCTGCGTGTCGGGAAGCGTCAGGGCAAGGTGGCGATCTTCCCCACCTGTCTGGTGGAGTACCAGCAGCCCCAGATCGGCCACGATCTGGTGAAGGTGTACGAGCGCAACGGCGTCGAGTGCACGCTCGCCGACACCACCGCCTGCTGCGGTGCGCCGTTCCTCCACAGCGGGGACCTCAAGCACTTCACCAAGGTGGCCCGCGACAACGTCAAGGCGCTCGCCGACACGGTGCGGCGTGGGAACGACATCGTCGTGCCCCAGCCGACCTGCAGTTACGTACTCAAGAAGGACTATGTGGACTACGTGGGCGGGGCCGACGCCGAACTGGTGGCCCAGCACACCTACGACGCCGCCGAATACCTGATGAAGCTGCACAAGGCCGAGGACACCAGCCTCGACACCGAGTTCGAGGGCACCGTGCCCGAGACGATCACCTACCACACCCCATGCCACCTGCGGGCGCAGAACATCGGCCTCAAGAGCCGCGATCTGATGAAGCTGACCGGCGCCAAGATGAAACTGGTCCAGCAGTGCTCGGGGATCGACGGCATGTGGGGTCTGCGGGCCGAGAATGCCGAGTTGTCCATACCCATGGCGCGCAAACTGGGTGAGGAGATCACCAAGGCGCAGGGTCAGGTCGTCGCCGGTGACTGCCACCTCGCCAACACCGCCATCGCCGAACAGACGTCGACCACCCCGGTGCATCCCCTGCAGGTGATCGCCCGCGCCTACGGCATCCCCGAGGAGTGACTTCCATGACTGCGACCACCCCCTCCCGTCGCAAACTGACCCTGAACGACATCGCCGACCTGCGTGCGTACGAGCGGGAGCGCCCCGACTTCCGCGCTCGGGTCATCGAGATCAAGCGGCGCCGCCGCATCGAGATGGGCACCTTCGTGACGGTGATGTTCGAGAACCGCGACACCATGCGCCTGCAGGTGCAGGAGATGGCTCGGGTCGAAAAGACGATCACCGACGCCGGGATCCAGGAAGAACTCGACGCCTACAACCCGCTCATCCCCGAGCCCGGGCAGTTGTGCGCCACGCTGTTCATCGAACTGACCTCGGACGAGTCGATGCGCGAGTGGCTGCCGCGCCTGGTGGGGATCGAGCGCAGCGTCGTGGTGCGACTGGCCGATGGGTCCGAGATTCGCGGTGCCGTCGATCCGGTGCACGCCTCGCAGCTGACCCGGTCGGAGGTGACTGCAGCGGTCCACTACATGACGTTCGACTTCACGCCCGAACAGGTGCAGTCGTTCGGCTACGGAACGGTGGTGCTGGCCATCGACCATCCTGCGTACCGCGAAGAGATCGAACTGGCCCAGACGACCGTCGACGAACTGCTGAAGGACCTGCGGCCCGATCCCGACTGAGGGACATCGGAATGCTTCTTGACCGTCGGGTCAAGATAAGAAAATTCGCTATGGCGGGGACTTTCACGGCCGCGTACCATGCCTCAGCATCATGGAATGGAGTGCACAGGTCCGGGCGCACAACAGCGGCGGTGTCCACACGCTGGACGACGCCGACATGGCTCGTTGGCGCGACCTCGGGGCCTGTCGAGGTCTGGACCCGGGTGTTTTCTATCCCGACACCGACGAGGAGGCCGAGATGGCCAAGTCGGTGTGCGCCGAGTGTGACGTGCGCCTCGCATGCCTCGAATACGCCCTCGATCACCGCGAGAAGCAGGGCGTGTGGGGCGGTGCGACCGAACGGGAGCGTCGCCGCATCATTCGCCAGCGCCGTCGCACGGCCTGAGCGATGACCGCGCCCGTGGTGTGGTCCGAGTTGCTGGCCCGACTGCTCGATCGGGAAGATCTCGATCCCGAGCAGGCAGCTGATGCCGTGACGGCCATCCTGGCTGGTGAGGCGACGTCGGCCCAGGTGGCCGGTTTCCTCGTCGCCCTGCGGGCCAAGGGCGAGACGCCTTCGGAGTTGGCGGCCATGCTGAGTGCGGTCCGTCGGGCCGGTGTGCGGGTGCCCTTGCCCGAGGAGGTGCGCCAGCGAGCGCTCGACGTTGTCGGTACCGGCGGCGACGGGACCTCGTCGGTGAACATCTCGACCATGGCGGCGCTGGTGGTGGCCGGGGCCGGAGTTCCCGTGTGCAAGCACGGCAACCGTGCTGCGTCCTCGCTGTGCGGGGCGGCCGACGTGCTCGAGGTGCTCGGCGTCGCCATCGAACTGACCGCCCAGGGGGTGGCGAACTGCGTGATGCAGGCGGGGATCGGGTTCTGCTTCGCACCCCGCTTTCATCCTGCATTCCGTTTCGCCGGCCCCACGAGACGCGAACTCGGTGTGCCCACGGCGTTCAACCTGTTGGGCCCCCTGGCGAATCCGGCCGGTGTGACGCGCCTACTCGTCGGTGCGGCTTCGCCGCGGGTCGCTTCGTTGCTGGCCCAGGCCCTCGCCGCTGCGGGCGCTGAGAAGGCGTGGGTGGTCCACGGCCCATGGGGTCTCGACGAACTCTCGACCGGGGGCCTCAACCGAGTGTGGACGGTGACGGGGGGCGACGTCGCCGAGCACACGGTCGACCCCGAAGGGCATGGTCTGGTAGCGGCGACGCTGGACGATCTCCGTGGAGGGACCCCGGTCGACAACGCTGCCGTGGTGCGTCGCGTCCTGGCCGGTGAAGCGGGCCCGCAGCGCGACGTGGTCGTGCTGAACGCCGCCGCCGCCCTGGTGGTCGCCGGGGCCGAACCCGGTCTGGACACCGCCATCGAACGGGCGCAACGGGCCATCGACAGCGGTGCCGCCACCCTGGCCCTCGATCGCCTGATCGAGGTCAGCCGCGACAGTGCTGCGTCGGAGCCGGTCGGGTGATCATCAGGGTTCCGGCCACCTCGGCCAATCTGGGACCCGGTTTCGACACCCTGGGCTGTGCACTCGCCTGGCACGCCGAGTTCCGTCTGGCTGCTGGCGGTTCGGGGCGGCCTCCCGTGGACGACCGGCACATCGCGTGGCGTGCGTTCCGCCACGGAGGCGGTACTGGTCCGCTGTGGGTCACCTCTCCTCTTCCCATGGGGCGGGGTGTGGGCTCGAGCGCCGCCATGCGGGTCGGAGGCCTGGCTGCTGCGGCGGTGCAGCGCCACGGTGCCGGAGTCGACCTGCGCGATCCGTCCCTGGGGCTTCTGGCGGCGGCCAGCGAGCTGGAAGGGCATGCGGACAATGCGGCGGCGGCGCTGTTCGGCGGTGTCGTCGTGACCGCAGCAGGGGAGGTGGTGGCGCTTCCTGCGGTCCCCGATCTGGTGGTGATCGTGTGGATCCCGCCGCAGGTGTCACGTACCCGGGCCTCGCGCAAGGCCCTGCCGCCGGCGGTTCCCTTCGCAGACGCCGCCTTCAACGTGTCGCGGGTGGCGCTGCTCGTGGCCGGCCTCGCAACCGGCCGTCTCGACGTGCTGCGCCTGGGCACGCAGGACCGACTTCATCAGGATGCCCGGCTGGAGGCGTATCCCGGCACGCGCCAAGCCCTCGAGGCGGCACTCGACGCCGGCGCGCTCGCCGCCTGGCTGTCGGGTTCGGGTCCGTCCATGGCCTGCTGGTGCCGCCCCGGGGAGACCGACGGTGTCGTCGACGCCCTCCCAGCGCAAGGCCGCACCCTGGTACTCGACATCGACCGGTCGGGAACGGTGGTCGACCTCCATGACTGATGTCGATCCGACCGTCCTGCGGCCCGTCGTCGACCTTGCCATCACCCTCGCCAAGGTGGACAGGCCCCCCTCGTCGTCGCCAGCGGCGGCGTTGGTACGTCTGGGTGCCAAACCGCGGTGGACCGCCAGCGACCTGCGGCGCGCCTGCGAACTGTTGGCGGACTCGCCCGAACTCAGGGCCCGTGTGCGGGCAGCGTCGACGCCGGCCGGCGTGGGCGCCGACGCCTATGCGTGGCTCGAGGATCCGTCGCCCTCGGTACGCAGCGACCGCCAACGCCGAGGGGCGCAACTCCGTGACGAACGGGTGGCCGAGGAACGGGCGCAGTGGCGCCGCGACCAGGAGCGGCTCGAGCGCCGGATCGGCGACCTGGAGGCGACGCTGGGTCTGGCCCGCAGCGAGACCGAGCAGTGGAGGAAGCGAACCTCCGACGCCACGGCGCGCAGTGAGCGGCTCCAGGCTTCCCTCGAGGCAGTGCGCTCGGAACTGACCCGCCAGCAGGCGGCGTGGCAGCACGCCCGTGAGCAGCAGGCAGGCGAACTCGCCGAGCTGGCCGCTCTGCGCGACGGCCTCATCGAACAGCGCTCCGAACTGGAGGAACGCCTGGCCGAGTTGGCCGGCGAGGTGGAGGCGGCGCGACGCGGTCGCTCGGCGCCTCGGGCCACACCGTCCGTCCGCCGAAGACCGCTCGGCGTTCCGGGGGGTCTGTCGTCGGATTCGGTCCCCGCAGCACGCCATCTGCTCGAGCGCGTCGACGTCGTGATCCTCATCGACGGCTACAACGCATCGCTGGACCCGTGGACGGCAGCCGGTGACCTGTGGCAGCGCCGCGAGGTGCTCCTGGCGGCGCTGGAAGGCTTCGTGACCCGCCGCGGCGCCCGGGTGCTCGTGGTCTTCGACGGTGCCGAGGCGAGTGCCGGCCCGGGGCGTCGGCGCACGGTGCGCGTGAGGTTCTCCGAGTCCGGGGTGAAGGCCGACGATGTCATGTGCGACGAGGCCGAACGGCTCGCGCCGTCGACACCGGTGGTGGCGGTGACCGACGATCAGGCGTTGGTGAATCGACTGCGTCGGCTGGGCGTCAACACGATCTCGGTGGCGCAGTTGTGGGCCGTGCTGCGCGGGTGAGCCTGCCCGATGCTGGGCGGCCGGAACCCTGGCACACCCCTGGAGCACCATAAGCCCCATGACGCATCAACTCACGATCACCACGCGACCAGCCGACGAACTGGTCATCGACTGCGACACGTGCATCATGCGCCGCACGTACGCCTGCGACGACTGTGTGGTCACGTTTCTCATCGAACGTGACGAGGCGACCTCCGTGGTCCTCGACATCGCCGAAGTCAGGGCCATGAGGATGCTGGCAGACGCAGGTCTGGTGCCTACGCTTCGACACCGTGGAGGTCGCTGAGCGCACCGACGAGGCCCACGCCCGTTGGCGTGCCGTGGTCGAGGTGGCACGCGCTCATGGTCTGGAACACGTCGGCGTGGCACCGGCCGACGTCATGCACCGGGCGCGCCAGGCACTGCTCGAGCGGGCGGCGGCCGGCCTCCACGACACCATGCAGTTCACCTACCGCAACCCCGAGCGGTCCACCGATCCCCAGAGGGCGGTCGCCTCGGCGGCCTCGATCGTGGTTGCAGCGGCGCCGTACCTCCTCGACGATCCCGGCATGCCGACGGATGCCGATGGCCATGCGGTGCCCGCCGCCCGCGTGGCGCGCTACGCCTGGGTCGACCACTACACCCCCCTGCGCACCGGGTTGCGGGCCGTCGCTCGTCACCTGCGGCGCGCGGGCCACCGAGCGGTCGTGTTCGCCGACGACAACTCGCTCGTCGACCGGGAGGCTGCCTGGTTGGGCGGGCTGGGTTGGTTCGGCAAGAACGCCAACCTGCTGCTGCCCGGCGCCGGTAGTTGGTTCGTACTCGGCAGCGTGGTCACCACGGCCGACCTTCCGGTGTCGACACCGGTTGCCGACGGGTGCGGTGCCTGCCGCCGATGCCTCGACGCCTGTCCGACCGGCGCCATCGTGGGGCCCGGAGTCATCGATGCCCGCAAATGCCTGGCCTGGTTGCTGCAGCGGCCGGGCGTCATGCCCCGCCAGTGGCGCGTCGCCGTCGACGACCGCATCTACGGCTGTGACGACTGTCAGGAGGTCTGTCCTCCGACGATCCGCTTCGGCCCCCGCGACGTGGCGCCGACCACCGCACCCGGCACCGAGGTGCAGGCCTGGGTGCCGGTCCTCGACCTGCTGAACGCCGACGACCAGTCGATCATCGAGCGCTACGGCAGGTGGTACCTGCACCGTCGCCAACCGCGTTGGTTGCGCCGCAACGCGCTGGTGGTGTTGGGCAACGTCGGCGACGGGCGCCACGAACCCACCGTGCGGGTGATCGCCCGTCACCTCGGCGACGATGCCGATCCCGTGTTGCAGGCGCACGCCGTGTGGGCGGCGGCACGACTGGGCCGCCACGACCTGCTGGCGGACCTCGTCGCCCGAGGTTCGGCATCGGCGGAGGTCGCCGAGGAACTGGCCCTCATCGGTGAGGTCGAGCCACGCCGGGTGACGCCGTGACGCTCAAGCACCTGCTCGTCACCAACGACTTCCCACCCAAGATCGGGGGTATCCAGTCGCTGTTGTGGGAGTGGTGGCGCCGACTTCCGCCCGAGCAGGTGACCGTGCTCACCACACCTCATGCAGGCGCGACGGCGTTCGACGCCGCGTGCGCCTTCCGGATCGAGCGCGTGCGGGAACCCGTGCTGCTTCCGCACCCACTGACCATTCGGCGTATCGACGAACTCGCTCGGGACTGCGGGGCCGACCTCGTCGTGCTCGACCCCGCGTTGCCGTTGGGTCTGGTCGGACCGTCACTCCACCTGCCCTACGACGTCATCGTGCACGGTGCCGAGGTGACGGTCCCCGGACGCCTTCCCGTCGGCCGCCCACTTCTGGGCAGGGTGCTGCGACGGGCCCGGCACGTGGTGGCGGCGGGCGGTTACCCGGCCGCCGAGGCCGAGCATGCGGCAGGTCGAGCGTTGCCGACCACCGTGGTGCCACCTGGCGTCGACGTGGAACGCTTTCGACCGCTCGGAGCCGACGAACGACGGGCGGCCCGAGCGCGGTTCGGCATCGATCCCGAGGCCGAACTGGTGGTCGGGGTCAGCCGCCTGGTGCCGCGCAAGGGGTTCGACACTGCGATCCGGGCGGTGGCGAGGCTCGCCCGGAGCCGACCCCGCCTTCGACTGGCCATCGGGGGCGCAGGGCGCGACCGGGAGCGGCTCGAACGCCTGGCGAGCGAACTCGGGGCCCCGGTCCAGTTCCTGGGACGGGTGCCCGACGAGGACCTGCCACTGCTGTACGGCACGGCCGACGTGTGCACCATGCTGTGCCGCAACCGCTGGGCCGGTCTCGAGCAGGAGGGTTTCGGCATCGTGTTCCTCGAGGCGGCCGCCTGCGGCGTGCCCCAGATCGCCGGCCGCAGTGGCGGTGCCGCAGAGGCGGTGGACCACGGTGTCACGGGGCTCGTCATCGACGAACCACACGATGTCGACGCCGTCGCCGACGCCCTGTCGCGCCTGCTCGACGATGACGCTCTGCGCCTGCAGATGGGCCTCGCCTCCCGTCGGCGCGCCGAGGCAGAGTTCTCCTACGACGTTCTGGCACAACGGCTGGGCCGGGCGCTCGGCGCACTGGCAGACTGAACACATGGCGGCGTCGGCGATCGTGAAGCTGAACGTGATCGCCACAGTCGTGTTCTGCGTCAGCGCCACGGCTTCGGCGGTGGTGTTCACCTCTCCGTGGCGCGTTCAGGGGGTGATCGTGGCACTGGGCCTGTTCGCCCTGGGGGTCTGGGTCTTCCTGTGGGGCTACTGGACCGCCGTGCAGCGGAGCCGGGCCGACCAGATCGCCGTGGCGCAGATCTACTTCCTCACCCACGAGGTGGTTCCGCGGTCGCAGCGCCACCTCATGTGGGCAGCGCTGACCGTCCAGTGCGCCGTGGCACTGGCCACTGCACTGGCGCGTCCGAACACCGATGGTCAACCCGGATCGACCCTGGCGTTCGGCATTCTGGTTCCCATGTTGGGCCTGGGTCTCAACGGACTGCTCGCTGCGAAGCACGGCCGGTTCGCCCCGCGCCCGGGTCCGACCGAAGCGGTCCCCCCCAGTAGCCCCGAGATGGAGCAGAATGCCCCCCATGGCTGAGACGGCCTCGCAGACCACCATCATCGACGCCCCGATCGAACGCTGCTTCGCCGAGGCGACCACCTTCGAGTCGTACCCGCAATGGGCTCGGGATGTCGAGCAGGCCACGGTCCGGCGGCGCGACGACCAGGGCCGTGCGCTCGAGGTCGAGTTCCGGGCGTCGGCACTGGGGCGCTCCACCCACTACACCCTGGCGTACGACTACACCGGCGCACCCGAGCGACTGTCGTGGACCATGGTCCGAGGCGACATCATGCGAGCCATCGACGGGGCCTACACGTTTCGCGACCTCGGTGACGGACGCACCGAGGTCACCTACGACCTCTCGATCGAACTGGTGGTTCCGCTGCCAGGGTTCGTGAAGCGCCGAGCCGAGGTTCGCATCCTCAACACCCTCAAGGAACTCGCCGTTCGCGTCGAGTCGTGACACGCCGTCTGGGGATCGACGTCGGGGGCACCAAGTGCCTCGGCGTCGTACTCGACGCCGACGGGCGGGTGACCCGTCGTGTCCGGGTGCCCGCTCCGCCCGATGTCACCGGCCTGCTCGACGCCGTCGCCGAGGTGGTGGAGGGCCTGGGCGGCGGGGACACACTGGGTGTCGGCCTCCCGGGACTCGTCGACGCCGGCGGGGTACTGCGGGCGGCGCCCAACCTGGCCGGTGTCGCAGAGTTCCCGGCGCGTGCACTGCTCGAGCAACGCCTGGGCATGACGGTGGCCGTCGACAACGACGCCACCTGCGCCACCATGGCCGAGTGGAGCCTGGGTGCGGGGCGCGGCGTCGACGACCTGGTGCTCGTGACCCTGGGCACGGGTATCGGGGGCGGTCTGGTCGCCGGTGGTCGGATTCGCCGTGGCGCTCACGGCATGGCCGGCGAGATCGGCCACATGGTGGTGGAGCGCGAAGGCCGACCCTGCCGCTGTGGTCACCGTGGCTGCTGGGAGCGGTACGCCTCGGGATCAGCCCTCGGTGACCACGCCCGGTCGCTCACCGGGACGCACGTGCCGGGGGAGGAGGTCATCGCCGCCGCACGGCGGCTCGACCCCTGGGCACTCGAGGTCGTCGAGGTGTTCGCCGACTGGCTGGCACTCGGTCTCGCCAATCTGGCCAACGTTGTGGACCCGGCCCGGTTCGTGATCGGAGGGGGTCTGGCCGACACCGGCGACGTGGTCCTGGCCGGCGTCCGTGAGGCCTACGCCCGGACGCTGTACTCGGCCGAGCACCGTCCCCTGGCCGAGATCCTCATGGCGAGCCTCGGCCCCGAGGCAGGTGCCGTCGGCGCTGCACTGCTCGGTGCCGACGACGCCTGAGCGCTCAGGCCTCGGCGGCCTGTGCCGTGGCGGCCTGATGGGCCAGGTGGTTGGCGCGCGAGGTCTCGATCTCACGCCAGGCGGCCTTGCGTCCCTCGAAGCCGGCCGTCGTGGTGTACTTGCCCGGTTCCAGCGCCTTGTAGACGTTGAAGAAGTGCTTGATCTCCTCCAGCAACTCCTCGGGGAGATCCTTCAGGTCCTCCACACCGCGCCAGCGCGGCTCGGTGGGCGGTACGCAGATCAACTTGGCATCGGGGCCCGCTTCGTCCTGCATCCACATGAGGCCCACCGGGCGGGCCTCCACCCACACACCGGGGAACGTCGGGTCCTCCAACAGCACGAGCGCGTCGAGCGGGTCACCGTCCCCGGCCAGGGTCTCGGGGACGAACCCGTAATCGGCGGGGTAGGTGGTGGCCGTGAACAGGCGACGGTCGAGGAACACCGCACCGGTGTCGTGGTCGATCTCGTACTTGTTGCGGCTGCCGCGAGGGATCTCGATCACGACGTGGATGCAACCGTCACGGGGTATGCGAGGCATGTGCCCATCGTGACACACGGTTCCCACTGACCCGTCGTTCACACTTTCGTCATACGTGAGTCGTCGACGAGGACCCTCCGCTCACTACGGTGCGGCGCCATGACGGTCTACGCGCTCCGGGTCTGGCTTCCCGACCGACCCGGTGCGCTGGGCCAGGTCGCCAGTCGCATCGGCGCCGTGCGTGGTGACGTCGTGGGCATCGAGATCCTCGAGCGTGGTCCGTCGCAGGTGATCGACGAGGTGCTGGTGGAGCTGCCCGACGACGCCGTCGTGCAACTGCTCCTGGCGGAGGTGTCGCAGGTGGACGGCGTGGCCGTCGAGGACGTGCGCCCGGTCGAGAACGGCCGTGCCGACGGGGGCACCCTCGCCCTCGAGGCCGCCGTCCGGCTGGCGAACCTGGCGTCGAACCACCGACTGGATGCCCTGTGCGGCGAGGTCCTGCGACTGACCGGGGGTGACTGGGTGGTCGCTGTGCACCTGGACCGGGCCGAACCGCTGGTGCAGTTGGGCGACACCCCCGACATCGGGTGGCTGATCGCCTTCCTCGCTGGATCGAGCCATCTGGGCACCGACCACGACGCCGCCAACGGCCCCGCCGAACTGGCGTGGCTACACCTGGGCCGGGCGAGGGTCGCCGTCGCCGTGGAACGCCGGAACTGGGCCTTCCGGGCTCGTGAGCGCCAGCACCTGGCGGCGCTGGGGCAACTGGTCGACGTGTTGGGACCCCTCGGCTGACGTCAGGTCTCGACGGCCCAGTGCCGTGCACGCTCGACGGCCCGCCGCCACATCGTGCGGAGCGCCTCGAGTTCGGGGGAGGCCGGTGGCGGCGAGGGCTCGAACAGTGTTCCCACCCGCTGCCGCTCGTCGTCGGAGGGCGCCCACACACCTTCCGCCAGACCGGCCAGTGCTGCGGCACCCCGCGACGTCGACTCGAGGTCGGCGGGTCGCCACACGGGCACGCCGGACAGATCGGCCTGCAGGCGCAGCAGGAGGTCCATGACCGAGGCTCCGCCGTCGACGCGCAGTTCGCGCAACGCCGCACCGCTGGCGGTGACCATGGCGTCGAGTACGTCGTGACTCTGCAGGGCCATCGCCTCCACCACCGCCCGCGCCAGATGTGCCCGGGTGGTACCCCGGGTGATGCCTGCGATCGTGCCCCGGGCGTAGGCGTCCCACCACGGGCTGCCCAGACCGTTGAAGGCGGGCACGATCACCACGCCGTCACTCGAGGGCACGCTCTGGGCGAGGGGTCCGGTCTCGTCTGCCGTCTCGATGATGCCCAGACCGTCGCGTAGCCACTGCACCGCCGAACCACTGGAGAACACCGACCCCTCGAGCGCATAGGTCACGGCGCCACGCGGCAGTTCCCATGCCACGGTGGTGAGCAGTCCGGGTGGGGTGGGCGGAAGCTCGGATCCGACATTCATGAGCACGAAGGAACCCGTTCCGTAGGTGTTCTTGGCCATACCCGGGCGCATGCAACCCTGGCCGAAGAGTGCAGCCTGCTGGTCGCCTGCGATGCCCGAGATCGCCAGGCCACCCGGCACACCGCACCCGGGGGCCGTCACCCCGAAACGACCACTGGAGGGCCGGACCTCGCCCAACGCCGTTTCCGGCACGCCGAACAGTGCCAGCAGATCGGCGTCCCAGGTGCGCGTCCCCAGGTCGAGCAGCATCGTGCGGCTGGCATTGGAGGGCTCGGTCGCCAGCACCTCGCCGGCCGTCAGATTCCACAGGATCCAGGTGTCGACGGTGCCCACCGCGAGATCGGCGTCGACGGGCACTCCGCCGTCCTCGAGCATCCAGGCGATCTTGGTGGCGCTGAAGTACGGGTCGAGGACGAGGCCGGTGCGCTGGCGGATCATCGGCTCGAGGCCACGGGCCCGCAGCTCGTCGCACCGGGAGGCCGTGCGGCGGTCCTGCCACACGATCGCCCGGCCGTAGGGACGCCCGGTGGAACGGTTCCACGCCACCACGGTCTCCCGCTGGTTGGTGATACCCAGGCCGACCACGGACTGCGTACCGCAGCGATCGATCACCTCGTTCACCGTCTGGACCACCAACCGCCAGATCTCGTCGGCATCGTGCTCGACCCGCTCCGGTGACGGGAAGTGCTGGGTCAGGGGGCGCTGCGCCCAGACCCCGTGGTGGTCGTGGGGGTCGTCGAGATCGAGTGCCCGGGCACGGACACTGGTGGTACCGGCATCGATGGCGATCACCAGGGGCATCGGCTCTCCGGTCAGCGGCGGCGGGTCTTGGTGGTGCGTCGGGGGTGCTGCGAGGCCCCCGTCGAGGTGCGGCGAGTCGGGGCTGGGCGGTGGCGCGGGGGCGAAGTCGTCGAACCGCCCGGGGTGGCCGATGACGCTCGTTGCCCCCGGGCGAGCCGCGGCCGTTGGTAGCCCAGTTTGGCCAGGACGGCTCCGAATGCCAGGTACATCGGCAGGCTGAGCAGCAGACCGATAGCCGATCCCAGTGCTGTGGCCGAACGCAGGATCAGGCCGAACACCACCGCCATGACGGCGGCGTAGATCGCCCACTCCTTGAACAGGCGGCGCCACGGCACCGGTCGTGATGAGTCCCACACCATGGTGCGTTCCTAGCACGGTTGCGAGGGCGTCACCGCGTCCTCACGGGCGCCACCTAACCTCGGGGAGGTGCGGATCGGCATTCTCACCGGAGGCGGCGATTGCCCGGGCCTCAACGCGGTCATCCGAGCGGTGGTGCGCAAGGGAGAGACCGTGCACGGTGACGAGTTCATCGGATACCTCGACTCGTGGGACGGGGTGCTGAACGATCGTTGGATGCCCCTCAGCGTGTCGTCGATGCGCGGAATGCTTCCCCGGGGCGGCACGCTGCTGGGTACCCGTCGCGGGAGTCCGTTCGATCACGAGCGGGGTGCCGAGCGCACGCGCGAGTCGCTGGAGCGCCTCGGACTCGAAGCGTTGGTGGTGATCGGCGGGAACGGTTCGCTGACCGTGTCGTCGCTGCTGCACCGGCAGTGCGCACTCCCGGTGGTGGGGGTCCCCAAGACCATCGACAACGACATCGAGGGCACCGACGTCACCTTCGGCTTCATGACGGCAGTTCAGACCGCCACCGACGCCATCGACCGCCTGCACACCACCGCCGAGAGCCACGACCGGGTGATGGTGGTCGAGGTGATGGGCCGGCACACCGGCTGGATCGCCACCTATGCCGGCGTGGCGGGCGGGGCGACGGCCATCCTGGTGCCCGAGCGCCCCTTCGATCTGGACGAAGTCTGCGCCCACCTGCGACGCCGTCATGCTCGGGGGCGGTATGCGTCGATCGTCGTGGTCGCCGAGGGTGCGCTCCCCGTGGACGGCACCATGCCCAGCCCGTCGCGCACCATCGATCGTTTCGGGCATCAGACGGTGGGCGGGATCGCCGAACTGGTCGCCCCCGAGATCCAGAACCGCACCGGATTCGAGACGCGTGTGGTGCTGCTGGGGCATCTGCTCCGGGGTGGAAGCCCGATCGCCTACGACCGCATGCTCGCCACCCGCTACGGCCTGGCGGCGCTGGACGCCGTCCACGACGGCGCCTTCGGCACCATGGTGGTGCTGCGCAACGACCGCGTCGAGCGTGCGCCGCTGTCCGTCACCGAGGGTCGCACGCGCACCATCGACCTCCAGCTCTACGACGAGGTGGCCGAGGTGTTCTTCGGCTGAGCCGCCTCCAGGGACGGCATGGCCGGGTAGTCGGGCTGGCTGTTGGCCACGCGCTCGGGGAAGTCGTACACCGTGAGCGGTCCAGCCACGAGTTGTCCGTCGCCCCGTGGCAGTTGCTTCGCCTCGCCGTCCACGAGCACCTGAACCCGGCTCACGCGTTCGAGTGCACTCACCGTGAAGACGATCTGGGCCATGGCGTCGATCAGTTCGTCGCCCGTGGCATCGAACAGTTCAGCGGAAAGATCCACCGCGACGGTGCCGGGAGACACGAAGGCCGCCGACCGCAGTGCCGTGCCCTCGGGAATGGCCGAGCCGAGCCGGAGCCCCTGTTCCGATGCCGTCGGGCCCGCCAGCAGCGCATCCATGGCGCTGAAGGGTGTGGGCGAGACGTCGCGCGTGACGACCCGCAGCAGGGTGCGCACACCGGTCTGGGGTGTACCGAGCAGGAACAGTCGGGTATCGCCGGCCAGTTGGTCGTCGCCGAGGGCAGCGGGTGCCGACAGATCCCGGCGATCGGCGACGGGGATGACCCGCGCCTCGTCGTCGGACTGTACGCCGCAGGCGGTGAACATCAGCACCGTGACCAGTGCCGCCCACGACCGACCCCTCACAGCGGCCGCCGCTCGGCCGGCAACTCGATCACGAAACGGCAACCGCTCTCGCCGTCCAGACGATCGGTCACCCACACCTTCCCGCGGTGGAGGCGGACGTGCTCACGGACCAGCGACAGGCCCAGGCCCGCACCCTCCGAGGTGCCCCGTCGGCCGGCGGAACCGCCGCGTGCGAAGCGCTCGAACACCAGCTCGCGGTCCTCGGGGGGCACACCCGGGCCCCGGTCGTCGACGGCGATCTGCACCGTGCGGGTCAGGCCACCGGTGTCGTCACCGCTCGACTCGCTGTCGAAGTGCAGGTTCACGCTCACCTGCAGATCTCCGCCACCGTGGATCCGCCCGTTGTCGATGAGGTTGGCGATCACCCGGGCCAGGCGCCGCCGATCACCTCGGATGACCAGTTCCTCCGCCTCGGGCGTGGTGATCACGGGCGTCGCCGGCACGCTCGAGACGGCGACCGCCTGGCGCACGAACTCGGCCACGGGAAGGTGCTCGAGGTGCAACCTCACCGCCCCGGCATCGAAGCGCGAAATCTCGAGCAGGTCCTCCACGAGGCCCTGGAAGCGCACGACGTCG
>Ga0169931_10005906_pt1 | contig 18591 bp, 16 predicted proteins | sample Kivu_15m_20L_FD_129675 | JGI IMG/M metagenome (GOLD analysis project Ga0169931, IMG submission 129675) | Freshwater microbial communities from Lake Kivu, Western Province, Rwanda to study Microbial Dark Matter (Phase II) - Kivu_15m_20L... | ecosystem: Environmental > Aquatic > Freshwater > Lake... | reverse complement strand
GAAATTAATAAAACATACGATTTGGTTATGAAGAATGTGAAGGCCTATCGAAAACATTTAGATACAGACAAGCATTATGGAGATATTCTTAAATTACCTTTAAGACAATCATATCCACTACTAATGAAAGAACTTAGCTTCGAATACATGTCAATGAAAGATTCAAATGGGAAAATCGTGCATAACTATGCATCCTCAATGTCAGGAACCTCTTCATCCTCTAAACTAATACGTTTAGCTCAAGAATACGCAGATTTGTCGAGATCTCTTCCATGTGAAGATACAAATGCTATTTTCATACGAGTGGATCAAGATAACATGGATTTAATGAAAGCTTTGATTTTAGGAAGTGCCGGAACTCCCTACGCACACGGAGCATTTGAATATGATGTTTATTTCGATTCACAATACCCTAACGGACCCCCTAAAGTAAATTTAATGACAACAGGTGGAGGTTTAGTTAGGTTTAATCCTAATTTATATTCAAATGGAAAAGTATGTCTTTCCCTACTTGGCACATGGAGAGGACAATCAACTGAAAATTGGGATCCAAAAATTTCCACTCTTCTTCAGGTTTTGATTTCTATTCAATCCATCATAATGTCAGAACTAGTTTACTTCAATGAACCTTCTTGTGAATCTGAAATGGGTAAACCAGAGGGAGAAGCAAAAAATGAAGCCTACTCCAATATAGTCAGATATTGTAATGTAAAATATGCAATGATAGAGCAAATCAAAAAACCAAGCAAAGGATTCGAAGAAATTATCAGAAGACACTTTTATCTTAAGAAAGATATGGTCCTTCAAGAAGTCAGAGGATGGATTGAAAGATCAAAAACTATTGAAGCCAAGTACACATCTTATTCCTACGATCACAACACCTCATGGGCACAAAAGATGAGTAACGGCAAACAATACACAAAGATGCTCGAAGAAATTTATGTAGAATTAGAAAAAGAATTGAACGAGCTTCCAATGCCCACTGATTTAAAGAAAAAAACTGAAGAAAGTGAAAAAGTAGCCTTAGAAAAGACAAAGAAAAAAGAAAAGATGGAATTCATTTCATTGGAGAATGTCGACGTTGAATATGATAACGAAAATGTTCAGTTAAAAGAAATAAATGTTGATGATGAAGCTGTAAAAGATAGATGGAGCAGATACATAGGAGCCATGGGTATAGATGCAGTTAAGAGACAAGCAAATTCATCTGTTTTCGTTTCAGGGGCAAGTGGACTGGGAATAGAAATAGCAAAGAATATTGTTCTATCTGGTTGCAAAAAGTTTGTTCTACATGACACACGAAAGACAAGCCATTTCGACCTATCGTCTCAATTTTTCCTAGGTGAAGAGGACATAGGCTTTAATAGAGCAGAAGCTTCAATCAAAAAACTCCAACAACTAAATTTCTATGTAAAAATCCTTGCATCTACTGCCTTCCTACCGAAAGAAGAATCAGAATTAGATAAATTTGGAATGAAAGATTTCAATATAGTAATCATGACACAATGTGATTATGAAACACAAATTGCAATAAATAGATATTGCAGAAAAAGAGGTATCCACTTCATTTCCACTGAATTGTATGGTGTATTTGGTAGAGTCATTAACGATTTTGGAGAAAAATTCATTGTAAATGACAAGGACGGAGAAGAATTAAAGGAATGTATGATAAAAAGCATAACTTTGGAAAAGGAGGGAGTTGTAACAGTCTTAGAAAATACCAGACATAATTTTGAAGATGACGATGAAGTGATCATTACAGAAGTAGAAGGAATGGAGTACAATAGTGAAGAAGGGAATGTAATGGAAAGCTTAGAAAATACTTCTAACAAATCGACAAAATCAATCAACGGATCGATACATAAAATCAAAGTAATCAATTCTTCTACATTTAAAATAGGAGATACTTCCATATTTTCTGAATACAAAAGAAATGGACTTGTTAAACAATTAAAGACAAAAAAGGAATTAAACTTCAACAATTTAGAACACGCTTTATTACATAAAGATATTCCTTTGGACAACAACATGGCTATTTCAGATTTCGCAAAAATTTCAAATTCCTTGCCAATACATATTGGATTCGAGGCATTAGATTTATTCTTCAAAACACACAAATCTTATCCATCACCCTGGAATGTAAAAGAAAGCTCTGAGGTATTAGAAAATGCAAAACAAATTGCGGGAAATAAAGAATACGAATTAAAAGATAATGATTTAAAGATCATCCATTATATTTCATTTACTTCTCAAAGTCAATTATCTCCTCTTGCGGCATTCTTTGGCGGGGTAGTTGCACAGGAAGCTATCAAAGCGATGACTGGAAAGTTCACCCCTATTAATCAAGTGTTTTATTATGATGCTATTGAAGTTTTACCTTCAATTGATTTAAATAAATTAGAAGATTCTGTCAAAGAAATTGAGTTTAGTTTGAATAAAAAGAGGAACGATGGATTGGAAATAATAGTAGGGTCTAAGATTCTTAAAAAGATAACAGAAATGAAAATTTTAGTCGTAGGATCAGGTGCCATAGGTTGCGAATTATTAAAAAATTTCGCTATGTTAGAAGTAGGTACGTTTGAATCTAAAGAAGAAAACCAAAATGGATCAATCGTCGTTACAGACCCAGACATTATCGAAGTATCCAATCTCAACCGTCAATTCTTATTTAGAGAAAAACATTTAAGACAGCCGAAATCTTCAACAGCAGCGGCAGCTGTAATCCAAATGAACAAAAATTTGAAGAATCACATTTTCGCAAAATTAGACAAGGTATGTGAAGAAACTGAGCATATTTTCTCTGATAAGTTCTTCTCAGGATTGACATTAGTGGCCAATGCCTTAGATAATATTAATGCAAGAAGATATGTAGACTCAAGATGTGTCGCCAATAGAATTCCTTTATTAGAATCAGGAACACTCGGTCCTAAAGGACATGTACAAGTTGTCATACCTCACAAAACAGAATCTTATTCTTCCCAAAATGACCCAGAAGTTACAAATGATATTCCTCAATGTACCCTTAAGATGTTCCCCGAAGAGGCGATGCATTGTGTCGAATGGGGAAGAGATCAATTCGGTAAAATGTTCACTCAGAAACCAAAAGTAGTTAATAAATGCTTAGAAGAAGGAGAAGAGAATCAAGAAATAAAGATTGTCAGACAGGTTCTTAAACATTTAAAGAAATCCCCAACTAACTTCGATGATTGTATCAGACAAGCCAGAGAAAAATTCCAGAAATTATTCTTAAACAACATTAAGCAACTCCTGTTCTCTTATCCTCTAGATAAGAAAAACAAAGACGGTTCACTCTTCTGGAGCTTACCCAAGAGGCCACCTTTACATCTCGAATTTAATCCTGAAGATAGCCTTCATAATAGTTTTGTTACTGCATATGCTTGCTTACTTGCTAATCAGTTTAAAATAAAAATACCTTACGATAAAGTAAGAACAGACTCGACTAAAATCTTAATTTCAAAGAAAGCTGCGGAATATGTGCAACCAGAATTCAAACCAAATGAACTTAAAGCAAAACAAATAGAAAAAGAGGTTGAAAAAGAGAAAAAAGAAATTCAAGAAAATTCAAATGTAGATGAAATAACTGAAAAACTTGAACAAAATGATGAAGATATTCTAAATGAATATAAAGAATTAATAAAAAAGCTTGGATTGAACAATTACAATTCCTTAAGTGAGAAAGAAAAGAAATCAAAAGAATTAGTAAGTGAAGAATTCGAAAAAGATAACGACTCTAATTTCCATATAGATCTTATCCATTCAATGGCAGGACTCAGATGCAGAAATTACAAACTTGAAGAAATGGACTGGATGAAAGTCAAGCTTAAAGCAGGAAGAATAATTCCAGCTCTGGCCACTACAACAGCTGCTATAGCAGGATTGCAATCCTTAGAACTAGTAAAAATTGCTAAAAATTTAGAAATCGAACAAATTAGAAATTCGTTTTTGAATTTGGCTATACCATTCTTACAAGCTTCTGAACCAGGTTCAGCCTATAAAAACAAATTGAAAGATGATCTCCTTGTAACTCTATGGGATAGATGGGAAATTCAATCTGAGAATCCTACTATTAAATCAATTTACGAATCATTACAATCTAAATACGGGCTGTACCCAAAAGATTGTTTCAAAGGGAAAAAAGCAGTATATTCCTACTCAGCATTTGCAGGAGAAGACAAACAAGAACTTAGAGAAGAAATGATGAATAAAAATTTGAAGCAAATTTTAGGAATTGCAGATGAGGATGAATATGTCGATCTTTTCATTACTTTCACTATGGACGAGAAATCTGATGTTTATATCAAGAATACACCCACAGTTAGAATACTCTTGAAAAGTAAATAGAAATATTGAATAAAAAATTAATTATTGATGTTGAATAAACTATAAACAATATGTAAAATATTTTAATATATTTTAATTTAATATATAATAAGTCAAGTAAAAAAATTAAAAATTAATTACATTTTCTAAATCATTCAGTTTATCTTAATCACTATACAAGAAACATTATCCTGACTTCCTTTGTTGATAGCTTGGTTAACAATTAATTTTGACAGTTCGTCTGAATTAGAGGAATTGTTTGATAATTGGAATATATCAGAGTCGGTCAATACATCCCAGACTCCATCCGAGCACATAACTACAAATCTATCTTTCTCAGTTATGGTATGTTTATTAATAGAAGGAGAGGCTGTCAATCCATAATTTTTAAGAGAATGATCCCCTAAAGCTCTGGATAAGGCGAGTTGTCCAAATAACCTTCCGTTGAAAATTATTCCCCCTATTTTTCTAATTCTCTCTGCTTCAGACTCATCTGTACATTTATGATCGTAGGTTAGGCGCTTTACCTCTTTGGATGTAATCAACAGAGCCCTTGTATCACCTACATTAGCACAATACAAAATTCTCTTGTGGCCTGTCAGGATTTCATTTTCTTTTTGGAAGTAAATAATGCATGCAGTTGTCCCTACATTTTCACTTTCTTTAAATAATTTTAATTCATCGTCGATTTTTTGAAATGTAAATAAGAGGGCTTTTTCTACTGTGTTACTCGATTCTTTTAGAAATTTAGAAAAAACCTCAGGCAATCTATCTTTCACATAATTTACTGGCTGACTGCCTCCATGACCGTCGTAAAGACAAAATAGCCCTTTTGAATTGTCATTATTATATTTGTCTATTATCTTGCAAAAATCCTCCATATATTCTCTAAAAAACCTATTAGCGTTTTCTTTGTAGGCATATTCTTTAACACTCTTTGCTGCAGGATTGTAAAATTCGACATTACTTGGATGATCTACACTCGGTTTTAAATTATTTTCTCGTGCGGGATTCTTTGATGATAAATTGTCAACCTTATTGGGGCTTACAAATCCATAATTAGAAAATAAATATTCTACTCTTTTAAAATCTTTATCTGCATCTTGTTTGACTGTGTTTGCTAAACTCATTTTATTTAAAGAATTTGAAATGCTGCTTAGACTATTATTGAAATTATTATCATGATCGACTGAATGAGAGCGATTTTTATCGTTAATATTCTTTGAATTATTCTTTTTATCTTTATATTTTTCAATTACAATTTTTTTAGGGCCATTAGCACTTGGCGTTATACTTGATCGCCTTTTTCTATTTTGTTGCACTTCTATTTTTTTATGTGAAATCTGATTTTGTCTGTTAGGAATAATTGAATTATTTCTATTTCGACCGGACAGGACCGGACCGGACCAGTTTTTTTTAAAAGTCAAAATCTCTAATTTAGATTTTTTCAGTATCGTAGATTTTACTTTGGATCGAGTTATGTCATAAGTTTTATCGATTTTGTTATTTAAGTCTCGATTATCTTCTATTTTCACTCTGACTTTTTGATTTTGCATAATTTATATATGTCTTTAAATAAATTATATATTAAATCTGCAAAATTTAATTTTATTATAAAATTTTTTTAAATTAATTTGTTTATAGAAATTAACATAATTATTTGATTAATTAAAATTTTTTAAAATATTCGTAATATTCTTTATAATACAATTTAGCATTTACATTTGGAATTTCTGTCTAGATCATCGGTGTTTTTTTTGTTCTTCATGGTCATTATAAAGTTATTTCCTAACGATTTGTCATTTACGCTTTCACTACCAAAAGATTTTTTCTAAATTCATAAAAAATTAAAAGATTTACGGATTCAATATTTTTTCTGTATTTTGTATAATCATCAAAGAGTATTTTCGATGCTTGAATCAAAATATTTTTAGCATTGAAGCCAGTCCTTGCGGAGGCCTCGAGAAATAAGTCTAATCTATAATCATCTTTGAATTTTTTTGCTAATTCAGTTGGAACTTTTCTTCTATACGAATATTAAATTCTCTTACCTATCTTCAAGATCTATTTTATTTCCTATCAAGAAAATCTTAATATCAGGGTTTGCATGCGTTTTCAATTCCTTCAACCATACTTCAATGTCTTCAAAACTGGAATAGCTAAGAATAGATGATTTTATATATATATCTGTACTCATCGATTGAATAGACGACAATAGCCAAAGAAGAATTTCTATAAAAATTTGTAATTAATGATCTATATATTTCCTGGCCGCATGTGTCCCATATTTGTAATTTTATAATTTTATCAGCAATTTTTATGTTAAATGTAAAAAATTCGAAACCTACAGTAGCCAAGTAATTACTTTCAAAATTATTTTTCACCGCTTTGATACTTAGACAAGATTTCCCTACGCCTATTTTTATTTATATGTTAATTAAATCTTTAAAAACTACCAGAATTGCCTATTACTATAACTTTAAAAGACAAATCATAATATGGGTAGTCGTCTCCTAAAATTTCGTAATTGTCGAGATCATCTAGGTCCCAATTTGTCCTTTCTTTATTATCCATTAATACGATTATTTAATTAATTAAATACATAATAAGAATATAATTTAAAGAAAATAAAATGAATTCTAATAAAAATGTAAAAGGGAATGTGATAATCTACTTTTTTTTACAAATAGCGAATATATGTTTGGCAGTATTAGGATTTTTTCTTTTAGGAATATCTGTTTACTTAATGATCCTTTCTAAAAAATTGAACTATTTTAATTCGCTATTTTTTATTTTCTCTATATTTTTTATTCTCTTATCTTATTATGGGTGTCAACTTAGAGTGGCCCCCGTATGGAATCTCATTTACTCAACAGTTTTGTCTGTTGTATTTTTCTTTTACATGGTCCTTACTGTGATTTTGTTTATTGATGGAGAGAGTATAGTAAATACCATTCTAGAGTCCTATGAAACTTCTGACGAAACCAGGAATGAAATTCATAAATTAATCTCTAAGAATATCAGAATTGTCAATGATCTTTTGCTAATTATTCTTCTTTTATTTGTAAAATATTTTTATTTATGACCAAGTTTTTTATTGTTGTTTTTTCTTGGTGGTATAGATCTTCTTATATTAACAACAAAGCCGAATGGAATAAATCCTCTATTGAGTAGATTATTCTTTAATTTATATTATAGTGACTATGTGAGAGATGAAGATAAAAAGAGAAAGGCTACAAGAGAAATGAGATTGATTAATTGAATAATTCTTGAAAAACAAAATCAAAACAAGCAAGTCTGATTTAAAAAAATTGGAGAAAAATTTGTAATTATTTTTTATCATAATATAATTGATTTTATAATATTCAACTTTAAATAAAAATTAAAAATAATTTATTAATTAGGTTTGAATTTCTATTATTTTAGTAAATTTTATTTATTATTCATATTAATTATAAATTTCTGAAATTATTAACTAGTATGACAAAATGTATTATAAATAAGTAAGCAATATGATATATCAAAATATTAAAATTAATATAGATAAATTCAAGTGTTTAGAGAATTCGCATTTTTCAACATCAAACTAGAATTTGGTTTTTTCTTTACCTCCTTATATAAATTTTCTATTATAGGAGTATAATAAAAATTATTAAGCAAAGCTCCTTTGAGAAATTGTTCAACTTCAATTTTTCGATTTTTTATTTTAATTCTGCTTATAACTCTTTTATTAAATATAATATCATATTTTTATATATACTTACAGGTATATAACCTTTTGAGAATACATTTGTTCATTGTTGAGTTTTCCCAAAAGTAAAAAAATACGAAGTTTATTCTTATCGAAATACAAATTCGTTACAAAGGAATCATCCCTATTATAATTATTCAAGTATATAGAACATATCCAAGGCTCTAACATATTTGAATAAGTAACAGTGTATTTAAAGTCATAAGCAGATCCAGATAAATTAGGGAGGCTATATAAACATTCGGGTATATTGCAAGGAATTTCATTTTTACAAACCTTCCTATTAGTACACTCATCTGACAATATTTCTTTATTATTTTTTCTATTTTTATAAATAGAGGAATTTGAACACATGCGATTTTTATATTGACTTGAATTATTAACACTATTTTCAATTTCTATTTGTTTGTTTATTTTCCTATTGTTATTCTGTTCTTGGATTATTTGCAATTTTAATTTGAAATATTCTGTGTTAGGGTTTTTAGCTCCGTATCTTCCAAGATTTAAGTAATATGCTTTTTCATAACAAGTTAATACCTTATTCTCACTATTAGAATCGTTTAAATAATAAAATACTTATTATGAATGTCATATAACTCTGCAAGGAAATCTAGCACTATAGAAATTTTTCTTGTAATTCGATTTTCTGTTAATTTTTCAGTTTCTTCGCTTTTATTCTCATTAGAAATTTTTTCAAATATTTTAAGAGCATCTAAACCATATAATTCAGATTGTTGCAAGTCTTTAGTGTCTAATTTATTTTATGAAATATTATCTTACAAAATTTTACAATAGCCATAAAGAAAGTGGAGGCTCCTATGTTAAATTTGGGCATCTGTAAAACATCCTGAATTTTTATAATATCTTTTAAAAGTTTTTCAGCTTCTTCATAATTTTTTTGAATTTTGAATAACAAATGGAATTTCAATTCTAGAGCAATGAGTTTTAAGGAGAAAGGATATAACAAAGTGTCTATTTTATTTTTGTTTATTTTCTCTTCGTTAAATCCAGTTTTAAAACTGATTCTTGTAAATTTAATCATAGAATTAATATTTTTCAAGTTTAATTGAATCAATATAGCTCCTTCAAGATAATATCCGTTTAATATTAAATAGCTAGAATATGAATTAGTTTCAGTGACTAAATCATTAAGTACGATAAAATCTTCCACGCTTAGTGAAATTTTGCTTTCTTTATTCAAATTTAATTTCTTTAACTCGCCGTAATATTCTATGCATGTTTTGTATATCTCATCATAAGAACTTCCACTAATAGAAGAAGCAGGTATTTCGTTTTCTATTTTGTAAGAATTTTTATCCTCTGAGCTTTTAGTATGGATGTTACAGGTATCTTCTTCCATTTAGCTATAAAACAATTTATAAAAATTTTAAATAATCAAAAACGTTAAAATGAATTTTATAAAAGATAAGTAGAAGATAATATGAGTATATATTAATATAACATAATACAAAATTCAATCTTTACGATTTTTAATCAAATTTTATTTTATTCTTATTTTCTCTCTGCTAATTTTCTCTCTTCACTGTCCTTTTTACATGCCTCTTCGACTAAATCTAAATCAATATCGCTTTTGTTAAAATGAATATATCTGATCACGTTCCCTCTTATGAAACTGCTCCTTGAAGTTAACTAATTTATTTAAAAAATATTCCTTACAAGCTGAGGATATTTCTCTGGATCATTTACTGAAATATTCGTAAGAGCAATGTTAAGATTTACATCGACGTTTGTTATGTGTCCGGTTATCTCCAAATCATTTTTGAGTTCAACAGTAACTTTGCAGAGATTTTCAGAAAGAGTTTTAAGAAGAGAATAGAAAAACTAATTGAAAGAAAAATAATTATTTGTGTGATATGTTATAATTAAACTACCATGAATTTTTGCTTTTTTAAATAATATTCCTAAAATTAAAATGAACTACTTATCATATATTAATATTAATTAAAAATTATTTCGATTACATACAAAGGTGTTTATATAAACACGCAATTTTCTACATTTTAGGATATATATTATTTCATATCTTTTAGTGCTTCTTCAGATAATTTCCAATTGTGTTTGTCAAGTATTCTACATATTTCTAAGACATCCTTAGTTGAATAGTTATTCCTTATTATTTCTGATAAGACAATTTTCTTCTCATTAGGTAAAGTAGAAACTGTGTCTTCAGGATTAAAATCATAGTGATGATCCTTCGAATTCTCTTGAATATCTTCTTTTAAATTTTCTGCTACTTTTATTTTGAATCTAAAAGGAGCATATTCTATTTTAGTATCTTTTTGATAGGGATGAAGTTCTATGTGGTATTCTTTATGTCGGCTTGGTGTTAAACATTCTAAGAACATTTCAATTCTTTCACCGGGTGAGAATAATTTTCCAACTTTAACAGATGAAAAAAAAATGTCTTCATTATTTTTCACATAGATAAAAGTATCCTGCGGAAGACTAACAGAGCCATCATTTATAATTGAAAAGGGAATTCTGAAGCTGGAATTAGGTTTGATCACAAAATAATTCAGATCCATCTCGATTCTTACATGAAACTTTGTGATTGGTTGGAATGTTTCCCTTAATTTATTTAGAAGGCTCTGCTTTGATAAGATAATATTCTTAAATGTGTTCCTCTTTATAGATTTGTTGTCAAAGATTAAATTACAAATGTCTTCCTTTGTTTGAAATTCGTTTGATTTTAATTTAATCACAGGATGGCAATGTAAATTTTCACATTTCTGGCAGAGATATAAATCATCACATACTAGGCAGATATACTGTAAATCTTCTATTGGATAAGTTTGACATATGTCACATTTTGACGAGAATTTTGACTTTTTGAGGAAAAAATTTGAATTATTTAAGTGATTAATTAAATGGGAATTCTGATTCTGAACAATAGAAGTCATCATCATTTTGTTTATGCTTAAATTTTCATTCTCTTTTTCTTTTTCTATATCTACTTCATCAGTAAATTCTAAAAATATTTTAACCACCCTACAAGAATTTTTACAATCGTCTAGAATTTGCATATAGTCAGAGTCAGTCTCGATATAAAGCTTTTCATCGATAAGGCTAAAATCTGTTTCTGTCAATAAAATATAAATTTTCATCTTGTCTACCTTTTCTTCACTTAATTCGTAAAGCTTTTTTATATTTTCTTTCATTTCAGAAAGTTTATTGGGAGCATCATTAATTCTTTTACAGAGTTTGTTATGAATAATTTTAAAGGAAGTTGAATTATGAATGTGCTGAGAATTCTTTGAATCTATAGAAAGACGACTGGCTTCCATAGAGAAATTTTATAATTGTAAGTAAATAATATTTTAGTGTTTAAGAAAATATTATCAATAACTAATATTGAGAATTTACATACTTAAATGAATACAAATAATTTTTTAATTCATTCTATATACTTTGTAACTTTTTTCTTGCTTCGATCATTTGATTTACATACAGTTCTCGAGTCTTTTTAAAGATTTTCAGTTCTTCTTCAAGGTTTGCTATTTTCTTTGATGCGTTTATTTGATAACTTGAATATTCATCCGTGAGATTGTTTATTTTATTAACTAATGAATCTTTCATTTTTGCATACTCTTCTTGAAGAATTTTTTCAAAGCTATTTTCTATCTCGCTTGGAGATTTGGATTTTTCTCTTGACATCGTAAGTTGTTTCTGTAGGAAAGAATTCTCTGTCGTGAGTATTTGATTTTTGTACTTGATTGCTTCTAATTCCAAATTCACTTTTTTTGAATCATCAAATTTTATTTTCTGATTTTCAATCAAGTCCCTTATGCTAATGTAAAGATTGTTGTCTAGATTAAAATATTTATAGTTGCTTATTTACTTTCTTCTTGGATCTTCCATAATAAAATTTCTGCAGTTAATTCACTTGCTTTAGAATGTTTTGTTATTTCTGAATTTTCTTTAAATTTTTCAAGTTCGGTTTTTAAATTTTCTATGATTATTTTAGATTCTGAAATAATTTTATCTTTTTCTCTGATTCTATCTTCAATATATTTTCTAATAAGAATCAAACTTTCAATTGTGTCTTCATTTTTTCTGATCTTTAAATTAAATGATTCTTTTATACTCTTTGATTCTTTTGAAATCTGCATGATTAAATCAACAAAAATTTTTAATGACTTATCACAAAAGTTAGTCAATAGAAATTTAATATGTTTAATTATTGGATCTTCACATTCGAAATTAAAAATTTGTGTAATTGAGTTGAATTCTAAAACTTTAGAAAAGTTCTTTTCTGTATCAGACGATTCTTTTTGAAAGAATGAATTGCTTAAATTCAAAAACGAAGAATTTACGGATTCTTGAATCTTAATAAATTTTTCAATAATCATTTTAAATAAAATTTTCATTTGATTAAATTTCGACGAATTTTCTTTGAAATTCTCGCTGATTTTCCTTTCGTTATATTTCAAATTTAAAAGAATCGTAAGGCTGTTTATTTTATTTATGAACAATCTGCTATAAAATAATTCAGAAGCTAATTTGGAAATTAAATCTTCTTGTGAATTGCTATGGAATTCTTTATACAAATATTCTAAACTTTTTGATTTGTTTTCAATTTCCTGAAAGAAATTATTTATTTCTATTTTACTCTCGAAATTTAATTCCTTTAACTTATTTTGAAGAAGGGTGTTCGTATGTGATTTCGAATTTTTTTCTTTTTCAAAATTATTAGCCTTAGTATATGTATTGAGATTACAGTTAGAATCAAATGATGGAAAATATTTTATAACATCTGAATGTTTTTTAATCATTTCATCAATTTGAATAATGTCCTCTTTCAATACATTTAAGTATATACCATTTAAATCAGGTTGAGTATTCTTAAAAATAAATTCTGGATTACCCTTAGAAATTGGACGTAGCATTTTTTTTATGAAATTCGTTTGTGTTTTTCTATTGAAAAAATCTTTTGTTGGACTTTGGCTTCTTTTATTAAAATTTTGTAAAAGGATTCCATTACTATTCAATAAATCAAACGCAATCGATTTTTCTTTAAATTCATTCTGCCTAGTTTTATTTGAATTATTTTTATCTTTAAAAGTTCCACGATTAGCTTTGATGTCTGGAAATAAATTTGGTGTAGTTCCTCTAACTTTAGCTTTATTCTTTTTACTGGTAAATTTGTAAGCTATGTCATCTTCCTCCCACATTATTTAAATTAATATCATCACTTAAATAATAAAATTTCAACTTAAATTAATAATTTTTAACAAATTAATTATGATGCTGCCTTTAGAAGTCAGAAAAAATAGACTTCTCACTATTCACATTAGAGCCATTGCTTTAGAATTAACTAAATACAAATTACATGTCATAAATGAAGAAGGAAATGAATTTGTCTCGAATGACACAGATAATACAATGGTATTTGATTATGAAATTAAATAATTTATTATATATTTATACATTTTTAGCTTCCGAAATTCGAATTCGATGGGAAGAACAATGAACTTACTAAATATATCACTACAACAGACCAAAGTAAATTTTATAAAAGATTGAATAACATTTTCTTAAGCAACTTTTAAATTTGTTCTTGTCAAAAGTCTCCAGGATGAGAAAATCGTAGAATTCTCAGTAGACATAAGCGAACTACTTTTTATTTGTGACGAAATGTCAAAAGCGAGAATAAAAAATTATCCAATTATTATCTTTGAATTTACTGAAGGTTTTTATACAACTAAGGATTTATATATAAATAACACCTTGAATTATAAATTTGAAGAATTTAACTTCAATTCAAATTTTGGATTGAATTCTAACTCGATTTCTAACCAACCGTTTAACAAAAAGATGTCTATGATTACCAATACTGGATCCACTGTCCAAAACAGTGTGAGTACTATGATGACTCTGAATTCGAGTCTATATTCTTCTACTAATAGGAAAGAAATAAAATTTTCGTCTTTGAATGAAAAGTTTAAACAATTCGATTTTTGGGACAGACAAAGAAATGTGATAAAAATTGATAAATTAGAAAAGATGAAATCTCTTGATGATGAATTAAACATCGCTCATGAAAAGTGTGAAATTTATCTCAAGAAATATCAGAAATTAATCAACATTGATAAAATGCGAAAGCAAATACTTTCGACATCAGAGAAGATAGAAGTTTACGAAATGTCGATAGAAAATTTAAAAAAATTGATTTCGAGAAAACAGTCTCAGCTGAATATTTATTCAAGTTTGTTTTACCTGAATCGAGGAAATTACATGGAAGAATTAAAAAATGTAGATTTAAATTATAAAAGAATAGAGAAGTATAAAATTATGTATAATGCGTTTAAGAATAAAAAATTGATTGAAGTGACCTTTTTCTTTTTCAATAAACTCTGTACTAAATTATTCACCATTCCTCATTTCTATCGACAAAAATTCGACAATTCGAATAAAATAATAAAACACCAATACTTCGAAAAACATAATAAAGAAATTTCTGTAACTTTGGGAACGATTGCAAGTTTGATAAATTATTTGTCTAAGTTATTTAATATTCCCTTGAAGCATCCTCTGTTCATAAATGGATCCAGATCTTATATAGTTGTAAATAAAAAAGAGTAAGATTCATATTAAGAGGTTTAATTTTAGATTCATTCCTTTTTATATTCATCTTAAAGAAGAAGATAAATTCAATCGATTGGAACTTGCGATTTCTTACCAGGAAGAAAATTTAAGAGAGATACTAAAATTTTTTAATATTAACCCAGATGAGGAAAATGACGGAACTTACAAAAAATCCCAGGTTAGCGGTAGAGAGAGCAATTTATTCACTGCTTTTTATAAATTAAGCCTATTCCTGGTAGGATTAGTTGAAAAGAATAAATTGATAGAAGATATTAATTAGTGTTTGTTATTCATATACTATTATATTTTTTATATAAATCATTAAAAAATTTAATTAAAATAGATATAAGTTAAATCTATATATATAAGTGCTTAGTTGAATTTATTTTATATAAATATTTATGTTGATTTTGAAAATTATTAGATTTTTAAGATTTGTGAAACATTATATTTTCTTCATCGAATATTAAATTTGTTTGAATAAAATTATTTGATAATAAATTCTTAACTGATTGAAACAGATGTATAGTTATAGATAGATGAAGTTCTGAAAAGTTTTCCCTTAACAAAACTAATAACTGGAATTAGCAATATATATAAACTCGCAAAGATGCCCATACTAATTCTAACATAGCATCATTAGGAGATAATAACAGATATCTTACTTCAAATATAAAAGCAAAACCTATTCCTTAAGAAGGAGGAATAGCAGTAGTGGCTGTAATTTGTAAATCACTTATATGCCAAACCTAGCATTCAGAGGAAACATCTTAATATATTGTCCATTAGGGACAGACTCAGATTTTGAATATTATACTCAATCTTGCCATGTTGGAACTAGATAAGCATGTTTAGCCAAATTTTATAGGGCAAAACTTCCATAACCCAAGAGTTGTTAAACATAATACATTACTATAGGACAGCATGATATATTGACAAATTATTTATAATTATTAAGCTTGGTAAATAAAATGAATTTATGATATAACTCTTCGATTAAAAACAATATATCTGCTTTTATTGAATTTTGTTAGGGTTTATTATAAAAATGTTCCCAATTTACCACATGAATGTGCTAAATTTGGCACAATTATTTTCAAATAAGAAATGCAATTTCATAAAATCTATAATTTAATTTTTTAAATTCTTAATAAAATAATATATGCAACTATTTCTTTATTTTTCTAAACATTTTATTTAATTACAACATAAAATAAATGGAAAGTAAAACCACCTTGGAAATAATAATAGAAAATGCGACATTTGCTAGAGAATTCAATTATTTCATTACTGTCCAATTAGATGGCTATGATGAAAAAGTAATTTATTATTAATCTTATCCTTAGAGAAGAACATCTGTCTCTGAATCAAGCAAAAATCCTACTTTTAAAGAAAATAAATTTTATTTACCATTGAAGGAATACGATCTTATGATATATCAAAGAATAATTTTTGTAGCTTATGTAGTTGTAGACAGACCAGAAAACCCAGAAAAAGATGGGATAGGAGAGGCAAAACAGTTAGGTGAGTGTATTTTAGATTTAGCACCACTAACTTCAAATCTTAATAACATAAACAAGACAGAAATAAGGCAGCGAATTGAATTAGTAAGACGTCAAGGAGAATCAAATGCAGTTGTCGGAAGATTAAATGTTTCACTTATGTTGTTAGAGGAGGCAATAGTTCCAGAGGATCATTTAAACGAAGCCAAAAATGATGATGCTCATTTACTACCAGAAATGGACCTTCTTAAAGATTTTTTTTGGCGTTTAAGAATAGATGTTAGATCAGCTGTAAATCTTCCTTTTAATCGTACCACAGAAACTAGACTACCTAGTCCTTATGTTGAAATAGGATGGACCATGTACCCACTTCAGGATATAAATCTTGCCGAGGCAGTGCGTTGCTCTGCTGTGGATGCTAATAGATTTCCAATATGGAATCAACAATTGTTATACTATCCACCTTCGAATGTTACTTCCATAGATGGATTTATGACTGTATTACTTAAAGATAGGTTTCAGCTTAAACCGATTCAGAAAATTACTTTTCATTTAAATGCTTTGAAAGCATATCATCCTGTTCATCTAGATTTTCTTTTAGAAAATGTGGAAGAAGATGGTAGTAGAAGCCATTTGTATATGTCATTTACTTTAGAAGATACTCCTATTTACAAATATTCTGAATCCTTAGTGAATATTTTAGTCACTGATATAAACTTTGATCCTTTACCAAAATGCACAAATAGATGTAGTATTATGATGACAACGAATAAATTAAAACACCAAGAGTAAGAATCTTTTATTGTATTATCTGTTCATAGAATTCCATACAAACAAATAGAGCTGAAATCAGAAAGTCATTTAAACAATGTTTTGATAGCTCATAAAACAGATCCATATTCCACATTCATTTCAAGCAGCATAAAGATCCCTCCAACAAAATTACAAAATCAATATGGAGCCAAAGCGAATTTCGTGGTTCCTCGTTCCTTTTTAGATCAAAATCTTTCATTTTTTATTTTGTTAAAAGATCTAAAAGTAATTTCTAATCATACTATGCCAAACACAATTGCTGGAATAGTAGACACATTAGACGATCTTATAAAAACGAGTTACTATTCCAAAACCCATGATCGAGTGCCCTTCAGAATTACATGGTCATCAGATTCAGTGATATATTCTTCAATATCACATTCGCGATGCATTGTAGAAATGAGTGTGAGACCTGTTGAGGAATCAAAAGAGAAAGATTTAATTGGAAAAGATATAGATGACTTAGATTACAATAAAATCAAAGAAAAGATGATTAAAAATACTCTTGACAGTATGTAAAATATTTAAATAACTAAAATTCTTTCTTTAGATTATACAGTCAATTTAGCCTCAGTCCCTGACAAGGAAAAGTGGGATCTACTATCAAAGGAACTTTCTCAAAAACAGGAACTGATACATCGAATGATGAAAGAAGTAGACGAAAAATCAGATTCTCTTAAATTAACAGGTGCTGAGATTATTGAGTACAGAAAACAAATCAAACTTTTACAAAGTGAAAATCAGATTTTGAGAAAGCGCCTAGGGCAGGAAGAAATGATTCAGGTCGAAGCTTTAGTAACTCAAGAAATTCATAAAATGAGTTTACCTGAATTAAAAAGCAAAATAATAAAATTAGCTCAAGCCTATCGAAGTGAGAGAATCCGCAACGAAGAATTTGAGAAGGCTCTTAAACAAGCACATTTAGAAATTTCTAATTCCAGGAAACTAGCCCTTGAATTGGAGCAGCTTCAAAAAATCCATGAAGAGGATTCAAAAAAATTTCTTGATTTGCAGAAGGAAACTCAGAAAATAGGATTATATAGAGAAACAGTAAAAAAACAAGAAGAAGTCATAACGAAATTAGAAAATTTATTAAATAAAGCAGTAAATGAATCATCCAGACAGAAGGAAAGCTTGATGGAATTAGAACAATTAAGAACAGAAAATCTCAAATTACAAAATGAATTGAAAAATTTAATAATTAATTCAGCACCTGGGACTTTAGGCAAAATCAATCCAGAAATCGAGAAATACAAAAAGCAAATCTCCACCTTAGAAAATCACATAAAAGAACTAAAAGATCTTCTTTCGAATAAAAGGCCAATTTCAAATGATAGAAATTCAATACAAAATGAAATTTTAGAATTAGAAGTAAAATTACATAGAGCTCAAGCAAGAATTCGATCATTAGAAGATGAATTGCAAGAAAATGCTAGAAAAAACGCGCAGGAGATATCTAGATTGAAAATGATATTAGCAGAGAAAGAAGCTTTAATTGAAAATATGAGACTTGAAAATATCATTTAACAAAATTATTATCCCTATTCAATAAATTTGTGTAGAAATAATCTAAATTTT
>Ga0169931_10005905_pt1 | contig 18591 bp, 12 predicted proteins | sample Kivu_15m_20L_FD_129675 | JGI IMG/M metagenome (GOLD analysis project Ga0169931, IMG submission 129675) | Freshwater microbial communities from Lake Kivu, Western Province, Rwanda to study Microbial Dark Matter (Phase II) - Kivu_15m_20L... | ecosystem: Environmental > Aquatic > Freshwater > Lake... | reverse complement strand
CTTGGAACGCCGTTTCCAAAAAGTACTCATCGATGAACCGGATAGCCAAGATGCCATCTCGATTTTACGCGGCTTGAAAGAAAAGTACGAAAGTCACCACAAGGTGATGATTAAAGACGAAGCCATTATTGCAGCGGTGGAGATGAGTCAGCGCTACATCAACGACCGTTTTCTGCCCGATAAAGCGATTGACCTCATTGACGAGGCCGCATCGAAGTTGCGAATGGAAATCAACTCGCTTCCCGAGGAGCTCGACGAACTGGAACGTAAAATCCGTCAGCTCGAAATTGAACGGGAGGCCATCAAGCGCGAGAACGACGAAAAAAAGCTGGCTACATTGCACGAAGTCATTGCCAATCTTGAAGAAGAACGCAATGCCTTCAAGGCCAAATGGCAGGAAGAAAAAAACGTACTCGACGAAATTCAAAAGCAAAAAGCACAGATTGAATCGCTGAAATACGAAGCCGAACAAGCCGAACGCAGCGGTGATTTCGGTAAAGTGGCCGAGATTCGATACGGTCGGATAAAAGATGCTGAGAGGAGCATCGATGAACTTAAAGCGCGCCTTGTTGAAACGCAGCGGGGAAAAGCCATGATTAAGGAAGAAGTGGATGCCGAGGATATTGCAGGCGTTGTAAGCCGCTGGACGGGTATTCCCGTAAATCGGATGCTGCAAAGTGAACGCGAAAAATTATTGCACCTCGAAGCCGAATTGCATCAACGTGTGGTGGGACAAGACGAGGCCATCGAAGCCGTTTCGGATGCCATTCGCCGCTCACGAGCAGGTTTGCAGGACAAGCGCCGGCCCATTGGCTCCTTTATTTTTCTGGGCACCACCGGTGTGGGTAAAACCGAGCTGGCGAAGGCCCTGGCTGAGTTCCTCTTTAATAACGATCAGGCCATGACCCGCATCGACATGAGCGAATACCAGGAGCGGCATTCGGTAAGTCGTTTGGTGGGAGCGCCTCCCGGCTATGTGGGCTACGATGAAGGCGGCCAACTTACGGAAGCCGTGCGTCGCAAGCCATACAGCGTGGTATTGCTCGACGAAATCGAAAAAGCACATCCCGATGTGTTCAACATCCTTTTACAGGTACTCGACGATGGGCGTTTAACCGATAACAAAGGTCGCGTGGTGAATTTTAAAAACAGCATCATCATTATGACCTCCAATATTGGCTCGCACTTAATTCAGGAGAGCTTCGAAGAGATGAACGAATTCAATCAGGACGAAGTGATTGCCTCTGCGAAAAATAAGGTGTTCGACTTGCTCAAGAAAACGATTCGTCCGGAGTTTTTAAACCGCATCGACGACATCATCATGTTCCAACCGCTGAGCCGCGAAAATGTGGAAGAAATTGTAAAGCTTCAGTTTGCAGGTGTTCAGCAATTATTGCGCGAACAGGGCTACACGCTCGAGGCTACACCCGAAGCCATCGACTGGCTAGCGCAGCTGGGCTACGATCCGCAATTTGGTGCGCGACCGGTAAAACGGCTCTTTCAGCGCAAGGTACTGAATGAGTTAAGCAAGCAAATTTTAGCAGGAAGTATAAGCCAAGATAAAGTGATAATGTTGGATATGATTGAAAACCAATTGTTCTTCAGAAATATTGAGCGCGAATTGGTGTAATTTGAGTTTGTTTGTTTAATAAAGGGGGCCCAAATTATAGCGGGCCTTCTGTGTTTTAAAATCAATGATTTATCCCAACGAATACAGGTTCTGTTAATTTCGTTGAGTCTTCCGATAAGAGCGTTCGAACCGCTTTCCGCCCTGCCGAACCCAATGACACACTGAATTCATTCACATACAAATCAATATGCTGCTTCATCACATCTAAACTCATAGCCTGAGCGTGGCTTCGAACAAATTCGAGCGTTTCGTGGGGTTTGGTAAGAGCCTGCCGAACACTGTCTGAAATTTGCTTTTGTATGAGCAATTTTTGTTCCTCCGGAAACGAACGACGAACAACAATACAACCCAATGGCAATGGCGTTTTATAATGCTCTTCCCACCAAGATCCAAGGTCTATAATTTTCACTAGTCCTTTTTCTTCAAACGTAAATCGGGTTTCATGAATAATTAATCCGGCATCAAAATGTCCGGTAGCAACTGCATCTTCAATTTCCGAAAAAACAACTTCCTCAGTATTCAGGTTTTGTCCCAGTACTAAGCTCAATAAGCGGTTGGCTGTTGTATTGTAGCCGGGAATAGCAATTTTCATTGATGCAATATCAGCAAGGTTAAAATGCTCGCGAGCAACAAGCAATGGACCGCAGCCAAATCCCAAGGCAGAACCCGCATCCAAAATCTGGTAGTTTTTAGAAATCTGTGGTACAATACCGAACGAAGCCTTACAAACATCAAAGTCGGCGTTCAACAAATCCTTATTTAACTTTTCAATGTCATGGAAATGTTCGTTGTATTTTATTCCGTGATTGAAATTTCCGTACAGGAGATTAAAAAAGCTGAATGTATCGTTTGGGCAAGGAGATATTCCCAGTTTTAAATTCATTAATAATTACTTATCGGGCTATGACAACCTTTCGGGTAAATGGGACTTGGGATTCGGAGTTACGAACCGTAAGTAAATAAACCCCGTTGCTCAGCTCAGAAACATCAATTGTGTCTAAATCTTTAACATTGTTATAGTTAAATACAATCCTACCATTTAAATCGCGCATCGCTATCATGTCCGTTTGGAATGGAGTTTTAACATGTAATATGTCGTTCGCTGGCTGAGGAAACACATTCAGTATTTCGCTACTTGGTTCATCAATCCCATCAATTACAAGATCAGTGAGGTAATTGGCAGTAGCTATCGCACCAGCTCGCGTTGTGATGGTTAGCAGGGATGATCCAATGTTCTTGCTAAAAAACAAGTAAGAAATGGTAGAGTCAACCAACACTTGATCCAATTCCCATATTCCATTTTGGTTTAGCAGATATACACTATCTGTTTGAAGCGAATTTTGCTTAAATCGCAAAGCATTGAATGAGCCCGCAGGTATAGCCAACACGCCGAATCCATCGACAGAAATGCCAATATTCACATTTGTCTTAACCTTACTGGTATCAGAATTCACCGGGATAATTGAGCTTTGCGTGCCGTAATAACTTTCAAATGCATAATCAAAACCATAGGCATCACCATATGCAAGTGGATATGGCATCGAATAGCCGGAAAAATCGAAGCGGGTAATTCGGGATTGCTCTGTTATGGGATTGAAATTTGAGAGCCCTTCAATTCTCGCTCCTTCCGGAGAAATTGATTCAAAAAAATACTTTGAAAAATTAGATGTAAGTGCAAATTCTGCGTTAGGGAAACTATCCACATAAGGTGTTTCATCAACCTTTACAACACTCAGGGTATCTTTAAAATCGTTCTGCAATAAAAAATAATCCCAGGCCTGATTAGCACCTGCAGTTGGAATATCGATTTGACTTAGGTTGTTGTTTATAAATCCCCTGAAATATTGATTTCCAAATCGATGATAGTCGAAATTGTCAAGTTCGATTTGCGACATTACTGATGAAGCACTCACCAAGACAACGAAAACGATAAGTGTAACGTACTTTTTCATACCGAAAGCCATTTTCAACAAATATAAAGTAAAATGCACCAATATTTTATCCTCGAAACGTTCGATTTTGGTTAAATTCGCGCCAAAATCAAAAACCCGGTATGGCTCTTAAATGTGGTATAGTTGGATTGCCCAATGTGGGAAAATCGACTTTGTTCAATTGCCTCAGCAATGCAAAAGCGCAAGCAGCAAACTTCCCTTTTTGCACAATCGAGCCCAATGTTGGCGTAATTACAGTTCCCGACGAACGCCTTACAGCTTTGGCTAATCTGGTTAATCCCGAACGAATTGTTCCTACAACCGTAGAGATTGTTGATATCGCCGGCTTGGTCAAAGGTGCTTCAAAAGGTGAAGGCCTCGGCAATCAATTTTTGGGTAATATTCGGGAGTGCGACGCAATTCTCCACGTGTTACGATGCTTCGACGACCCAAACGTTGTACACGTCGACGGAGAGGTGAATCCGGTAAACGACAAAGAAGTAATTGATTTAGAATTGCAGTTAAAAGATCTTGATTCGGTTGAACGCCGCATACAAAAAATAGAGAAGCAGGCGAAAGCGGGCGATAAAGATGCGAAAAGACAATTTGAGATACTGAGTCGCTACAGAGAGGTATTGCAACAAGGCAAATCGGCCAGAAGTGTAGTACTCGAGAGGCCCGATGACATTGACTTCGCGCGTGAACTCTATTTATTAACCAACAAGCCGGTTCTGTATGTTTGCAATGTTGATGAAAGCGCTGCAATTAAGGGAAATCATCATGTTGAAGCGGTTCGAAAGTCGATCGAGAACGAGGGTGCAGAACTGATGATTATTACGGCTGCCATGGAGGCCGAAATTGCACAACTTGAAACCTTTGAAGATAAGGAAGCATTTCTTGCTGAAATAGGATTGGATCAACCCGGTGTAAATAAACTTATAAAGGCGGCTTATTCGCTGTTGAATTTACAAACGTATTTTACGGCAGGTGTAACCGAGGTGCGTGCTTGGACAATTCCAACGGGAACCAAAGCTCCGCAAGCGGCCGGCGTTATTCATAGCGACATGGAAAAAGGATTTATCCGAGCCGAAGTGATTCGATACAACGATTTTATACAACTGGGCTCGGAGTCAGCCTGCCGCGACAATGGAAAACTCGCCGTGGAAGGGAAGGAATATGTTGTAAAAGACGGGGACATTATGCACTTCCGCTTTAACGTATAAGCAAATAATTAATTCAGCGAAGGCAATTGCACCGGCAATTTCAGGTTCACTGGAATCGATTTTCGGATGAACCACTTAGAAACCACCACATTTCCCTGAACCGAAAGTTGAGGTTTTTTTCCGCTCAAGATTCCCAACAACATGCCCGGCTTAAGCAATGCTCTCAAATCGCCGGTTAAATCCCATTTAATTTCAGGATGTTGCAGCCGCATTATCCGAATCGTGCGTTGCGTTCTGATTTCTCCCACCTTGATATCATTCACCATAACATCGAGATTTACTCTACGGATTTTGAATTTCAAACGATCGGGGTTATTTATTTCGGTTGTGAACGAAAAATCTAGTTTGCCATCTTTAAGCTTTCCGGCCTCAAATTTCGAAATGCGCTCAATGCTCGGCATGGCAACATTTTGAAATGCGGCACAGGACGAAAAACCTAGAATAACGGTTGAAAGAAAAATGTAGCTGAAGCGTAACATGGTGATCGATTTTCGGAATAACGGCATTTGAGTTAGGCTATTGCCTCACGAAGTATGGATAAACGCCTCAAAAAGGATTTTTCCCGGAAGCGGCGTCAATACATTTTCGAAACCAAGCAGATGTGCTATACTTGGCAGGATGTCGATGCTTTCGACTTTTTCTGGGATGACGTGATTTTGTGCAACAATTTCAGCCGGACCTGCTACCAAACAAAACGTTTTGCGTGCATCGGTTTCGTGCGCATGGTCGAATCCAAACAAGCCATTTTGGTCTGAAATGGAATTGGGATGTTGATCGCGACCATGCTCTGGTGCAACAATTAAAACTGTATTATCGGCCATGTTGGGCGTATGTTGGATGAGCTGCCACAAACGCGCAATGCCGTAATCGGCCAAATGCAGATTTTCGCAATACTGCGTGTAATTGGAGTGACAGATGTCGGCCACCTGCAAATTAAATACGAGTAATTCGGGTTGATGAGCTTGAATAGACTCGGCTGCAGCGGCGATGCATCGGAGATCTTCGTTTATGCGTTCCGAATTTAATTCGTGAAAAAATGAAATTGCACGTTCATCGCGTTGTTGCAGAGATTCTTTATGATAAGGGTGAACATAACATCCATTCGCCTTTCCTGCAAAACTTTTGTAATTGCTCAGTGCGTTGGGAATCCATACTGCATTGTTTTCTTTAGCGGCAAGCATTCGACTGCTGCTGTAAAAATCGAACAACGAATTTTCTGTTAATGCATCGCGATAATCGAGTGGATGTTCGAAATATTTCCCGCAAAATGCTGATGCCGATGCCGTGAAATGACTAAGCGCTCCAGAGGCGTAATTGAAATTCGTATACAGCGTTGCCGATTCGCATAGCGGATTTGCAAATACAGGTCGAAGAACTTCAAATCTTAATTCAGGCTGAATGATTTTCGCGCCATGCAGTAGGTTTGGCATCAAGCGACCATTTTCGTGCGCAATGGTTTCATTGATGCGCACTCCACCACCCAGGATGCAATACACAAGATGTTTTGCTTTTTGCCGATCGACCCTTCCCAAAATCTTTACCGCCGAAGCAATGGATGGTAAAGCCAATGCAGCGCCGACTGCAAGCGTTGTGTTGCGGATGAAGGCGCGGCGGTGGATTAGCTTATTCATAAAATTCAAATCTTTTTTTCGAAAAACAATCTATGAAATTCTTTCAGTTTTTGACTTAATCCAATTTAAAATTCCATCGAAATCGGTTTTCCCGGAAGCTATTAGCATTACAAATTGATATTTTTCTTCTTGCGTTGCATTTAGCTGCCAACCATGCTCGAGTAAAACCAATCGCATCACAACAAATCCAATTCGTTTGTTACCATCAATAAACGGGTGATTTATTAATAAACTTTCGATGATTGCAGCAGCCTTTTGAAATTCATCCTGATGAAGTTCTGCCCCTCCGAAAGTTTGATATGGCCTCGAAAGTGCTGATTCTAATAGTGCTAAATCTCTGAGACCTTTAGCCCCTCCAAATTTTTCGATAAGGATTTCATGGATTTTAATAGCCTGCTCAACTGTAATCATTTAGCAAGTCGTTCAAGAACTTCTTTGTCCTCCGAAAGAATTTTATTCAAATTGTTCGATAGTATGAGATCAGCGTCCGACTTGGATATAATTTCTTTCAAATAGCTTAAGATACTCTCTAATGCTTCATCGGAAACACTTTCCAAAACTTTGTTAATCTCTTCTTTGACTTCGTTTTTTGACATAGCGTATAACTTTATCAAATGTAACTGGAATAAGGAGGTATTGCAAATACATCGCAAGTTAATTCATGATAAAGAAATAAAGCACTTTGTTTACCATCAAAACTACCCGTTCTGTTTCATCTCCGCATAATACTTGAAGAAATACGGTATCGTTTCAATCCCTTTCAGGTAATTGAACACCCCGTAATGCTCGTCGGGCGAGTGAATATCGTCGGTGTCGAGTCCGAAGCCCATCAACACGGTCTTCAATCCCAAGATTTTCTCGAACGATGCTACAATCGGAATCGATCCACCACCGCGCGCTGGAATAGGTTCCTTGCCGAATGTGGTTTGCATGGCTTTGGCTGCCGCGCGGTATTCGTTCGAATCAGTTGGCGTTACAACAGGCCAGCCACCGTGGTGCGGACGAACCTCCACTTTCACGCCTGCAGGAGCAATCGATTCGAAGTGCTTCTTGAACAGCTCAGTAATTTTATCGGGACTTTGATTGGGCACCAATCGCATCGAGATTTTTGCATAGGCTTTCGATGGCAAAACGGTCTTCGCACCTTCGCCAGTGTAGCCTCCCCAAATTCCGTTTACATCGAGGGTGGGACGTGTAGCAGTGCGTTCGAGCGTTGAGTAGCCTTTCTCGCCCATTACATCTCCGATTTTGAGTTCGTGTTTGTATTCTTCCACTTCGAAGGGAGCCGCATTCAAGGCCTCGCGTTCGGCCTGCGAAAGTTCGATCACATCGTCGTAAAAACCCGGAATGCTTATATGCAAATCGCTGTCTTTGAGCGATGCAATCATTTCGCACAACACATTGATTGGGTTGGCCACGCCACCGCCGTAAACGCCCGAGTGCAGGTCGCGGTTTGGTCCGGTAACTTCTACCTCAACATACGATAAGCCACGTAGGCCAGTATTGATGGAAGGAATATCATTGGCAATCATCGAGGTATCTGAAACCAACACGCAATCGGCTGAGAGACGCTCCTTGTTGGCCGCGAGGAATCCATCGAGATTTGATGAACCTACTTCTTCTTCACCTTCAATCATGAATTTCACATTGCAGGGCAGGAGGTTGTTTTGAAGCATGAGTTCGAATGCCTTCACGTGCATGAAGAATTGACCTTTATCGTCGGCCGAACCTCGTGCATAAATGTTTCCGTTACGAATTACCGGCTCAAAGGGCGGACTAGTCCAAAGCTCGAGTGGATCGGGCGGCTGCACATCGTAATGGCCGTAGACCAGAACGGTTGGCAGGTTTGCGTCGATGAATTTCTCACCATATACAATAGGATAACCCGGCGTTGGACAAATCTCTACCTTATCGGCACCGGCGGCGATGAGGCTGTCTTTAACGGCATCGGCCATGCGGAGCACATCGGCTTTGTATTTTGGATCGGCACTAACCGAAGGAATGCGCAACAAAGCGAATAATTCGTTGAGGTAGCGCTCGGAGTTTTGGTCGACAATGTGTTTTATATCGCTCATTATGAATGTTTTTTATTGAATCGAAAGAAAAAATTTTTACACTTGCAAATTGAGAAATTTGGCATAAATTTAGGTGTGGGTTGGCCGCTTTTTTGAAATTATTCTTAAAATCAAAAATTTCTTATGCGGTCGGACGTTATTTGGAAGGAAAATCGCTTGTTGGTGATGGTACGTTTACGACGGATTATGCAATTTATATGTATGCTGGCGCTCACATTGGGTAGCCGGATTACTTTTGCGCAATTGTCGGTTTCGCAAGCCAATGCGTTGGCAATGGTCGATTACCTGGTTGATGAAGAAAACGGCACCGTTGAATTTAACCCTTCAACCATTTCGTTTACAGGTGGAGCCAATATGCTCGGGCAATTTAATGGGGCATCATCTAATATTGGTTTTCAAGAAGGGGTGATAATGAGTACCGGATTAATTTCAAATGCAGTTGGACCCAACGATGATGACGGGTTGAACGGCGGCGGTAATTTTGAAATGAGTGGAACCAACTTACTCACCCCGCTTATCGGCGGAAAAGAAACATTCGATGCGGCGGTGCTCCGATTTCAGTTTAGAATTTTGGGCGATTATGTAAAGTTTCGCTATGTCTTTGCATCAGAGGAATACAATGAATTTGTTTGTTCTGAATTCAATGATGCCTTTGCTTTTTTCATCAGTGGGCCTGGCATTGCAGGGATGGAAAATCTTGCACTTGTTCCCGGAACAAGCACTCCGGTAACGATCAACACGATAAATAATGGAGCGGTTGGCGTCAATGGTTCATCTTCAAACTCCCCCTGTATTTTATCAAACTCGTCTTTTTTTGCCGGCAACAATCAAAATTCTGTACAGTACGATGGTTTTACCCGCCCGATGACTGCCGAAAAAGGTGGGCTTGAATCCTGTGTTTGGTATACTTTAACGCTTGTTATTGCCGACGTGAACGATTCTCAATATGATTCTGCGGTTTTTCTCGAAGCAGGAAGTTTATCGAGTAATGCGCCCCAATTTTCGGCCGGAGCTGTTACGCAAATCAATGGTTTGCCAAATTATGCGCCCGATGTTACCACCATGAACGAAAGCTGCGGAAGTCTTTTGTTGACCGTACAGGTCGAAAATCCGCTCGCATCATCCATAACTTTTCCATTAACAATCGGAGGAACAGCAAGTCCGGGGATTGATTATGAAAGTTTACCTGTTTCGGTTACAATTCCGGCAGGTCAAATGGTGGTGAATCTTCCAATAACCATCCTAGCCGATGCTATAGCAGAACCCGGAGGCGAAACAATCACTATTTCTTATACCCAGCAAACCTGCTCGGGGCCACTTGTAACTACTCAAACATTTACCATTCTCGACCCACCTCCACCACTTACCATTGCGCCTGTAGCTCCGTTTAATTATTTATGTCCACGTATTCCTACCGTACTCGATGGCGTTATCAGTGGCGGGAAGCCTCCATATCAATTCCAATGGGCTGGATTTGGCTCACAAATTAATCCTGTTACCGTTATTCCTGAGCAATCTAGCAGCTACCAATTTAATGTTACCGACCAATGTGGCGCTACGGCACAATTGAATGTTCAAGTAAATATAGATGGCTATGTGCCCTTGGTATTAGATGCTCAACCTGAACATATTATTTGTAAAGGCGATTTTGTAAGCATCGGTGCTCCGGCTTCCGGAGGGCGTCCGCCGCTGAGCTATGCTTGGCAGCCTGTGAGCGATCTCTCGCCCGTTATTACGGTTAATCCTTCAGAATCTACCGTATACACACTAAGTGTTAGCGATTCGTGTTCAATTCAAACGACCCAAAATATACAGGTTACAGTAAATGAGGTGGTTGCTTTATTCGATGTTACATACCTCGATCAACGCACCATTCAGTTTGTTGATTTATCGTACGACGATGTACAAATCTGGTCTTGGGATTTCGGATACACCGGTGCTTTTTCAGCTGACCAAAATCCCCAGTATACGTTTCCCGATACGGGCTTTTATGAGGTTGAACTTGCCGTTTCTGATGCAAATAACTGCCGCGACACCGTTAAAAACACCATTTACGCCTACCCGCCCTATACGATGTTTATCCCCAATGCCTTTAGTCCGGATGATGATGGCATAAACGAGTATTTCAAAGGCTTAGGTGAAGGATATGTAGACTATGAAATGTGGATTTTCAACCGTTGGGGCGAACAGATTTACTATACCGACACCGATTTACATCCATGGGGCGCAGGTGCTAGAAATTCGGTCAACGATTTGCAATCGGGCGTGTATGCTTATAAAATTGTTACCAGACGACCAACCCTCGAAAAAAACGAATACATCGGAAAAGTTTTGGTGTTGAATTGATGTAAAAAAGATAAATGCACAATTTTGTATGATTCGAATATCTTTGATACGAATTTAATAGGAGATGCATCACTTCTTCCCAAAATCGATACTTCTCGCGCTATGCCTATTGAAGAGCATCTGCGGTATAGCCGAGCATATCATCGGGGGCGAGATGTACTACGATTGCCTTGGTGGAGGTTCGTTCAAAATAACCCTTAAACTTTACAGGGATTGCGCCGGTCCCGGAGCACAATTCGACAATCCAGCGACAATTAGTGTTTTCAATACCAGTAATGGAAACTGGATTCAAGATATTCAAATACCTATTCCCTCTACGGGCACTTTTTTCGTTCCGCCCAACTCGGTTAATTCATGTTACTTGCTACCAACATCCTTAAACCTATGCATCGAAGGGGTCATTTATGAGCAGATTATTTCTCTGCCTCCTCTAGCTCAAGGTTACACCTTATCGTACCAGCGTTGTTGCCGTAATCCCAGTATTGTTAATATTCAGAGTCCGGAGAATGCCGGATCGACCTACACGGTGCAGATTCCCAGCAGTGCATTTACACTTTGCAATTCAAGTCCGCGTTTCAATTTTTTTCCACCGGTTGTTCTTTGTGGAAACCAGCCCTTTAGTTTCGACCATTCTGCAACAGACCCCGATGGCGATCAGCTGGTATATAGCATGTGTACGCCCTACGATGGCGGATCCTTTACCGATCCGATGCCTGTTCCTGCGGCTGCTCCACCATACGGCTTTGTTGTATTCAATGGCCCAACTTATTCATCGGCGCAGCCCTTGGCATCCACTCCCCCATTGGCATTAAATAACGCTACAGGCTTTCTTGAGGGCACTCCCACACAGCTAGGGCAACATGTACTTGCAGTTTGTGTTCAGGAGTATCGTGCCGGAGTACTCTTATCGGAGAATAAGCGCGATTTTCAGTTTAATGTTGTTGCCAACTGCACTCCACTTCCTCCGATACAATCCTCAATTAATCCTTTGATGCTAGTTCCGGATGGAACAACCATCTGCAACGGACTCACTGCGCCCTTTTATTTCTTTTACAATGGTGCACAACCAACTTCTAGCACACCTTATACATCTTTCTTGTGGGATTTTGGTGTACCAAATGTTAGCACGGACGTAAGTACGTTGCAAAATCCAACCTTTACCTTTCCGGAAGAAGGAACATACACCGTTACACTCACCGGCAATCCAAATACAAGTTGTCCGGTTTCTTGCTCACTTGAAATTTCGCTCTACAATCCTATCGAGCTAACGATTGGTGCTTTTCCTGATGTGGAACAATGCATCACCGGTAACAATTTCGAATTTGTACCGAACGGAACCTATACCACACCCGCTAACTACGCCTGGGATTTCGGCACCGATGCATCCCTAACAACATCTACGCTCCCAAGCCCAAACGGCATAAGTTGGAATACGCCGGGCACCTATACGGTTTCGCTTAACATATCCGACCCCAATTGCAGCGCAAGTGCAACAACCGAAATTATTGTACATCCCGATTTAAGCGTCTCTTTTACGGCCAGTTCTCCCAGTGCGTGTACAAACAAACCGGTTGAGTTTACAAACCTATCGACCTATTCGCCAGGAGCAACGGTAAGTTGGGATTTTGGAGATGGCAATACGTCAACGCAGATTCAGCCCAACCATACTTACACGAATACAGGCCTTTACGATGTTACCCTATCGATTAATAACCCGGTAGGATGCCCTGGAACACAATCACTCACCCAACCGGCATTTATCAATGTGAATCCCAGTCCACTTGCTGCCTTGTTCTCCGATACCAGCATTCAGAACATGTTCAATCCGGTGATTGCCTTTAGCGATTCGTCTTCGGGGTCACTAAACACCACGTTTTATCCGGGCGATGGAAACGCTCTTAATACCGCCGACTTGGTGTATACTTACAATGCATCTGGTTATTATTGGGCTATTCTCGAAGTTGAGAACGAATTTGGCTGCTTCGATACAGACAGCCTCAACATAATCATTGAACCCTACTTTTCACTTTTTATTCCCAATGCTTTTTCGCCCAATGGCGATGACATCAACGACACATTTGGTCCAGTCGGAGGCGGTATGAAAACTTACCTGTTCAGAATTTTCAACCGATGGGGCGAGTTGGTATTTGAATCCGATTCGATCGAAAAGCGTTGGGATGGAACGATTGATGGTGGAAAAAAAATTGCACAACAGGACGTTTACTCCTACACATTAAGCGTAGTAAGTTTCGAGCGGAAACAATTCGTATACACCGGCAGAATCACCTTGGTGCGTTAATTTTTCATAAATATTTCCTACTTTCGCTGCTTTAAGGTGAAAAGCAAACATCTCACAAGCATTTTTTTTATCGCAAATCGAGTGAAACGTATCGTTTCGATTCTTCCTGTGCTTGTATTGCTTATTTTACGTGTAAATGGGCAGGTAGTAGTCGTTAACAATCTCCTGCCGGCCGATCAGAAAGTTTGTAAACCCCTTATTTTCGGATTTTCTACAGTTAATGCTCCACCAGCGGCATCATTGAATACCATACCCGGGTTTACGCCCGAAGTAATGGCCTATGTCGAGACTCCGATTCCATTTCAGGCTACAACACCGGCCGGTACAGTGGTTAACCTCACGGATGATATTCCTTCTGGTGTTTTGCCCATTGGATTTACATTCCTTTTCTCAGGGATACCCTTTACACAGTTCCGAATTTCGCCCAATGGCTTCATTTCGCTCGGAGCCGGCTTACCAACTAGTTTATTTTCGTTTGATGCCGATGCCATGGCAGCAGACCATTGCGATCCGAATGAAGAATTTCCGGAGAATGCCATTTTGGGGTGCTATCAAGATTGGAATCCCAACGGAGTACCGAACGCGATACGTTACCAAACTACTGGCACTGCTCCTAACCGAATTTTGAGTGTGTATTACACGAATGTTCCCTTCTTTTCGACATGCGGCGGCACTGCAACCTTTTACATTCGCCTGTTTGAAACAAGCAACAATATCCAAATTCACATTCAGAACAAACCAGTTTGTTTAGGCATGTGGCAGGGCGATAGTTTTTCGGGAATTACGCCCGATTGCGATAGCGATTGTCCGGCCGTTGCAAGTTTTGCAGGTACCGACATTGCGGTAAACAATACGGCAACTCAATACACCTATTCTGTTGTTCCATACACCGGAGCTACGCCGGCTACCTACGCTAATCCACAGCTCAGTTGGACAGGTTTGCAAGGGGCTACGCTGGCAACCGCAACTACGTCATTCAATCCCACGATTAATCCCGGCAGCGGACAGGCTTTGCTCGATTATCCGGCTACTGCGCAAAGCGTTCGGAGGTTTATATGCAAAGTAACCTACGATTCAAATTTACCTTGCGGTGCGCCTTATGTTTTGGTCGATACCGTAACATTCAGTCAGAAACCTTACGATATGGCGTTCACAGCCACGACGCCGATATGCCTGAATGAATCATCCTTAATTACATACGAAGGAACTACACCCATTGCCACTGGCTCTCAACCTACCGTTATTGCATGGAATTTTGGAACAGGAGCAACTCCGCCTACTTCGAATTCGCTTGCCGACCAAAGTGTAACTTGGAGCACTACAGGCATTAAAACTGTTACGCTCAACTTAAGTGGAGGTGGTTGCGCAGCGAATGACACTTCTTTTACAGTCGAGGTTGTTGCCAGTCCTACCTCGGCATTCAATTACCCAAGCTCTGTTTGTGCAGAAAGTTCGGGAAGTTTTGCAGCAGTTACGCCCATAACCGGGGCAACCTACACTTGGACAGTCGATGGTGGAATTATTTCGCCCACAACAGGTGGTTCAAGCATTTCAATTAGCTGGAATATTCCTGGAACGAAGACCGTTACGCTTCAGGTTACAGTTGGATCCTGCACATCGGTGGTAACGTCGCATACGGTTACTGTAAAACCAAGACCTTCGGCGGCATTTAATTCAACTGCAAATTCGGTTTGTGAAGATATTGCGCTTCAATTCGCATATCAAGGCACAGCCGCTGATGTGGCAAGCTATTCATGGAATTTCGGTTCGGGTGTGGCCAGTCCGTCAAGCAATTCGCCCAATCCGTCTGTAATATGGAACACGCCGGGCACATATCAAGTAGGCTTTTATGCGTTGGGTACGAATGCGTGTTATTCAGATACTGTAAGCCAAACCATTGTTGTTCATCCAAAGCCATTGGCAGCAATTAGTTCTGTCGACTCCGTTTGTCAGAATGCACCGCTTGCTGTAAGTTGCAATATTCCACCTGCCGCAGGATCTACTTTCACGTGGAATCTCGGAACGGCTACGCTTGGTTCGGGCAATATAAATTCGGCAGGACCGATTTCCGTTTCGTGGCCTACGGCTGGAAACCAATCGATTACATTAAGTATTACCAGTCCACAGGGCTGCATCTCCGAAGATTCAGTAAAGGTGATTCATGTGAATCCGATACCCTCCTCACAGTTTAGCATTTCGCTATCGTCGGTGTGTGTTGGCGTAAATTCAACACTCATCCAAACGGGAACAAGCGGCACGAATCCATCATTTACATGGACAGGCACGGCAGGTTCTACATTTAGCGCTGCAGCAGCTGCAAGTACACAAGTTAATTTCTCAAGTCCCGGAAATGCAAACGTATCGCTTGTTGTTGTTGCCGAAGGTTGTTCATCAGCCGTAACTACTCAGAATATTACCGTCTTAACAACGCCAACGGCTACATTTACTGCAGATGCAGGAATTTGTCAATCTGAAACTGCCCAAGTCGACTACAGCGGAACCGGAACATCCAATGCCCTTTTCAATTGGTCGTATAGTGGTGGAACGCCCTCTACACCAAACCCGGGACTATCTCCATACACCGTTATCTGGAGTACCGCAGGCAGCAAGACCATTACCCTTACAGTAACAGAATTTGGCTGCTCTTCATTACCCTATTCTCAAACTGTGGAAGTTTACCCGGTACCGGTCGCATCGTTTGTAAGCACCTCTCCATCTTGCGCTGGCTTAAACGATACCATTACCTATACCGGAAATGCAGGTACCGGCGCTACCTATACCTGGAGTTTCGCCGGCTCCACAACGCCTGTATTGGCCGGGCAGGGACCACATTATGTATCGTATACCAACCCGGGAACCTACACAATTAATTTGGCAGTATCCGAAAACGGTTGCAATTCGGCACCCAACCAAATAACAATACAGGTTAATCCGATTCCAATTGCCGATTTTACAGTAGTATCGCCGGTTTGCAAAGGCTCTGATTCTGAGATTAACTACACTGGAACCGGCTCTACCGCAATGAATTATGTATGGGAATTTGATGGAGGATTTGCAGCGCCGGGAGTCGGAATTGGACCGCATAATGCCAATTGGTCAAGTGCCGGCACAAAGACAATTCGATTGCGCGTTGTGCTGCAAGGTTGCTCATCGACCGAAGTTTCCTATCCGGTTGAAGTGCTTGAATTGCCTGTAGTCGATGCCGGTGTAGACCAAACAGGTTGTTCTGGCGGCAGTGTTAACTTAGGAAGCTCAGCAATTGCAGGTTACACGTATGAATGGAGTCCGTCAAATGGCCTCAGCAACTCGTTCGAGGCACAACCCATTGCTAGTGGCATTAACAACACCAATGGACCAATAACACTTACGTACATTGTGAAGGCTTCGGATGGTCAATGCATCAATCGCGACACAGTTACCTATGAGATTCAGGAACCGGTAAATGTTTCGTTTGTGTCGCCCCCCGGACAGTGTTTTTCGCAGAATAGTTTTTCGTTTGAAGCCCTGGGGAATTTTTCTGCTAGTGCAAATTACAGTTGGACTTTTGGTCCTAATGCATCCATACCCATTTCAACCATTCAAAATCCTACAGGCATTTCATTCAGTAATACCGGACAACAAACCATTAGCGTTCAGGTCGAAGACGATGGATGCCTCAGTAACACCTATACATCGGCGGTTTTCGTTTACGAAGAACCCAACGTCAATTTTAGTGTTGCAAGTCCTGAGGGATGTGTACCTCACAGGGTTTATTTCACAAACCTCAGCAGCAATGGTTCGGGGGTAGATTATGTCTGGTATTTTGGAGATGGAACAAGTTCTCAGTCTTTTAGTCCGGCCTACACGTACGACAGTCCGGGCGATTATCCGGTAACATTGCTTGTGAAGGCAGAAAACGGATGCGATACTGCGCTAAGGGTTGATAATCTTGTACGTATTTTCCCTCTACCCAATCCATTGTTCCAATTGAGCGAAAACAGTTTGGTTATGCTGGAGGATTCTGTCAGCGAATTTCTGAATATTCAAGAAGCTTACAGCGGCTATGACTCCTCATACTTCAGAATCATGCCATCTTATAACAGCAATAGTGCAGATACCATGTTGTTTGGAAGCGGACATCAGATTCAATTCAACAGGCCCGGAAATTATGCCATCTGGCACTATGTTGAAAACGAATTTGGTTGTGTCGATTCATTGCTACGTTATGTAAATGTGAACGCCGAACAGTTTGTATTTGTTCCCAATACATTTTCACCCGATAACGATGGTGTAAACGATATATTCACGGTTGTTGGAAGGGATATCGAGGAATTTGGGATGCAGATTTACAACAGGTGGGGTGAGCAAATTTTCAGCACGTTCGACATCGAAAGTGGCTGGGATGGCAGGTACAATTATTCGAATAATGCGATCGTTACCGGAACTTATTATTACCGAATCCGCATCCGCGACAGCAAAAATAACTGGCGCACAGTTGATGGATTTATTAATGTGATTCGTTAAGCTTTGGCCTATATCCTTTAGGCAAGGCATTTTTAAGTTTTTTCATGTATTCTCGGTCCGGAATCTCATGAGCTCCAAATTGAAGCAAATGATGATTGAGGTATTGCGAATCGAGCAACGTGTAATTATTCTTTCGTAGATAATCGACGAGAAATACTAAACTCGCCTTACTGGCATTTGTGACACTGTGAAACATACTTTCGCCAAAAAAAGCGCGTCCAATGCATACTCCGTATAGACCGCCGGCTAGCTCATTGCCTTTCCATGCCTCGATACTGAGCGCCAATTCTCGTTCGTTTAATTCACAATAAGCTTGAATAATTTCCTCGGTAATCCATGTGCTGCCATGTTTACGTTCGGCGCATTTTTCCATCACCTGCCTAAATTGTGTATTTATGGTATAGCTAAACGGTTCTTTCTTTAAAAATCGCTTTAAATTCTCCGGAATATGGAAGTTCTCGTCGATTGGAATAATTCCTCGCATGACTGGCCTATGCCACATAATTCGGTTGTTCAACTCGGGATGTGCCATCGGAAAATAGCCCATTGAATAAGCCTCTATTAAATCATCCGCTTTTAACACTGCCTAAATTTACTTTTTCATCGAAAAATAAAATGTACTGCCTAATCCCGGGGTACTTTCGACCCAAATTTTTCCGCGGTGCTTGTCGGCAATTTTCTTGCATACCGCGAGTCCGATTCCCGTTCCCGAATACTCGGCTTTGTTGTGCAAGCGTTTAAATGGCAAATAAATGAGATCGAACGATTTGGGGTCGATGCCAATTCCGTTGTCGCTCACTTTTAACACAACCTGATCTGGTTCGTCGATGCAATCGAAATGAATGGTAGGTTGCGGCTTATCGTTGTATTTGAGCGCATTCGAAAGTAAATTATCAAGAATTTGCTGAATGAGGGAACGTATACCGCGCACATTCGGAAGATTACCCACCGTT
>Ga0169931_10005904_pt1 | contig 18592 bp, 10 predicted proteins | sample Kivu_15m_20L_FD_129675 | JGI IMG/M metagenome (GOLD analysis project Ga0169931, IMG submission 129675) | Freshwater microbial communities from Lake Kivu, Western Province, Rwanda to study Microbial Dark Matter (Phase II) - Kivu_15m_20L... | ecosystem: Environmental > Aquatic > Freshwater > Lake... | reverse complement strand
TTTACAGGATGCATAATCCAATAAATACACCATACCGAAATGATTAGAAATCCTATTTGCAAAAGATATCCTATACCTTGGTGCCCGTCGATCAAACTGCATTGATTGGATTTATTTTTAGATGCCACTTAGGATTCTTTTGTGCTTTTATGTACAAGTACTGGTTCTAAAGAAGGGTCATAAACATAACTTTAGATTACTTCTAGCTTTGATTAGTAATGCCTTGATTCATTTTTACTGCGATTACCCGATTGACTAGTATATGGATGTTTCATTTCTGACATTCCGAACCTAGAAGCCATCTACTATGCTTCTGTAAAAGTATTACCACTAAAAACATCATACAGAAGCTAGTAATTGAGCGAAATAGTCACTTTTTATGTTATATAATCGATATTTTCTCTTTCCATCGTATTGAGAAGAGTATAGCTATCGATGTAAAAAATGCCGATTAGCTACCGCTACTGATGCACTTCAGCCCTTAGAACTTCCCACTCATCCCTATCGTTTCGTTCATTATAATGCAATTTGCCATCAAAAAGTTCATATGTAACTTTATTATTTAGTACGGTTTCTCTGGAAATGTAAGTAGCTCGGTCAAGTTTTGCATATCCTTTCTAAATAAAAATATACCTCTGTAGAGGGAAACTGAGAAGAAAGGAAGTGTTGGTTTTTACTAGATGTTGTTAAGCTGAAGAAGCCTGGGGCAAAGTACAAACTATTTATCGTCGGATTGCATATTCTATTAATATAAATTAAGATTTAGAATAATTTTATGATCAGATTCAAAGCAAAGATGATTTTAAGTCATAATTATAAGCTGTTTAGATAAAAAGAATCATTATGGGTCATTTGTGACATATTTATTTTACGATTTACATTTGATATCGCAGAACTTTATCTTTCATAAAAATCTATGTAATGCTTGATTTACCTAAAAGTAGGCTCCAAAACCTAATATAGTCGTTGCTATATACATGAATTTATAGCAGTTCGACTAGTCCAGCTAAAATCCTATTTATTATTTCATACCAAGTATCTAAAAAGATATTTTATCATCTCCAGATAACAGTTTGCTACGCTTATCTCCTTTTTCTTTGCAGGATGCCACAAAAGCAGTGAAGGCATTTTTGACCTGTCTTCTCATTTATTGACTTTCATAATAGTATTTTTTGTGATATTTTACTGCAACTACTTTGTAATTATGCTATATTTTATAGAGAGATCCACTGCGATCCTATATTTTTATGTTTTCATATTGAATAGTCGTTTTGGTGACTGCTTAGTCAATATGATTTCTGGGAGCTACATATGTAAAAATGAGCTTGCATTTAGCCTTTATAAGATTATTAAATGTTTCAGTATATTTATCTTAGTGCTGCATGCTAAGCAAAAAGATAAGATTTGTAGAATTATATGCTGCTATTATGTAGGAAATGTAGCTGATAATAGCAAAAATCGACACCAGAATTATTACCACAATATCGAGAGAAAGCACCAAAACAACTAAAAGTGCGATATAGAACATGTTTAGAACTATGTTCAATAATATGTAGCACCTATTGATTTATTTTAAATGATTAGTCATGGGAACATTTTCAGTTACAAGTGGTGTTTAGTTGGGATTTATTTAACTACGACTGTCCCTAGCACGCACAGATTGATCTTGGTCCTATTATACTACTTAGTTTTTCTTTAAAGATATGGCCACATTACTCTAGTTTACTTCTCTCATTATTAAAAATAATTACAGACTTGAAATTTGATTAGTTTAATCTATTCAAAAATAAAAAAATTAAGGTCAAAAGATAAAAAAAAGAGAAATATATAGAATTCTTAATATAAACTATGTGTCTGTATATAATTTTAAAGTAATCTCTTTTAATGTCATTTTTGCTACCCCATTTAGACAACGGCTGGTAAGTTGATCAAGCCATCATTCGATAGACTGATAAGCTAGTAGTGATCCGTTTTGGGCATGACTGGAATCCGCTCTGCATGCAGATGGACTAAATCATAATGAAGGTCGCATACAAACTATCAAAATTTGTAGTTTTCTATGTATGTGATATCACTCGAGTACCAGATTTTAATGCCATGTATGAGCTCTATGACCCTCTAACTCTCATGTTCTTCTACAGAAATAAGCATATGATGATCGATACTGGTAGCGGAAATAACAATAAAATCACTTGGGTTCTTCAGTAACCTCAAGATCTCATCGATATTTGTGAAGTCATTTACAGGGGAGCCCGAAAAGGCAAAGGATTAGTCGTGGCGCCTAAAGACTATTCAACTAGAAATCGCTTTTGATCATCTTAAATGTTTATATCAACTATATTTTCACTCTAAAAAGTAAATCTTTTAAAGATGTCAAAGTATGAATACATTTGATCTAATTTGATTTACTTTTTTTATATTAGTTTGTTATATCACCTGAAAAGAAAAATGATGGAAAAAACTCAATAATCATTCACAACAAGCGCCATTTAACTAGACGCAAATTAGTTCGCTTTTTCTTTCCGATGCGAACCGGATGACATTCTTGATCTTTTTGAGGAGATCTCAAAACAGCTGTAATTTTCATTCCATTCAGAGGTTTTTAGCTCATCTAAAGAGAACCCACGTTTTCGACTGCCATCCGCAAAGCTAATCAGAAATCAGGCATATACAAAATGATGGACTGCTTCGGTTGTCTGGCACATTAAGGAGTCACCGCAATCAAACTTAATCTGAGTAAAATCATCAAGCCAAACACTATGAAAAGCCAGATGATTGGATAGATAAAGGGACTGGCAGGTATGAGCTTTCAAGTAAAAAATTTCATTAGTACTTTTAGCTCATAAATGTAAAAGCAAGGCTACAGCTTTGCCTCGGACCACGTTATTCTTCAAGGAACAGATTTTGCAGCTCACGTCATGCAAAAAGAAAATCCTTATTATCTTGAGGCTTGTTCGCAGCATATCGTTAGCAATTTGCTTTTAAATTAGCAGTACGATCTGTATCACACCTATGCTAGAGCCCTCTAAGACTATAACAATACGTTTAAAAATATCGAAGAAAGCATAAGTTTGCTACCCATGCCTATCAAGCACGCTATGTATATTGTGTATAATTCAGAACATCTATCACTGAGTTACAAGACAGCATGGAAAAACTTCTTCAAAAGCTGAACTATCCTTCTGAAATTTTTCCTTTTGCCAAAATATCAGTTTAACAACACTTTTTCGGAAAAATCTAATCACACTTGTACTCGATCTACGACGCCAAAAATTTGCAGACTTAAATATGGTTTCAGAAAAAGAAAAATTTGATTCTTAAAACTTATAGTGTTAAAGACATTCTTAGTGAGGTCTGCCTTAATCAAAAGTTTTGGAGTGTAGATAAATCGCGTATGGATCAGATTCTTCCCTTGAAATAGCTGGTAAAACTAGCAGTATAAAGAGAGAAGTTGTTAAGTTTAGTGCAGCTTGTCGCTAGCTGTAAAAAATGGTGTTCACTTTCAACCCTCGAGAAAAGATCAAACATTGTCAGCTAGCCTATACGTATCTAAAAAATCATTTTTATGACTATTCTAATGGCAAATATGGTATTTTTTCATATAATTTAGAGCTCAACTCTATGTAAGACATAATTCCTATTTGGATAGTTATAGTATTGCTTCTCTAGATAGGTTCTTTGCGTTCAGAGCTAGATATTATGTTATAATTTGCCAACCATGATCCCTAGGACATGTAGGCTTAAAAAAGACTGCTTATCAACGTTTCCGTATTTTGAAATATATGTAGGAATCATATAACTACGTTGTCAGGGACTGGAATTTGCCTCAGTGATCTACTAGACTCTTTTATATGCACAAATTATAAAATATGATATGATTTAATTGTAAAAATAATCATCGATGACGCCTCTTTTGATTCTATCTTTGCCATTACAAAGTGTTTTTGATTGTCTTTACAAGAGGTTATTCTAGGAACTAAGGCAGTTTGCTTTAGTATTTAAGGCGATTTAGTTAATCGCAAATGGCTGTGACTTATTTTTACTAGGCAGGACCTGCGATTAATCGATAGAAAACTTTCATTAGTAAGGTTATCTTTTTAGCCTGATAAATGTTGATTTATTCTTCGCTCTATACTATGTTTCTGTTTGAAAAAAGTTTTTGTTTGACTGGTTTGATTTCATGAATCCTATATTTTCCCTTTTAAGGCTAAGGGATTATGACTGTCTTGACGATTTCTTTATCGGAATCTAGTTTTATCGTAGCAGGCTCTTTTTATAAATGAACTTGTTCGTCAATATCATAAAATTGATCCGTAATATTAGGTATGTTGGCAGGTGGTAGCTGATCAAAAAATAGCTAATCTTATTTTTATTCAGGTAAAGGCTCATACTATCTTTTCATTTCTTAGTCTTCGACTCTAATTCCCTCCAATTTCTTGTCCAGATCGTAGCCTTCATAAACGAACTATTCTTCCATCGGTTTTTTCGGAATTTAATTGATGTTTTTCAGCATAATTTACTTGTTTTTGGCTATGCCCTGCTATCTGGCCTGTCGCTAATAGTTAATCATATCTGGATGGTCGCTAAATAACAATTTTTTAAGCTTGTTACGACTAATATTCTTCTATAGACCAGTGTAAATTTAGCGATAATGAGGTTATAGTTCCTTGATCCTCTCGATCAATTTTTCATGGTAGTCAAGAAAATATGTATAGTCTGGTAGATTGTTCATCTACTACATCTTTTTAGTGACTAAATTTTCAATATGTTTGGCAATTTATTAGTTTGGTACTCGGAAAGATATCTACGGCTTCGGATCATTTTTCAGCTGCACCGCAACCACTTCCATATTCTCTCTCTTGATTTTGAGGTGCTTTATTTTTTATAGTTTGTCGAACGATATGCTGTCCTGACTTTCACTGGGCTGGTCTTTATAGCAAACGACCAGTCCAGTCGGCAGTATCTTGAGTACTTGAGTAAGCTCATTATTGAGAGGTCGACCAGTGAGCTTGCGATTGTGATAGTTGAAAATTGTTATTTCTTAGTGTTGCGGTAAACTAGCTATCATCTCTTTTTGGCTAAAATATTTATAAATGAAGTAAATCACAAATGTAGAAAAACAACTTAATCTAAAAAAAAATTAAATCAACTTAAATTTTATAAAAACTTAAACAATTTTTTAAATTAGAAAAGAAATCTCAAATATTTTTGCTTTTTTATAGAGATTTCTTGTATTTTTTAATAATAAAATAGCATAGTTCAATCTGATTTTATCTAAGATATTATCAATATTTAGTAAAGATGTCTGTCATTCCTATCGAATTGACGCTTCAATACATCAATGAGGCGCGAACCAACCCGAAATAGTTCGCCAAGTACATCAGAAAGGAACTTGACAGTTTCATTGATGACTCTACGCTTCCTCTGATGCCAGGCTGCAACTATTCCACGAACTAAGGCAAAAAAGCATGGCAGTAAGCATACGTTTTCCTTTTGAAGCGGTTCCCATAAGAACCATTCATTCTCAACGAGGGTCTTAATCTTGCCGCTTAAGACCATGCTATCGATATGGCTAAAACAGGCATATTCGGGCACAATAGCTCAAATGGAGCCTCTTTTTCAGATAGAATTTAAAAAAGATGTGGACCTGATTCGAGATATGGCAAATACGGAGAAAACATCGGAAGTGACTTCAAAGTGTAGGGAAGAAATCACGCACTATCTACAGTAACAGGACTTATAATTGACGATGGAGTTCAAAGTCGAGGACATAGAAACAATATTTTTTCAAAGGAATTCAAGTATATTGGCATTAGTTCTCGAGTTCAGAACGATAAAATCATCACAGTCATGGACTTCCATTCAGCTAATGTTAATTTGAGCAATAAGGGCAAAAATTCATCAGATGCTGGTAATCAGCTACAATATCAACAAAAAGGAAGTTCGCCAAGAGGAGGCTCAGGAGGGTTTGGAAATCAAGGAGGTTCAGGAGGCTTTGGAAGCTTTGGAAATAATCCTGGCTTTGGAAATCAAGGAGGATGGCAAGTTTCAACAGGCAACAATGGAGGTGGAGGTCGATATATAGTATCGCAATCAACTAACACGTCAAGTTCGACTCGCAACGGTGTCACAAAAACAGTAAAAACTACCAAAATTACATACTCTGATGGATCTGAAGAAACAAACGTAGAATAATCAACCAGATGATTGAATAAAAACAAATATCTCATAGCTATATTAATTTGCAATAAAAATAATGAGTGAAACTGAGGCACTCAGAAGCAGCATCCTTCAATAAACTGATGCTCTAGGCTCCAAACGCAGATTCGGATTGTTCAGCTCGCCTATTTCTCACGCAATCGGAGACGATGGTGCCTACAAGACCATAGCGCGTATATTTGATTTGACTTAGATCCTCGAGATTAAACAGGAAAGCCTCAGACTAAACCCAAAGGAATATACACGAATCCTACTAGTTCAGGTCAGCTGAAAAAATCATACTTCGGGGCAATCAACTCTTTAGCATCAGGATAGGTAAAAGATGTGTATATGGATGAAACAACAAGATTATTAAAGTAGTAGAATGAGGACTTTAAGAAAGGCTTTAAAAATGATGTGATGTTTAAGCCATCCTCAGGGCACAAGTAAGAATTCAAGCCTTTATATGAGTATAAATAGCAAAATAATCCTGAAAAAGATCCACAAAGAAATAGATAGCAAGATGGTAGAGTCAAAATTGAAGCCCGAAATGTCTTTACCAATCAGCAGTCAACTGTTCTTCGTTCTTATTTCAAGCCAATCAAATACATTGAAGACCCATATGAAAGAGCTGATCAGACCATGAGCGAGTATGCCAAAAAACAAAAATCTCTTCAGCGTGGAGAATTAGACTTCAAACTTAATTCTCACCCAACTGCAACTTTCAGCACTTAAAAAAAAGTTTACGGATGTGACGTAGATTTCCCTTAAGTAATTTTTTATTTATTTAGAAAAAAATCAAAGAACCTGCATTCAATATTTACAAGCACGAGAACAGATGGAAGACAAACAACGCTAATAAATCAGGAATATATGGTTATCTGGCTCCTTTCCCTGCTTTCATGGAAAATCCTCCAAAATAAAAAATTCGACTTTCTCCTGAAGCCAACCCTAAGTAGTAGTTCAGAAGAATGAGCATAGCTTTATCCAAGCCATCACCTTCGATCGCATACAACAAAAATCTCATTCGAACCATTAGCCATAGCACAAGTCATAGAAACTGATGCTTTATGCCTTAATCAACTATTTTTTCTATTAATCAACTGATAAATTCATCATTCATTTGTAGTTAATTGATACATCTAGATAGTCTCCTATAGTAAATTTAGTATTTGAAAGATATTTTTCGTCATTGCGATCTAGTCTTCGGTGCATGTAGACAGTCCCTAATTCTTGCTTTTCTAGTATTTTTTTTTCTTCATCGAGATGAACTCGAGAAAATGTAAATCGTTGCTTAGTTCGAACTGAAGGCATATATGCTCTTATAAGTTCAGAAATTTATCTTAGAGAGCTATCAGACCTGAATATTGAAAGGTATACCATAGATGAAGTGAAAGCTAAAGTTGAGGTACATTTTCAGGATTGCTGTACGTATTCTCGCTGTTGATAGAGTAAAAAATTTTGACATAAAAAGGACACACCTACTTTCTATTGACTTTTTGAACCATCTACGGCTGTATTTTTTAAACATTTTTGTTCTGATACGAATTTTGAGGATGGTAATTTTGAGGTTTTCTTTCTTCTTTTTGCCAATTTAATTATCTTTTCCTTTAAGGTCGATTGTCTCTGCTTCGAGGCGATCTTTATCTCGACCTTTGCCGATAACGAGGAGAGTCGTCCCTTCGTCTTTCTCTCATAGATATTATTAATTATATTAAATATAATGAGTGCAAGTGCAATTCTTAATATTTATCATCTTATCTTTGATGTAGGGTGCATTAGCCAATATACTAATATTGACAGAATTACAATTCCACAATAGTAACCAATATTTCCTGTTTGTTATAAAACTTTAGACAGATTTTGTACCTCTTCTGTATCTACACTTTCTGATGATACACTTATCTGAAGTACGGAACGACTTATGCTATCGAAATTTGATCGAAGCGAGTTTTGCTTGCTATTAGATGAAACTGATGATTATTACTTAATTGATTGATAGTTTGATATCCAGTATGATGCGTTACTATCTCTTATCTTGCTACGGCTTTATCCGCTCTAGATTTTGGTTGGACCCTGAGTTTTCAAAATTATATGTGAGTTTTGCCAGAGTCCAGCTATTTCTTTGATTTAATCTTAACGCAGTTCTTTTTTAGAATGAATAATATACAATCTTAGCTACTATTCAAAGTCTTTTGTATAAAACTATTTTGTTGCCAGATAGTAAGGGATTTTCTTGCCCAAAGGTAAGATTTGAGGTAATGAAAAAATCTACTATCGTTCAGTTTATTAAGGTTTGCTGATACGCATGAATTTGTATCTAAAAATAGGCTCAGGATTAGTTTAAACGAATAGTCGACTAAGTTTTATATGAAAAACTGGCAATTTTAGTTCTGATTCTTAGATTAATTGACTATTTTTTAATATTGATCCCAGCTGGGATATCTATATATCTGAACTATTTTTTTCTATATTTCATAGAGAGTACCTTAAACGAATTCTATAACATGCTAGTAGTCGTTATGGTTTTCGAAGATTTAAGAAGCTTAGTTTATTATTTGAGAAAGAACGTATACATGCACAGATCCGTCCTACATTTTGAAAATTATTATTAAAATTTTTATTAAATTGATTTTGTCAGTAAATAAGCAATACTGAGGCTAATATAGTTAAATTTTATGAACAACAAAATTAGAAACACTTTTTTTTTAGAACTTAATGTAATTTTCTATAAAAGAAAAATCGATGACTCACAATATTGATTATAGACAATGCGCCCTTATACTTCAGGCTATAAACAGAAAACAACACAGATCGTACATTAGTCCTTCCCACTCAAATTTACTACAAAATACTTTTTCTTCTTTGAATCTTATCAGTCAGATCGTTGAGAAACCTAAAACATTAACGAAAAATCGACCTCTTAAGTAGAATAAAATCAAACAAAAAAGGCCATTGACCTGTATGAACAATAATAATTTTTAACAAGTAAAATTCTAACAGCTGCAAAGACCCAAAACATCACAAAATTTAATGCAAAAATAGACAGCTTCTAATCAAAATAGAACAAAAGATCAAATAAATCTTTTCTAATAGGTGCGTAAAGAGAAACTTAAAAAGTTGGCGATTTAAAAACAAGAGCTTATGGAATAAATTTTCAATTAAGATAATATTTTTATTCATAGATACGATGAAGATGAACAAATAGCTGAAAAACCAAACGCTCTAAACTTTAAAACATACCAAAGTCTTAACAAACTTATGAAAATAAGAGATTAAATATTTACAACTACAAACAGAAGGCCTAAAACTGGTGGATAAAGATTTCCGATCAAAAAAGTTCTTCATGATTGATATCAGCTACTACTATCTTATTTAATATATGTATGTTTGATTTTAATTTAGCTCAAAATTATGTTAAATAATTATGGATTAATCAGGAATTATCATAATCTCTGATTCCATGTTTTGCTGTAAGAGTATGGTCTAACTGGCTCTCCAATAATGATGTCTGATTCCGATAAATCTTCTTCAAAATTATTTTGAGGATTTTGAGAAGGATTTACCTATACTTTTTAGTACTGTCTTTAGTCTTTTACATCTTCTGAGTCGAATATTTATTCATGCATTTTATCGATTTCGAACAAAATAGGATTGTTGTCTACTTTGATATTTTCAAAAAGAGAAGCATCGCTTTATTTTCCTCCGAAAATGTCCCCGTACATGTCGCCGATGCTGTTAAAAGCATTATCGAACTAAAGATCGTTGCCGGATTTAAGAAAATCAAAGTGACTTGTTTGCTTTTTTTTGGACTATTGCTTGTGCTGCATAGTATGTAATAAATTATGAAAAATATAAGCTACAGATAATCATAATCATGATTTTTAAATTTTTTTAAGAGCTTAAAGGTAATTGCTTTATATACTATCCTAGACTTATTGTTATTTAGCTAATTATTTCATGGCTTATTAATACTTTTTCTTTAGTTTTTGTGTTTTTTCATTTTCTTCTTTTGATTTCATTTCATAGAACTGGGCTTCACTGCTAGCTTTGAGTCGTCCAAGTGCAAGTAGTTTCTTAATTAGCATGTATTCTTCAAAACTAATCTGAGAAATATGCTGTTATTTTAGCTAGATTTTGCTAAACTACTACGCTAATTAGTACTCTAGCTCTTTGTTTTAGATACTTTGATTCTTACTGTTGTAATTCGCAAGTTTATATCTGAAACTGAGCCATTACTTCTGTGACATTGATAAATTTATATAATTCAAATGTCTGAAAAAGAATAATTGCAGTAAAAACAACAATATTTACGTCAGGAAATTCTCGAACATAATTACGATCCTGAATAGTTTATAGTCTACCTTAACCAACAACTGAGTATCAACTCAGATTTAGACAGATGCACTCTTGATCAGCTCAAAAAAGTTGTGGCTATGTTTGTAAAAGAAAAATAAAGCAATATAATATAAAATGTAGGCAGTGTAAACAGCTCAGCAGTTTTGCTTAAAGATGGTAAGAAAAATTCAATTGTATATGTAATTTTGATGCCATTTAGAAACAATATTCACCATCATTAGTTGAAGATTAGTATTAAATAAAACACAAATGCATCAAAATCATAAGCAAAATTTCAGCATAATCGATAAAGCATGTCAAATGCTAGGTCAAAAAGTAAAATATGATCAAAATAGTCCACAGCGAAGATATGTTGGAGGCATTTTAGGAATCGGAGCAACAAGTTTTTTGTAATTTGAAGTGCAGACTCATGGGGTAGGATGGTTAGTCAAGCGAAGATACAGTGATTTTGTATGGCTAAGACTCACTCTAAGAAAGTTCTTTCCGTCTTTAATTATTCCTCCTATTCCTGAGAAAAAAGCTTCAAAAAGAACTCAAAGACATGTATAGAAAAGGATGAGAATTCTAACCGGTTTTCTCAACGATCTTATCAGAATTCCATAATTATTTTACTCACGCTACGTATAGCTATTTTTATCACTCGAAGATAACGATAAATTGTAGGAACTTAAAAATTAAGTAAAAAATTTGAAACATAGGCGAATAGCAAAGTGGCATATGAATCGATTTCTTCAACTGAAACGAGCTCTGGATTTGTGAATATCGGATTGTCAGACAAAAAAGTAGGTTATGCTTAGGAACTAGCTCGATTTGTCTAAAAAAATTAAGTGCTTTACAAATAAATCACAAGAGGAAGTAAGAGATTTCAAACACACAAAGTCGAATAAGTCAACTAGCTATACTAAATGGGTATATATTGATATATCAAGGAAATCGTTTCGCTTAGCTTTACTAAGCAGGTAAACGCTTTTAGGGTGTAGTAAAAACATAAGGGATTTCATCTCTAAATTAAATTTTTATCAAGTTGAACAACATGATGATTGAGTGGGGCAATCAAATTAAAAACTAAATATAGCTTCTCGAAATCAACTTCAATACTTTCTTCAAGTATCAAAGATAGTCAAATATGGGTTTTAGATAGATTTTAGACAAAAATAGATAACTTTAGTCAGCTTTTTTACAGTAAAAGTTTATTCTTTAGCAGAAAAAATAAAAAATATTCTTGTTGCACGATGCAAATAAGTGGGAAATTCCAAAAAAAGACATAGCTTTCATCCCTAAGGCAGCTATATACTAGCGAAACTAAGCCTTCAGAATGATGCTTCCAAAGTAATCAGTAGAGCTTTAAAAGAAAAAAGATCTTTACGCTTTTTATTTGAGTCGGCTTTATGACTCATCAAGTCTTTACTTTTAAGGTCAGGTGGAAAAATTTAATGAAAACTTTAGGTAATATGCAATAAAACAGAAGGTAAATAATCAACAGATGGGAGTCAATTGGCAGTAGATGTGCTCAATATTTTCAGGACAACAATCTTTTTATAAAAAAGTTAAACAAATGTAAAAAATATCACAGTATGGAGACAAGAGTAAGTAGTAAATAATTTAATGAACATTTTTGTCAATGATATTCTTTATTTAGTGTTAATTGTATATTTAGTATGAGTATAGAGGTCATTTTGGGCATATTGGTCAGCTGAAGAATGCTTTTTTGTGCGTATTTAATTTATTTAGTATTTTATAAATATTAAAATAATATCTACCACATGCCTGTCAAGCGTAGAAATCACGGTCGTAATAAAAACAACAGAGGCTATGTCAAGCCAATTGTGTGCTCGAACTGCGGCAGGATCGTCCCCAAGGACAAGTCGGTCAAGAGGTTCATCATCAGAGACATCGTTGATGCTTCATCCAAGAAGGATCTCGAGGAAAACAGAGCCTTTGAAACCTACATCATTCCCAAGCTGTACATGAAGATGCAATACTGTATCTCCTGTGCCATCCATGCCAGAATCGTCAAAGTCAGATCCAACACCGACAGAAAAGTCAGAACTCCTCCCCAGAGAATCAAGAGAGACGCAACTGGAAGAGTCGTTAGAGATACCGCCGCTGCTAAATGATCATCCATCATATCCCTGTTACGTCTCCCATATTATCCTTAATACATACATACAAAAATCATAGTCTAGTCCATTAAATGAAAATACGACTATTCGACCTAATTTCGGCAAACTAGCTGATTATCTCGTTCATTAAATAATATTTAAAAAAGACTCATTACCATAAATAATAATAAGAGCAATCAGCGAGACATTTCTAAGGACTAATGCTAAGATGCATAAGAAAAATCCCGTCTTTATCCTTTTGGAGGCAGGCTAGGACACTCGAAAGCATGTTTTACCCAGTATTTGTCTTACCCAAACACGTCTGCACTGCAAAAATGGCAACGCTACCAGTTAACTCCAAAAGGTTTTTTACATGTTCCATGAGCAATATGATCATTAATTTCAGTCAAGTCGAAAGCCAAAACACAATTTTTGCATTGTTTAAACATGCTATGATGGTCACATTCGTGAAGCAGATGATCTGTAAACTACCGAATGTAGATCAAACCATTACATTTCTCGCAAAAAACAAGAAGCTTGCACTAGTTTATCATGTGCTCACGTTAATCTTAGTAAAAAGTCCCACAATACAGGCATTGTCCTTATTGCTCACCGTCGTACTACTCAGAAGCTTCAGGTTGACCAGCAGGCTACAAAGAGTTACCAATCATCGATTATTTACTGTACTATAACTCTTAATTTGCATGTTCTAAGGACTTTCGACTGCTTTTCTCAGGCTAAAGCTTAAAAGGTTAACTTTATTCCAAAACGTATATTTATTTTTAGTTTTTTACTGCAGGTTTTTGTTTCTTATTTGTTGTAGCTTTGCTTTTATTGGCCTCGAAAGAATGCAAATCAGGCTGTATTTTTGAATTAGAAAGGCTAATTTTTGACTGCTCTATCTGAAGCTTTGAGTATTCCATACTGGAATTCATCATATTGAGCACAGTTTACATCAGCTGAGGTTTCACATTTTCAATGACTTTTATAACTTTTTAGTTGCCGACCTGACAAGCTAACACGACCAGCATTTAAGTTGCAGAATTTCTTACTTTTATGTTTGGATCTTCAAAATATTGCAACAACCAGTTAATTATTTCTTTGTATGGGTACTACATCTCACTGTATTTTTCAATCACTGAACTCATTAAGTTCAACTTAGTTATTATGAGTTTTGGATCGTTTTTTACTTTGTTTTTGTGTTTGATCAACTAACGGATAACCAAGGTCAGACTCAACAAAGAGATATCAGGAAGACACTGGTAAGATCGATAGGCTAGCTATTTTATCTTGTTGTTCGTATCACTGAGAAAGGATAAAAGCTGAACCATAATGTCCTATACAAAAAAAGGTAAATGTTGCAAGGTAAAGGCTATATTTACTTTTGTGAGTTATAGCAAAGTTTGAAGCACTTCGATAGAAACTGCTGCTTGTTTTGATACTATAACGCGTGATATAAGCTACAGAGAAGCAAGGTAATGCTCTTTTGTTTGTATTTGAAATATTTTAGCTGATAAATATCGAATAGCCTCGAGCTTAGCTTTCCAGTTCTTGCACTCGCAATATTGCCATATCTGCTCAGGAATAAACGAAAAATAATTCTACAGTCTTAGCTTTATTTTTGTTTATAAAGGCTCTAATTTTTCACGGAAAGACTCGTTATCTAAAGAAACATCAGCTCTTTGTGTCTGAACTTCTTCGTTAAATTATTTACGATTAGTCATTTCACCTTCACTTATAAGCTAAGGAATCGAGGGCTGGTTTATAAAGCTTGCACCGTCTCTACTTTTTTAGTTGCTATCCAAAGGAAATGTCTAAGCTTTTTTTCCTTTGTTGAGTAGAGCTGGAACCACCTGTTCGTCGTGCAGATTCGATGGGTTATACTTTATATCAGGAGAAGGCCTTTTCGAAAACTTATTTTCTTTTGCAGGCGATTTCTTTTTAGATTCTTGATTAGAAACATGCGTATTTGATTTTTACGCAGTTCTGACAAAACTGTTTTGCTGATAAAATTTATCAGCGTGATCGAAAAGCTAGTTTCTCTGAAACTGAACGACCTCTTTTTTATTGTTAATCAGTTGCTTGATGCGGTGACATCGATCATAATCTTACTTTTGCAAAGCCTCATTTTTCTATTGCTCAAGCTGAAGAATTTAGGCTTACAATTGATTGAAATTGGCCAATATGCTTTTGAAATGAGAAGCTTTTTGATAGTCCTATTTCTAGATTGATTTTTTCTTTTAAAGCTCTAGCTTTTAGTATATTTCTCTAAATAACTGCGATTAAAGTGAAGAATTTCTTATTTGATTTTGATTTGGTCGACTAGTAACTATCTTCGGGATCGCTGACTAATTTATCTACATTGATTCAGCTACATCTTCTTACTCCGAGCTTGTCTATTACTCTGTCAAGTCTACCCCACTTAACTACATGGCTGGTAAGATCTATCCCGCGACTATAAGGTCCTCTAGAGCAACTTGGTTAAAAATATTACGATCATTTTTGTAGTTTTAATGCAAAACCAAACGAATATGAGAACAAGAAAATTCAAAATAAAGAGTCTTTTATTATCGCTATTCGAAGGAAGATTGCAAGTTATCGTTCGGTATAACGTATCCGAGTTTTCTATACTTTTAGCTTCCTCCGAGCTTGACGAAGACCTCTACTAGTTTTGGGATTTTATATTGATGAAAAATTAGATGCAGTTTCTTGGTGCGAATCGGCACATAAAACTGAATGGTAATTGATTGAGGGTAAACTGGGTTGTAGGCGGCCTGCCATCCATTTTGATTGATAGCCAGGTTGCCAGCAGGATAGCGTGGATGTTCGCTACTCACGCTGTTAATTCGATATTTGAGTTCACTCATCGTTTGAATTATATAAACTATAAGCATCTCTATACGTCATTAGATGGAAAAGTTTATCAAAGAAAGAGCCAAAAAAATTAAAAAATAAGTAAAGGATAACAGCTTACTAATGTTAAGACTTAAATTAGAAAACTTGTAAACCTTAAGTGATGATTTTTTGAAGAAATGTGTGACAGACTAACCTTTACAATGTATTAGAGAGCTTTTATTTTTCAAAAGATATCAGTAGATAAAACAAATTATAGGAAAAATGGTAAAAATATAAGAAATTAATAAAGATTAAGAGCTAACACGACTTTATTCAAATGTTATGTAGTAAAAAGACTAAAAAAATGGTTAAATACAAAACTAAAGTAGTAAAAATTCTTTGAGTAAAAGAAGATTTTATAAAAATAAAGGTAAAATAATCGGTGGAATCATTTTAATATTAGCGATAGTAATTGCTATCATTATATATCGAAAAAGAAATAAATTAAAAGAAATGGTTAAAGCTGTTAAATGATAAAACGGCAATAATTTTATGAATTCATAAATTTTATTAATTTTTTAAAGATTAAAAAACTTAAACTATCAATCTTGAATACTTTTACTTTTTTCATCTGAAAAATCATTAATGAATGGATGCTGTAATACTTCGTTCATACACATACGCTCGATCGGCTCTTCTTATAGTAATTTTTGTATAAATTATTTTGTTTTTGGTTGAATTTCCACAGTTTCTGGAAAAATTAATTTTGATAATTAAGGTTTCATTTAAGTTCCGTTGTTTTGTCTGATGTTTCTAATATCTTTTTCAAAAGGAGACTTGCCATAAAGAAGTTCGTAAGTAAGGACTCCAAGGCTCCAAGAATCTATTTTTTAATCATAGCCTTATTTGCTTAATTGTTCTGGAGATGAATATTAAAGGCAACCTACCAGAGTCTTACGCAGAGTACTATTTTTGTTGTATATTGAACAGCCAAAGTCGCCTAACTTTACTATGTTCTATATAAGTAATGTTTTACCTCATAAACGAATATATTTTAGGGCTTGATGTCTCGGTGAAGAATAGATTGCGCGTGAAGATACCTCAGACCCTAGGCCACTTGTCGAACTATATTTGCCGTCTGTTTTTAAGGTATTTTTTTCTTTCGCTTGACTTGTTGCAAGCTTCCGTCAGGTAGGGCTTCAAGGATTAGATAGATATTGGTTTAGTCATCAAAACAGCCATATAAAGTTGTAAGTTGAGGATGCTTAACAAAAAATTGTATTTTGATTTCTCGTAAGGTATGCTATTAAACTTTCAAATCTTTTATTTGCTGTTTAGATAGCTTCTTTAGTACACAAATGAAACCTGTATACTTTTCTTTAGCTAAGAAGACTTAGCCAAGTGCCCCTTTACCGATTTTTTTGATAATTTCAAAATCACTTAGCGAAATTTATTTTTTATATTTTAATTCTCTTTCCTAAAATTTAAAAGTGTAGTTTTTTTTCTAAAAAGTCGTTAAAAAATCTTAAAAATTTTTGCTTGCAGCCTTTTCCTTTTGCTGAATATTTCTTTTTTTCTTAAATTAAAAATCTAATCTTGGTGCTTATATTTAGCTAGACTAACACAAAGATTTCAAAATTTAAGGAACTTAAGGACATTTGAGATCATTCGTTAAGTTAGCCTTTGGAAGGATTTGAAGACTTTGAAATCCAAATTTTTAATCGTTATTTTAACTTTTTTTGTTAAGAAAGCTAGGTTTTCTTAGTAGTGAATTTTTTGATTCTGCAATTCTATTGTTGTTTACAAGAACTTATTTAGCATTTTTTTGCTATTAAGTTTTTTGCTCTCTCTTTAAAAAACCCAAATTTGTTGTACTCGAACTGAGATTAACAACTCCTAAATCTATCGAATCTCTTCTTTTCTACTGGATATTTTCAGAAGTTTCTGTATAAGTTTTTTGATAGGGTTTCATTCTAACAAATCTGCTTTTATCATCTTTCAGATTTGTTTAATCGATCACCATATTTGTGCTTAACAAAGCAGATTTTTTACTGATTTATATTGGATTGACCTATTGTGTTTATTATATTGTAGTCTTACGCGCCATGGATTCTAGTTTGCCGAAATTAGTAGGTTTTTGAAAATTATGGTCTGAGCCGATCATAGAGAGACTTTTGAAATCTTTGGCAAATGTAATCGGAGTTTACTGATGATATGAAGGTTTATTCTGATAGATGGATGAGCTATTAAAAAGAGGTGAAAAACGGGAGTTAAGACTGTCTGGAAGTAGCCGAGCATCAGTTGTCACTGTAGCCAGTGAAAACTTATCAGATTTATCGAGAGTTGTCATATTAATTTATTACTGTCTTAATACTGAGAATAGCATAGTGAAAAGTTACCTTATGAAAATGCATGATTTCCTTAATATCAATGAATGATAGTGATTTTTTTGTAAATTGAAAAAGAATAAGATAAATATTTAATACAATCTAAAATACAATAACCTTCTCGAAGTATAGATAATTTTAGATTTTAAGGTTAAGATATGGCTGTTTAAAGCATCAGTCGTCGTTCTCTAGAAGAGGGGCTCCCTTTCTTTTCTTCATGCACTTAAACACTGCGAAACCTAAATAAATACTCAAGTACCAGCTCCAGCAAGCACAACGACTCCCACGATCACCACCACAATAATGACTGCTGTATTGCCTCCTTGTTCCTCGCACTTTCCTCCGTTTAGATTGAAGTTATCCGCGCACTTGTTGCACTGAACTGAGTCTCCACTCAACTTGCACTAGGCACAGTTACTGATCAAACTTCCACAAGTCTCACAGGTGGTTTTGCTTTGGCTAGGGAATAAACCAGCTACGCATTAAGTGCATGTTTTAGCATCGACATCGCAGACAACACAGTTATTAATGAGCTTTGAACATTGGATAACACATTTATTGTCGACAAGTGTGTAATCCAAGTCACACTCAGTGCACTAAGCTGAACTATCTTTACAATTTCTGCAATTTGCCACCACATCTGAGCACAAAGAGCATGTCTTATCGTCTTTTAGATAGTATTTAATCATGCATTTAGCGCACTGAATGGGA
>Ga0169931_10005903_pt1 | contig 18595 bp, 16 predicted proteins | sample Kivu_15m_20L_FD_129675 | JGI IMG/M metagenome (GOLD analysis project Ga0169931, IMG submission 129675) | Freshwater microbial communities from Lake Kivu, Western Province, Rwanda to study Microbial Dark Matter (Phase II) - Kivu_15m_20L... | ecosystem: Environmental > Aquatic > Freshwater > Lake... | reverse complement strand
GCGCCACACGCGCGCGGCGGGCTGACCCCATTCACCGGAGACACGCATGGCGCTCGATCCGCAGGTGCAGGCCATCCTCACTGCCGTGAAGGCGGCCGGCATTCCCGAACCCTGGCAGGTGTCGCTGGGCGAGGCGCGTGCCGGCTACCAGGCTCGCGTCGCCCGCGTGGACGTCAAGGACGAACCCATCCATCAGGTCGCGGACCGGCTGATCCCCGGCCCGGAGCGGCCGATCCCGATCCGCGTCTACCGCCCCCGGGCCACGAAGCCCGGGGAGACGCTGGGCGTCCTGCTGTGGTTCCACGGCGGCGGTTTCGTCATCGGCAACCTCGACACCCACGATTCTGCCTGCCGGCGCTTGTCCAAAGAGGCCGACGTGGTGGTGGTGTCGGTGGACTACCGGCTGGCTCCCGAGTCACGGTTCCCCGCAGCGGTGGACGATTGCATGGCGGCGCTGCGCTGGGTCGCGCTGCAGGGCGCGGCCGAACTGGACATCGACCCCGGGCGGCTGGCCGTCGGTGGCGACAGCGCCGGCGGCAACCTTGCCGCGGTGTGCGCCCTGCTGGCGCGCGACGAGGGCTTCCCGCGCATCGCCCACCAACTGCTCATCTACCCCTGCGTCGCGCCGGAGCCCGAGACCGCCTCGCACCACCGCTTCGCGGAAGGCCACCTGCTGACCCGGCGCACGCTGACCTGGTTCTACAAGCAGTACCTGCGCAGCACGCGCGACACCCAGGACTTTCGTTTCGCCCCGCTGGTGGCGGACGATCTGTCCGGTCTGCCGCCCGCCTTCGTGCTGGTGGCTGGATACGACCCGCTGCGCGACGAGGGCGTGCAGTACGCCACCCGGCTCGTCGAGGCCGGCAACGACTGCACCCTGGTCAACATGGCCGGCATGGTGCACGGCTTCTATCTGATGCTGGGCGCGGTCGATGCCGCGTCCGAAGCCATCCGCCTGTCCGGTGCCGCCGTGTCGCGTGCGCTGGCGGCGCATCGAGGAGAATGAAAACATGCAATCCCGGAAGGGCAAGGTGGCGTGGATCACGGGGGCCGGCACCGGCATCGGACTGGCGGGTGCCAGGGCGCTGGCCGAGGCCGGCGCGACGGTGGTGATGTCGGGCCGGCGGCGCGAGGTGCTGGAGGCCGAGGCGGCCGCCATCGCCGCGACGGGTGGGCACGCCGAGGTCGAGGCACTGGACGTGAGCGATGCCGCCGACGTGCAGCGCGTCGCCGAGGCTGTGATCGCGCGCCATGGGCGCGTGGACATCCTGGTCAACAGCGCCGGGCTGAACGTGCCGCAGCGTTTCTGGAAGAACCAGACCGTGCCCGGCTGGAACGAGGTCATCCGCATCAACCTCGACGGCTCCTACTACTGCACCGCCGCCGTGCTGCCGGCCATGCGTGCCCGTCGCGACGGCCTGGTGATCAACATCTCCTCGTGGTCCGGCCGCTTCGACACCTTCCTCACCGGTCCGGCGTACAACGCCGCCAAGCACGCCGTGGTGGCGATGACCGCCCACCTCAACGAGGAGGAGTGTGTCAACGGCATCCGCGCCTGCTGCATCTGCCCGGCCGAGGTGGCCACGCCCATCATGGAAAAGCGCCCTGTCCGGCCCTCGGACGAGGACATCGCCCGCATGCTCCAGCCCGAGGACCTCGGCCGCACCATCCGCTGGGTGGCGGAGCAGCCGCCGCACGTCTGCGTCAACGAGATCCTCATCAGCCCGACCTGGAACCGCATCTTCCTCGGTGCGCCGGACCTGAAGCGCACCTGAAGCGGCTGGGCTGAGCGCGCCCCTGCGGCAGCGTGGCGGGCCCCGGTCCGCCGGCGCGGCAGGCATCGGTCGCACCCCGGGGTCCCGCCGCCCCGGCCACGCTGCGTGGACGGCTGCCACCGACCATCGACATCGGAGAAGGCGCCACAAACGGGCGCTCGCAGGCTACACTGCCCGGCTGTCCATAGCCCAGCCTCCGGCCGTCGATGAAGTCTTCCACGCTCACCCGTCGCGACATCGAACGCAACGTTCCCGAGCAGTTCATCTCGCGCGGGGAGCAGTACCTCCGCGAAGGCAGGGTCGGGCACCTGCGTCCCGGTGCCGGTCCGGGGCGCTACGAGGCGGAGGTCGAGGGTGCTGGTCCGCTGCCCTACCGCGTTGAAGTGCAGATCCTCGCTGGCAACGGCGGCGCCCGCATCTACGGCAAGTGCACCTGCCCGGTCAGCGTGAATTGCAAGCACGTGGCGGCAGTGCTGCTGGGCTTGCTGGAGGGGCCGCCGCGTCGCGGCAGGGTCGACGACCTTGCCACGCAGACGTCGCCGGCGGTCCGCCCGCAGCAGTCCGGCGCCCCGATGCGGCAGCCCGCGCCGGCCGACGGGCTTCCGCTGCCTTGGACCAACTGGCTCGGCGCCGCGGCCGAGATGCTCAAATCACAGCGCCGGGAGAGCGGCGCGTCCAACCCCGCGCCACAGCGCCTGATCTACGTGCTCGACCACACACCCAGCTACCAGCGTCCGGGGGTGCGGGTGCTGCTCATGACCGTGCGCTTGCGCAAGGACGGCAGTTACGGTCGGGCCCAGCCCTGGCACAACGCACGCAATGCCGTGGTGGCGCCGCCGAGTTTCGTGACCCCCGAGGACCAGCGCGTCCTCAAGCGCCTGCTCATGGAGGGCAATGCCGCCTTCGAGTCGGAACTGGTGCTGCGCAGCCACGCGGGTGTGGAGGTTCTGCCCGCCGTGCTCGGCACGGGGCGCTGCCATTTCGGCGATGCCGAGGGTCCATTGCTCGCGCTTGGTCCGGGCCGCGATGCGGCAGCCCGCTGGGAGCAGCGCGAGGACGGGTCGCAGCGCGTGGTCTGGGACGCTGCGCCACCCGTTGGCGGTACGCTGGCCTTGTCGCCCCCCTGGTATGTCGACCTGGAGCGTGGCGAGTGCGGTCCGATCGCCTGCGCCTGGGAACCCGGCATCGCCTGGATGCTGGCCACCATGCCGGCGGTGCAGGCGGATCAGGTGGCGGCGGTGCGCAACGCCCTGGAGGCCCGCTTCCCGGGTCTGGGCCTGCCCATGCCCCTGGCGCCGCGCGAGGAGGACGTGCTCGACATCGCGCCCGTGCCCAGGCTGCGCCTGCTGACCCTCGAATCCTCTGCCCGGCAGCGCGGCGGCCCCTACTACCTGAGCGTGGCCAGTCTGCGCTTCGATTACGACGGCGTGCGCGTCGGTCCGCACGATCCCGGCATCGTCCGGCACTTCGGCAACGGCGTGGTGCGTCGCATCCGGCGTGACGCGCGCGAGGAGAAGCGCAGGCGGGCCGAACTGGAGCACGTGGGCCTGACGCTGGCCGAGGATCTGGGCTATCGCCTGCCCCAGGAGCTGGAGGGTGGGTATGTGCTGCCGGACGAATCCTACTGGGTGCCGTTCGTCTGCGAGGAGCTGTCGGCCCTGCGGGCGGCCGGTTGGCAGGTGGAGTACGACGAGTCCTTCCAGTACCAGCCGGTCGAGGCGGGCGACTGGCACGCCGATGTCGAGGAGGTCGGCGGTGACTGGTTCGACCTCAGCCTGGGGGTGGATGTCGAGGGCAGGCGCGTCGATCTGCTGCCGATCCTGGTGGCCCTGGTGCGGGATCGTCCCGACCTGCTGTCGCCCGATCACAAGGACGCCTCCGGACACGTCGCCGCACGGCTGCCGGACGGCCGCATCCTGCCCGTCCCTGTGGCGCGGGTGCGGCCGATGGCCGCGATCCTGGACGAACTGCTGCTGGGCACGCAACCCGGCAAGGTGCGCCTGCCGCGCATGGATGCGCCACGTCTGGCCTCGCTGGAGCAGGCTGCACCGATGCAGTGGCAGGGCGGTGATTCGGTCCGGACCCTCGGGCGGCGCCTGTCCGGCTTCGAACGCATCGCCCCCGTGCCGGCGCCGGCCGGCCTCCAGGCGGCGCTCAGGCCCTACCAGCTCGACGGGCTCGCGTGGTTGCAGTTCCTGCGCGAGTACGAGGTCGGTGGCGTCCTGGCCGACGACATGGGGCTGGGCAAGACCCTGCAGGCCCTGGCGCACATCGTATGCGAGAAAGAGGCCAGGCGGCTGGACCGGCCGGCGCTGATCGTCGCGCCCACCAGCGTGGTGCCGAACTGGCGTGCCGAGGCGGCGCGTTTTGCGCCCGGCCTGCGGGTACACGTCTCCCACGGCCTGAAGCGCAAGGATTCGCTGGACCGGCTCGGACAGTACGATGTGGTCATCACGACCTATCCGCTGCTGCCACGCGACAAGGCGGTGCTGGTGGAGCAGGAGTTCCATCTCGTCATCCTCGACGAGGCCCAGCAGGTGAAGAACGCCCAGAGCCAGGCGGCGGGCGTCGTGCGCAGCCTGCGTGCGCGCCATCGGCTCTGCCTCAGCGGCACGCCGCTGGAAAACCACCTCGGCGAACTGTGGTCGCTGTTCCACTTCCTCATGCCCGGTTTCCTCGGCGACGCCATGTCGTTCCGGCGGCACTTCCGTACCCCGATCGAGAAGCATCGCGACGAGGGGCGGCGGCAGGCGCTGGCGCGGCGCATCCGCCCCTTCCTGCTGCGGCGGACCAAGGAGCAGGTGGCGGCCGAACTGCCACCGAAGACCGAGATCGTGCGCGAGGTCGAGCTCACCGGCGCGCAGCGCGAGCTCTACGAGACCGTGCGGGTGGCCATGGATGAGCGGGTGCGCACCGAGATCGCCCGACGCGGTCTGGCCCAGAGCCAGATCGTGCTGCTGGACGCCCTGCTCAAGCTGCGTCAGGTGTGCTGCGATCCGCGGCTGGTCAAGCTGGACGCGGCCCGGCGCAGCGCCGAGTCGGCCAAGCTTGCCGTGCTGATGGAGATGCTGGAGGAACTGCTCGCCGAAGGCCGCCGTGTGCTGCTGTTCTCCCAGTTCGCCGAGATGCTGGCCCTCATCGAGGCGGAGCTCGAGACCCGCGGCATCGACTACGCCATCCTGACCGGCAAGACGCGCGACCGCGCCGGTCCGGTGGAGCGCTTCCAGACGGGCCAGGTGTCGCTGTTCCTCATCAGCCTCAAGGCCGGCGGCACCGGACTCAACCTGACCGCGGCCGACAGCGTGATCCTCTACGATCCGTGGTGGAACCCGGCCGTCGAGCGCCAGGCCATGGACCGGGCGCACCGCATCGGCCAGACCAGCCCGGTGTTCGTCTACAAGCTCATCGTGGCCGGCAGCGTGGAAGAGAAGATCGCCCGCCTGCAGGCGGACAAGTCGGCACTGGCCGAGGCCATCCTCGGAGACCCGGGCAGCGCCGGCAAGCCCTTGGCGGCCGAGGACATCGACGCGCTGTTCCAGCCGCTGGAGCCCGCGAAGTAGGGGGCAGCCGCCCCGGCGATCTCAGCTGCGGCGCATCGCGCGCCGCACCGTCATCACTTCGCCGGTTTGGAGGATGAGGGCGACGCCGGCGCACTGGCTGCGCCGGGCGGCGGGTCGAGCTTGATGCCGCGCTCGGCGAGTCGGGCCTTGAGCCGGGCGTCGACCTTGGGGCCGAGTGCCTGCACCCAGCGCTGGCCGATGCGGGCGCTTTCCTGGCCGATCATGGGCATCACGTTGACGGTTTTCCGGCCCAGCGGCGTGTTGTAGAAGGCGAGCAGGCCGCGCACCTCCTCCTGGGTCAGATACTTGTCGAACACGGCGGTCATCTGTTCGATGTAGCCACCCTTGGCCGACATCTCCTCGCCCACCACCTTGCCCACCTCCTCGGCGATGAGGGTGTAGGTCTCATCCGGCAGGTCGGGCCGCTTGGTCTTGAGGCCCTGGGAGATCTGGCCGACTGCGTTCTGGGTGATCATCTGGCCGATGCGCAGCGCACCGGAGGCCTCCATCAGCTTGCGGATGTCGGCCGTCTTCTCGGCGGACAGCGGCTCCGCGGCATTCGCGAGCGACAGTCCGGCCAGCCACAGTGTCAGGCAGGCGCCTGCGAGAGATCGGATCATGGAAGGACTCCTCCAGGGAAAAGGTTTCGGCCCCTGGGCCGCAGCGGCGCAGCCGCGACGAGCGATGGGTGAAAAGGGCAGAGCAGGCGGTCCAGGCAGGGGTGTGCCGGAACCGCCCGGGATCGTCAGACCAGCTTGACCAGCTGCTTGCCAAAATTGCGGCCGGCAAGCAGGCCGATGAATGCCGTCGGGGCGTTCTGCAGGCCCTCGGCGATGCTTTCGCGGTATTTGATGCGCCCCTGGGACACCAAAACGCCAAGCCGCGACAATGCCCGCTGGTACAGATCCATGCGGTCGTTCACGATGAATCCCTGCAGCCGCACGCGGTTGACCAGCAGCGAGCGGATGAGCTTGACGCCGTAAGGCTCCTCGAGGTTGTAGTCGGAGATCATGCCGCACAGCGCGATGCGCGAGAACGGGTTCAAGACCCGCAGGACCGTGTCCATGGTCGGGCCGCCGACGTTCTCGAAGTAGCAGTCCACCCCGGACGGGCAGGCGTTCTTGAGGTCTTCGTAGAGGCGGCCGGCCTTGTAGTCGATGCAGGCGTCAAAGCCCAGTTCCTTCACCACGTAGTCGCATTTCATCCGCCCACCGGCGATGCCGACGACCCGGCAGCCCTGCATCTTGCCGAGCTGCCCGACGACGCCGCCCACCGCACCGGATGCCGCCGACACCACCAGCGTCTCGCCCGCCACCGGCTGGCAGTGCTCGAACAGGCCGGTCCAGGCCGTGGCGCCAGGCATGCCGACCACACCGAGGTAGGCCGACAGGGGCACCAGGTCGGGATCGACCCGGTTCAGGGTCTCGCCGGCCGCGGCTGCGTAGAGCTGCCAGCCGGTATTGCCCACCACGAAGTCTCCCACCTTGTGGCGCGGGTGGTTGGATTCGACGACCTCGCCGACCGTACCGCCGGTCATGACATCCCCGATCTCCACGCCAGCCGCGTAGGACTTGCTGGCATTCATCCGCCCGCGCATGTAGGGATCCAGAGACAGCCAGTGGTTGCGCACCAGCACTTCCCCGGGGCCCGGGGTCGGGATGTCCCGCTCGACGATCTGGAAGTTGGACTCGCTCACCCCGGCCTTGGGCCGGCTGGCGAGAAGGACCTGCATGTTCTTGCTCATGAGTGGGGCTCGTGCTGATGGACTCTCGGATTCTAGCCGCATTTGCGGCCAGGCCGGTTTCGCTGCGGATCTGGCGGCCGGCTGCATCTGCTCCGGCGGTGGTCCGCAGACAGCCCGGCGTAGACTTCCAGCTTTGCGATTGATGGGACATTCACCTTCATGACCCTCCTCCTGCTGCCCGGCCTGCTGTGCGATGCCGACGTCTGGTCGGCCCAGGTGCCTGCCCTGAGCGCGATCACCGCCTGCCGGGTGCCCGACCTCACGCGCGACGACAGCATGGCCGCCATGGCCGCCCGGGTGCTGGCCGAGGCGCCGTCGGGTCCCCTGGCGGTGGCCGGTTTTTCCATGGGCGGCTACGTGGCCCTCGAACTGATGCGCCAGGCGCCGGAGCGCATCGCCCGCCTGGCCCTCATCGGCACCAGCGCGCGCACCGACACGCCCGAGCGCGCGGCCGAACGCCGCCGCTTCATGGCACTGGCGGCGCAGCCCAGGGGCTTCTCGCCCATCACGCGCACCATGCTGTCCTTCCTGGTGCACCCCGACCGGGTGGGCGACGAGGTGCTGGCGGGCCGCATCGTTGCCATGGCGCAGCGGGTCGGCGCCGAGGCCTATGTGCGGCAGCAGACGGCCATCCTGTCGCGGCCCGACAGCCTGCCGACGCTGGCCACCGTGCGCTGCCCCACCCTGGTGTTGGCGGCGCGTCAGGACGAGCGCGCGCCGGCGGCGGTGCACGAGGAACTGGCGGCGGGCATTCCGGGCGCCCGTCTGGTGGTACTCGAGGATTGCGGCCACATGGCGCCGATGGAGCGCCCCGGGGAAGTGACGGAGGCGCTGCGCCAATGGCTGACCGGGGCCTGAAATTGACCCTGGTTTTCGGGGCGTGCTATACAACCGGGCCGCGTCCGGTGTCAGCCGGGCGCCATCCACGCACGTCACCGCACACATCACACGACACCGCGCCGGGCGCCGCACCAAAGTGCGCGTCCAGGGCGCGGACAGGGAGGATCGGCACATGCCGGCAGTGAGCAACCGGGCGCGTCAGCTCGGTACCGAAAACGCATTCGTGGTTCTTGCGGAGGTCAACGCCCTCATCCGCAGCGGCCGGGACATCATCTCCTTCTGTATCGGCCAGCCGGACTTTCCGACGCCGGTCAACATCCAGGATGCGGCGGTGACCGCGATCCGCGGCGGGCGCCACGGCTACACGCCCTCGGCCGGCATCAACGAACTGCGCGAGGCGGTGGCACGCGACATCCAGCGCACCCGCGGCCTGACCGTGGACCCGTCGGACGTGGTGGTGGCCGCGGGCGCCAAGCCCTTCATCGGCTACACGGTACTGTCGGTGACCGACTTCGGCGCCGGCGACGAGGTGATCTACCCCAATCCCGGCTTCCCGATCTACGAATCGCAGATCCGGGCCAACGGCGCAGTGCCGGTGCCCATCCACCTGAAGGAGTCGCGCGGCTTCAACTTCGACCCGCAGGAGTTGGAAGACAGGATCACGCCGCGCACCCGGCTGCTGATCCTCAACTCCCCGCACAACCCCACGGGCGGCATCATCCCGCGGGCCCAGATGGAGGCCATCGCCGACATCCTCCGGCGCCACGAGCAGGTCTGGGTGTTCGCGGACGAGATCTACGGACGCCTGGTCTACGACGGCGAGTTCACCTCCATCGCCACCCTGCCGGGCATGCTGGAGCGCACCATCATCGCCGATGGCTGCTCGAAGACCTGGGCCATGACGGGCTGGCGCATCGGCTTCGCCGTCAACCGCGCGCTCGCCCCCTATTTCACGACCTGGATCACCAACACCGAGTCCTGCGCCTCGCAGATCAGCCAGTGGGCCGCGGTCGAGGCGCTCGACGGCCCGCAGGACGACGCCCGGCGCATGCGCGACAGTTTCCTGGCACGCCGCGACCTGATCGTGCGTCTGTTGAGCCAGGTCCCCGGCGTGACCTGCCAGAACCCCGGCGGTGCCTTCTACGCCTGGCCCAACGTGACCGAAGCCTGCCGCATGATCGGCGCGCGCGATTCCGAGGAACTGCGCGCCCGGCTGCTGCACGAGGCCGGCGTGGCGGTGCTGGCCGACATCCACTTCGGGCCTCGTGTGCCTGACGAGGGGCAGCACATCCGCTTCAGCTATGCCGCCTCGAACGAGGCGATCGAGGCCGGGGTGGCGCGCATGGCCGATTTCATCCGGCGCAACACCCGCAACCAGGGGGGCGCCTGACCGCGTCCGTGCGGCGCGCCTCGGGCCAGGGTGCGCGGCGGGCGGTGGTGGCCCGACGCCGCGCCCTGTTGTTGGCCGCCCTGGCGCTGCCGCTCGGCGGCTGTTCGTCCTGGCAGAAGTGGCTGGAGGACGTGCGCGGGGGGGACGAGTCCCTGCGCCCCTACGCCACGCTGCTCGACACCAGCTGGCAGTTGCAGGCTGCCGTGATCCGTGCCGGGGCGGTAGCAGTACCTCATCCCGAGCGCTACATCATCGAGTTCCGCAACGACCACCGTCTGCTGGTGAGGGCGGACTGCAATCGCGGCCTTGCAGCCTGGACCGCGAGCGGGGCCGAAATGAGCATCAGCCGTTTGTCGCTGACGCGCGACGCCTGTCCGGTCCCGTCCCTGGGTCAGGCCTTCGCCGATGCGTTGGGACGGGTGGACTCGTGGTACCTTGCCGATGGCGCGCTGTTCCTGGAGCAGCCTGGCGAAGGGCGCGTCCTGCGTTTCAGCCGGCTGGCGAAAGCGCCGCCCTGAAGCGGTGATGCCGATCGGGGGAGGTGTGTCGTGAAGATCGTTGCCGCAGTTCTGGTCAGCTTCGTCGTCTGTGCATCCGCCCCGGCGGCGGACTGGGACCACGACGCGAACATCGACGCCGCCGTCGGCGAAGCCGTCTCCACCCACCGCGTCGAAGGCGCGGCCGGCATGGAGCGCGTGGTAGGGGCCTGCTACCAGGGGGTCGACGGTCCGGGTGATGCGGACGCTCGGCTGCAGAGGCTGGAATACTGCGCAGGCATGGACTTCGCCGCCATCCGCCTTGAAGCGACCGCGGCCGACGACGTGCCCGACGATGCCTTCTTTCACCCGCGGCAGGTGATGAGGCGTGCCGGGCGCATCGCGGGTTTCGTCAGCGACCCGGTCGTGGTGAATCAGATCCTGCGTGCCTGGTCTTCCACCGCGTTCGAGCGGCTCGACCGCTTGGGCATCGACTGAGGCGCTGCCGGCCTCGTTCCCTCAGGTGCCGACTGTCGAGGCGGCGCCGTTGTCCTGGATCGTCGGCTGGCGAGCCAGCCGCTCGCAGCGCTCGCACCAGCGTCCTTCGATTGCCGAGTCCACGCCGTAGAACATCGCAGGGATCTGCGTCGGAGACACCGCCTGTCCGCACAGCGACTGTTCCGGCGTGTCGGCCGTGGAGAGGTGGAATTCGAATCCCTGGTCCAGGGCACAACTGGCGACGATCAGTTCCGGGATCATGGTCCGCTCATCTTTTGGGGAATGGAGTCGGCTCCGATGCTACAGGCTCGGTGGCCGTCCCAGGGCATGCTCCACGCGGGTCTGGCAGTTCATGCAACGCAGGGCGCCGGGCTGGACCAGCAGGCGCGCCACGGGGATGTGCGCGCCACAGTCGGCGCAATCGCCATAGGCCGGCCCCGCGAGGCGTGTGAGCGCGGACTCGGTCTCGCGCAGTTCGGTCACTTCACGGTCGATGCGGGCGGCGTTGACGTCGGCCAGCACGTCGGCCACGGCCGCCTCGGCGCTGTCGTGCACACGGCCGGCGAGTTCTGCCCAGGTGTGGTCGCCGCTCTCCACCAGCGCCGTCCGGATCTCCGACAGCAGTTCGCGCCTTCGGCTGCGCAGGCGTTGTTCGATGTCGGACCGTTGCTCATGTGTCAGGCGGGTCATCACTCGTCTCCTGTAGGATCCGACGGGTGGGCCGGAGCCGCCGTCGTCGAATTGGAGTCTTGCAGGTTTCGGGGTTGCGCCGGCTGATCTGGGTCAAGAACCGCCCGCGCTGAGCCAGAACGGCCCGGCGCCGCGTGCCGCAGTGCCGAGGTTCCAACCGATGTTCGTTCGAGCGCGTTCGTGGTTCCTGTCCTTCGTCGTGGCCCTGATGTCGGTCCCGCCCGGGGTCGCCGCTTCCGAGCCCTACGATTTGGTGATCGCGAACGGCCGCGTGATGGATCCGGAATCGGGTCTCGACGGACTGCGGCACCTCGGCATCCGCGATGGCGTCATCCGGACGGTGAGCGAGTCGCCGCTGCGCGGCGCGCAGGTGGTCGACGCCGGTGGTCTGGTGGTGGCGCCCGGTTTCATCGATCTCCACTGGCACGGTGTGCGCCCGGAGTCGCATCGCCATCAGGCCATGGACGGGGTCACGGCGTCCTTCGAACTCGAAGTCGGTGTGGCCGACGTGGACGGCTGGTATCGCGCCCGGGCGGGACGCGAGCCTATCCACTACGGCGTGGCGGTCGGCCACATTCCGGTGCGGATTGCCGTGAAGAAAGACACCGGCGCCTTCCTGCCCAGCGGCCCGGGGGCCAAGGACGGCGTGTCCGACGACGAACTTGGCGCGCTGCTGCAGGGCCTGGAGGACGGGCTGCGCCAGGGTGCCGTGGCGGTGGGCCTGGGCATCGCCTACACGCCGGCCGCGCGGAGCGCCGAGCTGCTCGACGTGTTCCGTACCGCGGCCCGCCACGGCGCCTTCACCCACGTGCACGTCCGGGGTGCGTCCAGCGCCGCAGGCAGCAACGCAGACCGCGAGGCGGGTCTGCTCGAGGTGATCGCCCTGTCGGCCGCGACGGGTGCGCCGGTGCATGTGGCCCACATCCAGAGCAGCGGCCAGGGCTCGACCGCGCGCATGCTCGACATCATCGCCGGCGCCCGCGAGCGCGGGCTGGACGTGACCACGGAGTGCTACCCCTACACGGCTGGCGCTACGCGGATCGAGTCCTTCCTGTTCGACAGCTGGGTCGACCGACCCGATGCCGATTTCATCCGTCTTCAGTGGGTGGCCACGGGCGAGCGCCTGACGCGCGAGAGCTTCCTGCGTTACCGGAAAGAGGGCGGGCTGGTGCTGATCCACGCCAACACCGAGGAGGTCATCCGCACGGCCGTCGCGCATCCGCTCACCATGATCGCCAGCGACGGCTTCGACGTCTCCCCGGGGCAGGGGCATCCCCGCTCCAGCGGCACCTTCTCGCGGGTGCTTGGCCGCTACGTCCGGGAGGCCGGCCTGCTCACCCTGATGCAGGCGCTGGAGAAGATGACCCTCCAGCCGGCCCGGCGCCTGGAGGCGCGGGTGCCGGCCATGCGCAACAAGGGGCGCATCCGGCCGGGGGCCGATGCCGACCTGACGCTGTTCGATCCGGAACGCATCATCGATCGCGCCACCTACGAGGCCCCGGAGCGCTTCTCCGAAGGGGTGGCCTACGTGTTCGTTGCCGGCACGCCGGTGGTCTGGGACGGGCGTTTGCGCGAGGCGGCGCTGCCGGGTCGCGCCATCCGGGCGCCCCGGTCGCCGTGAGCACCGGCCACGGGCGCACTGCGGCGCACGCGTCATTCGTGATTCGCGAATAGAATAGCCGTCCGGGCGTGGCAGATGGCCCGGACTCCTTGGCGTGGCGGAGATCTGCCGTTGCTCAAACCCCAGGATGTGGTCGTGCTGCTGAAGATCGTGGCCAGGGGCCCGGTGCCCTGGAGCTATGGCCAGCTGGCATGGGAACTCGGCATGTCCGCCTCCGAGGTGCACGCCGGCGTCCGACGTGCCGCCGAGGCGGGGCTGTTGCGCGTCGATGGCGGCTGGGGTGTGCCCGATGCCGCCGCGCTGGACGAGTTCCTGGTGCACGGCGTGCGTTACGTCTGGGCGGTGGTGCCGGGGGAGTCGCTGGTGCTGGGCATGCCGACCGGGGCGGCGGCCGCGCCGCTGGCGGAGGTGCTTCCGGCGAGAGGCGAGGCGCCCCTTGTCTGGCCGGATCCGGAAGGCGGGACGCGCGGGGTTCCGATCGAGCCCCTGTATCGCTGCGTGCCCGTGGCGGCGAAGCGGGATCCCGTGCTGCACGAACTGCTGGCGCTGGTGGACGGCATACGGACCGGGCCCGACCGGGTGCGTGAGGTGGCGGTGCGGCATCTGCGGCGGCGCCTGGGTACGGCGGGTGAGGGGGTGTTGTCGCGGGTCGGCGGCGCCGGCAGGACAGCCGCCTCCGCCCGCGGGCGCGCCTGACCGGCGCACGCGGCGGCGGCAGGCTTGACATGAACGACGGGGCATCATGACGAAGAATACGGGCGGCTACACCGCCGAAGACATCGAGATCCTGGAAGACCTCGCGCCGATCCTGCACCGGCCGGGGATGTACACCGATCCGGTGAATCCGAACCACGCGCTGGTAGAGATCATCGACAACGCTGCCGACGAGGGGCTCGCCGGTTTCGCGAGGAACGTTGTGGTGAGCCTGCACGAGGACGGTTCGGCGGAGGTGACCGACGACGGGCGCGGCATCCCGGTGGACATCCACCCGCTCAAGAAGGTGCCGGCGGTGCAGGTGATCTTCACCACGCTGCACTCGGGCGGCAAGTTCCGCAAGACCGACAAGGAGGCGGTGTACCGCATTGCCGGCGGCCTGCACGGGGTGGGCGTGTGCGTGAGCAACGCCCTGTCCACGCGGCTGGAGGTGGACGTGCGGCGCGACGGCGCGTCGTGGCGCATCGTGTTCGGCGACAACGGCAAGGTGAAGGAGCCGCTGGTGCAGACCGGCACGGTGGGGCCGCGCGAGACCGGCACACGCATCCGCTTCTGGCCGGACGCGCGCTACTTCGATTCGCCGCGCATCGTGGCCGCCGAACTGGCGGCGCTGATGCGCGCCAAGGCGATGCTGCTGCCGGGCGTGCGCTTCAGCCTGCGGGTGGAGAAGGGCGGGCGTTTCGACACCACCCAGTGGCACTTCCCCGACGGCATCCGCGGCTACTTCGGCAGCGCCATGTCCGGCGTCGAGCCGGTGGCGGCGAGCTTCTTCGGCGAGCGCTACGTCACCGCCCAGTCGGAGTCTGACAGTTTCGCCGAGGGCGAGGGGGCCATGTGGGCACTGGCCTTCACGCCCGAGGGCGAGCTGACGACCGAGTCCTACGTCAACATGATCCCGACGCGTCACGGCGGGACCCACGTGTCGGGACTGCGCGAAGGCGTCCACACCGCGATACGCAACTTCATCGACCTGCACGCCATGGGGCAGCGCGGGCTGAAGGTGGTGGCCGAGGACGTGTGGTCGCGCGCCAATTTCGTGCTGGCCGTGAAGATGCTCGACCCGCAGTTCAAGGGCCAGGTCAAGAACGAGCTCATCTCGCGCGACGCGGTCAAGCTGGTGGCGCAGATGGTGCGCGACCCCTTCGAGCTGTGGCTCAACGAGCACGTCGACGAGGGCAAGCGCATCGCCGAGCTGGTGATCCGCCAGGCCATGGCCCGCACCCGCGCGGCGCAGAAGGTCGAGCGGCGCAAGAGCTCTGGCGTGGCCGTGCTGCCGGGCAAGCTCACCGACTGCGCCTCGGACGACCCGGACCGCAACGAGCTGTTCATCGTCGAGGGCGACTCGGCCGGCGGCTCCGCCAAGCAGGCACGCGACAAGGAATTCCAGGCGGTGCTGCCGCTCAAGGGCAAGCCCAAGAACACCTGGCAGGACAGCCCCGACACGCTCTACGCCAACAAGGAGATCGAGGCCATCGCCCTGGCCATCGGCGTCGACCACCACCAGGCCGGCGACAACCCGGACCTTTCGGGGCTGCGCTACCGCAAGATCATCGTGCTGGCCGACGCGGACGTCGACGGCTCGCACATCCAGGTACTGCTGCTGACGCTGTTCTTCCGCCACTTCCCGCGGCTCATCGAACGCGGCAATGTGTACGTGGCCCAGCCGCCGCTGTTCCGGGTCGACGTGCCCGCGCAGGGCAAGAACAAGCCGGCGCGCAAGCTCTACGCCCTGGACCGGCAGGAGCTGGCCAGCCTGGAGGAGAAGCTCGCCGACGAAGGGGTGCGCGAGGGCGCCTGGACGGTGAGCCGTTTCAAGGGCCTGGGCGAGATGAGTCCGGAGCAGCTGTGGGAGACCACGCTCAATCCCGACACCCGTCGCATGCTGCCGGTGACGGTCGGGGACGGCCAGCTGGAGGTGTCGAAGGACATCTTCGACATGATGATGGCGCGCGAGAACGCCTCGCAGCGCAGGGAGTGGATGGAGACCTATGGGAATTTGGTGGATGCGGATATTTCCTAGGGGATAGGGGATAGGGGATAGGCGATAGGCGATGGGCGATAGGGGATGGGGGATGGGCGATGGGCTGGGAGATGACATTTTGAAGAATGCAATCAGGGGTGTCGGGGCGGTGCTGCTGGGGGTGACGCTGGGGCCGGTGATGGGGGCGCCGACGGCGACGCTGCTGGAATACGGTGTCTACTCGGCGGAGCCTGTGGCGTCGCCGCCGGAGGGGACACCGCTGGGGCGCTATCGGCTCCTGGAGAAGACGCGGCGCATTCCGCTCGCGCTGGGGACGCGTTTCGGCTTCTGCGCGCGCTTCGAGGGGCTGGAGGTCGAGGGGAAATACACCCTGACCGAGATCGTGCGCCACCCGGTGATGGTGCAGCCCAACGGGGTGGAGGTGGGCGGCTGGAACGTGCCGCGCATGGTGCGCGTCGAGAACGGCCGTGGTGTCTGGTGCGGTGGTTTCCAGTTCACGAAGGAACACGAACTCGTGCCCGGCACCTGGCGCTTCACCGTGGGCGACAGTGACGCCGACCTGGTGGTCGAGGAATTCGAAACGGTGCGCTGAGTGCGTCGCCGTCCGCCACGGCGGACCGGCGCAGGTGGCGGTGATGCGGGGGTGCGGGTCCGGCCCCCCTGGGAAGAGAGCAAGCGATGCAAGGCAAGGATCAGCAGGGCGATCTGTTCGTGGGCGAGCCCGAAGGCGAGGGTGGCGTGGCTGTCGCGACCGCCGCGGCAGAGCCGGATGCGGAGATGACGGCTCCGGCAGAGCTCCCAACCGAGGTCGCGCCGGCGGAGGCCGCGGGCAGCCCGCCGGCGGCACCGCCCGCGGCGGGCGGTGGCGGCCGTCTGCCGCCGCACTTCGCCCCCATGGAGGGCGAGTTCGGCGACGCGCTGCCGCTCGGGCGCTACGCTTCGCTGCAGTACCTCCAGTACGCCATCGCCACGGTGAAGGATCGCGCGCTGCCGCGCGTCGGCGATGGTCAGAAGCCGGTGCAGGCGCGCATCCTGTATGCCATGTGGGAGATGAATGGCCGCGCCGGCACGCCGCGCAAGAAGTCGGCGCGCGTGGTCGGTGACGTGCTCGGCAAGTTTCACCCGCACGGCGACGCCTCGGTCTACGACGCGCTGGTGCGCCTGGCGCAGGACTTCACCCTGCGCTACCCGCTGATCGACGGCGAGGGCAACTTCGGTTCGCGCGATGGCGACGATCCGGCGGCGATGCGCTACACCGAGGCGCGGCTCACCCGCTTCGCCGAGGTGCTGCTGGCCGAGCTCGACCAGGGCACGGTGGATTTCGTGCCCAACTACGACGGCTCGACCCAGGAGCCGGCCGTGCTGCCGGCGCGCCTGCCGGTGCTGCTGCTCAATGGCGCCAGCGGCATCGCCGTGGGCATGGCCACCGAGATCCCGAGCCACAATCTGGTGGAGGTGAGCCGGGCGGCGATCGCGCTGATCCGCGATCCCGCGCTCGGCGTGGCCGGGTTGATGGAGCACATCCAGGGGCCGGATTTCCCCGGCGGCGCGCAGATCATCACTCCGCGCGAGGAGATGATCGCGGCCTACGAGAGCGGGCGCGGGTCGATCCGCACCCGGGCGCGCTGGAGCATCGAGCGGCTGGCGCGCGGCCAGTGGCAGCTGGTCGTGACCGAGCTGCCGCCCGGCACCTCCTCGCGCAAGGTGCTGGAGGAGATCGACGCCCTCACGAACCCCCAGACCAAGCCGGGCAAGAAATCCCTCACGCCGGAGCAGCAGCGCGAGAAGCAGCTGATGCTGTCGATGCTGGACAAGGCGCGGGACGAGTCCGACCGGACCCATCCCGTGCGTCTGGTGTTCGAACCCAAGACCTCGCGCGTCGACGAGACCGAGTTCGTCAACCTGTTGCTGGCCAAGACCAGCCTCGAGGGCAATGTCTCCATCAACATGGTGATGGTGGGCCTGGACGGCCGCCCCACCGGCAAGTCGCTGCTCACCTTCATGCGCGAGTGGGTCGAGTTCCGGCTCGAGACGGTGCGGCGGCGCAGCCGCTTCCGCCTCGACCAGGTGCTGGACCGCATCCACGTGCTGGAAGGGCGGCTCATCGTGCTGCTCAACGTCGACGAGGTGATCCGCGTGATCCGCAACGCCGACGAGCCGAAGGAGGAATTGATGGCCGCCTTCGGCCTGACCGAGCGTCAGGCCGAGGACATCCTCGAGATGCGGTTGCGCCAGCTCGCGAAGCTCGAGCACATCCGCATCGAAAAGGAACTCCAGGACCTGCGCAAGGAGCAGGAGAGTCTGGACCGCGTCCTGGGCTCGCGCAAGGAACTCGAGAAGCTGGTCGTGCGCGAGATCGAGGCCGACATCAAGACCTTCGGCGACGCCCGGCGCACGGTCATCGAGGTGTCGCAGAAGGCGGTGGCGGCGGCGCCGGTGATCGACGAGCCGCTGACGGTGATCTTCTCCCGCAACGGCTGGGTGCGATCCCGCCAGGGCTGGGAGGTCGACCCGACCACGCTGTCCTTCAAGGAGGGCGACGGTCTCGGCGCGTTGCTGCGCTGCCGTACCGTCGACCCGGTGGTGTTCCTGGACTCGCGCGGGCGCGCCTACTCGGTCACGGCGTCCGACCTGCCGCCCGGCCGGGGGGACGGTGCACCGGCCTCCTCGCTGGTGGAGGTCCAGGACGGGGCGCGCATCCTGCACTGCCTGGCCGGCCGGCCCGACACCATGCTGCTGGTGGCCTCCAGCGGTGGCTACGGCTTCCGTGCCCGCCTGTCCGACATGGTGTCCAACCGCCGGGCGGGCCGCGAGTTCCTCTCGCTGGAGGCGGGCGAGGTCCCGCTGCCGCCCCAGGTGTTCGAGGAAGCGCCCGGCAGCTACGTGGCCTGCGCCGCCGAGACCGGCAAGCTGCTGCTGGTGCAACTGGCCGAGATCAAGGCCCAGGCCAAGGGGCGCGGGCTGATCCTGATGGGGCTGGACAAGGGTGACCGGCTGGCCGCCGTGCTGGTGTCGAGCCGGCCCGACCTGCTGGTGCTCGGCGTCGGGCGCGGGGGCAAGGAGAAGGAGGTGTTGCTGCGTCCCAGGGACATGGGGCACTACGCCGGGCACCGGGCGCAGAAAGGGCGGGTGCTGCCCGACCGGATCAAGCCGACCGCGCTGCGGGTTCCGCCGGAGGCGCCGTCGCGGTGAGGCTCGCCGGCGTGGCGCGCGCAGCGCTGGCGACGGCATCCCCGGGGCGGAGGAGAGCATGGAGACGCTGATGGACGACGGTCAGGAGCCTCGGATGCACGCCGGTGCGGGTCG
>Ga0169931_10005902_pt1 | contig 18599 bp, 17 predicted proteins | sample Kivu_15m_20L_FD_129675 | JGI IMG/M metagenome (GOLD analysis project Ga0169931, IMG submission 129675) | Freshwater microbial communities from Lake Kivu, Western Province, Rwanda to study Microbial Dark Matter (Phase II) - Kivu_15m_20L... | ecosystem: Environmental > Aquatic > Freshwater > Lake... | reverse complement strand
CGGCCGACACGGTGGTCGTCGTGTTGTGCCCCGGCGCCGGCGATTCGATCCAGGCCATGAAGGCCGGATTGCTCGAGGTCGCCGACGTGCTCGTGGTCAACAAGGCCGACCAGCCGGGCTCGGATCGGCTCATCAACGATCTCGTCGAAGCGACGCACGTGCGCTTCACCAAGCGCGAGTGGCATGTTCCGGTCGTAGCGGCGAGCGCGGGGACGCAGTCGGGCGTCGACGGCGTGCTCGAGGCGGTCGAGCAGCACCGCGCGCACCTCGAGGCCAAGGGCCTCGACGCGGCGCGACGCGCCAAGCGGCTCGAGCAGGTGCGCCACTCGGTCTCCGAAAGCCTCACGGACGCGTTGTGGGGGGCCGGCGGCGTGCGCGAACGCGTCGCGCGCGAGCTTGCGGCCGGCGCATCACCCCACGCGATCTCCGCCGCGTTACTCTCCGAACTCCTGGCCTGCGTGCAAGGTCTGCGCGCGCCGGCCGCCCACCAAGGTCGCTAGCTCTCCTTCCGCCATGAGTCTTCACGATTCGCAGCAGCGTGTGCAGGCGCTCGACGGCCAAGCCCTCTGGCGGAGCGAGTTCGACGCGGCGAAGAAGCGCGCGGCGAACTTCACGACGCTCTCCGGCGGCGCGCTCGAGCCGCTGTACGGCCCCGACGCGATCGAGAGCCTCGACCACGAGCGCGACCTCTCGTACCCCGGGCAGTTCCCGTACACGCGCGGCGTGCATCCGACGATGTACCGCGGGCGTCTGTGGACGATGCGCCAGTTCGCGGGCTTCGGCTCGGCGAAGCAGACCAACGAGCGCTTCAAGTTCCTGCTCGCGCACGGTCAGACGGGGCTCTCGACGGCCTTCGACTTCCCGACGCTGATGGGCTACGACTCCGACCACGAGCACGCCATCGGCGAGGTGGGTCAGGTCGGCGTCGCGATCAGCTCGCTCGAGGACATGGAGACCTTGATGTCGGGCATCCCGATGGGGGAAGTCTCGACCTCGATGACGATCAACGGGCCGGCGCCGATCCTGCTCGCGTTCTACATCGCCTGCGGCGAGAACCAAGGCGTCGATCCGAAGCTGCTGCGCGGCACGGTTCAGAACGACATTTTGAAGGAGTTCCAGGCGCAGCACGCGTGGCTCGTGCCGCCGGAGCCCGCGCTGCGGATGATCACGGACGTGATGGGCTACTGCAGCGAGCGCGTGCCGCAGTGGAACACGATCTCGATCTCGGGCTACCACATCCGCGAAGCGGGCTCGACCGCGGCGCAGGAGCTCGCTTTCACGCTCGCTAACGGCATGGAGTACGTGAAGCGCGGCCTGGCGGCCGGGCTCGACATCGACGACTTCGCGCCGCGCCTGTCGTTCTTCTTCGACAGCCACCTCGACTTCTTTGAGGAGATCGCCAAGTTCCGCGCCGCGCGCCGCATCTGGGCGCGCAAGATGCGCGACGTGTTCGGCGCGAAGGATCCGCGCTCGTGGATGGTGCGCTTCCACACGCAGACCGCGGGCGTGTCGCTGACGGCGCAGCAGCCTGAGAACAACATCGTGCGCGTCGCGTTCCAGGCGCTCGCGGCGGTGCTCGGCGGCACGCAGTCGCTGCACACCAACTCGATGGACGAGACCTTCGCGCTGCCGACGGAAAAGGCCGTCAAGATCGCGCTGCGCACGCAGCAGATCATCGCCGAGGAGATCGAGGTCGCGCACGTCGCCGACCCGCTCGGCGGCAGCTACTTCGTCGAGGCGCTCACGAACAAGCTCGAGGCCGAAGCCGAGCGCTACTTCGCCGAGATCGACCGCCGCGGCGGCATCGTGCCGTGCATCGACTCGGGCTTCATCCAGCGCGAGATCCACCGCTCGGCCATCGCGTACCAAGCGGCCGTCGAGCGCGGCTCGAAGAAGGTCGTCGGCGTCAACTGCTACACCGAGGACGAGCAGGGGCCGACGATCGACATTCTGCGCATCGACGCCTCGGTCGAGCGCGAGCAGCACGAGCGCCTCGCCGCGCTGCGCAAGCGCCGCGACAACGCGCGCTGCAAGCGCGAGCTCGACGCCATCCGCGACGCCTGCCGCTCGAAGGACAACCTGCTCGAGCGCTTCGTCTCCGCGGCGCACGCCTACTGCACGCTGGGCGAGATCGCCGACGTGCTGCGCGCGGAGTTCGGCGTCTACAAGGAGCCCAAGATCCTGTGAGGCGCGTTGCGCCGCACGGAACGATCGCTCTCGCCATGGCCCGCAACTCCAACCTCGCCGCGTACAAGCTCGTCGCGCTGCTGCTCATCGTGCCCTCGCTGGTCACGGTCGTGGTGGGCGTCGACTACGTGATCCGCGGGCTCGGCGTCGGCCAGCTGCACCTGCCGCGCAGCGGCCTGTGGGCCGTCGCCGTCGGCGCGTGCTGTCTCGCGACCGGCTGGGTCGCCAAGCAGGGCCTCACGGCGCTGTGGAAGAAACTCTGAGCCCGGCGCGGCTCGCCCCGTCCTCTCTCGTCCCTCTCATTCCTCCCCGGCAATCATGCAACGCAAGATCCGCGTCCTCATCGGCAAGCCTGGCCTCGACGGCCACGACCGCGGCGCCAAGACCGTCGCGAGCGCGCTGCGCGATTTCGGCATGGAGGTGATCTACACCGGCCTGCACCAGACGCCTGAGGCGATCGCGGAAGTCGCCGCGCAAGAGGACGTCGACGTGGTCGGCTTGTCGATCCTCTCGGGCGCGCACATGGCGCTGTTCCCGCGCGTGCGCGCGGCGCTCGAGAAGCGCGGCCTGGGCAACGTGCTCTTGACCGGCGGCGGGATCATCCCGCAGGACGACATGAAGACCCTCGAGGCTTCGGGCTACACCAAGCTCTTCGGGCCCGGCACGCCGACCGAAGAGATCGCCAAGTGGATCACCGCGCAGATGGAAGCGCGTTGGCAGAAGGAAGGAGCCGCGCAGTGAGCGAACTCAACGGATCGGCGGGCGCTCAGCGCGACATCCTCACCATCGACGAAGCCGCCGAGTTGCTCGGCGTGAGCGTCAAGACCTTCAACAAGGTGCTCCACACCCAAAACATTCCGGCGCGCAAGATCGGCCGGGAGTGGAAGTTCTCGCGCGCCGCGCTGATCGAATGGGTCGGCGCCGGCCGCAGCCAGGACTTCTACTCGCCCGACGAGGACGGCGACGAAGACCGCACCGTGCGCCCCGAAGCGCCGCGCGGCGAGAAGGCGCGCCGCACGGCGGGCTGGAAGATCGAGTATTAGGCGCAGGCTTGACGAAGACACCGCAGACGAACACATCGAAGACCGCATCACCACGAAGCTGAACGCAATGATCACGCTCCCCGACGTCAAGCACGGACTCGACCTGACCGAGCAGCAGCTCATGATCCGCGACATGGTGCGCGACTTCGCGCGCACGGAAGTCGCGCCGCTCGCGCACGAGATCGACGAGCACCACCGCTTCCCGGTCGAGACCTGGAAGAAGATCGTCGAGCTCGGCCTGCCCGGCATTCCCTTCAGCGAGGACGTCGGCGGCTCGGGCGGCGACACGCTCTCGTACTGCCTCGCGGTCGAGGAACTCGCGAAGGTGTGCGGCTCGACGGGCCTGACGCTCGCGGCGCACGTGTCGCTCGGCACGTGGCCGATCTACGCCTTCGGCAATCACTTGAAGCCCAAGTACGTGCCCAAGCTCATCGCGGGCGAGTACATGGGCGCCTACGGCCTGACCGAGCCGGGCGCGGGCTCCGATTCGGGCGGCACGCAGACCACGGCGATCGACGAGGGCGCGACGTGGCGGCTCAACGGCCGCAAGTGCTTCTGCACGAACGCGAACTACGCCGGCTCGTTCATCGTGACGGCCGTCACGACGCCGGGCATCGGCGCGAAGGGCATCAGCGCCTTCGTCGTGCCCAAGGGCATCGACGGCTTCCACATCGAGCCGGGTGAGACCAAGCTCGGCATGCGCGGCTCCGACTGGGCGAGCCTCGTCTTCCAAGACGCGCGCATCCCCAAGGACCACCTGCTCGGGCCGACGGGCGAAGGCTTCAAGACCTTCATGAAGACGCTCGACGGCGGGCGCATCTCGATCGGCGCGCTCAGCTTGGGCATCGCGGAAGGCGCCTACGAGTGCGCGCTCAAGTACGCCAAGGAGCGCGAGGCCTTCAACGGCACGCTCGCCGACCTGCAAGCCGTGCAGTTCAAGCTCGCGAACATGGCGCTCGACATCGAAGCCTCGCGCCACCTCGTCTACCACGCGGCGCGCCTCAAGGACTTGGGGCTCCCGTACTCGAAGGAAGCGGCGATGGCCAAGCTCATGGCCTCGGAGTGCTCGATGCGCGTCTCCTACGACGCGATCCAGATCTACGGCGGGATGGGCTACAGCCGCGAGTACCCGGTCGAGCGCATGTGGCGCGACGCCAAGCTGTGCGTGATCGGCGAAGGCACGAGCGAAGTGCAGCGCCTGATCATCGCGCGCAACATCCTCAAGTAGGGCGTTGCGCGGGGGTCGCGGATTCGAGGCGGTTTTGGGGCGCTGCTCGGCGGGACTTCAGCCCTCGTCCTGGTAGCGCCAGCCGCTGCCCAGCGCGACGTCCCAGTTCAGGTTGTACATCGGTCCGTAGAAGGCGAGATCCTCGACGCCGGTGATGTCGGCGTCGCCTCGGGAGCCCGCCGGAAACTGCACCAGGGCGGAGTGGCCGGCCGGATCTTTGTGCACCAAGAGCGCGACAATGGGACCTTTGGTTCTGATCCCGACCACTAGAAAGAGACCGGCGCGGGTCGGCCAAGCGATGGACTCGCCGGCGCGCACGCGCTCGGCGAGTTTGTCGAGCGCGGGACGCGAAAACAGCGCGGCCACCTGCATCCCAACGTGCGTCGTGGGCAGAGTGACGGACGTCGCGCAGGCAAGCGAAACAAGCGCAAGGCCGGTGAGCTTGTGCAGACCCCGAAGACCGGCGATGGCCCACGTGAGGCCTGAGCCCAACACGACGGGCAGGGCGGCGAAATTCAGCAGCGCGACGCAAAGCATGCCTTCCATGGTCAGGTGGAATGCGTTTAGGTAGAGCCCCGCGGCAAGCGTGAACGCCGAAAGAGCGGCGAACCAGCGGCCAGCAATGCGCCCGATCTTGCGCCTTCGCTCCTGCTTCGCCGCGATCTGCTTCGAGTCGTCAGGCGAGGACTCGGGTGCGAGGGCTTCAGAACTGCTCGCAGTTCGTGCGTCGGACGGGATGGGAGCGTGCTGCGAGGCGTCCATGCGATGTTCGTTGTCGGCGGCGCCTGGGAGGATGGCGACTTCACGCGGAGGCGTTCCGCGGGAGTCTTTTGGCCGACGAGCGCGAAACGAGGTTCACCGCGCGAGTCCTATCCGTCAAGCGTGTCCCCGAACGTGGCGTGCGGGGCGGAGTGCGTGCCGGTCGGCGCTTCGAGGCGAGCCGCGGCGTACGAGTTCACGCCGCGAGTGAAACTGACTTTGGCGCGTGAGGGGCGCAGAAGACGCCGTCGTCGGCGTAGCGCTGCGCGGCATCGACGCGGCGCACGTTCGGTCACAGCGCGATGCGCGTCGCCCGCCTCGCGGCCGCCTTGCGGAGATTTTCGGCGTCGTGTGCGTCTTTTCGCACGACTGTCCGTCGAAGGGGGGCGCTGCAGCGAGTCGCCGTGACACGCTGCCTGACGGTTCCTCACGAAAGCAGAGATTTCCATGCGTACTTTCCTTGCCCCCACGGTCGTGCTGTGCGTCGCCGGCGCGTGCACCACCCCCCAGGTCTCGAATGCGGTCGGCCACGGCCAAAGCCCTTAGGCTTCGGCGTGCTGCGAACCGGGCTGTTGCGACGGCGGCGACTGCTGCGCCGCTCCGGCCCCGAGTTCGAACACGTGCTGCACGCCTGCGCCTGCAGCGCGCCAACAAGGCCAGATTCGGAGCACTGTGGCCGGAATCGAGCCTGAAGTTCTCACGCGCCTGCGAGCTTTCGTTCGCCGGCGCGTGCCGTCGTCGGCGGACGCGGACGACGTCGTGCAGGAGGTCGCACTGCGCCTTGTCGCGCAGGGCGCGCGCACAACGATCGCGTCGCCCCACGCATGGGTCGCTGCGACGGCTCGGCGTGCGCTGGCGGACTTCCACCGTGCGCGTGCTCGAGCAGGCGACGAGCTCGGCGATGAGCTTGCCGCCGACGCAGAGGGCGTGCGCACGCCGGCCGAGGTCGCGCGTTGTCTCGCGCCGCTGCTCGCTCGGCTCGCGCCAGAGGACCGCGCGCTGCTCGAGCGTGTCGACGTGCGTGGCGCATCGCAGAGCGAGCTCGCGCGTGAATTGGGGCTGTCGATCTCGGGCCTCAAGTCGCGCGTGCAGCGCGCGCGTGGACGGTTGCGTCGCGCGCTGCTCGAACGCTGCGAGGTCGAACTCGATCGACGTGGGCAGCCGAGCGGCGACGCACGTTGCCGAACCAGCGCGGGAGCGCGCAGGGGCGAGTGCGGGCAATGCGGTGAATGAGACCTCGCCGCCGCACTCGACGGCGCGATTGCGAGGGAAGCGGCGAGTCGACGCGCGCTACACTCGTGTTCTCTCCAACCCCAGCCCACGTTGCGCCATGCTCCACCTTCGCCTGCTGCTGACTTACCTGTTCCTGTTCTGCGTGTGTGCGCCCGCGACCGCGGAGGTGCAGACGAAAGTGATCGAGTACAAACACGGCGAAGTCGTGCTCGAGGGCTTGCTCGCTTGGGATGACGCCGTTGCGAGCGAAAAAACGCCTCAGCCCGGGATCGTCGTGTGCCCCGAGTGGTGGGGGAACAACGACTACGCACGGAGACGCGCGAAGAAGCTCGCCGAACTGGGCTTCGTCGCGTTCTCGATCGATGTTTACGGCAAGGGCAAGCTCACGACGGACGCGGGTCAGGCTTCGAAGTGGGCCGGCGAGCTCTACGGTTCGGCAGAGTTGATGCGCGGTCGCGCGAAGGCGGGGCTCGACGTGCTCACCAGCCAAGTGCAGGTCGACAAGACGCGCCTCGCGGCGATCGGTTACTGCATGGGCGGCACGGTCGCGCTCGAACTCGCGCGCACGGGCGCCGACCTCGACGCAGTCGTGGCGTTCCACGCCGGCAAGCTCACCGCGCTTGGCGAAGCGTCGACGAACGCGCGCATCAAGGGCGCTGTGCTCGCGTGCCACGGACAAGCCGACACGTTCGTGAGCGCCGACGAGCTGCGCGCGTTCCACGAGCAGATGTCGGAAGCCAAGCTGTACTACCAGTTCGTTTCCTATCCCGGCGCAGTTCACGCGTTCACCAATCCCAACGCGGGCAAGTTTGGTGTCCCGGGCGTCGACTACAACGAAACTGCAGACCGCCGCAGCTGGGAGCACATGAAGGCTTGGTTCGCTGATGCTTTCGCGCGCCCTGAACGGCGCTGATCCCAGGCGCCCGCTGCGCCCATGAACGTCCTGGTCCTCAACGCCGGTTCGGCGACGCTCAAGTTCCAGCTCATCGCCACCGACCGGGCGGCGATCGAGCGTGAAAGCGACGTCAAGCTCGCGCGCGGCCTCGTCGAGCGCATCGGCGGTCACGCGCTGGTCACGTTCCAGCGCGAGGGCGGGCCGCGTGTGTTCCGCGAGAAGACGCTGCGCGACCACCGCGCGGCGCTGGCGGAGTTCTTGAGCTGGGTGGTGAGCGAGGACTCCGGCGTCCGCGGCGTGCGTTCGCCCGCCGACATCCACGCGGTCGGCCACCGCGTCGTTCACGGCGGTCAACGCTTTCGCGAGTCCGTGCGGGTCGACGCCGAGGTGATCGCCGCGATCGAGGACATGTTCGAGCTCGCGCCGCTGCACAACCCGGCCAACTTGAAGGGCATTCACGCAGCGACGGAGTTGCTCGGTTCCGGGATGCCGCAGGTCGCCGTGTTCGACACGGCCTTCCACGCCTCGATGCCGGAGACGAGCTACCTCTACGCGATTCCGTACTCGCATTACCGGCGTTTCGGGCTGCGCAAGTACGGCTTCCACGGCTCGTCGCACCGCTACATCGCCTACCGCTACCGCAAGTTGCGCGGCGTGCCCAAAGACACCGTGAACATCATCACGCTGCACCTGGGCAACGGTTGCTCAGCGTGCGCGATCCGCGAGGGGCGCAGCTTCGACACCTCGATGGGCTTCACGCCGCTCGAGGGTCTGGTGATGGGGACTCGCGCCGGCGATGTCGATGCTTCGCTCGTTGCGTGGCTCGCCGAGAAGGAGGGCCTGAGCGTCGCCGACGTCGAGTCCATGCTGAACAAGCAGTCGGGATTGCTCGGCATTTCGGGCCTAACCAGCGACATGCGCGAGTTGCTCGCCGAGGAAGCCGAGAACGGCGACCGGCGCGCGCGCCTGGCGATCGACATCTTCTGTCAGCGCGTGCGCAAGTACATCGGCGCCTACGTCGCTGAGCTGGGCGGCGCGGACGCCATCGTGTTCTCGGGCGGCATCGGAGAGAACTCCGCCGCCATTCGCTCGCGCATCTGCCGCGGCCTGGGCGCGCTCGGTCTCGAGCTCGACGAAGCGCGCAACGCGCGCGACGGCGGCGCCCGCGTGATTTCGAACGACACCAGTCGCCTGCAGGCGTGGGTGATTCCCACCGACGAAGAGCTGCTCATCGCGCGCGACACTGCGCGGCTCTTGACGTAGCAGTCGTCTGACGCCGGGCCTGCCGCTGGCCGTTGAGGCGTCACGCTTCGCCACGCGCAGCGAAGCAACGAGGCTTGACTTGCATGGAGTGGGGCGTAGACGCCGCGTGCGACGTGGGCGCGTCCACGTGTTCCAGTTTGCGCAGTTTTCGTGTGCGCGCGTTCTCGCTCTGCGAAGCCGACCAGCGATTTCCATCCACACGAGCGACGACTCGCCGGCCAGGGTCCGTGGCGTGCTGGAGCAGTTCGTGCGACACTCGCAGCCGCGGACAACTGGCGTCGAACACTCGGAGGTCGAGCGTGGTGAGGTGCAGGGGGAGTCGCGCGGTGGTGCTTCCCTTGGTTTCGCTGTCGACTGCGTCGCTCGCGCCGGCGCAGAACTCTGTCGTCGGCTGGGGCCTCAGCACCTTCGATTCGCGCTGGAAAAGCGAGAGCTTCTCGCGGTTTGCGACCGGCTTCTTCGCAACGATCGGCGTGCGTTCGAACGGAACGCTCGCTGCGTGGGGACTGAACGACTACGGGCAGTGCCAGCCGCCCGCGCCGCCGCCGGGGACTCAGTTCGTGGAAGCGAGTTTGGGCATGTACCACGGTGTCGGTCGCTTGAACAACGGAACGCTCGTGGCCTGGGGCGCGAACGGCGCCGGACAGCTCAATGTCCCTGCGTTACCCCCCGGCGTGCAGTACGTGCAGATCGCCTGCGGAGATGTGCATACCGCGGCCCTGCGCAGCGACGGTGTGGTGGTCGCGTGGGGCGGGAACGGTCAATCGCAAACCTCGGTCCCGTTCCTTCCACCCGGTCTGAGCTACACGCAGATCGACGCTGGGCAGAACTTCAACGTTGCGCTCCGAAGCGACGGCCGTGCGATTGCGTGGGGACAAGCGTCGTCCGGCAGTACGACGCCGCCCGCGCCGCCGCCGGGGCAGAGCTACGTCGACGTCGCCGCGGGCGGCTGGGGCAACGCGCCGTTCGGGCTCGCGCTGCGAAGTGACGGGCAGATCGTCGGTTGGGGCGACAACACGTATTGGCAACTCAATGTTCCGATGCCTCCGCCCGGTGTGACCTACATGGATGTCGAGGCGGGGGGAGTCTGCGGGCTCGCACGGCGCAGCGACGGAGCGGTGGTCACCTGGGGCCTTGGCCCGGCGCTGCCCGCCATTGCGCCCGGCACGAACATCGTGGAGCTCGACGCTGGCAACGGGGCTGGGACTGGTTCAGGCTTCGGCATCCTGCGTCGCGGCAACGCTCAGCTCGTGATGTACGGATCCAGCATATTCTGCGAGACGAACGTGCCGCCGCTTCCCGCTGGAGTCGTCTACACCAAGGTGGAGGCCGGTGAGGGCTACTTCGGCCACTACGTTGGCTTGCGCAGCGACGGCATTGCCAGGGCCTGGGGCCCGAGATCGTCGAACGAGACCGACGTTCCGCCGCCGCCGCCGGGAGTCACTATCGTCGACGCGGTAGCAGGCGCTTATGGGTCCGCCTTCCGCTGGAGCAGCGGTGTTTGGCGGCTCAGCGGTGATTATGCGTCGCTCGAGTCGAGCGCGCCCGTTCTTCCCCTGGGCGTGCAGTTCGTGCAGCTGGATCTCGGCGAGACGTTCGTCGCGGCGTTGCGCAGCGACGGCGAGATCTCGTGTTGGGGGAACAACTTCGAAGGCCAGTGCAACGTTCCTAGCCTCGCGAGCGGCCTCGAGTACGTGCAGGTCGCCGTGGGCACGAGGCACACGGTCGCGCTGCTCAGCGACGGACAGGTGCTCGCGTGGGGGCGCTCCGCTGAGGGGCAGCTGGCTGTGCCGCCTCTCCCGCCGGGCGTCGTCTACACCAAGGTCTTCGCCTCGGGCAACAACTCCGGCGCCATGCGCTCCGACGGAAATCGCGTGGTTTGGGGCGCGAATCCGATCGCGGCCTCGAGCGTGCCCGGCTTGACGTGGGCCGACGTGGTGCTCGGTGGAGACTTGTACTGCGACTTGTACGGGGCCTGCACGGACCGCGCCTTCGCGCACTTGCTGCGCAGCGATGGGTCCGTCGCCAACACGGGCAGCAACACGTTCCGCCAGCGCGATCTGCCGATCCTGCCCGCGGGCATGGGGCTGCTGCAACTCGACTCGGGCTACCACGCTTCGATCGCGCTCTACGGCCCGACCTTCGGATTCACCACGCCGTACTGCGCGTCGGCCGTCACGAGCAGCGGCTGTTTGCCGCTGATGAGCGGTGTCGGCCGGGCGAGCGCGAGCGGCGCCACGCCGTTCCCGATCGCCGTGGGAGCCGTCGACGGCGGCCGCACGGGCCTGATCTTCTACGGCGTCGACAACACGGGCTTCGCGCCCCTGCCGTGGTTCAACGCGGCCAGCCTGCTCTGCGTGAAGTCGCCCTTTCAACGCACCGGGACGCAGTCCACAGGCGGCGCCGCTGGCAGCTGCAACGGCGCGTTCACTGTCGACTGGAACGCGTACCTCTCGAGCAATCCCAACGCATTGGGAGCGCCCTTCGCGCCGCTGGAGCGCATCTACGCGCAGGGTTGGTTCCGCGATCCGGCGGTCGCGGGCGGCTCGTACCTCTCGAACGCGCTCGACATCGCTGTGCACCCGTGACCTCCATCCCGAGCGCGCGCTGAGCGTGTCGCTGAATGGATCGAACCGCGGCCGCACTCGCCACAGTGAGTGCGGCCGCGGTGTTGACGTGGCCACCGCTGCGTGAGTGCCGGCAGCACAGTTCACGCCGCCGCGAGCCCCTCAGCGCTTCGTCGACCAGCTGATGATCCAGAAGATCGTCGTCTCGTTTCCGTCGGGCGTCGATTTGAACTCGAACATGCCGAGCGGAAGGATCGAGAGCGACTCGTACCCGTCGGGCGCACGCGTGGTTGACGGCCACGAAGTTTTCCGCCGGTTGAAGCCGAACTGGAAGATGAAGTCGAGGAACGAAGTCTCCGAGTGGCTCACGCTAGACTCGTGGCTCAGGATGATGGGGATGTTGGTCTCGCTCCTTTCCCCGATGTCCTCACTCGTCGTGATCGCGGCGCGGTGCGGGCCGAGCGGCCCAGTCACTTCGAGATCCAGTTGTTTGGCGCCGGCCGTGAGCGCAACGGCGAGGTCGTTCGCGCTGCGCACAACTTGGCCGTTGCAGCGTTCGATGACGTCGCCCGTGCGCAATCCGCCGCGGTACCCGGCGGAGCCACTCACGACACCCGCGATCAGCGCCACGCTGGCGTCCCGGTTCCACACCTCGCGCGCCAGGCTCTCGGGTACGGTGCCGACATCGAGGCCAGTCCGGCGCTTGACCTCGTAGTTCCACTCCAGCGGAAAGCTGTCGATCGTCGTTTCGTCCACGTTTTTGGCCTTGGGCGTCACTTCCAGCGTGAGATCCGACCAGCTGCCGTCGTCGCGGCGGCGCAGAAGTCGCGCCTTACCGACGCGCCCAGGGGCCAGCGCGGACTCGACGACTTCGCGGAAGTGCTCCACGCTGACCAGCTCGATGTCCTCGAGGGCGAGCACGACGTCTCCGGTCGCAAAGCCAGCCTGCTCCGCGGCGGAGTCAGCAGCGATGCGGTCCACGTACACGCCGCGCCAAGCGGTCAGGCCGCGCTCGCTCGCAGCGTTCTTGTCGATCGAACTGGTGTAGAGACCGAGTTGCGCCACGCCGACTCTGCGCGTGTCCACGCGGTCGATGGTCGGCGCGTCGCCGTCGCCGGAGCGCACCTTGTAGCGTACCTGTCGCTCCTCGTCGTCGACGGTCATCTTCAGCGTGATTTCGGGAGAGCTCGGTTCGTACCGCTTGTGATCGTGGACGTGACACGCGGTCGCAAGCGGGACGAGCAGCACGGAAAGCGAGGTGAGGTTGCGCATGTTGCTCACGGATACGAAGGGATGTGTGCGAAGGTTCCCGCGTGTCTTGGGTTTTCAGTGGGCGCGCGTGTCGGCGAGTGCGACTGCGTGCTTGTTCCACCACGATTGCCAGCGTGCGCGGTTCGTCGCCGGCGGAGCGGCCGCAGCGCGCGAGCCGCTGCGCAAGTTGTCCCACCAGGAAGTCGAGGTTGTGGTGCTCGTGCGGGAATCGGACGCCGGCCCGTCGGGCGGACGGGCACTGCCGATGCCTTCCTGCGCAAGCAGCGCCTGGATCGAATGCAAGTGCGACCGCGCCGCGGCGGAGACCTCGGCGTCTGGGCCATCCACGGCGGCGATCAGCGCCGGAATCACCTCGGCTGGCGCGCCGCGCGTACGGATGCGGACCAAGCCATCCTCGCGGACGACCACCATCGAAGCAGCGTGCGATTCGGCGTGAACCGCGCCGAGGTTTGGGCGAGCGCTGGCCACCGGCGGCTGTTCGCTCGAGCCGGTTCGGGCCGCGTCTTGCCGCTCGCTCGCGAGCCGCGCGAGTCGCACAGAGTCGTGGAGGACGCGCGCCAGATTTGCGTGCAGCGCTTGCTCGCGATCGAGGTCGCGCTGAAGCGGATGCGGGACGGGGCGGTCGACGTACTCGACGCGCTCGACGACGACTTCCTTGACGACCTCCCGGATCACTTCGACCGGGATTTCGACGCGCTTTTCGACGAGCACTTCCACGGGCTTCTCGACGACGCGCTCGACCACCTTCTCGACGATCTTCTCGACCGGCACTTCCACGTACACCGGCGGCGGCGCAAGTTGCGCGAGCGCGTTGTCCGAGGCGCCGCGCGAGTTCAGAGCCAAGTAGCCCCACCAGCCGAGCAGCAGCGCCGCCGCGTGGCTCAGCACCAGCGCTGCGACGCGTCGCCAGCGCCGGTTCGGCGCAGCAGCGAGCGGCGCGTGCGCGGTGAACACCGCGGCGCTCACCTGCTCGGCGTAGCCTCGCGACGTCGCGACGGGCTGACTGGCGCGGAGGCTTGTGACGGCGACGACGAAGGACTCGTAACCCGCGCGGCACGCCGCGCAGGTGCTCAAGTGTTGCTCCAGCGCCTGTGCGTCGCCGGGCGGGAGCGAAGTCTCCAAGCGCTCCGAGAACAGTTCTTCAGCTCGAGTGCAGTCCATCACGCCAGTTCCTCCGTCGAGTTCGCTTGCCCGCGCGGCGCGCTGGAGCGCGCGACGTAGGCCAGCGAGGTTCGGGTGTTCGCGGCGCTTTCCGCCGTCACCAATCGTTGGTACGAATCGCGGAACGCGAGCCTTCCGCGGTGCACCCGCGAGCGCACAGTTCCTTGAGAGCACTCCAGGCTCTGCGCGGCTTCGTCGTAGCTGAAGCCGAACGCGTCGACGAGTTGCAGCGCGGTCCGAAACGGCTCGGGCACGCTGGCGAGCGCCGCATCGAGCGCGTCGCGGTCGGCTGCCCGGTGACTGGGGTCGTCTCGGCGCGGCGCCGCGGCTTCGAGCCCCGCCTCCGCATCGAGTGTGCCGAACTGGCTCGTCGCCCGAGCTCGCCGGCGGTGGTCGTCGCGCACGAGGTTGAGCACGATCGCGAACAGCCACGGCCGGAAGGTCGCCTCGGCGCGGAAGGCGCGGAGCGCGCCGAAGACCCGGATCCACGCTTCCTGCGCGAGATCGTGCGCCGCGTGGTGGTCCGCGACGTGCTTCTCCAGCACCGCGAGCACGCGCGCTCCGTAGCGCTCGACGAGCGCAGTGAACGCAGCGCGGTCGCCGTCGGCTGCCCGCGCGACGAGTTGCTCGTCCGAGGCGGGATCGGCGCTGTGGGGGGGACGCTTCAGGGGAGGGCCCGGGGGATCGGCGGGCGGGGTACGGTTCCGCGCCCGCGGAAGTTCCCGGATCCTCGCAGAAATCGCGCGCGGCGCGGACCGAGCGGGTCCCGGCGGCCACGAGCCTGGCTTGTGCTCCGTGCGCTGCGCGGCGGAGCGAGCGGCGCCTATCGCTCTCGACGGCGCCGACTTGTGCGACCCAAGGACTCTCGGCGCGCGACGCGCCGAGGGCAGCGCCAACGAACGGGCCCGGCGCTGTTCGGCGCCGGGCCCGCGAAGTTTATGCCGCTACCGAGCTCGCCATGGCGAGCGCCGTCGCCGCGGCATTCACCGTCGCCGCGATGCGGATGGCGTCGTTGACCTGCGCGGAGCTCAGTCCGCCTTCGGTGACGACGCGCTCGTGCGCCCGCACGCAGGACTCGCAGCCGCCCACGGCGCTCACGGCGAGCGCGAACAGCTCGAAGTCGAGCTTGTTCGAGGCCGGCGCCGCGAGCCGCTGCATGCGCAGGCGCGGCGGGAGCTGCTCGTACTCCGGCTTTCCGACCATGTGGCGGAAGCGGTAGTAGACGTTGTTCATCGCCATCAAGGCCGCGGCAGCTTGCGCGTCGGACTGGGCCTCGGGCGTGAGCTCCGCGCCGCCGGCCGCGCTGATCGCGACGGCGAGTGAAGCGTTGCGCGTCGCATGTGCGACCGCCAGCGCGACGCCGAACTTCTGCGCGCCTGTCAGCGTCGATTGCTGCAGGACGTTCGAGAGGTTTAGCCGGATGTCCTTGGCCGCGTCAGGAAAACCCGCCGCGAGTTGTTGCAGCGCTTCCATCAGCTCACCTTCAAGGTCGCTTCGCCCTTTTGCCAGTTGCACGGGCAGAGCTCGCCGGTCTGCAGCGCGTCGAGCGTGCGCAGCACTTCGTCGACATTGCGGCCGACGTCGAGGTCGTGCACGGACGCGAAGCGGATGATGCCCTGCGGATCGACGATGTACGTCGCACGCAGCGGGATGCCCTCACCGGGGTGCAGGATGCCGAGCGCGCTGCACAGCTCGCGCTTGCGGTCGGCGAGCATCGGGAAGGGCAGGTTCTTGAGCTCGGGGTGCTGCTGGCGCCAGGCGAGGTGCACGTACTCGCTGTCGCACGACAGGCCCAGCACCTGCGCGTCGCGCTCGGCGAACTGCGCGTTCTTGCGGCCGAACTCGCCGATCTCGGTGGGGCAGACGAACGTGAAGTCGAGCGGCCAGGAGAACACCACGCGCCACTTGCCGGCGTGGGTGCGTTCGCTGATCTCTTGGAACTGCTTGCCGTTTTCGAGGCTGACGCAAGCTTGCATGCGGAAGGGGGGGAAGTTGCTGCCGACGGTCAACATGGCGGAGGGCTTTCGTGAGGGAGTGTGGATGTTGTGTGAAGTTGGACTTTGTCTAAGCTAGCCCCAAGCGTCGACGCTTCGAGCCGTGATCCGAGGCGCTTGCTCAGCTCTTGCGCGCGCCGCGTGCGACGCCGCGCACCACGACCATGTACTCGCGCACGTCGAGGCCTTCGAGCTCGTCGATCTTGGCGACCTTCAGCGCATTCCACGGGATGTCGCGGATCGCGCCGGTGGTGTCGTCGACGAAGTGGTGGTGCGGTTCCATCACCGGATCGAAGACCTGGCGGCCTTCGGCGAGCACGAGCTCGCGCAGCAAGCCCTTCTCGGTGAAGTGGCGCAGCGTGTTGTAGACCGTCGCGCGTGACACCATCGGGAAGCGCTCCTTGACGCGCGCCCAGACCTGCTCGGCGGAGGGATGGTCTTCGGTGCCCAGCACGTAGCACGCGATGGCGACGCGTTGCGCTGAGGGCCGCACGCCGTGCCGCTCGAGCCGCTCCGCGAGCGCCTGCGGTGCGCTGGGAGACGCGTCTTCGGCGCGGACGTTCTTCTTGCGGGCGGCTGCCATGATGGCTTTAGACTAAGTCCAATCTTCGGCTGGGTCAAGCCCGTTACTTGAGCTGACCAGCGCTTGATCGCACCCCCGTGCCGGGCTTCGATGGAGTCGTGCAAGCCTCCACGACGCCTGTGTCCACGCCCTTTGTTCCCCGCCGCATCCGCGCTGGTTCGTGGCGCGTCACGGCGCTCTCCGACGGTTTCTTCCGGCTCGACGGCGGAGCGATGTGGGGCGTGGTGCCCAAGAACCTGTGGGCCTCGCTGACGCCGCCCTGGCCCGACAACACGATCCGCATGGCGCTGCGGCCGTTCCTCGCGGAACGCGGCGTGCACAAGGTCGTGATCGAAGTCGGCGTCGGCCAGCGTTGGGACGAAAAGCTGGCGCGCATCTACGGGCTCGAGCCGACGACGACGCTCGAGCAGAGCTTGCGCGCCTGCGGAGTCGAGCCGCGCGAGATCACGCACGTCATCGCGACGCACTGCCACTGGGACCACATCGGCGCAGCGGTGACGCTGCGCGACGGAGCGCCCGCGCCGCTGTTCGCGAACGCGCGGCACTTCGCGCCGAAGATCGAGGTCGCGATGGCGCACAAGCCCGGCCACGCGCGCAAGGGCTCGTACCGCGTCGAGGACATCGAGCCCATCGAGCGCGCCGGACTGCTCACGAGCTTCGAAGGCGAAGTCGAGGTGCTGCCGGGCCTGTTCGTCCACCAACTCGGTGGCCACTCCGACGGCGTGTCGGTCGTGGTGCTCGACGGCGATAGCACCGATCCCGCAGCGCCTGGCGCGATCTTCTGGAGCGATGTCGTGCCGACCACGCACCACATCCAGCCGCCCTACATCATGGCCTACGACATCGACGTCGTGCGTTCGTTCGAGCAGCGCTCGGCGTGGCTCGAGCGCGCGGCGCAGCGCCGCTGGACGGGCCTGTTCTACCACGACGAAACGCGCGCGTTCGGGCGCATCGAACGCGACGGCAAGCGCTACAAGCTGGTCGAGATCGAGGGCGCCGCGTGAGCTCCGCGACGCCCAGTGCGCTCGCCATCCTCGCACGCGCGGCCGAGCGCTACGCGAGCTGCCGCAGTTACCAGGACGCGGGCGAGCTCGTCGACGTGCTCATCAACGGCCCCAAACCGTGGCAGCGCCGCACCTCGCGCAAGTCGTTCCAGACCGCCTTCGTGCGGCCCGATCGGCTGCTGTTCGAGTTCAAGGAGCGCACGCTCGGTCCCGAGGCCGAATGGCCGCACTTCGCGCTGTGGAGCAACACTCACGGCGTGCGCGAGTGGTCGACGTTCCTGGCCGAGGAGACGCCGCGCAGCACGCGCTTCGACGCGCTCGCGACGGCGCTCAACTCCGAGGAGTTGCTGTACTTCGGCACACGCGCCAGAGTTCCGCGTTTGCTGCTGGGGCTGGGCGAACCGGCGGAGTTCGCCGCGTACGAGCGCCCAGACGTGGTCGAGGTCGACGAGCTCGACGGGCGTCGCTGCTGGCGCATCGCCGCGCGCCGCGACGGCCGGCCCGAGACGCTGTGGATCGATTGCGAGGACCACGCGCTGCGCCGCGTGCACGAACGCACCTACTTCGATCCGACCGTCGAACGCGTGCTGCTGCCCAAGGGCTCGCCGGTTTCGCTCGTGAGCAAGTTCACGACCGAGACCACGACCTTCTACTCGCCGCGCTTCGACCTCGCGCTCGACGAGAGCGTGTTCGCGATCACGCCGCCCTGAGCGCGGCTCGGGGCAGGACGACGTCGCGCGGCGGCGTGCGCTGGCCGCTCGCAGCGCGAATGCGGCGCGGTTCGAGCCCCGAACGGGCGTTCGCGAGGGGCCGGCGTGCGGATCACCGCTCCACGTGTTTCGGGCGTGCGTTGGCCTCTGTGGCGCAGGGCTGTGGCGCGCCAAGGCCCGAAATGTCTGTCACAGTTGGCCGCCCCGTCGGAACCAATACGCCATGCAATCCGACTTGAAGCTCCTGTTCCTGCGCTGGCGCGATCGCGGCGATCTCGACGCCTTGGCGAGCGTGTTCGACGCGACTGCGCCCGCGCTTCTGAAGGTCGCGCTGCACCTAGCGCGACGCCGCGACGAAGCCGAGGACCTCGTGCAAGCCACCTTCGTGACGGCGCTCGAGCGTTCGTCGAGCTTCGACGAGCGGCGCCAGCTGTTGCCGTGGTTGTCGGGGATCCTCGCGATGCACGCGCGCAAGCGGCTGGCGAATCGGACACGCGAGGCGGCTGCAGATGCTCCCGAACCCGCTGGCGGCGAGGATCCGCTGGATCAAGCCAGCGCGCGCGAACTCGAGGCTCTCGTGGCTCGCGCTGTGGACGAGTTGCCCGCGACCTACGCGCGAGCGGTGCGCGCGCACGTGGAGCACGGCGTTGCTCCGCGTGAACTGGCCGAGCAACTGGGAGTTTCGCGCGTCAACGCCCGT
>Ga0169931_10005901_pt1 | contig 18605 bp, 6 predicted proteins | sample Kivu_15m_20L_FD_129675 | JGI IMG/M metagenome (GOLD analysis project Ga0169931, IMG submission 129675) | Freshwater microbial communities from Lake Kivu, Western Province, Rwanda to study Microbial Dark Matter (Phase II) - Kivu_15m_20L... | ecosystem: Environmental > Aquatic > Freshwater > Lake ... | reverse complement strand
TATTCATATTAAATCTACATAATAACCAACAAAAATCAGTTCTAAAATGTTATTTTTCTACCCTTGAGGACCATCTTGTCTTTCTCCACTATGTCAGGTCTATATCCTAAATAACTAATATTTTACTTTTGAGTCTGCTGATGACTTTAGTGTTAGTAAACGGAGTGCTAGATAGTTGGTATATGAAAGGCTTAGGTTTTTTATCTTCCTAGAAGCGGTTGCGTAGCATGTATTCAAAGTAGCGTTATCCATAAGTCTATACTAAAGGCTTATTGTAGTTGATTTAATTCAGTAAGGCATTTTTATCGTGATACTATTTGCGTTGCTGAGCAGCCCATTCATCATGCTTTGTTGTCTGTCTGTTACCCCCACAAGTAGCAGGACGTACTATACTGTACGAATCTCCAGCCGTTTTTGTGTTGAATTTAGATGAACTTTTCTTTAGAGCCTATGATTAGTATGCCTTATGCGATTTGAACTGTTCATCCTGTAAAGGAGCAGTAGCTGGTCGACCTATCTCAGCAATTTCTTTAGTAGGACTTAGCTATATAACCTATGATACTCCTTATTCAGCTTAATTTTTATTGAATTGAAATCTTTGTGAGATTTTTCGATTAGAAATTGTCTTTTGAGTTGGGCTTTTATTTATTCTTGATACATTTTTTCTTCGGCTTGATTTTTAAGCCACGAATTTTTACATTTTTTTAAAAAGCTACATTCCTCCTATAGGTCTCTCGATTGTATCTTTTAACTGTTTACTTGGTAGAAAATGCTCTTCTTTAAAGATATTGACACAAGCTTGATGTGTTTGACTTGAAGCACTACGCTAAGGGATTTATTTTTTCTTGAGAACTTGATAAGTTTTTTCTTGATGAGGGTGTCCTACGTTGGCCCTAGTTGCGAAGAAGGATTAAGCCGTTTTCATTTGTTAATTAATATATATTTTCTAAAGCTCTATATATGATAACCGAAAGTTATCTGACGAAGTTAGCATAAATGACCATAAAATCATATTTTAAAATATACTGATTTATATTATGAAAGTGCAATGTGATGGCTGCTTCTATTTGATAAATTTATAATATTCAAACAGCAACGATAAATGTCTGAGTAAAAGCAGATGCTGGAGTACTACCAGGGCAAAGTTGACTAGCTCTACAAGTAGCGTTTGGCTTGGCTATCACGATTCGATTAATGCAGTTCACAATTGCAATAAAAACAGCGACTCATGGACAAAGTAAAAGACCAAAAAGACAATCAGACATAGCTGCATCGTGCTATCGTATACCACGATGTCGCACTACTCGATGAAAAGTACAATCTTGTGTATGCAGAATCAACGTGACTAAGATGGAAAGAGACAATATCAATAACTAGTACGCGGATGCTTAGGAAGTTCTAAAAATAGAACAACTTGCATAATAGTACCCAGCCTAGCTATAAAAACGTCTTCCTTGTCGTATTTGGGCAGGCACTTAGCTTATCGACAACTAGGTACCATCATACCTATATTTAGCTCAATATTTACAGCAAACAAAAGAAAAATCATCCTAAAGCAAAAGGCACTATTTTGCGATAAAACAACTATGTTTTAAGAAGTCAATCGTTGGTCTAGGGCAAAGCGTTATATAAACCTAGTGCTGAGTAGCTGCTAAAGAGGCAGTTAATATAACTAAAAGCAAATCAGGACAAATAGATTGCCTTGATGGACTAGCAGACATCTAAATTATAAAATTTGATAAGAAAAGTAAAGAAGCGATAAGAAGACACTTTGTAAAAGTAGAGAAACATCACTAAAGATCTTTAAAATGACCTTAAAAAGCAAGAGATCAGGCACCAGAACATAGCTGAGAAATATTTTGCGGCTAGAAAGAAGCTTAAAGAATAGCATTAATCTACAATCAAATAAAGATAAAGGCTAAAATAAACCTTAAAAAATCTGTAAGATCGGCTCAGCAAAGAAGAGGAACACTACTAGCGCTAAAACAAAGCCAAGCAAACCCTGATCATCAGACGCAGCTAAGATTACGAATAAGACTGTAAAAACTATCTTATTTAGATAAAGCTAGAATGCGAGCTAAATAAAGAAATCTCCAGGCACTAAGAGACAATTACTAAAAAATGCAATAAGTTTGTATTGAAAAGATAACTGGTTTGGAAAATGCTCTCAGGATAGCTAAGCAAAGATTGAAGGAGGCTGACTAGAAAAAAGAAGAAGTTTTGGAAGGTCTCAAGAACTAGCTTAATATGTAAATATCTCGTAAATTAGCTTAGAAAAACAAGATAGAGAAGAAAGACTTGAAAAAGTTAGACTTGATATGCAGATGAAAGAAAAATTAGAGCATGATAGAAGAGTCAGATAGGAGCTAGCCAAGAAATAATAATAGGCACGTCGAAAGTATGCTAGAGATAAGCTTATTCCTTAAGCATACAAGAAGACTAAAAAATCAAGTCTAAATGGGGCCCGATCCAATTCTAAATAGAAACAAAAATCAGCAAAAAAGTAAAATCAAAAATCTAACAAAAAACCTAAAAGACAAGAAAGTGAGTCCTAATAATCTGAGTAGTCAATATAAATGTCTGATTTATAGAATATTCGTCAGCAGATCAACAGGCTCTAAAACAAAATCGAAGTGGAATCTAAATCAAGAAACTGATACATCTTTATTTCTAAAATTTTACTTAAATTAAGCGGATTTGAATATTAGATGCCTTAAATCAATTTCGGATGATATTTTTTTCATATCTTATTAATGGTGGTGGGCAGCATTGAGGAGCGCATCAAAAAAATGAAATAAGCCATTCTGACTGAGGCCAAGCAACGCTCCCATACGATCGTTGAGAACGCTAACTAGGAGGCCGATCAAGAAAGAGCTCGTATCTATAACATTTAGAAATAAAAGATCCAACAATAGTACGCGCAACTCACTAAAAATGAAAAAATCAAAGCCAAAATGTACATCAAATTAAAAGTAGATAAAAATCAGCATTGCATAACAGACATCGTATTCTACGCATGGAGGCTAGATACAAAGTAGTCGAGAGGCTGAAACAATAAGTCTAGGAAAGATTGAAACAGTAAGTTCAAAATAAGGAGACCTATCGAAACCTAATGAAAAATTTCATCATACAAGTATATTGATAAGTGATTAAGGGAATGTTGAGACTCATGGAAGCCAATATCAGTATCTAAGTCAAAGAGCACGAACAAAAAACAGTTACAAGTTTATTCAGCGAATGCCAGAAAAGATTCAGTTAGATCATGCTAGCCGAAACCAGCCGACAGATGGAGTGCAAGCTTGCATTATCTTCTTACAATTTATAAGAAAAGAGCTTGAATATAATCGGTGGAGTGTATTTGCGAAGCATTGATGGAGTAATTGTTTGTGACAACTCTATCGATCTGAGGATCAGGCTTATCTTTGAACAACTTTTGCCCCATATTAGAGGCATGCTTTTCCCTGTAGAATAGAAATGATGGATTTGCGACAATACATATATGCACTATTTTTTAAGATTTATATGATTCAAAAACATCATAAAGACTCTGCTGTATTTAATATAAATTAAGATTATCATAAAAAAATTGAAACTAAAAAGCATAGTAATCATTTTTTCGTATAGAATATCGTAGAAAATTCTGGAATTTTTATCTTTAAATCTGCTTAAGTCGTAGCATTCTTAAGAGCCTCAGGAAAGAGTTTGTATTGCATTTTCTAAAGCATCTTTGGCTAGGCTTCAAGAAAGGGAAAGAGTTTTAGTTGAGCTCCATCCGTAGCTTACGTTTTAACCTTATTTTAATGGCTCTTAGATTAGTTTTGTAACTGAACATCCTGAACAGTTTCTTTGTTTTCTTAATGGGTATTTCCACTTTTTTTTGATTTTTAAGAATCATCTGTGGCCATATCCTATTTTTTTATCTTCAAAAATCCCATTTGTTCAAATATTTTTGCATCACCATATGCCTTCACAGCCTCTAAAAGTATGGCTTTTCGCTAGTATTTAACTTTCTTGTCTTTGTGCTTGCCAAAATACTTCTGCCCGTGTGAACGAATCTGCACAAGGGTCCTATTAGGGATGCCTTAATGAATCTTTTTCCAGTTTTTGCCATATTACTAAAGTAGCCGCTCAAACATCTAGTTTTCTTCATAGCTCCACTTTCCTTCTTTTATTTATTTGAATTCTGAAGAAGATTGTGAAAAATCTATGTTTGACATTTTTTTAATTTAGATTATTTCTGATGAGTTAATTAGTTAACAGAAAAATGTCGTATATAAAGTAGCTCAGCAATAAAATAAGCTAAACCCTTAGAAAGACTTTTAATACGATATCGACCGTTTAGGTGTCAGATTTATTGTAATTAATTAATAAAATCGCAATGATAGGCTCAATCTTTGCCAAGCACTACGAGTTAACAGATAAGATAGCAAAAGCAGCCTTTTACGAAGTTTTTCGATGCCTTCACACTAGAAATGCAACCATCGTAGCAATAAAGCTAGAGCCACGTACAATGAGCGAATCGAGACTCCATCAATAAGCTAAAATACTCAAATAAATTAATTAGGAGGGCGCAACAGATACTGGTATTCCACTTATGGTTGAACTGGGAAGCGAAGGAAACTACAATTATTTAGTAATGTAAATTTTGGGCAAATCAATGGATGTCGTAATGGCTGATTCTGGTGGGAAACTCGATATAAATCACGTGATTGATGCTGGAAAACAACTACTTGATCGACTATAGCTTGTGCATTCAAAAGGATACGTGCATAGGGATCTTCGTCTGGAACACTTTATCTATGGAAGCGGTAAAAAATCAAAAATACTTTACCTAAGTGGCTTCAATCTCAGTAAAAAGTATCTCAGAGTCGACAACAGACATATGCCATACAAAGATAACAAATCTAATTTTACAGGAATAGCTAGATTTACATCTTTGAATTCTCACTTTGGTATCGAGCCTTCAAGGAGAGACGATATAGAATCATTAATATACTGCTTGATTTACATGCTAAAAGGATTTTTGCCTTGGCAAAATCCATAAGGAGGTAATAGAAGATAAAAATATTAAAGGCTTCTAGAAGTAAAGATAACTACTTCTATATAAATGATATGCAAAGATCTGCCGAAAAAGATGTAATAAATGCTTCTTTACTGCAGAAATTTATAGTACGAGGCTCATATTGACTATCAATATCTGAGATAGTCTTTGCAAAAAATGTCAAAAGAAATTCCATTAAACATTATGGATGACTGATTTTTACTTGATTTTTCTTTTTTAAAAATATGAAGTTATCATTGATTTTTGGGCCATATCACTCCATTAGCACGATTAGCGAAAACTGGGGCAACTGGAATCAGCCACATGCAAGTGTTTGTACCAAATACTTGCACAAAGTTTTCATAGGCTCCGATGTCATATACATTAGGTCCTGCATTAGGATTTCTTTGTCTTTAAAGATTGTCAAGAGTTGATGAGTTTTCGAGCACAAGTTCAACGTGGAATTTGAAGAAAAGTACGATAGCAAAGAAGAAAACTATCTTGAAGATGACTCCTGCGACCCTAAGAATGAAGGGAACAGAGATCACAAAACCTGCTTATATTTGCTTGAGTATTTATCCAACCAGTAAGGGGATTTCACAGGAAAGAGCAAAAACTATAGTCAGGATGATGTAAAACAAAAACAGCATAAAATACTTTCTATTTGTGAATCCAACACAGTTAGCGATCCAAGGGCAGTGATGGTCCATGTTTAGTACACATCGTTGACAAGTTGAACAGTGATGGCATCTGAATATTTTTTTAACTACCTCTAAGGTTTGAAACTATGACAGAGCAGACAATATTTGCGTTTGCGATTCTCAGCCTACTAAGCAAAGAATCCCCAATAAATGGGTACTCTTCCTGGGTCACTGAAAGTGGACCTTATGAGACTCCATACGAGCATTACGAAGAGTAGGTTGAATATGACTAAGAGGATGATATAGGGTGCGGGTTTGAGATCTAGCATGAACATGAAGGTGAAGATGATATAGTTGAGCAGGATTACTACGACTATACCTATGAAGTGAGGTGAAACGAGTCGTCCACAGTTCATCTAATCGAATTCAATATATTACAATATAACATATTTCAAAACAACTTAAACATCAAATAAAATAGTCTAAATCTATAGTTTATGATTGAATTCATATTAATAAAACTTTCTTATGAATCCGCATAAAAAAATATAAAATTCTTTGAACTGCTTGATGCATAAATTTTAGGCATCATAGGAGCTATAACCGATCTTATTATCTCTGCAGCATCAACAAATCGATCACTGTGTGCTTTTACAGCGTACTTTTGGCAGAAATCGATAACTTAAAAAGCTGCTAAAAAGATTGTCTAAAACTAATTTTTAATAAAACTGTCTAATTCGTTAAAAAAGGAATCATTTTCGCTAAACATTTAGATAGTAACATAGTACAAAACATAATTTTGTGAAAAAAAATAAACAACAACTATTAGTTTTTTCTTAAACTGATATTGGCAAAACCCCTAAAAATGATGCTAGGATCTAAATGATGTATCGAAAAAATAATGGTATTAAAGGACAAATTATCAGAAGAACTATAAATCCTAAGCATAAAAATCTTTCTTTTTCGTAGTAAAGATGTTCTGAAAAAAAGCGATCGTGCGTAACAGAATAAGATAAATAATAAAATTTTCTTATATCGAGTCTTAAGCTATCAAAATAGGCTAATTTACGGCCATACTCCTTTGAAAATCAGAATTTTGTTTGTAAAAAGAGAAGAATAAAAAATTATTGCTAAGATCCTAGATAAATGTTAAAATTGTAATTAAGAGATTCTTGCCTTTAAAGGTCATATATAGCTTCAAATCAGAATAAGTTAGTCTTATCGGTTAATTCCAAGAATTATTAAAAGCTGAACTATCGATAGGCTAAACAACATTTTCGAACTTTAAGCCCTTGGAATACACGAGGCGATATTTATAATTGATTGCTTATCCTTTATCTATCGAATTATCAATATATTTGCGTTTTGTCATTAACAAAGATATCGAAATTATATCCAATATATTATTGAAGCTATGATATCGCAGTATAATTAGAAAATAAGTTTAGTTTTATAGATTAATTGCTTCAGAATTAGTATTTTTTTAATATATTCTAGGTCATATAACTCCTTTTACACGTTTATAAAAATTAGGCGCAGTTGGAAAATACCACAAGCAGGTATACATCAAATTTAATGGTAAAATTTAATAAATGCTTATTTTTTCATTTGATTTTTTAATTTATTCTATACGAGTACTAAGTAAATGTAAGTTTTTTTTAATTTATTCTATACGAGTACTAAGTAAATGTAAGTTTTGATAGACGTAAGTAGTTAAACATTCTCTCATCCTGAGGATCTTTAAGAGATGCTTTATCTCAATAGCATCGTGTTTCAAATTAATGCTCAAGATGGCATAGATAAACTTTTTTAATGTATCAAAAGATATGTTCTATTCATAGCTTCTAAGCCCTAGATTCAAACTGACATTCGAATAAAAAACGTATAAATACTTGAAGGTCCCTCATTTTCTTCAGTTGCACTTGGAGGAACATTTGACTATTTGCATCTGGGCCATAAAGTTTTACTCTTAATAGCCATACTGGCAGCTGAAGATATATTGTACATAGGAGTCACAGGAGATAACATGTTATCAAAAAAGAAAAATAAAGAGATCATAAAACCTTTACACTTAAGAATGAAAGAAGTCTAGATTTTTGCAAAATCTATAAAACCTTAACTTACATTGGATATTTTTGAGCTTAAAGATCCTTTTGGTCCAGCTATATCACGTCCTTAGCTTAAAGCTTTAGTATTGTCGTAATAAACATTCAGTGCTGGTTAAAAAATAAACTAAATTCGTTTATTAAAGCAGTTTTAGCCTCTTTCTTTATTAATATGTCCTACTATTTCTCCAGATCAGCAGCTTTAAACCAAAATATCAAGTACTGTCATAAGAAATTATTTACTGTCTAAAAATGGGATGAATGTCTAAAGTTACTTATAATACAAAAACTTTTTTTATAAAATGACTGAAACGCAAAGTGAGCAAAAAGTTGATGTAGTCGATCGATGGTGGTATTTAATTTTTTCAAGTTACTCGCAAAACTGGCGATATTATCATACTAATTAACATATTTTTAGTCTGCTAAAAGATCTACACACTTCACAACATTCGAAAGTATTTAGCTAACTTACATCAAAAGAACGATTTATTTTGCAAATTTCTATTTTCTTTCACGACATAGTCTACCAGCCTAATATCACTACAAATTAATAGCAAAGCTCTAAGTTAGCCCTGCTCTTTTTAGATGAAATTTTAGACTAAAGTTCCTAGTAAAAGCAGGAGATAAAGAGTGTAGTCGAGCTGATCATTTTGTAAACGAAAGAGCATAAACCTTCAATAAAATTATCACAAATAATGTACGATATAGACATGGGTATATTGAATTCATCGCTAGATCGATATAAAAAATATGCTTTAAATATCAAAAAATAATATTTTTCTTTGTTTGGTGAAAATTTTTACGAAAAAAGAATAAACTTTTTAAAAAAGTTGAAAGAAGAATCACTTCATTTCAGCTATTAAGCTAATTTGCTGCCAGACAATATCGACTGGGAGATAAATTGCCTCGAAAACAATGATCTATGATAAATCACTTAATCATTATGAGTTATTAATGCATTTAAGAGTAGATTTGATTTTAGATAATTTAATTTTAGAATGGAATCAACTGTTAAGGAACACGAATTAGATCAAATGCTACGATTCTAGCAGATCCGGGAGCTATCTTCATAAGAGTAGGACGCTCCTTCATGTATCTTTTTCTAATTTAGAAGCACCAGTCAGTCGCAGTCAATATCGTAAACCAATAAAAAACGCATACAGCGATTCAGATTCCCAGGATTCTTCACTGTAAAAAGGAAAAGGGACTATTTTGCTACCTCCTCGTCCAACCAAAGGCAAAACAGTTTTGTAAAAGGCTCAGGTTTAAATCAAATGGACTAAATAAGATACAACGGAAATCGATATTTTGGCAAAACTTTAAGGAAATGATGCTAAATCTAAGAAAATAATGGAATTGGCTAATAAATACAAAAGTCTAAACATCGCATATGAAAAATAGAGAACACTGTAAAATTGATATAACTTAGAAGACGAGGTTTATAAGAACAGCTGAATTCAACGATGAAAGCTACGCAATAATAAAAAAAGATGAATGAAAGTCGGAAACTTTAAAAAAGTAGGTAGAAAAGTAATTAAAAGAAAAGCCAAGCCAACAACGCTTAGTATGAGAAGAAAATAATGGACATGAGATTGAAAAATCAAAACCTAAAAACATAGCTCAACAAAGCCCATAGACTCATAGCAAGATAGATCGGTTAATAGTTCGATATCGATAAAGCTTTAGGTTAATAAAATGGTTGGAAGGGAAGGCAACAAAAGATATAAAAACTTAAAGCTAGAGTAAAATAACTTTAGGATCGATTGGCTGCAGGAGGAGCTAATGTTTCACATATGAGTGGATTTTCACAGCTAACTATACAGCCAAAAACTCAAAATCCATTATCTGCTACTAGGATGTCATCGATGGCTGATAATAAAAGAAAATAGCTTTAAAGTCTTAAAGTACAAACATAAGCTTTGAGAAGCTAAAATTAGTCACTTCAGAGCAAGGTGAAAGCATTGAATTCCAGGAAAATTAATTTATAAACATAACTGAGAGATATTAAAGCAGATTTTGATAAAAAGAAACAAATTTTCATATAAAAATCAGATAACGATGATAGATTTATAGCTTTGCTAAAACAGTAAAACGAAAAGTTAAAAAAAGATGAGAAAGTTGTAACTAAAGTGGTTTACAAAGATTCCTAAAAATCAGGTTAATCTGATTTAATCAAAAAGTAATTGACAGTTGTAAAAAGACAGCTAAAAGAGTTATAAAAATAAAATTCTTAGCTCAGAGCAGCAAACAACGAACTAAAACAATCCAAATAATAAGTCTTAAAAGTAAAATAAACAAATCCGATACGCGACATATCGGTCGATAAGAAAAAACAACTTTAAGATTAATACGTCAAAGGAAACAAATATCTAAAACGTTTATCAGCTGAAGACGAATAATAAATTTATCGAACATGGAAGCAATCTAAAACTAATTTGTGATATTAGACCTTTGATTATTGCAATTTATTTTATGTTTATCTAGTTTAATAGTCCAAAATATATAACTTGTTGTCAAATATGAGCAAACATAAAGTCACGATATAGATATGTTCTAATTGTAAAGCTCATGCATGGTGTACGCGTCACGATTAGAATACTTATTTAGGAATCAGTATAGATTTAACTAAATACATCAAGTAACAAATCCCAGGGATTGAGGTTCAAACAATATTAGTGAGTGGATCTAAAATGGGTTCATTTTAGGTAGCTTGTGATGGATATCTACTTTTTTCAAAATTAACTCTAGGGTACTATCCTCATATTACCCTTCTTACTAAACGTATCATTGAATTTGTTAACGATAGTGATGCAGGAAACGATCTTTATAAATACAAAGCAGGCAATTTCAGTCCCATTAAATCTTATTCGACTATAACTTCTCCTACTAAACGACCTAAAACTAGCGCAACTTCGAAACGAACAAGATAAAAAGTCGAGACAGATACAGGCATACCAAATGTTTCAGTAGAATCAACCTGGACTAAGGATATGAGAACACCATAAAAAATTAAAGTTTAAAATAATCTGGTCTAAAATGATCTTGCTGTTTCTAAAGATTCAAAGATTCAAGAAAATAACAGCAAAAATAAATAGGAGAAAAAATCATAAAAAGTAGAGGAGAAAAAAATCTAAGCTTAAAAAAAGTAGTAAAATTCATCAAAGAGTCCTATAGTCTAACAAAAAAATGATATTAAATAATAGAAAAAGCAATAAATTGAAGCATCTGTCGCTGCGGGTAAATCTTCATAAGTTTCTAAAAAATAATCTGAACCAGCTAAAAATGAGGTTCAACAAGAACCTCTTGATACTAAAATATCTTCAACGAACGATAAAAAAGTTAATTAGCCAATTTCTCATGAGGGGATTAAACCGGCATCTGACCATAAAGAGGAGGTGATTTAATTTCAGAAATAATAAAACAAAGTGGGAAAGTAAGTCGAGCACAACAATTAAAGTAAGTCGTAACACGTAGCTCCATAGATTTAAGCGAATCATTCTGCTTGATTTTCGCATAAAATGGCAAAATAAATTTATATTTAACTTTTATGTAATATTCCGATTATTATTTATCTAATCAAATAGCAATTAACTTCAGTATAGCATTCAAATAATATTAAATTCATCAGACACATATATATTTTTATAGTGTTAAATTATGAGATATTTAAACACACTTGGCATATAGGTAACAATTTATAATTATTGTATGTCCCACAGATAAAAATTCGACCATTCTTCAGTAAATCTGCGTCGTCTTGCCAAGGAAGACACATCTTTGATGCTCAACTAAGAAGATAACTCCAAATGTACTAGTGCGCTAAACTAGGGAGAAAAAAAGCATGGACAAGTCAAGAAGATGATTACCTTATTCGTCTTGTAAACAAGCTTGGAGCACAGAAATGGACAGTGATTGCTTAGCATTTACCAGGTAAAAATGTAGTAAATAAGGTAGAATCGGAAAACAGTGTCGAGAAAGATGGCACAACCATCTCAGTCCTTAAATCAATAAAAACTAATGGACACTACGCGAATAATGGATATTATTTTTAGCTCATCGTAGTTTAGGTAATCGATGGGCTGATCTTTCTAAAATGCTTCAAGGACGCACTGACAACTCGATCAAGAATCACTGGAACTCTAGCATGAAGAAAAAAGTTAACATTTTTACTGACAAGTAAATAAGATTATATGCAGATTAAAACAAATGAGAAAAGCAGGACAAGAGTAATAAAAATTTGAACAGAATTTGCTACATAAGCTTATTAATTAGTAGGATGGCTTGCCTGAGTTTGTTAAAGAAGACAATCATACACCGAAGACTGAAACTGCTCAGAAAATAGGATCAGCGGCTACTGTCAAAATGGAAATTTAGCATCAAGATTAGCTGAAAACTTGCAAGAAAAAAAGTAAAGAAGAGTCGTTCAAAATGTAATAATAAACTCCATCTAAAAAGAAGAAAACCCCTTTTAAATTCGTATACAATCCAGTTTTAAGTCAGTTGAGTCTTTTTGGCGGATCAAAATAAAAATTTATCAGTCAAATTTCTTTGCTTGAATAGCCTTAGGATGACAAATACGATGAAGTGGAGCCTGTAAGTTTATAGCAAATAAGCTTGTCTTTGAACTGTTTAGATAATTTATAGAATCCATAAATCAGATCAAGAAGAAGCTTGAGATCGAACGGATAAGTTTTTGAGTCAAGAAGGAGGCTTCCGAGTAGTAAAAGACTTGAAAGCATATAAGAAAATCCTCGAAGAAGTCTTCGCAGTTTAGATCAATTTTAATATGGTCAATGAAGTGATTGTTATCTAAATCGTTTCATATCTGTCAAGTTGATGCTATAAAAATAAGTCTTATTATTAACTTGAGATCATTTCACGTACACGAAAAAATCAAGTTAACATTTTTCAGATTCTTTCAATTCAAAATTAAATTTTCTGTCTTTTATCTTAATTTTTTGAATATATTCAAAGTAACATAAATAATATAAGTAAAAATAGTCGGAATAAAGATGAGTCATAAGCGTATTAGCAACTATGTGATACTCATGGATAAAAAACTAGGATAGGGTGCTTTTGGAACAGTAAATTAGTAGAAATTCAGGTTTATCGTTGCAAACAAGATGGTTCTGGACTTGAATACGCAGTCAAAGTCCTCGACAAAAAAGCAAGTATTTTTAGTGTTATCGTAGTATGCGCAAACTAGTATCTTAAGAAGGCGATTTTCCAAGAAATAAGAATAATTCAGTCCATCAAATCTTAAAATGTCGTGGGTGTGATGGATGTGCTCCAAAGCTCAAACAACTTTTATATCGTCCAATAGCTTTGTGAAGGTGATCTAAATGGTTATCTAAAAGTTATAAAAAAACTTTCTGAAGATAAAGCCCTGTAATTTACAAAACAAATTTGCAATGGTTTTATCACAATAATCAGAGAAGGTATCGTACATAGGTATTTTGATATCGATTTAGAGATCTAAAGCCGGCTAATATAATGTTAAAGCAAGGAATTTGTAAGATAGGAGATTTTGGATTGGCGAAGAAAAATATTACGAAGCGAATTCAGAATCAAAGTTCAGTTGGTACAGCGCTATATAGTCCTATACAAGTAATGAAGGGTGATTCTTATACATCCAAGTGTGATGTTTGGGCCGTCGGATGCATCTTTTATGAGATGTTGCATGGAAAAACACCTTGGATGGCTCATAGCTAGTATCAGCTTGTGCAAAACATAACAAGTATTCCATTAACTTTCAGGGCGGATATAAGTCCTGAAGCTATAGATTTTATCACTGGCTGTCTTGGAATATAATAGTAAAATCGATTATGTTGGGATCAAGTATACAATCACAAGATATTCAAAGGATATTTCAAAAGCTATCTTCTGTAAAATCAACAATTTGAAGATAAAATGAAAATGGTGATGGCTGCACTTAGATATCAAATCAACTCCAATAACCTTAATCTAAGAAAATTGTTACAAGGTTTAAATTTGGACGGTCTATCTGAGCTCTCTTATCAGCAGTTTACTCTTTTTCTTCATCATATTAAACCAGATTTAGCCAAACAGTAGGTTTCTTTTATAGTCTAAAAAATGGATTAGAATCAAGACGGTCAGATTTCTATACCTTAGCTTGAAGCAACTTTGAAATAGTATGATATTTAGTTTGACAAAAACATTCAATCTGGGTTATCTGGTATATTGAAGATGGCACAAAGTCTTAAAGAAGTTGACGCCCCACCAGCTTAAGATATACTAAGCCCTGATCCTCTGACTGAAGCTGTTTAATAAAAAGCAAGAGTAAATTTTACTAAGCTTTACAATATCTTAAAATCTAAGAAAATCAATCTATATAAGGTCTTCAAAGCATATGATAAAGACATGTCTGGTGAGTTCTAGAAGCCTTAGTTTTAAAAATTGATGAAAAGACTTGACAAAACTATTCCTACGTAAGACATATATGCCATTTTCGACTATATAGACAAAGATTTTTCAGGAAGCGTAGATTTTGAAGAACTAAATGCCTACTACTGTCTCATAAATGGCATACCAGAGACTCTGGATGTGCCTCCTGAATATTTTTAAGCAAAAAAGAAGAAGTTGCTATAAGGTTGATTCTATTTCAGTTAATCAATATTTTTATCAATATAATAGAGGAACTGTTTTTAAAAATATTGATATTTTTGATGAATAAGCATATAAAACATCACATGAATATACCTTATGTACCATTTTACCTAAGTTGAAACAGTTACGGTAAATTAATTCCTAAATTTTTGAATAATTTTTCTCTGATAATTAATTCTATATGTGCTTTTCTGCCTATAAAACTATCTAAATCGTTAGTTTTTACATTAAAATTTACATCTATCCTATGAACACTGCCTCTATATATATTTCCGCCCATAATATTTTACTACATTTATCGTTCAACTTTAGACTCAGAGTTGGTAGAACGATGCGAGCTTATCCTTGCTGAATGCCATGAAACGTAGCTATCTTCGAATGAACTCATTAAGATAATCTTTCTAAAATATCGTAAATGGCCTGCTTTGCTCAAATCATAAAGAAAAGTTGTACGAGGATTGCCTTTTTATTACATTGAAAGTTGCTACAAACTCTGAATACTTTTCCATTTTCTGATGGCCCAAAGACCCACCTTGACCAACCCACTGACTCCGTTTAGATAGCCAAGATGAGGTGAGCTTAATGAGCAAAAAAAACCTAGATTTGAGTGATACTATTAAAGATGAGGAATAGCTGCTCTAGCAATTATGCCACCCATACTATGACCAACCAGATTGACTATTATATTTTCTTGCTGGTACTAGTCCAGATGATTTTCTATATAGTTTTTTATCTAATCAGCTAATCTTTTTCCCATAGTTGCAATATCTCCTTCAGTATTATCTTAGTTTGTCCTAGATACCATGTAATTAGCATCAGGAAGTTGTGCTTGAATCCATCTTTTTATCAGTTGCATGTCATAAGATGTGCCTTGAAAACCATGGCACAACACAATTAGCATATTTTTTTAAGAATACTGAAGCTGAGCACCTTTTTTTGATAAAATTAGCTATTTCTACTACAGTTTTAGCATTTCTTGCTTCTCCAAATTATCTTTGAAAGGAGTGCTGACCTCATAAAAAATAATCTATCGAGTTTACTGCTCCGTTTATGCTCTAACATCCTAGATAGGATGCGAATTAAGTCTTATATTTTTAGCTCTGATTTATTTTGATATTTTTTTATTTTATTTCGAACTTAGTTGTTTTTTTAATGTGATTTCATTTTGTCCAGTAATAATCGATTTGAACATAGTTTCTCCATATTTTTCTTTCTCATATGTCTGATATTCATCATGGCTTTTGTACAAATTTATCTTATTGCTTCTCCATTTGTCAATTATCGAACGAAATAATAAGAAATTTTCTTACCTGATCTAATTTATTTAATTCATGATGGCATCTATATCAAGTTATGATGGAAAAAAATTGTCTAAATACTACTTGAAATTTTTGCTATCAAGGATTTATAAATTATTAGACTTCATAAACTATTAACATATCTTCATAGATCCTATCGATTACTCTTTATTTTACATATACCCTTGCAGTTTTTCAATTATAAGATATTGAACTATTCTCAATTTTTTAATATAATTTGTGTAAAACATCTCTATAACATTTACTTGAGGCATTAGACTTTTAGCAAGTTATAACAGTTACAGTATCGAATTAATTTTTATTCGTTTTTTATCAGTACTGCTTAGCTCCTGGCTAAAAGGTTAAAATTTTGTAAATTTAAAAGTTGTTATTAGCCCCAAGCCAGTGAAAGACAGCTTAGAAAGATACGGTGAGTCAAACTATGCCTGGCTACTAGCAAAAAGACCGTTTTATAGATCATTTAATCTCATAGTTACTCTTTGAATATGCTCACCCTAGTTTTAAGGTTAATGAAGCTTGGTTGAATTCAGTCGCAGCTATACTTACAAGAAAATGTTCTCACAATTAATATTAGGGTATGACTATGTTTCTAACCTGAACTGAACCCAGTCATCTAGCTACAAAATTTCATCTGAATCTCTTTATTTTTACCTAAAAATTTTACCAGCCCCACAGTCGACACAAAAAGTTGATCATCAATTTTAGGCGCAAGAAGAAGTCTGTTACTTCTTTAATTTTAGTTTTATAGCGGTGGAAGTTGTTGGTAAGGTATTGCATAAATCTGAGTTAACAGAGTAATACTCTTTGTTTGTGTATTTGCTGAAAAAGACTGATTCTAAAGCTAAACAGACCTTGTTTAGGATATTCGATGACATGATAATGTTCGACATGAATAAGGATTTAGATTATGCTTTTGATGCTCATTTCGGACGATGATTCAAATAATTTATAATACATAAAGAATCTTGAATATAGTCAGCTAATTGTATTTTAGTCTTAGTTACAATATATGATAACTGAAGACATAATAGCTGAAAGTTTGATAATAAAATATTTGGGTAATAATTATAAATAAATGCAAGAAGGAGGAACCGACCCCATATAAGCCATAAACCCTTTACTAAAGATACTTAAAGAACGATAATAGCTGTATTTCTAATTACTCTTTTTCGTCAACAAACACTTCTAATCATCTTGCGACGACATCGATAACATCAATATCTTCAACGCATTTCTCAAAAATACAAAACAAAGGCATCATAATTTACAGTAACAATAAAACTAGCTTATACAGTCTATTCATTTTTTGGAGAAAAGCAGCTATAGTGTCGATCAAAACATGTCCAGGTAATTTATAAAGGATTCAGAAATTTGCAAAGATTTTGTAACAGAATCATCGAAAATTTAGACACTTCAATTTCTAGAGCACGCAAAACAGTATTTGATGATGGAAAACTGACACACTAGTTTAACGAATTCAAAAAAAGACTATAAAGAATCCTCAAAAATGAAACTTTTGAGGCATAAATATTAATCAAGCACGTGCTCGCGTATTGCCGCAAAAAATACTAGAAACAACTAGCAAAAGTTGATTAATACTTTGAGATAATAGAGCATGGATCAGATATTTGTCTGAGATAGATATACTTTAGATAAACTAAGTAGGACAGAGAGTAATCAGATGTATAGTAAGGGAAACCTGAATCAAGTTTTCCCAAAAAAAGATTAATAAAAGTAGAAATAAAACAGCAACTAAGTTAATAGTAGTCTTCTCCTTAGAAGAAAAATCATTCTTTGAAGAAAACTAGATTAAAAAAGCGATTAAGCAAAAAACATAAAGATTAGTAGATTCCCCAAACATCAAAATAAAAAATGACTAATCAACTGTACAAATACTATAGCGTCCTTGAACTCAATAAACCTCAGTTCTACTAAGACTATATCTATAACCAACTTTAGTAGTAGAAACATAGAACCGAGCTGATGAGCAAACTACGTGAACGAAACAAAACCATTAACACTCAAATAAATGTTTATGTTAAAAAGGTTACTCATGCTAATTTTCAGGATCTTAATCAGAGATAGTCTAGCCATGCCAGTAGTGGAGAGGATAAAGTATAGCTTCCTCTCACTAAAAAATTGTCTTCGCATCGCAATTTTACAATCAAAAGAAAATCAAGTGGAGGACACTTCGATTCTTCTTCAGCAACATAGAAACACTCAGAAAATTAAAGGACGATATTGGCTAGTTCTTTTCGAAACTTCAACCATAAAAGAAAATCTTCACAAAGCAATCATCGGCCTATGGAAAAAAGTCAGCAAAAATGTTTTGTAGTTCAACAACCAAAAATATTCTAAGACTAAGTGATACCGCAGATTATGCCTCTCAGTCTTGGGGTTACACATCGCTTCAATCCTACCCGTACTATGCGTCCAAAATAGAAGAAAAATTAAAACCTGAGGCTAAAAAGACTTAATAATCCAGTACCGCTTTAGAATACTTTTTTATAAAAATTTCATCCATGATTTAATATTTTTTACTTTCATCTTGATCATAAATAACATTAGATATCATAGAAGTTTAAAATGACTCGTCAGGGGCGCAAGTTAGCTCTATGCAGCTGGACCAAATGCTGCCAGTACAAGTATCTATTTTTCTTATACAGGATTTTAAAAAACTGGCTATTATTTGGGCATATTTTGTATAGAATTCAATAAAGATTTTGAAGCTTATGCTAGCATTACTTATCCTTCAGGTTATTTCTTTATTTAACTAACATTTTACTACTATTTTATAAGCTTTTTGCCTTATTTATTCTTTGCTTTCTTTTTGGGTTTTGTATTTTTCTATTCTTCTTTTACTTATACTAGC
>Ga0169931_10005900_pt1 | contig 18605 bp, 23 predicted proteins | sample Kivu_15m_20L_FD_129675 | JGI IMG/M metagenome (GOLD analysis project Ga0169931, IMG submission 129675) | Freshwater microbial communities from Lake Kivu, Western Province, Rwanda to study Microbial Dark Matter (Phase II) - Kivu_15m_20L... | ecosystem: Environmental > Aquatic > Freshwater > Lake... | reverse complement strand
CATCGAGCGCTTCTACAATCCCCGGCGACGGCACTCCACGTTGGGGTATCTCAGTCCGATGGAGTTCGAACGACAGGCGGAATTAGCGTAGGATGGTGTCAACTAAACCGGCAGCAGGCCAGAGATTGTAAACGCAAGTACCTTGTTAAAGCGATACCAAGGCCTGAATTTGCGACAGAAAACCTTAATCCATAACGCCATTCGTCACCCTGAAAGACTGTATACCATTCAGGTTCATGTCAATGTCCACGGGATTGCCTATGAAACTGCGAGACAGGATTTTATGGAGCTAGTTTCTCGGGGGCTTCTCAAGAAGAGCAAGCAGGGAAGGGAGTTTGTTTTTTCCCCCTCGGAGAAGATTTTAGATAAGCTGCGTCTAACTTAAGAGTTCAACTAGCTTAGGCAGGTTTGAAGGTTTGAGGAGCGGAATTCTTGCGCGTTTTCTAGACCAAGCTCGAAACGCTCTATCCTTCCTGAATCGGCTCGTCCGGCAACTCATTGGGGTTGTCTCCTGGGCGGCCTGGGCAGGCTTCGGCAAGCACCACTCCACAGGCCTCGATCGCGCGGGATAAGCCATCGGCGATGTCGCCACCCTGCAACCGCTCGACTGCCGCTTGCACCACCTGCTCCCATCGCTCCGCCGACACCAGTCCCGCCAAGGAACGATCCGGCAAGACATAGATCTGCCGCTCCAGAATCGACAGCATGATGAGCACGCCAGTGCGCTCGCGCGTCTGCGAGATGGCCTGTTGCGCAAAGGCCCGCTCGGCTCTGAGCGTGACTTTGTGGCGCATACGACCAGGCGAGGTCAGCAGGCGGATGACCGGCGGTAACGTCCCGATCCAGGTCCCGCCCACATAGGCGAGCGTGACGGCGAGCACGAGCCAGGCGGCATTCGAGGCATGCCAACCCCACGGCACCCAGGAGACTTCGATGGTCAGCAACGCCGCCAAGGTGGTCAGCGCAGCGATCAGCCCCGCCCAATGGTGGGCGTCTCGATAGAGCCCGGACCGCGCGACGATCATCGGGACGATTTCCGCGTTTGTCCGCCGCTCGGCTTCCTGCACGGCCTGCGTGATGCGTGTACGCTCCTCGGCTGATAACAGCGCTCGCTTACCAGTCGCCACTGGCGCCTCCTCCTCCGAAATCGCCGCCGCCGCCGCTGAATCCTCCTCCCCCGCCGAACCCGCCGCCACCCCACCCTCCGCCCCTGCTGCTGTAGGAGGTCCAGTCGTCAAAGCCACGGCCACCACGACCCGACATCGCACTCCGTAACAATAGCACCAGCAGCAGGGTGATCAGGCCGGTGACGATGGCTGGAATCAGCCAGGGAGACAGCCAGAGCGCGAGCCCGGTGCCAGCCAGCGCGCCGACGACACGATTCACGTTCGAGAGGGCCAGGCCAACCATCACACCGATGAACAGGGCCACGAGAATCTGACCGACCATGTCCTCGCCGCCGGCAGGCGACGCCGGACGCTCGGGTGCCTGATAAGTGCCTTCGATGGTCTTCAGAATCGCTTCGACGCCGGCGGTGACTCCGCCCGGCAAATCCCCGGCACGAAAGCGGGGCACGATTTCGTGGCGAATGATCTGCGCGGACCTGGCATCGGTCAAGGTCCCCTCCAGGCCGTAGCCCACTTCGATCCGGACTTTGCGTTCCTTCAACGCCACCAGCAGCAGCGCCCCGTTGTCGGTGCCCTTTTGGCCAAGTTTCCAGGTCGTCGCAACTTGATGGGAAAAGGGCTCGAACGGCTCGCCTTCGAGTGAGGGCAGGATGAGCACGGCGACTTGATTGCTGGTCTTGGCTTCGTGGGCCGCGAGGCTTGCGGTGAGGGATTCAACCGTCGCGGCTGGGAGCACATGGGACGGATCGACGACGCGCCCTGTGAGAGCAGGCACTTCCAGCGCCCAAGCCAAGGCGGCCCAGAGCACGAGGCCCAGACAGAACATGAGCCGCGCCGGCTCAGGCCAGACACGGCTCATGGTGAACGTCCTCATGATCGACGCGATTCCTAAAACTTCACTTCCGGTGGCTTGGCCACCGCTTTTTCATCCGCCACGGTGAAGTTGGGTTTCTCGTCCAGATGCAGCAAAAACTTCGCCGTGAGATTGGTCGGGAAGTACCGGACCATTTTGTTGTACTCCGCCACGCGGTCGATGTAGCGCTTGCGCGCGACGGCGATGCGGTTCTCCGTCCCTTCCAACTGACTCTGGAGATCGCGGAAATTTTGGTCCGCCTTCAAGGTGGGATAGTTTTCCGCCACCGCCAGAAGCCGCCCCAGCGCCGAGGTCAGACCGGCTTGGGATTTCTGAAACTGTTCAAACGCCGCCGGATCTTTGAGCGTCTCCGGCGTCACCTGCACGCTCGTGGCGCTGGCTCGCGCCTGCACGACGCCTTCCAGCGTCTCCTTCTCGTGTTCGGCATAGCCCTTCACCGTCGCCACGAGGTTGGGAATGAGGTCCGCCCGGCGCTGATATTGGTTAATGACCTCGCTCCAGGCCGCCTTGGTATCTTCATCCAGCCCTTGGAGATCGTTGTAGCCGCACCCGGACACCAGGCCCGCGCAGACCATCACAACCGCCAGTAACCCATTCGTCCACCTCTTGCGTGTCATCAGACCCTCCTTCGGCAAAGACGGACGCGCTTGTCGTCCGAACTAGCGATCATGCTACCATGGCCATAGTCATTAAGATATGTGAGTCAAGAGGTCCTATGTCGCTGGAACGGTCGTCCCATCTGCCAGGCGGGTTTCAGGTGCGGCACCGTGCGCTGGGCATCTATCAAGGCAGTGCGATCGAGCTGGCCTTCTGGCATCCCTCTTCCGGGATGCCGGAGTACGGCCTCTGCCGTTTTTCCACGGAGATGAAGGCCCAAGCCCTGGTCGAGTTTCTCTGCTCGCCGATGTGCGGAGAACCGATGGACCGGCAGGACTTCACCATCGAACCCTACGATCTGGAGGAACACAACCGCTTACTGGATGAGCATCCCCTTCCCTCTGCGTGGGAATCGCCGCAGTAACTAGCGGGCAAGACTGTGGGCCATGTCTCTGGATGAGAGGGGGCTCGAATGAGCGTGAATGAAACTCTGAAGGCGTTTATCGTCCTGCGCTTTGCGGAGGAATTTGAAGGCAATGCCGCGTGGGCCTACCGAACGCACCATCGCCGCCACTTCGAGCGGAGGGTCTTGATCGGAAATCGCCACCTGCAAATAGAAGATGTCATCGATGTGAACTTGCGTCTCACTCTGGATGATGCAGCCCCCCCATCGAGAGGTCCAGCACCGTCCCTTCGCCCCTGACTTTCCCGCCTGAAAACGAGAGAAACAGCCGCACCGGGATGCGGAGATGCTCCCGCCGGTCGGCGGGCTGCTTCGCCTCATTGAAGCTTAGACGAAAGGTCAGAAACCGGAAACTACAGTCCCGGCACTGAAACGGCGCAATCCCCAGCCACGACGCCACACGTTCACGCGGCGACTGCGGATAGGAACGGATCACGTGGTTCGTTTGACATTGCGGGCAGGTGAGCTGAGCGGCCATGGCCTCACTATAGAAGGCTTTTCCCTTCAGTCAAGCGGAATACCAACTTGTGCAACGCGCCGGATTGCGTCGCGGATGGCTTGCCTTCCACAGCCGATGCCCCTTCAAACCCGCGATGCATTCACGGCATCTTCTTGACACTAGCCTGTCCCGCCAGCCGGCCCGTGGCCCAAGCCCATTGGAAGTTGAAGCCACCGATGCGGCCGTCGCAATCGAGCATCTCTCCGGCAAAATAGAGTCCCGGTACCAGCTTGGATTCCATCGTCCGAAAGTTGACCTCTTCGAGCGGCACTCCGCCTGCCGTGACTTCCGCATAGTTCCAGCCACGATCCTGCACGATGGGAAATGGGAACTTCGTTAGTGTCGCGAGGAGATGGTCTCGATCTTTCCTTGGCAGTTGCGCACTCGCCGTCTGGCCGTCGCAACCTGCATGGTGGATGACGGCGTCGGCAAATCGTTGGGGAAGCCGTTGTGCCAGCGTCTTGACCAGTGAGCGGCGGGGGTGCTCCCGCGCCTGCTCCATGAACCACTGCCACACCTGCTCCTGGGTTTGACCAGGCAGAAAGGTGGCATATACGGTCACGGGGTCTTCTTGCGCCCGCGCCAGACACCAGAAGCGGCTGGCATCCATCACGACCGGCCCGCTGATCCCAAAGTGGGTCCAGAGTAAACTGCCAGTCCGAACATCAACAGACTTTCCATTCACGGCCGTCGTGAGCTCCACCTCGTGCGAGAGACCGGAGAGTGTCTTATGAAACATTGTGTCGACCAACACCAACGGCACCAGGGCCGGGACGGTGACCGTCACCTGATGACCCAGTCGTCGTGCCAACTCATAGCCAAATCCATTACTGCCCGACTTCGGGATAGACCGGCCTCCGGTGGCCAGAATGACCTTCTTCGCAACGAGGGTTCCCTGCGTATGATGAATCGCAAACCCCTCGTCTGCTCCCGACCTGCGCTCAATGCGCTCGACTCGATGGTTCGGACAAATGCTCACGCCGAGCGCGCGGCACTGCTCGACCAGCGCATGGAGAACGGTTCTGGCTTTATCGGTCACGGGAAAGAGTTTGCCGGTCTCTTCACGCTTGAGTTCAACGCCCAGCGAGGCAAACCACTTGATGGTCTCTTCAACGGAAAAGGCAGCAAGGACATTCTTAATGATGCGGCGATTGCCGAAGAAGTCGGTGGGCGACACCTCATCATGCGTGACATTGCAGCGGCCGCCTCCGGAGACCAAGATCTTGGCCCCAATGGTCTTCGCGCCATCCAGCAGCACGATGCGGTGAGGATCAGAGGATCGCGCGGCTTCCCCGGCGAAAATGGCCGCTGCCAAACCGGCGGCACCAGCCCCGACGATCGCGACATCGCACGGTTGAAAATGTTCGAGATTAGACACTTTTAACTGCCCATTAACATGGAATTAATCTGGCGATGTTACGTTCCTTCCCGTATGTCGCAATACCCGCGACCGATTGCAGCAGGAGGTAGATCCCATGACCTGTCAAAAATGTAAAGGCCTGATGATAGAAGAAGAGCAGCCGGAAGTGGCGCCCACGGCGGTTATCCATCGGTGCATCAACTGTGGACTCGTCCTCGATCCGTTGATTCAGAAAAATCGGCTCGGCAGCCGGCGTGGCAAACAATCCTTCGTGCATGTGGCATAACGGAGAAGGTCGGTGTTGATCCCATCCGGTGGTGCGGACGACTTCCGCAGCCCCGGATTGGGCGGGTGTGGGCGTCGCGCGTGCGGTTAGATCGAAAACTCTGCCCAGAGAAACGTATGGTCTGAAGGGTCTTTCGCTCGCCGCGGTTCGACGTCCACGTCAACCCTCACACATTTCTCCGCCAGCGGCGCCGTCGCCAGAATATGATCGATGCGCCACCCCTTATTCGCCTCCAGTGAACTCGGCGCCCGGTAGTCCCAAAACGTATATTGCCGCCGGTCCGGATACAGCTTCACAAACACATCCTCGAATCCCCACGCCAGAGTCTTCTCGTAGGCGTTTCGCGCATCCTCGTGATAACAGACGTGCTTGAGGTGCTTCTCCGGGCTGTGGACGTCCATCGGCCGCGGCGCCACGTTCATGTCGCCGCACCAGATCGCGGGCTGCAAGGGAGACAGATGCCGCGCGAAATACGTTCGCAGCCGGTCATACCATCCCAATTTATATAGATACTTGGGTGAATCGATCTCGTACCCCTGCGGCACATAGGTGTTGACGATCGGAATGCCGTCGATCACCACCCGCAACAGCCGCGCATCTTCGACATCTCCCCCGTCGTCAAACCCGTAGAAGACGGCTTCCGGCTTCTTCCGGCTCAGAATCGCCACGCCGTTGTAGGATTTCATGCCGCGAAAGGTGATCTCGTAGCCCGATGGGGCCAGCGCCAGGAGTGGAAACTCGCTGTCCTGTACTTTGGTTTCCTGGAGGCAGAGCACGTCGGGCTTCTGTTGGTCGAGCCAGTCCAGCACGATCGGGAGGCGCTTGCGCAGGGAATTGACGTTGAAGGTGGCAATTTTCATAGAAATGACCGGTGTAGCCGGGCGGGAATGCTACCAGATGCGCGCCGACGGAACAAGCGCAGCCATCCCGGCTGCAGACGACAACGGCCCCTGGCGCAAGCCAGGGGCCGTTGAGAATCCTGCGGAGCACGCCTGTTACTTGCCCAGGCCGCCGAACGTGTCCTTCAATTCCTGACCGGTCGTTTTCATCTCCTGGCCGGCAGCTTGGCATCGCTGCCCATTTGCTGCCCGGCAGCCTTCATCTCTTCACCTTGCGCCTTGGCGGCATCACGCTTCGCCTTAGCCTGATCCTTGAGGGCGTCCTTTTTGGCTTTCACCGCATCGCGGCGGACCGACGCCGTCCCTTTCATCTCATCCTTCTTGGCCTTGATATCGGCCTTCATCTGTTCCTTATCCGCCTTAACCTTATCCCCCTCGGCCTTCACATCGGCTTTCATCTGATCTTTCATGGCCCCGAGTTCGCTCTTCACCGGGTCATCCGCCAACACGAACGACGCCGTCCCAGCCAGAGACCAGGCCGCCACGACCGCGATCACTATGTTTCGCATGACATCCCTCCTCAATCCCACATGAATAAATAAGACATGTTTTCCCTAGGCACAGCTCCGCATATCCTGCCCCGGCAATGAGACCGGATTCAAATGCGCCCAGGCCGCCGATCTTCCGGAACGTGCTTCAGTCCGGGAATCGTTAACGCCCGCACCGCATCGCACAGAACGTCGATCGCTTGAGGGCGGGTAAATCCCCGCCGCCAGGCCAGGCCGATCCGCCTCCCCGGCACGGGCTTGGCCAGATCGATCGTGACCAGCCGCTTGTTCTCATATTTCGCCGTCAGCGCGCTGCAGGGCAGGACTGTAATCCCGAGACCTGATGCGACCATCTGGCGAATCGTTTCCAAGGAGTTCCCCTGCCAGCCTTCCGCATCCGACCGGCTCAGCTCCGGACAGGCATTCAGCACTTGCAACCGGAAACAGTGGCCGGCGTGCGGCAGCAGCACTTTTTCCGCGCTGAGCAGCCGCGCATCGATCCGCTTCTTGCCCTCCCACGGATGGCCGGCTGGAACCACCGCTTTAAAGGGCTCGTCGTACAATGCCTTGGCGATGAGGCCCACCTCCTCCAACGGCAACGCGATCATGAGGACGTCCAGCTTTCCGCTCTTCAGCATCCCCAGCAGATGCCCGGTCAGATTTTCTTCGATTTCGAGCGGCATGCGCGGCGCGCGCTTCGACAGCAGCGGCACGAGATCGGGCAGAACATAGGGGCCTACGGTCGCGATGAGGCCGAATCGCAGCGGACCGGCGAGCTGATCCTTCCCCTGCGCGGCAATCGCCTTGATCTGTTCGGCCTCTTCCAGCACACGCTGGGCTTGCTGCACGATCTGCGCGCCGACGGTTGTCAGCGCGATCTGATGTGTGCGCCGCTCGAAAATGGCCGCGCCAAGCTCCTCTTCCAGTTTTTGGACGGCGAGGCTCAGCGCCGGCTGTGTGACGCAGCAGCGCTCGGCTGCCCGGCCGAAATGCCGGTCTTGCGCCACCGCCACAATATACCGCAGCTCTGTCAGGGTCATGCGGGCCGCCTTCTCTGATTAATAATTTAAATCACTCTCCATATGACAATCAATTGGACTACGCCCCTCGATCCGGCTAGCCTATTCCTAGACCACCATCTGAAAGGAGGCATTCGATGCACACACGCACGCGATCCCTGACGGCATTCGCAGGAGGATTCCTGCTCATGGGCGCAGGCCTCACGTTCCTGCTTCACCCGGCGCAAGCTGGCGCCGCGGCGGATTCCCCCTACCTCCTGCCGCAGATCCAGGGGTTGGAGGATCCGAACGGGTTCGTCCCGGCCGAGAACCCGCTCACCGCGCGAAAAGTCGAGCTCGGCCGGCTGCTGTTCTTCGACAAGCGCCTGTCGAAAAACGACACTATCGCCTGTGCGAGCTGCCACGTGCCGGGCAAAGGATTCGCCGACGGCAAACCCGTCTCGACCGGCATCAACGGACTGAAAGGCGGCCGGAGCGCGCCGGCTTCCGTGAACCGCGTCTTCAGCAAGGGCCAGTTTTGGGACGGGCGGGCAGCGACCCTGGAAGCCCAATCCATCGGGCCCTTCGTGAGCCCGGTGGAGCACGGATTCGCCAATCACGATGAAATGGTCGCCAAGATGAAGAAGATCGCCGGCTACCGGACATTGTTCCAGGAAGTGTTCGGGCGCGAGATCGTCATCGAGGACGTCGGCAAGGCCATTGCGAGCTTCCAGCGGACGATCTTGTCGGGCAACAGCGCGGTGGACACCTTCGATCTCAGCGGGGTCGAGAACGCCTTGTCCGAACCGGCGCGCCGCGGCCTTGAATTATTCCGGGGCAAAGCCCGCTGCACGCGCTGCCATTCGGGATTCAATTTTACCGATGAGAAGTTTCACAATCTTGGCATCGGGTGGGATACCAACACGGTTGATCTCGGCCGCTACATGGTGACGAACAACCCGGAGGACATCGGCGCCTTCAAAACGCCGACCTTGCGGGAGATCGCCCACACCGCCCCCTATATGCACGACGGGCGCTTTAAGACCCTCGAAGAGGTCGTGCAATTCTACAACCAGGGCGGGATCAAGAATCCCCATCAGGACAACACAATCATCCCGCTCGAACTCACCGAGCAAGAACAGCAAGACGTCGTCGCCCTGCTCAAGTCACTCAACGGTGAAGGCTGGCAGCACGTGAAGGCGCCGGCAGCCTTCCCGAAGTAACGGTCCGGCCGGTATCCGCCGGCGAGCCGCGGGCCTCGTGCGAGACTCGCACGAGGCCCGCTCTTCATGCCTGGGCTACGGCGTGGCCATGTCGAAGAGATACCGACGGAGGATCCCCTGCTCCACCCGAGAGCGGCCCCGATCGGGAGCGGGGAACCGGAGCACCAGATGGATGCGGCCCGGCTCGTGAAGCTGAATGGTAATGCGCGGCTCCGGCGAGGGCGCTTCCAGCAAATTGGTTTGTTCGAGCAATTTCATCTGCCGGGCCGCCTCCTCCATGAACGGCCCGCATTCGGCCTTGGCCACCGCCAGCAGCGTCCGTTCCGCTTTCCGCCAATCGTCCTCCGCCTTCAGCGGCACGGTCAGCGTATACAAACCGTAGTCTTGTTCCGGATTTTCTTTGACCAGCGCGTTCGTGAGCAGCAGGCTGTTGGGAAAGCTGGTCACACGTCCCGTATATAAATGGGTCGCCTGGCCGGGGCCGATTTCCAGCAGCTTGGTCGCGAAGACATCGTGATCCAGCACCACGCCCCGGCAGCCGGCGATCTGAATCCGGTCGCCGACCGCATAGATCTTGCTCCCGACGCGCAGGGCCGCCCCGCTCCAACAGAGAATTAATTCTTTCGTGGCCAAGACCACGGCCGCCGCCAGCGCCACCAGGGAGACGGCAAAGGCTTGCAGCTCGTGCGCCCAAATGACCACCAGCCCGAGCAGAAACACGAAGACCATCGAATTCCTGGTCGTCACCACCCAGCGGCGTTTCGCCTCCATCGACAAGGTCGGATTGCGGGAAATCCAGCGCACCACCAGCGTGCGAATCAGCACGATCGCCACGAGCAGGATCAGCGACTTGAGCCCGTCCAGGATCACCGAACTATCGATACTCATCCCGCCATTCTGCATAGCACCCTCCCTCACACCCGCCAAGACAGCCGGTCCGCAACATCGCACCGCCATCTTAAGATTATTCGCGGAAAACCGATAGAGGAACTGCTTCACCATCACCGGGAGATGACATGTCCTCACCAGTCGCAGCGGGTGACTCAGCGTTGATCGATTCGATCCGGCCTCAGCTCCATGAACAGCTCCAGCCGCTGTTCGAGCAACAGAATCCCTGTTTGCCCGCGCTTCAAGCGACGTGCCGAAAAATACTCGAGCTGATGGAAACCACCTCCAGCGCGGAAACCTTTGCGCAGCAGATCCGCCGGGATCCCGGCCTCACCTGCAAAGTCCTGCAGATCGCCAACAGCATCGCCTACAGCCCACAGCAGACGATCGAGTCCGTCTCCCATGCGGTGAGCTGGCTCGGCCTCGACACCGTGCGCTCCCTCGTGGTCGCCGCCCATTTAGTCGATCAGCTCAGCCACTTGCCGAACGGCCAGCGCGCCTTGGAAACGATCATCGCACGCTCGCTCCTTGCCGCCACCTATGCCAGTGAATTGGGCACCGCGCTGGCTTACCCCCCTCCCGGACAATTGTTCACCGGCGCCCTGCTGCATTCCATCGGCGATTTGGCGGTCGCCTATCAAGCGCCGGATCTCCATCAGGCTTTGCGCGCCCTGCCGCTGGCCAGCGCCTCCTTGACAGAACGCACGGCGGCCGAAACGCGCCTGATCGGCGTTCCGCGTCTCACCTTGGCGCGGGCGCTCGCCAGCCTCTGGAATCTGCCGGAGCAGGTCGTCGGGCTGTTCAAAACCGCCTCCCACGAGATGCCGCGCGGCCGCTGGCTCAGCAGCCCGCAAACCTATCAGGGAGCGGTGTTGGGCTCCACCAGGCTGGTCGAAGCCATGACCAGCCCCGGTGTACGGACGGCCATCGACGAGGCGAAACAGGCTCTGCTTGAAGGTAGCGGCCTCACCCCCGGCCGCTTCGCGGAAGTCTTGACCCAGGCCGCCGACCGCGGCCGGCAACTGACGCGCTCCATGGGGCTTCCCACGGGACTTCCCGAAACCGGCAGCCCGCAGGCCAACCGGCAAGCGATGCAAGCCGATCCCGCTTCGCCGGAGGCCGCAGCCGCCAATTCACGGAACGAACTGCCCATCCACGCCAATCCGCTCAAATCGCTGCAGGCCTTCCAGGAATCGCTGCAAGAGATCAAAGATTTGAACAAGCTCTTGGGAACCCTGTGCCAGGCGCTCCAGCGCGATGTCGGATTCACACGCGTCGGCTTGGCGTTGCTGAATCCGCACGACAGCGACCAGCTCGTCGGACGCCTGGCGCTGGGCGTCTCTCCGCTGGCGCCCTATCTCCAAGCGCTCTCCGGCTCGCTCAGCCAGGAGCACACGCTTTTTCTCAGCCTCCTCAAGCGGTTCGATCCCCGGCTCATCGAAAACCTCGCGCAGGAAGACGGCCTCGCAAAAACTTTCTCCGAGACCTGGACGCCCACCGCGGCGGTGCTGGCTCCGCTCCGCGTCGGCACCAAACCCATCGGATTGATCTATTGCGATCGCGGCGCCCACGCGCAGCCCGTCCTGCCCCAGGATTATCAAGCCTTCCTGCTGTACTTTACGCAAACGACGATCGGGATCAACCGCCTGGCCGGCCTGATGTAACCCCGCCTGACACGGGCACACGGCACCGGCCGGCGGGCAGTCCGTTAAGATTTATTCGCTCTCGTCCGATACTGTTTGTGACCTGTATGAAGGAGTCCGCATGCCCTCATCCTCCCTGTCATCGGAATCCGGCATTGCCGCGGCGCTGAAACCCCGGCTTCATCAATCCCTGCAGCCCCTGTGCGATCGCTCCACGCCGTGCCTGCCGGCGCTGGAGAAAACGTGCCAGTCCATTCTGACGCTCACCGGTGAACTCACGGGCGCGGATCAATTGAGCCGTCTCATCAGCCGTGATCCCGCCTTGACCTGCAAAGTCCTGCAAACCGCCAATAGCATCGCCTACAGCCCGCAGCAGGTCATCACCTCCGTGCCGCACGCCGTGAGCTGGCTGGGGCTGGATACAGTCCGTTCGATCGTGACAGCGGCCCAGCTCGTTGAACAGCTCAACCAATGGCCGGCCCGCCAGCACATCGTCAGCGGCGTGATCGCACGGACATTGGTGGCCGCCGTTCACGCGTCGGAACTGGGAACGGCCATCGATTACCACTCGCCCAGCCAGCTCTTCAGCGCAGCCCTGCTCTTTTCAATCGGGGATCTGGCCGTGGCCAATCAGGCGCCGGACCTGTACCGTTCCCTTCGCGGCTTGGCGCAGACACACCGGACGCCCGAGGCGCGCCTTCTGGAAGAAACCGCGCTTCTTGGCGCGCCCCGGCTCCGGCTGGCGCAAGCGCTGGCGCAATTGTGGGGGCTCCCGCCCTTCGTAATCGACCTGTTCTCCGCGGAATCGGAACCGCCTGAGGGCCGCTGGCAGACCAGCGGCCAGATGTTCAAGGGGCTCGTGCTGGGGTCGTCGGCCTTGATCGACGCCATAACCGGCCCTGGCGCGCAGCTCGCGGTTGACGCGGCGAAGCGGCCCCTGCTGTCCGGCACCGGATTGCCACCCCAATTGTTTGGAGATCTGCTGGCGCGCGCGCTCGACCGGGGCAAGCAATTGGTCCGGTCGGCGGGTTTGTCGTTCGATCTGTGGGAACATCCCGCGAGGCCGGAAACCGGCGCCCCCGGCCATGCCTCCGCGTCCTCGGCGCCCAGCCAGCCGCTCCCCTCGCCACGCGGGCGGTCTGCGATCGAAACCAATCCGATGGAAACGTTGCAGGCGCTCCAAGCCGCGCTGCGGGAATCCAAAGATCTCAATACCCTGCTGAGCACGCTGGTGCGCGCGCTCCACCGGGACGGAGGATTCGCGCGTGTCGCCCTGGCCCTGCTCAATCCGAACGACAGCAATCAACTGGTGGGCCGGCTGCTTCTCGGCACGGAACAACCGGCCCCCTGCCTCAGCAGCCTCTCCGGATCGTTAACCAAAGACCATCCCTATTTTTTGAGTTTGCTGAAACGCGGCGAACCCTCGCTGATCGACGACTTCACCAAACCGGTGAGCTATGCCGTCAGCCCCGATTTCCTCCGGGTCTGGAATCCCAGCTCCGCCATCATCGCCCCTCTCCGGATCGGAACCAGGCCCATCGGCATGATCTATGGCGACAACGGCCCCGCGCCGCAACGCGTCGCGCCCGCGGATCTTCAGGCGTTTCATCTCTTCTTCGGCCAGACCACCCTCAGCATCAATCGCCTGGCCGGCCTGCTGTAACAAGCCGGCCAACGGCGGCGCCGTCGGGCAGAACGCTTCAGCGGGCGGTGGACTGAGGAAAGGCCGGGCATTCAGACGCGCCGCGTGTGGGCGCATGCCGCGGAAGAACGCTGGCAGGGCCCGCTAGTGCGGCAGGAGCAAGTCGCGCGTGCCCGGCACACATTCGTCCCGCTTCCAGGACTTTAAGATTTTCTGCTCGTTGAACATGAGCGTATAGCGGTAACAATACAGCGTGGGTTTCGGCGCGTCCCCGCCCTTGGCCATCAAGGCGCTGACAGACTGTGAAGCCTCGCCGAACATCGAGGGATCAAGCTCCTTGTCGCTCATGGGAACCCGGTAGGTCCAAATGGTATCCCCGCCCAACGCCGGAGCCTTCGCCGTATGCGGGGGGCCGAACTGCTCGCGGATCTCCTCCTGGGTCAGCTGGTCCACCCCTTTCTTGAAGTAGGTGTCCCGCCAGGGCGCGCCGCAGGCGCTCAGGCCGAGCGCCAGCACGACGACCATTCCACAGACCATGCGCCTGATCCAGCCGATATGCCGCGTCATGATTGGGAATTGATCTGCTGCATGCGCTTGATCGAGCAATACAACGCGTAGCCTTGCGCCAGCATGCCGGTCACCAGCAACCCGAGCGCCGTCGGCATCCAGCTCGTCTCCGGATGATCGAGCCCCTGCAGGCCGCAGACGAAGCCCAGCGCGATCGCCACAATCCCCACCGCCCGGGCGATCATCGCATTGGTGCGCAAACTTTTGAGCGCGGCTTCGTGATCAGACATCGTAGGGGTACGCTACACCGGACGGGAACTCGACTTCAACTCCGCGGCTTGCGAAGGGCGGCCAGCCGGTCCACGAATACCGCCGCTTCTGTGTCGCGATGCTGCTTCTGCAAAAGGCCGGCAAGGGCTTCAAGGCTCTTGGCCACCTCTGCGTGCGCCGGCCCCAATGCCCGTTCACGAATGGCCAGCGCCCGCCGGTATAACGGCTCCGCTTTCTCCAGTTGGCCTTGCGCAACGTAGAGCAGCCCCAAGTTATGCAAAGACAGCGCGACATCCGGATGATCCGGACCCTGCACCCGCTCTTTGATCGCCAGCGCGCGAACCAGCAAGGGCTCTGCCTGGGCATATTGCCCGTGCATCCGGTGGAGCACCCCGAGGTTGTTCAACGTGGCGGCCACATCGGGATGATTTTCGCCGTGCGCATCCTGATAAATCTTCAAGGCCTGCGAATAGACCGGTTCGGCCTCGACATATTTTCCCTGCGCGGCCAGCGCCTGCGCCTCGCTCGACAGCGCCACCCCGACATGCCGGTGACGCAGCCCGTCCCGCTGCTCGGCCTTCCGCACCGCCGCGGCAAAGATCCGTTCCGCCTCTGCATACTGCCCCTGCTGCATCGCGCGCTGGCCGGCCGCCATCGCCGACTCCCAGGTCTGCTGTTCGCAGGAGAGGCACAAGGCCGCCAGCATGACGGCCACCATCGGTAGAACGGTCCTGGTCATGATACGTTCAGTCGCTCCGCAATGGATTCGGCCGGATAGGTGATGATCTCCGCCAAAGTCGGGTGGTAGTGCGGCATGCGGAGCAGGTCATGCACCGTGCCGCGATAATACATCACGGCGATCAGTTCGTGAATCAGCTCGCCGGCTTCCGGCCCCACGATCTGGGCGCCCAGGAGAACCCCGGTCTTCGGCTCGGCCACCAGCTTCACAAACCCCTGCATCGCGCCCAGGCACATCGCCTTCCCATGATCGGCAAAGGGATAGGAACCGGTGAGATAGGCGATTCCGCGCCGCTGGCAGGCCTTCTCCGTCAGCCCCACCGACGCGACCTGCGGGTCGGTAAAGATGACTTCCGTGACCAGCCGGTCGTCGAAACATTTCGGCGCCACGCCAGGATGACAGGCATTCCACCCGGCGAGCTCACCCTGTTGAATGGCAATATGCACGACGTCATAGAGATTCGTGACATCGCCGGCCGCAAAAATATGGGGCTGCGACGTGCGCATGGCGCCGTCCACAACCACGCGCCCTTCGTGCACCGCGACACCGGCGGCGGACAGGTGCAACCCGGCGATGTTGGGCACACGTCCCAGCGCGTTGAGCACCAATGCGCCCGATACCGCCTGCGCGCGGCCCTGGCGCGACACCTCCACCACCGGCCTCCCCCCGGCCATGGCAACGCGATGCAGCTCCGTGCCGCTCATCACCGTGAGTCCTTCCCGCTCCAGCGCGGCGCCGAGGGCGTCCCCGACATCCGCATCAAGGTGCGACAGCACGTGCGCGGAGCGCTGAACGATCGTCACCTTGGTGCCAATCCTGGCAAAGAACTGGGCGAACTCCAGCCCGACCGGCCCGGCTCCGAGCACCACGAGCGACTCCGGCTGCTCCCGCCTCTCCAGCAACGTGTCGCTGGTGGCGCAGGCGCCGCTATCCAAGCCTGGGACGACGTCCTCGCGCGGGATCGATCCTGTCGCAATAATAAACGCCTTGGCCGTGACCTGGCCGGTTCCTACCTGAATCAGATGCGGTGACAGAAAAGAGGCCGGCGCCTCATATAATGTATAGGCCGGATCGCGCAGCTGCTGAATGCGATAGTCGGCGAATTCCCGGACCAGCCGATCTTTCCGATCGACAATGGCCGGGAGGGCCGCTCGTACATCAACGGGAGCCAGACCGAACTCCGGCGCGCGCCGCATGAGCGCGGCAATGTCTGCCGAGCGCAAGATGGCCTTCGTCGGCATGCAGCCCCGTAAAATACAGAGCCCGCCGAGCGGACCGGAATCCACCATGGCCACGTCGGCGCCCGCCTCGCGGGCCGTTCTCGCGGCCGCATAGCCGGCCGACCCGCCGCCGATCACCACGACATCATGCACCCGTTGAGTTGCCACAAGCCTTCCTTTTATAGTTGAGATTCGAAATACTACGGCAGGATGCTCAAAAAGACCGTCCGGCAAGGCCGCAGCAAGCGAAGAAGCGAAGCGTACTCTCTGCGGTACGTTGAGCCTCTGAGCGCGGCGACCCGCCTGCGCGAAGCGCTTCGGCGAAGGCAGGGAACGACGCTGGCGGACTTTTTCAGCATCCTGCAAGGAGGATACACCATGATTCGACCGGGCCGCTATCGTCACTATAAGGGCCACGACTACCAGGTGCTCGGCGTGGCCCGGCATTCGGAAACGGAAGAAGAATTCGTCGTTTACCGCGCGCTGTACGGCGAACAGGGGCTCTGGATCCGGCCTGCCGCCATGTTTCAGGAAACCGTCCTCGTACAAGGGACCCCCCGCCCCCGCTTCCAATTCGTCGCAGAATGCCCCACTTCACCGGAATGATCGCCTTATTACCAGGAATTTCTGATCCAGTGTAACAATATCCTCATGACCGCTGCTTAAGTATTACCCGTAGTCTTCCGATACAGGACGCGAGGAGACACTGCGATGTCCATCGTCCAAGCTATCCACGGAGTCGCCGACACGTATCCGGTCAAACCTGTGACCCCTCGGGATCCGCTGGTCAACGCCGTCGATACGGAAGGGAACAGAGACCAGCACCAGCCGCCGGCCGACCGGACCGCGCTGGCCGCCCAGCAGGCCTACGAGGAACAAACCAAGCATACCCGGCCCTCAAAACCGGCCATGCTGGCGCGAGATCTGATGACCGCGCCGGTGCTCACGCTTCCCTCCGACAGCACCCTGGCCGAAGCCTGGGCGATCATGACGCGCCGATCCTTCCGCCATCTGCCCATCATCTCGCTCCACGGCGCCTTGGTCGGCATGGTGTCGGACCGGGATCTGATCCGCCATGTGCCTGAGCTGGTCACCAACGGCGTCGCAACCCAGGCCGCCGGGCGCAAGCTGGCGGAGATCATGAGCCCGCGTGTCTTTTCGGCGGCCCCGACCACCGATATTCGCGACATCGCCCGGGTGATGATGGAGGAGCGGGTCGGCGCCCTGCCGATCCTCGATTCCGAGCGGCGGCCGATCGGCATCGTCTCCAAACAAGATCTGCTCCGCAGCCTCGCCAATCACGGTCCGCTCGAACTCTGGACCTGATCCCCCGCTTTTGTGCACGATCCCCGACCCTCGGCTTCCTCAGGAGGATCTGTGCTATATATCTTTTTCTTCGAGGCGCGCAGATGAAGGAGCGAGTGATGATGCGAGTGACACGGTTGCTCTTGGCCGCACTGATCCTACCCGTCAGCCCTGCGGTGAGCCAGGCAGGAGATGCGTTCACGGGATTTCAGATCGACAATAAAAACCAGTATTTCGGGTATCTTGGCATGCACACGTCTCTGCTCCGGATATCCGACGACACCACGCTGTTCGTTCAAATCATGACCGCCGGACTGGGATACAGCTCCAAAGTCAACGGGCGGATTTTGGACTCCAATGTGCAGTTCGTCGTGCCTTCCCTCGGCATCAGCCAAACCGTGGGCAACTGGACCCTCTCGGCCCTGGCCGGACCGCAACTCCGCCGCATCGAAGACCAGCGGCTGAACGCCAGCGCCTCGATCGATCATCAAGCAGGCGCCTATGGGCAGCTCGAAGCGCTCTATTGGCATGAGAACGGCAGCTTCCACGCCGTCGCGTCCTACGCCGACCTCGACAATTTTTTCTGGAGCCGCTTCAGAGGCAAACTGCTGGCCTACCAAACGGACAAGGGCTGTTGTAAAACCTATGTGGGATGGGACGTCGCCGCGATGGGCAACGCCGATTTCAAGGCGGTGCAAACCGGCCCGCTTGTCGAAGTGCCGATCGGAAAGGTCTTTCTGCTCGCCAAAGGCGGGTATCAGAATAACAGCTCCTTCCACGGCGGCACCTATGGAGGCGTCGAGATCTACTTTCCGTTCTGAACGCCCTCACCCAACCGGCGTCCAGCGGGCAAAGGTGGCCGCCTGGCCGATCAAGAGGCCGGACCCATCGACCACGTTCCACACCGTGGCGTCCTCGACCAGAAATCGCTTCCCGCTGGCCGAAATCCGCACGCCCCGATAGCCCGCGAAGTAGCCCTCTGCCGCCGCCACGGCCAGCATGCGGGCGCGTTCCTCGCGGTTCATCGGTTCCGCCGTCAGGCGGGACGGGGTGCGCGTCAATTGTTCCCAGGCCATCTCCCAGAGATCCAACGCCGCCTGATTGCCGTAATTCAAGACCGGATCGGCTTCCGTGCCATGCGACACCACCACGAACGGCGCGCGGAACAGGGCCCGCGCCTGCTCCTCCGGCGGCCCATCACGCGGCAGCAACTCCCGGCCCGTCCAGCAGTGAAAGCTATCGAGCAGGCATTGCAACCAGGCTATGGTTTCCGGCTGAGCCCACAGCATACTGGGCATGACCTCTCCTCATTTCAGGCGTGCAACGCGGTGCTCTGCTACCACGTCCGAAGAGGCAAGGCAAGCAGACGCGCTACGGCTGGGCGGATTTGACTTTGCGGATATTGGGTCTCGGCAGCAAGCGGTACTCGACCAGGCGGCAACTGCAAAAGGCGATCTGGCGGGCGTCGGTCGTGACCCGGACAATGATCGAGTGGCAAAACGCGCATTCCGGAGACCGGGCATCCCGGGCAATGGTCCAGCGGGGGATGGAAATATTGTCGGGGGTTACCGTGTGTT
>Ga0169931_10005899_pt1 | contig 18609 bp, 12 predicted proteins | sample Kivu_15m_20L_FD_129675 | JGI IMG/M metagenome (GOLD analysis project Ga0169931, IMG submission 129675) | Freshwater microbial communities from Lake Kivu, Western Province, Rwanda to study Microbial Dark Matter (Phase II) - Kivu_15m_20L... | ecosystem: Environmental > Aquatic > Freshwater > Lake... | reverse complement strand
CGGCCCAAATTGCTGTAGCGCACCCCCAGGTTGTTCAGGGCACTCGCCAGATCCGGCAGAAACGCTCGGTTGCTCGCGGATAGATCCCTCCGAATCTTCACCGCCTCCTCCGTTGGCGGCAGCGCCTCCTCCCTTCGGCCCAATTCGCTGTAGCTCACCCCCAGGTTGTTCAGGGCACTCGCCAGATCCGGCAGAAACGCTCTGTTGCTCGCGGAGAGCTTCCGCAGGCAAGCGATCCCTGCAGCTCCCCCATCCACCGCATGGGCCCAGTAGTAGCTCCAGAGATAGGCCTGCTCCTCGGGCGGGTGGCCGGCTTGGCACCAGCTGAGCAGCGCCTCCCCGAAGGCCTCGGCCAGGGCCACAGCGGCGGCCTCCCCCACGGGCTTCCAGGGGTTGGCCCAAGCCGCCGGCCGCAGGTGCTCCACCAGACGTTGGTGGCTGAGGCGATACACAGCCTGGCCCTGCGCCCCGCTCTCCACCACCCAGCGGCTGGCCTGGCTGAGCAGCCAAAACACATCCTCTCGGCCATAGGCCGTGCTGGTGGGCGAGAGGGCCGTGGCGGCCAATGCCCACTCCTCCACAGGGAAGCCCTTGCCATAAGCCCAGGCCAGGGCAGCCAGCAGCTCCCGGGCCGCCTGGGGCAGCCGCTCCTCGCCCCGCACCAGCGCCGGGAAGCCCGCCAGCTCCTGCTCCAACGCCTCCGCCACGCTGCCCGCCAGCTGGGCCTGCCAGCCCGAAACAGAAGTATCGAGTGGCTGCTGGCGCAGCTGGGCTGTGATCAGGCGCAGCAGCAAAAAGCTCCCCTCCTCCTGCCGCTGGGTCAGGCGCAGCATCTGCCCCACCACCACCTCGGGATCCATGGCGGCTGCCACCCCCTGCAGCCTTTTGCGCCCATAGGCCGCCAGATCTCGCTGCGTTTGCGCACTGGCCTCCAGCGCCCCGAGATCCACCACCGCCCTGGCCTCCAGCCTCTCGAGGAGGGGGGCTTCCCCGGCCGTTCTGGCCTCGATGGGCCGGCTGCTGATCAACAGGCGGGCCCGTGCCGCCAGTGGGAGCAGCAGCTCCTCCACGATCCTGATGGGTTCGCCCGCCTCTTCCAGGCCGTCGATCATCAGGAGGGGCGGGGGGCCTTTCTCAGCCAAGCGCTCCAGGGCACCGAGGAGCTCCAGCAGATTGCGGGGTTCCTCGGGCCGGGCCTTCAGCCTTTGGCTGCGCACCAGCTCCTCCTCCAGCCGCCGCACCAGCTCGGCCGCCGTGGCGCCCCGGGCCGCCACCAGCGCCGCCACAACGCCCTCACCCGGATCGGCATGCTCCAGCGGGCCCAACGCCAGGATCCGCTGCCGCTCCTTGGGATCCGCCAGGGCAGCAAGGCGCCCCTGCAGGGCTGATTTGCCGCACCCCGGCGGGCCCGTCACCAGGGCCACCCCCGGAGCCGGATCGGCCATCCATGCCACCAGCTCCGCCAGAGGCTCCGCCCGGCCCGTGAAGAAGTCGCCCTCTTCCTCGGGGTTGCCGCCTCGGGCCGCGAGCAACACCTGCTCCACCAGCTGGTCTCTGGCCTCCGGGTTGAAGCGGGGATTGGGAAGCATCGGCAGGGCGTTGCCCCGCATCACCGGCACCAGGCTCTGATCCAGGCTCCGCCAGCCCTTCACCAGGCCATCGATCAAATCGTCGCCCCGGATGCCCTGTTGATGGGCGCTCCAGCGCAGCCGCAGCTCCGGATCGCTGGGGCCTTCCCGCAGTAGCTGCAGCAGCTGCTCGCCAAACACGCCATCGCGCGCCTTCTCATAGGCCAGGGCAGAGGGCAGGATGCCGATCCAGCGCTGGACCTCATCGCTGGGGAGACCCTCCTCCAGGCTGCGGACCAGATCCAGGGCCTGCATGGAGGCCGCGTCGGCATAGCAGGTGTCGAGCAGGATCAGGATCTGGCTCGCCCCGCAGGCCACCGCGCACTCCACCAGCTGGCTGGAGGTGATCCGCTGCACCTGGCCGGGCCGACTGTTTCGAGCAACAAGATGCAGCCCGCCCACCTTCACAGGCTCCCCATGGCCGGCCCAGAGCACCACCAGGCAGCTGCCGGAGGCCAGCCCACGGGCGGCCAGCTCATCGAGCAAGGCGCCTGCTTGTGGCAGACCGGGATCGCGATGGGGCTGCACCGCATAGCCCATCCCCGCCATCACTTCAGCCACCTCCTCCACCTGCTCTGCGGCACACAGGTGCGGGAAATGGTCGTAGGTGCCTACACCCACCCCCACAAACAACCGCTGCGCCCCAGGGGATTCCGTCACGCTGCCTCCCCCGCAGGACACACGAGGCTGAGGGCGGTCACGGGCGGCACCAGCGCGGCCCGGGCGCCGGCAGCCCCCACCCGCACACGCCACACCCCCGCCCGCGGCGGCTTGAACACACACACCTGGCCCGATTCCTCCAGCCGCAGCTTGCGCTGATCCACCACCCGGCCGCTCTCCTCCAGAAGCTCCGCCATCAACCCCAGCGGCTCCTCAGCGACCACATCGGCCCATACCCGCAGCGGTTCGCCGAAAACCAGCAGCGATTCGACACGCACGCCAATCTCCGGTACGGCAAGCCCACGATGAATCACAGGCCGGGCGGTGAGCACCCCCTCCAGTTCATCGAGCACCGCCCGATGGCTGTGAAGGCCCATGTGCTGGTCGGGGGCATAGCGCAGGCGCGGGTCGTCGGGTCGCAACGCCCTTGGCGATGCCGACAGGCGCGGCACCGTGCCATCGCCGCCCTCGAAGGCCCCCTCTATCGCTTCGCTGGTTTCGATCCGCTCCTCCACCAATCGGGCCGTGGTGGGGGTGGGTTGGCGCGTCCCCACGATCGGGTGAATGTCGTAGGTCGCTTCCGATCCACCGCCGTCTGGGGTGGCATCGAGGGCGGCATGGAAGGCCGCCGCATCCGCCACCAAAGCTGGGTTCACCCCCGGCAGGGCTCTGCCGCTGATCGGCTCCAGACCGGTGGCGGCCTCCAGGCAGGCGTATTGAGGCAGCAGCTGGTGAGCTGAAGGCATACTGCGGGCAAAAGCGGTGAGATCAAGGCGCAGCGGGCCCAATGATTTCTCCACCCCATTCACCAGATGCCGCAGGGCCTCCACCGCGCCGCGATGGGGAGTGCCGATGGTGATCAGCTTGCGGGTGTGCGCCGCGCCGCCTTCTTGCTCCAGATACCAACGCGCCACCAGGCCACCCATCGAATGGCAGATGAAAACCAGACGCGCTTCTCGGTTGGCGGCATCCACCGCACGCCAGCGCTCCAGGGCGGGCTCCACCACCGTTTTGAGCCGGCGTGCGTTGTAGCGGCAGCTGAGACGCCAGTCGTAAGGGAAGGGCAGCAGGTTGCAGGGCCTGCTGGGCTGCTGGGGGTCAACGAGCGCCAGCGAAAATCGCTGGGTGAGCCAATGCATCAGCCGGTCGTAGCCGATGTTGGCAGTCCACAGCCCTGGCAGCAGGTGTAGATCTGGCATCAACGCCAGCGGCTCCACCCCGTCGTTGGGATGGTCATCCCCCAGATTGGAGGGAAGCGTGAGCCCCTCAAGACTGGCGCCAAAGCTGGTGATCGCTGGCCAGATTGCTCCAGCGGTGGGCGCCCACACCTCCTTACCATCGCGGGCCAGGGTGCTGCCCAGGATGCCGGGCACCACCACCACCAGATCGCGCAGGACCAGCGGCTCAGCTTTTCCAGGCATCAGACGCGGCAGAAGAGTCGATAGCATTGTGACAAGGCACGATGCACGATTCGACAACTAAATGCCATCAAGGCAAGAAACCTTGAAGGGGAGGGATCACTATCTGATTGCGCCGCGAGCCATTGCTGCAACCCAGGATCGGTGCACACACCATTGGCAAAGACTGTAGCCCTGCGACCGTCAGGATGTTCATAGATATGAGCATAAGTCCAGCTTCTCTTGCCATCGCTATCCGAAGTGGAGAGGTCATTTAACTCTGCCAAACGCCAACCATCCTGATCCTGGTGGCCTTGGGAATTGGTACTAGAGTGCCATCTTTCGATCACGCTCTACAGCCCTACTCGATAAAGCGCATCTTGCTCAAGGTTTGTCCTATGCGTCGCGTGTGGGCAACTGAATTATCACCCTTCTGTGACCAATCAGATCGGGAACCAGGCAGAAGGGCAGTTGAGAGGGCCGCAAAGGGGCATAGGCCTGGGGCGGACTCTCCCAAGGAGTGCCCTCACCAATCACCCCGCACACCCTGCATCACAGGTCGCCGCAGCACCAATGCGGACCCGGAAGTGGCCTGACGCCTCCGCAACCTGATCACCCTGCGGCGCCTTGGGCGAAACCTCATCAGTCGATCAGGCTCGTCACTGCTCAGCAGAGCCTCCAGGAGCGGAAGCAGCAGGGCGACCAGGACATCAGCCTCAGGCTGGATTCATGGTGTCGGGGTGTTGCCACTGGAATGTTCCCGGAGGCGGACAGCGCGGAACGGGGAGCAGCCGGGTGGCTTAGACCCCTGGCTGCTCCCTCTGGGCTTCAGGCATGGGCGACCCCACCGCACCAGCATCGACCACCGCTGTGCTGGTGCTTGCCGCCAGCAATGGCTTCAACCTGGAGCTGGCGGAGCGCTTCGCGGCGGCGGCCCGGGCGGATGGCCACAGCGCTGAGGTGCTCGATCTCACCGCGGTTGAGCTGCCGCTGTTCACCCCGCGGGCGCAGGCGGCCGGCACTCCCCCGGCCGTGGCCGATCTGCAGGCGCGGCTGAGTGCCGCAGCTCGCTGGGTGATCTGCACGCCGGAATACAACGGCTCGATCCCGCCGGTGCTCACCAGCGCGATCGCCTGGCTGTCGGTGCAGGGCGACGACTTCCGCAGCCTGTTCAACGGCCGCCCTGTGGCCATCGCCACCCACTCCGGCGGCAGCGGAGCCACTGTTCTCACAGCCCTGCGGCTGCAACTCGCCCATCTCGGAGCCACTGTGGTGGGCCGCCAGCTGCTGAGCAACAGGAGCCAGCCCGCCAGGGATGAGTCGATCGCTGATCTGATTGCCAGGCTGGTGCGTATAGAGGCGCCCCTGGCTTGAGGCTGCTCTCCAACCATCCCCCTGCGCTGGCGATGGTGTGAGGGTCACCACGGCGGAGCTGCAGGGGCTGGTGGAGCGCCCCGCGCACCCTGATCCTGATCGACTGACAAACAGCGATGTTGGTAGCGCATCACACGTTTACCGAGGCCGCCAATCCGCAATGTCTTAATAATTTGTTGCGGTGCCATGGCTCTGCGCTGTGCTGTTGAGATCCTGCCCAGTTCCGGTGAACGCTCCGGCCGGGCCTTTTTCCGGGAGCCCCTGATCAGCGATGAAACCCTGATCGCCGAAGTGGCGCCCTCCACCCAGCCGGAACTCTTCTGCCATCGCCATCAGACCGATCAGCTGATGGTGCTGCGCGGCGGCATCGAGCTGATCGTGCTGCAGAACAGGCGCCTGCAACGCATCCGCCTGCGGGAGGACGAGCCCACCTGGGTCCGCATCCCGCCCTTCGTTCCACACGGAGCGATCAACCGCGGCTCCGTGCCCGCCATCGTCGTTAATGCGGTGCTGCGGCACCGGCCCAGCGATGGCCGCGACTACCTGCCCAGGCCGGTGCCGGCGGCACTGGCGGCTGCCTGGGCCGAATTGCATGGGGATCAGGCCAGTCGCCTGGCAGACACCTCGGCCTGCTGAACGTGACCTGAGCCGGCTTTGCGCGTCCTGATCCTCGGCTGCGCGCGCAGCACCACCCGCTGGTGAACCAGCCTCGCCTAGTCCCCTGGCAGACCTTCACAGACAGCAGCCCAAAAGGTGCAGCAGGATGGCGGTCCTCCCCAGGCCGGACCCCTGATGGCGGTGGGCAACACAGCGCTGATGCGGGATCTGTGCGCTGCGGTGGCCGACCTTGGGGCGCCAGCCAGCGCCGCGGAGCGCGGCTGGACAGGGCTGCGGCTGGCTGCGTTGATGGCCGTGCTGGTAGGGGGCGCCTGGCTCTACTGGCGGCTGCCGCTGGGCTGGTCAGCGATCGCGGCCTTGCTGATCGCCGGAGTGGCCTATGCCCTGCTACTGATCGCCACCCATGAGATGGTGCACGGCACCTGTTTCGGGGTAGGGCGGCTGGAGCAGCCGCTGGCCTGCCTGCTGAGCTGGCCGATGGCCTGGCCCTACCTCACCTACAGCCGGCTGCATCGGTTGCATCACCGCTGGAACGGCCACGATGGCCGCGATCCGGAACGCACCACGGCACGACCAGAGGAGATGGAGCGGGCCGGAGCACTTCGGCGTCTGTGGCAGCGCCAGCAATTGCCGCTGCGGCTGCTGTTGCTCGGGGGTGTGGGACTGATCGTCGACACCGCCATCAAGGGCTGGCGGCTGCGGGCTGTGGACCGGGCCCTGGCCGCTGCCCGCTGGCGTGACGGCGCCGGAGTGGCCTTGGTGCACGCCGCGATGCTGCTGCTCGCGCTGAGCCATGGGGCTCTGGGGCGCTACCTGCTGTTCTGGCTGCTGCTCGAGCGGGTGATCGGCCTGATCGTGCAGTTCCGCGGTCTGGTGGAACACCACGGCCTCTGGCATGGAGACCTCTGGGAGCAGGGGCTGCACCAGACCCGCGGCAACCACCTGCTGACCCAGCTCAGCAGCAGCCGCAATGTGAGGGCCGGCGCCTGGCTCAATGCCCTAGTGGGCGGCCTGCCGCACCACAGCGCCCACCACGCCTTCCCCTGGATTCCCAGCGCCCGCCTGCCCCTGGCCAGCCATCGCATCGCGGCCGTGCTGCAACGCCATGGCGCCGCTGCCATGCCCCAGGTCGCCAGCTACGGTCATGCCCTGGGCTGGTTGTGGCGCGGAGCACTAGGGGCGACAGGCGCTCGGCTGGTGCGCTCTTCAGTAGTCACTCTGAAAGGTGGACATGAACGTGAACGGTTCAGCGGCCATTCATGATCCGCTTCCTGCCTGAACAGAGCAAACTCATCAACCTCAGCACCAATGCCCGTTTCCCGCGCGGTGCTGTTTGAACTTTGCGAGGGCCCAGAAGCTTCTGAAGCTCAGGATCCGTGCAACTACCGTTCGCACTCACCAACGCACGCCGCCCATCAGCGTGGGTGTATTCATGCCAGTAGGTCCATTGCCGCTGGCCATCAGCTGAGATGGTAGTGCCATCCATTAACGCCGTCAGAACCCAACCATCAAGGTCAGGCGGGATGGGCCTCGACGATCGATCGCCTTTCATGCTTGGTTGCGTTGAAATCCGTTGATTCAGCTACCGGCCTTAGATCCAGCAGGCGCCGCCTGCGGCAGCGGAGTCGCCCCTGTGATCCCCAGCTCACAGCGCAGCTTCGCTTCCTCAAGGCTGTAGGGCTGTTCCAGGGTAATGGTGCTTGTTTGGCACCAGCCCTGCCGGAACCACTCATAGGAGCGTTCGGTATTCCAGAAGGTGGTGTTTTTATCGCTCTGGCGTTTGTAGGGGCCCTGGGTGAAGGCCGCACAGCCCTTCTCCTTCCACTGCTTGCCCTCCAGCCAGCGGCTCTCAGTGTTGCCAAGATCGATCAGATACCCCCTCTCGTTGATCTTGGCCGTGAGATCGTCGCCGGGAGCAAACTTAATCGCGCTGGCCACAAACTTCGACTGCAGAAGCCTTTGCACACAACCAACCACGCTATCTTTCTGACACTGAGCCAGGGCGGCGTCAGCGGAAATCCCAAGCGCGGTGTATTGCTTGATACACGCAAACACCTGTTGCTGATCAGCTTGTACAGCCGATGCCGATGCCAGGAACGCCAGTACTCCAGAGCCGGCCAGCGAGAGGGTTCGTCGGAGGAAGGCCATGAAGAATCTGATCGATCCGTCCAAGGTACAACCAGTCAACACCAAGGCGATGAAATCGCAAGATTCTTGAGGAACATCGATCTTTGCGACCCGCAGGCAGCGCTCTCCAACCATGCGTTGCCCTGCACAAGACCACTTCAAGGGCAGCAAATTATGCAGCACCTGAATAATTTGCCCTTTTCAACCCTCCTGCCCCCACCTCTCTTCCCACTCACCCCACCAAGGCGGCAAGCTGGGGGCATCCGAGGCAGCACCGTGCCCACCCCTGCCGCGCTGAGGCCCACAAGCTGCCGCAGCTTCGCTGAGATGCCTCCTCAGCCATGAGGGCTGCCCCCGCACCCGATCGTCCCCGGCTCAAACCGGGCTCAGTCGTCCGCTGTCGCACCCGCCGCTATCTGGTGGAGGACGTGCAGCCGCCCATGCACCGCAAGCTGCCGAAGGGTGGCGACCGGGTCGTGACTCTCGCCTGCATGGAGGACGACGCCATCGGCCAGCGTCTGACGGTGTTCCTGAACAGCGAGGTGGACTTCGAGCCCCTGGCTGACAGCAGCTGGGAGGCCGTGACCCAGCGGGGTTTCGATCAACCGCGCCAGTTCTCCGCCTACCTCAACACCCTGCGCTGGAACTGCGTCACCGCCACCGACGCCGAGCTGTTCCAGGCCCCCTACCGGGCCGGCATCGACGTGAAGGCCTACCAGCTCGAACCACTGCGCAAGGCCCTGCAGATGCCGAGGGTCGGCCTGTTCATCGCCGATGACGTGGGCCTGGGCAAGACGATCGAAGCGGGCCTGATCCTGCGGGAAATGCTGCTGCGCCAGCGCATCCGCCGGGTGGTGATCAGCAGCCCGCCGTCGGTGCTGCGGCAGTGGCTGGAGGAGATGGCCAACCGCTTCGGCCTAGCGTTCACGGTGATGGACCGGGCCTATGTGGCCAAGGTGCGGCAGGAGCGGGGCTACGGCACCAACCCCTGGAGCACGGGCAGCCGCTTCCTGATCTCCCATGCCCTGCTGCGCAACAGCGACTACGCCACACCGCTGATGACCTGGTTGGATCAGGGCCGGGACGATGAGGAGCAGGCGGCGCTGCCGAGCCTGCTGATCCTCGATGAGGCGCACAACGCCGCGCCGGCCAGCAACAGCCTGCGCTACGCGATCGATTCGGGTCTGACGCGCAGCCTGCGGGATCTGGCACCGCGCTTCGAGCACCGGTTGTTTCTGAGCGCCACGCCGCATAACGGCCACAGCAACAGCTTCACCGCGCTGCTGGAGCTGCTCGATCCGGCCCGCTTCACCCGAGGCGTGCCGTTTGATCCGGTGGATCTGGAGACGGTGCTGGTGCGCCGGCTCAAGGACGACTTGCGCATCGCCCTGAACGAGGCCTTCCCAGAGCGAATCGTGGAGCCGCTGCGCATCCCCAGAGGCTCCTTGTCCCCTGATACCCCGGAGCTGGAGCTCTCCCGCCTGCTGCAGCGCTACCGCAAGCAGCGCGAGGCCCGGCTTCTGGCCGAGGGAGCGAGCAAGCGGGCGATCAACGCCGATCGGCTGGTGATCACCAACCTGCAGAAGCGCTTGCTCAGTTCGGTGGAGGCCTTCGCCCGCACCCTGGCAGTGCATCAGCGCAGCCAGGCGGCGAGGCAGCAAAGAGAGCACCTGAGCCGAATGGAGCTGCTGGAGGGGGGCATCAACGCCGACAGCGAGCTGGCCGAGCTGAACGATGACGAGGTGTTGGATCTCGAGGACGCGCAGACCCGAGCGGCCCTGCGCCAGACCATGGAGGCCGACCAGAGCGATCAACAGCTGCTGGAGTCCATGGCCAGGATCGCCAACGCCCACCGCCACCGGCCCGATCCCCGCATCGAGAAGCTGGCGAACTGGCTCAAGCAGCACCTGTGCCCTGGCCTTGGCAGCGCCGACCTGCAGTGGCAGCCCACGCGGCTGCTGATCTTCACCGACTACGTCGACACCAAGCGCTACCTGGAGCGGCAGCTGCAGGAGTTGCTGGGTGAGGAGGAGGCCGATCGGCGGGTGGCGAGCTTCAGCGGCGGCATGAGCGAAGAGAACCGCGAGAGGCTCAAGGCCCGCTTCAACGCCGACCCGGATCAGGAACCCCTGCGGATCCTGATCGCCACCGATGCCGCACGGGAGGGGGTGAACCTGCAGAACCATTGCAAGCACCTGATCCATTTCGATATCCCCTGGAACCCCAGCAAGCTGGAGCAGCGCAACGGCCGCATCGACCGCAAGTTGCAGCAGGCGCCGCAGGTGTGGTGCCACTACTTCTTGCTGGACGACCGCCCGGAGGACCGGGTGATGGAGGTGTTGATCGAGAAGACCGAGGTGATCCGCAAGGAGCTGGGCTCGCTGTCGCCGTTGGTGCAGCAGCAGGTGGAGGAAGCCCTGGAGGGGGGCATCGATCTGGATCGGCTCGATGTTGTGCAGCAGCGCCTGGAGGGCATGGATTCCGCCGCCAGCGATCGCGGCGCCCTGCTGCAGCGCAGCCGCGAGGAGCTGGAGACCACCCGCCACCAGCAGCTGGAGCAGCAGCAGGACACCCTGCGGCGTCTGCTATCCAAATCCGAGCAATGGCTGGCCTTTGAGCACGACCCCTTCCGCCAGGCGCTGAACGTGTCGTTGGAGCTGCTGGGCGTGAGCGGCCTGGAGCCCTACACCGATGAGCGCGGCCAGGCCTGCTGGCGCCTGGCCAACCCTGAGCAGCTGGTGTGCCAGACCCGCGACAGCAGCTGGGACACCACCCTCGACAGCCTGCGGGGCGTGAAGCCTGCCAAGGCATTGGTGAGCGACTGGCGCCGCGACAACCCCGTGCGGCCTGTGATCTTCTCCGACCCCGGCCGCCTCAGCGCCGAAGCCGTGCACCTGCACCTCGAGCACCGGCTGGTGCAGCGGCTGCTGAGCCGCTTTCTGGCCCAGGGCTTCCTGCATCACGAGCTCAAGCGCGCCTGCGTGGTGCCCTGCCGTGATCCGCAGCCGCGGCTGATCGTGCTGGGCCGTCTGTCGCTGTTCGGCGAGGGAGCGGCCCGGCTGCACGACGAACTGATCACGGTGATGGCCGACTGGCATCCGGGTGATGAGCGCCAACAGGCCCTGCAACCGGTGGGACGCGAGCAGCGTCAGCGGGTCTGGGAATTGCTGCAAAGGGCCCTCAAGGAGGCTGCCACGGGCACATTTGCCAACCTGGACACCAGCCATCTGCAGCGCGGCGCCGATGCCGATGTGTCGGCCCTGTTGCCCCAGCTGCAGCAGGAGGCCGAGCGGGCAAAGGAGGCTGCCACCGGGCTGTTGCTGGAGCGAGGCCGGCAGGAAGCCGAAGCCCTCAAAACGGTGCTGCGCAACCAACGCCAACGCATCCGCGACACCGTGCGCCAGCGCAGCCAGGAAATCGCGAGGCTGGATCGCAAGGCCGCCAAGGCCGAGGCCACGCCACTGATCACCGGCCTGGCCGATGTGGTGAAGATCCCTGAGCTCGACCCCGCCTCGATGAGCGAACGGGAACGGCGCCAGCTCGCCTCCGACCAGAAGCACTGGCAGCGGCGCCTGGAGACGATCGACACCGAGCTGGCCAGCGAACCCAAACGAATTGAGGCCAGCTACCGGGTGGTGACCCATCGCCTGGAGCCGGCGGGGCTGGTGTACCTCTGGCCGATCAGCGGGTAGAGGGGGATGCCGCCACTTGCCAATAGCCCAGTTCAGCCCTCAGCAGGGGCAGCCCTGAGGCATAGGCCAACTGGAGCTGGAGGAATAAGCCAAGTGAATCAGCCAATTCATCGCCTCTCGCGGCCACGCTCGCCAGTGCTGATCAGATTTGAGCCGTTAAAATAAGCCAAGTCAGCGCTCCGCCTTAGCTCCCATTCCCGGTCTGCATGCCCTGCTGCAGGCCGAACGTGAACCGGTAGACGAACGGCTGCCTTGCCGCCATGTAGTCGTGCCCGTAGATCTGCACTGAAGCTATGAAATCGTTGCGGCAGTTTGTGCGGGCCAATGCAACAGCGGCTTGATTCAGCCCGAGCTTGGCGACAGTGTCAGCGAGCCGCGCCTGCTCGGCAGGTGGCAGGCAAGGGTTGGGGGCCACGATCAGCAGGCCATTGGGATCTTCAGAGAGAATAAGTGCATCGGCCTGCAACCTAGTTGGATCGTGGTCATCGGGAATGAGAGAGTTTCCTTTGTGATTGTCAATGACTCCCCAAGCCCAGCGGAGGTTTGACCAGTTGTAGGCCTCCTTGGCGGGGCTAAGGCTGATGGGCTTGAAGTGATCGATTGAATGCATCGATACTTGCTTTCCACTCGCCTGGGTTTCAACTTCAATCTGAAAGCACGAGTACACACAGCGGTTGTGATAGGCGTGTCGTAAATCCTCTCTGGCCAGTTGCCAATACTCACAGGAACGTTCGCCGCCATTTGTCATGATGCGCGTCATGGCAAACAGAGACCTTGGAGCGGGTTGCTCTGGATCTTGCCCTTGCTGTTGCAGATGCGCCAGACCTTCCTGTCGCACCCTGTCATTGAAGCTGGCAGGTTCAGGTGGTAGGGGTACAGGAATCACGGCTGCCAACCATGCCTGCTGGCTTCGAAGTGCCAGCGGTTCCAGAACACATCCGTGGCGCCCAGAACCGACTGCAGCTCGCTGTGCATGGCAGCCACTTCGTCTGCGCTGGCCTCTGCACCGCTTTGAATCAACTGGCGCGCCCGCCTGAGGATGGCTTCGCGTTCAAGCGATCCGGTGTCGGCTTGGTCGAAGGCTTCGCTGCGCAGCCAGTTGTTGGCATCGCCGTAGCGATTGAAAGGCCTCGGCGTGAGCTCCACCTGCTGGTTGGCCTCCGACCAATCGAGATCCCACCAGCGATCACGCTCGGGATCAAACAAGGGCTCCACGGAGGCCATCACCAGCGGCGAGTGGGTCACCAGCATGAGCTGAATGGCGGTGTGCTGGTTGAGGTTGTCGACCACTTCCATCAGGGCCTTCACCACCCGCCGCTGCCAGGTGGGGTGCAGATGGGCTTCCACCTCATCCACAAGAAAGATCATCTGCCGGGCCGGTGGCCGGGCCAGGAGGTCGCTGGCCTTCACGTGTTCCTGCCAGGCCCACACCAGCAGATAGGCCAGCCCGATGATGCGCTTCACACCGGACGACCAATGCGGCAAGGGCACCGCATGGCCAGCGGGGGACATCAAGGTGGGGTAGTCCTGGGTGTCCTGGCGGCTGATCCGCACCAGCGGCCCCGGCAGCAAAGGGCGCACGGCATCGGGAGAGAGGCGGTGCAGCACGGCCCTGAGCTGGCTGAACGCTTCACCGTTCTCCCGCTGCCAATTGGCCCAGTCCTGCACCAAGCCATTGCAGAGGCTGCCGAGATCGGATTGGGGATTGGGCAGGCCGCTCCACACCTGACGGCTGCTGAACACGTAGGCCCTGGTTTTCTCAGGCGTGTCAAGAGCGCCTTTGCGCTTCCAGGCATTGCGCGCTGGATCCCACACGGCAAAGGCTCCATCGGCCATGGCGTACACCACCAAGCCAGGATTGACAGGGCGGCCCGCCTTGCCGAACCACGCTTCTTCTTCAAGATTGAAGCTGCAGTGGTAGGTCTTGGTCTGATTCGGATCGCTTTCACCATCCACGCTGAAGCTGATCTCAGCCGCTTGGCTGCGTTGCGTGGGCTGAGCCATGGCACCACCGTTGAGGCCCGGGTTCAGCTCCTGGGGCCAGCGGCGGGTGAGGCAATACCAGGCCACATCGAGCAGAAAGCTCTTGCCCAGGCTGTTGTCGCCCGTGATCAGGTTGAGCCGTGGCGCCAGCTCCAGCTGCAGGGCGGGTGCCGGGCCGGTGTTGCTCAGCTGCAGGTGATGGAGCAAGGCAGATGGCCGTACAGCGATGGGTGAAGGTTAGGGGGCCTCGTCCACGCCATCCGGGTCGGTTGATCAGGGCTCAGTACACACCCCAAGGCTTGCCTGCGCCAGGAGCGTCAGAGAGAACTGGAATCGGGCTCGGTTGGTGAGAGGGGGGGTCGAGCTGGACTCGTTCGGAAAGCAGTGTTGCCTGGTCAAGGCGCTCAAAGCCCTCTGCTTGGCGTTTTCGCGCCATGGCCTCCGGCCGACTCCGTCTACAGCTGCTCGATCTCGCTCTCGAGCTGTTTCATTCGGAGCTCGTAGCCGGGATCGCGACGCCAGTTCAGCATCGAGAGCCACTGTCACCACCGAGGCAAGGATGAAAACAAGTCCCCACTGCTGCTGGAGCTGGATGGTGGAGCTGAAGACGGTGATGTGGTCAGAGGAGGAATACAGGGCTACAAGGCCGAGCACGATGCCGCCAGTGGTCTGGGGGAGGCCCAGTCGGTCGAGGCTGAGACGCCAGTGGCGTGGAGATGAGGCAGATTCTGGCGGAGCCGGGGGCTCCGCGCTGCCCGATGGTGGCCCGGCGGCACTGGAGGGTGGGGACACGAAGCAGGGGTGGAGCCGGGAGATTTGGGGGCACCTGTTCAATGCCACCCCTGTCACAGCACAGTCCTGGGACGCCCGTGGTGATGTTCCGTCGGCTCAGGCCCCACCACGCAGTCTGGGATCGCTCGCCAATGGGCAAAGTCCCGTCGCTTGTGGCATGGCAGCCCGATGGCAGTGTGTGAATCCAGCCACAGAATCCTTGATCACCCCAGCAAAATAGGGCGCAGTTCAGCCTTGCCTCCCCCTGGGGGCCACACGACCCCTTCAGCCAGGAGATCCCGCCATGGCAACCGCTGATCAGCTGAAGGCGTTGATTCGCAGCCATGCGGCGGGGGATGACAACCGCTTTTACAGCGTGGCGATGCAGGTGGCCGCGAGGGCGGCGCAACAGGGGCACGGCCGCTATGCCCGGGATCTGAAGGCCCTGGTGGATCGGTCGCGGGACAATCCGGATTCGTCTCCTGCCGGCATCCAGGCTGGACGCACGAAACAAGCGCCAACCCTGCCTGCGGAACTGGCGGGCATCCTGTCGATGCGGCATCCCGGCACGTTGCTGCAGGAGATGGTGCTCGATGGGGAGTTGGCGGAGCGGTTGGCCCAGGCGATGAGCGAGCAACGGCAACGGCACCGGCTGGAGGAGTTTGGCCTGAAGCCGATGCGCAAACTGCTGCTGATCGGACCACCGGGTACCGGCAAGACGATGACGGCGGCAGCGCTGGCGGGAGAGCTTGGGCTGCCGTTGTTTACCATCCAGCTGGATGGCCTGATCTCACGGTTTCTGGGGGAGACGGCAGCGAAGTTGCGCCTGGTGTTTGAGGGGATGTCCCAGCAGCGGGGAGTCTATTTCTTTGATGAATTCGATGCCCTTGGAACGGAGCGAGGCGACCGGCAGGATGTGGGAGAGATTCGGCGCGTGTTGAATTCATTTCTGCAGTTTTTGGAGCAGGATTCTTCCGACTCGCTTGTGCTTGCTGCCACCAATCATGGCGCACTGTTAGATCGCGCCCTGTTCCGTCGTTTTGATTCCGTCTTGTTCTATGCCATCCCCGCCGCAGAGATCGCAGCGAAGGTGATCAAGGCGCGTCTGGGCTTTCTGGATTGTTCTGCGCTGGATTGGCAGGAAGCAGCGGCCCATGGCAGTGGCTTGAGTCATGCGGAGTTGGTGCTGGCCTGTGAGCAAGCGGCCAAGCAGACTGTGTTGGCGAATCGCGCAATGGTGCGCCAGCGGGATTTGGAGGAAGCGCTGGAGCGGATGCGATCTCGTTACCCTCAGGAACTAGCCTGATCCTCTGTATGAGACAGCCGCGCGATCGGCCCCATCTTTTTCTTCCAAACGCTGAGCGAAAGCTATATGTTCCACCCCCACGCGATTTTCGAAGTAAAGGTCCACTCTCTCCGTCAAGCCGCCAGGAGCACGGTGAAAAACTCTTGGCGATGGTCAAGGTAGCCGTTGAAGAAGCTCATCAAAGTAGAGAAAAGGCGGGCTATGCAATCAACGGCGCCACACCGGGGATTTATCTGCAGGTAGAGAGCACACCGGAAAGCCCGCTAAACATTCAGAATCTCGAGAGGAGGAATATTGAGATTATGGCGGTAACAAATCTCGCTACCAGCGAAGGTGACAATAATCCGAAGCAGATCGCAACTATATTCATGCCCGACAAGGCTATTGAGTCTTTTTGTAATCGCCTTGATGTTTATGCCAATGATGTCCCCAAAAAGGAAAGGGAGCCTCGGCATGAAAAGGCCTTCGACCCAGTTCAGCGCGTTGCCTTGGCAGCAATTAAAGACCTGTGGACAGATAATCCTCGTCATTTTCCAAGTGTTAAGCAAGCTATCTGGATGGAGGTATGGCTGCATCGATCTGATGGGATGGAGCTCCAGCGTTTCCAAGAATATGCGAAGTTAAATGAGATATTCCTTGGCGGGCGACGTCTCACCTTTGATCAACGTATCGTGTTGCTTGAAAAGACTAGCCCTGAGCAGCTTTCAGGCTGCTTGTTTCTGTTGTGTGATCTGGCGGAATTGCGCATGGCACCTCAGACAGCTGAGTTCGTGTGGGGTATGGATATAGACGAACAGAGAGCCTGGGCAGATGACTTGCTTACTCGTACACAGTCTGCCGCTCCATCAGCTCCAGCCGTGTGTGTAATTGATACAGGTGTCAGCCAGCGGCATCCCTTATTGGAGCATTCACTATCCAGAGATGATTGCCACACCTGTGATCCCCAGTGGGGAGTGTTGGATGACGCGGGCCATGGCACAGAGATGGCGGGCATTGCTCTTTATGGAGATCTTCTCCATCCATTAGAATCATCTGCGGAGATCAGGCTTCATCATCGGCTTGAATCGGTGAAGATTTTGCCTCCTGAGGGTTCTAATCATCCCGATCTCTACGGTGCTCTCTGTGCGATGGCAGCCAGTAGTGTAGAAGTTGATGCCCCTGATCGGCATCGCGTTTATTCAATGGCCATCACAAGCCCAAAATCCAATCAAGATGGAACACCTTCCTCATGGTCTGCGGCGATTGACGCATTAGCTGCAGGCCGGGGATTTGACGTCGCTCGAGATGGCTTGCTTTTATTTGAGAGTGAATCCACAGCTCGAAGACGTTTGTTTGTGTTGAGTGCTGGCAATGTGGCAGATGATGATGTGAAGAGAGAAGGCTCCAATTATCTCAATCGATGTGATGTGGAGATCATACAAGATCCAGCTCAGGCGTGGAATGCACTCACTGTCGGTGCATACACCGATAAGGTTCACCTGCCACACAAAGATTGGGCAGATTATCAAACGCTTGCCAAGCAGGGTCGGTGACTTTCAGGAAAGATGTCGCCGGTTGGCGCCTATTCAGGTTGCCTGCTGAAAGAGTAACTCCTCCTCGGCTGTTGTGTCATCCGGCGGTTCATTGATCCAGACAACGGCGGGTTGTTGCCAGCAACGGATGGATCTTGACCAACGCCTGGGATGGCGCTCTCTGGCCTGCTCATAGACCAGCGTGCGCTGGTGGCAGATGGTCGGAGCCTGGCCGCTGTGCCGTTGCTCCGGGGTGACGAACCGGATGGCGCTGTGGCGGTGCTCATGCACGTACCACTCCACGAATGCCGCCGCCCACTGGCAGGCCTCCTCCTTGCTGGCAAAGGGCCTGTTGGGGTAGTCGGGCCGGTATTTGGCGGTGCGGAACAGCGCCTCCGAGTAGGGGTTGTCGTTCGACACCCGGGGCCTGGAGAACGAGCGCAGTACCCCCAGCTCCTCCAGCCGCACCTCCAGCGTGGCGGCACGCATGGCGCTGCCGTTGTCGGCGTGCAGGATCAGCCGCTTCTGGCGGCGCTTGCTGATCCGCTCCCTGATGCAGGCCCGGCTGATCAGATCAGCGGCCAGCGTGGCGTCCTCACGGTCCTGGACGTCCCAGGCCACGATCTTGCGGCTCCAGACGTCCACCACCAGGTAGAGGTAGAGCCATATGCCCCGCACGCTGGTGGGCAGGTAGGTGATGTCCCAGCTCCAGAGCTGGTTGGGGCCATCAGCACGCCGCCTGGGCACCGGGCGCGGTTGCTGCGGCGGCCTGGCCCGTCCACGGCGCTGCACCTGCTGGTGGGCGTGGAGCACGCGGTAGAAGCTGCTCTCTGAGGCCACGAACTCACCCTGGTCGGCCAGGGCGGGCACGATCTGCGCCGGCGGCAGCGAGGCGTACTGCGGCTCGTTGCAGACCGAAAGGATCTGCTGCCGCTCCTCGTGGCTCAGGCGATGGGCCACGTGGCGGGCGCTGCCTTTACGGCGGTCCCCACCGTCCCCATCACCCGCAAACTGACGCCGCCAGCGCTGCAGGGTGCGCAGGCTGATGGCCATGCGCTCCGCCACCCGCGCCGCCGTGGCGCCAGCGGCCACGGCGCCATCGAGGATCTCCAGTGCCCTCCGGCGATCAGCCGCGGAGGTCAGTCCTCCTCGGCCTCTCCCCAGAGGGCCTGCATCTTTTTTGTGACCAGCAGCAGCGCCGCCGCCTCGGCCAGGGCATTCTCCTTCTTGCGCAGCTCCTTCTGGAGCCGTTTGATCTCCCGTTGGTCCTGGGCGCGGAGCTTCTCCAGCTCCCTCTGTTCTTTCAGGGTCAGCACCGGCTTCTCGTTGGCATCCTGCGATGCCTGCCGCCAGCGCTCTACCTGCTCCGGGTAGAGACCGCGCTCCCGGCAGTAGGCGCTGAGCTCGGTGGCGTTGAGCCCTGCGGTCTCCAGCACCACCGTGAACTTGTCGGCAGCGCTCCAGCCCTCGGGGTCCTTGTGCGATGCCGGCACCACCTCCCCCTCCAGCCGCCAGCCCTTGCGCCAAGCGTAGAGAGTGGCG
>Ga0169931_10005898_pt1 | contig 18611 bp, 10 predicted proteins | sample Kivu_15m_20L_FD_129675 | JGI IMG/M metagenome (GOLD analysis project Ga0169931, IMG submission 129675) | Freshwater microbial communities from Lake Kivu, Western Province, Rwanda to study Microbial Dark Matter (Phase II) - Kivu_15m_20L... | ecosystem: Environmental > Aquatic > Freshwater > Lake... | reverse complement strand
TTTATTTTTTTTTATTTTTTTATTTTTTTTATGTTTTTTTTTCATTTATAATATATATATTATATTATAAACATTTAAAAAAAGTAAATCAGACAAAGGTAAATATTTTAATATATTGTTATTAAATAAAAAAATTGATATTAATATAATATAATATATTTATATATTATTACTTATGACTACAATAAATGAATTAAAAAAAGAAAACAAAACAACATTAAAAAATAAAGAAAAAAGTGATATTATAAATACAAACACAGATATAAATAATTTAATAACTTCAAATCTTCATAATCCGTATGTAGATACTACATTATTATGTCCTATAATGTTATCACCAAATCAAATGGATAATAAATTATATTTACATTTAAAGTTAAATTTAAAAAATAAATTAGAAGGAAAATGTTATAAAAATTATGGTTATATTAATAATATTTATACTATAGAAGAATTATCAGATGGAATAATAGAACCTGAAGATTCATTATGTTCAGCAAAATATATTGTAAAATTTTCATGTAATATATGTATACCAATTATAAATAAAGAAATAATATGTAAAATAGATAGAATGAATAAAAATTTAATAGGTGCAATAAATGGACCAATAAAAGCAATAATTACATCAGATAAAATTAATGAAAAAAATTTTTTAATAGATATGAATAGAAATATAAGAATAAAAAAAAATTCAGAAATTCTTATACCTGATTTGTATATCAGAGTTTTAATATTATCAAAATCTTTTGGAAATTATGATAAACATATTTTAGTTATAGGATATTTACAAGATATAGCAACAGATGAAGAAATTGATAAATATATAAAAAATAATAATTTTAATGAAACTCCAAATTTTACATATGATGATGAAAATTAATTAATTTTACATATGATTAATATTAATTAAAATTTTTATATAAAAATATATTTTTAATGAAAAAGTTTAAAAAAAAATATCTATAATATTATTAGTAGTGATGAATTATAATATTGATATAGATGAAATCAATAATAATGAGAATATTATTATACATAAAAAAAATTATTATTGTTTAAATTGTAATAAAAAAGGACACATTTATAAAACATGCAATCAACCAATTATTTCAAATGGTATTATTGGAATTTATATTAAAGATTTAAAAAATGAAGATATTATTTTATTAGAAAATTACATTGCAAAAAATTTAAAAGTTTTTGCTAATTATCATATCAATTATAATACAGATAATTATTTTTTATTAGAATCAGATATTAGAATTAAAAAAAATAACATTAATAATAATATTCAATTTTTAATGGTTCAAAGAAAAAATTCATTAGGTTATTTAGAATTTATGAGAGGAAGATATAATACAAATAATATTTCAACATTTAAATATTTACTTGAACAAATGATACCTGAAGAATTATTTGATATTAATAATAACGATTTTGATTTTTTATGGAATAATTTATGGGATTCTAATAATATTAAAAATAAAAATCATTATAAAGAATATACAATATCAAAACAAAAATTTTATAAATTAAAATTATCTTATAATGATATATTATTAAATATAAAATCACTATATAATTTTAATGAATGGGGATTTCCAAAAGGACGAAGAGAACCATATGAATCAAATTTAGTTTGTGCAATAAGAGAATTTGAAGAAGAAACTTCTATTACTGAACAAGATTATACTATTTTAGAAAAATGCAAATCAATTAGAGAAAATTTAACAGGAACTAATGGTGTAAATTATGCACATAATTATTATTTATCAATTTTAAATAATAATACAACTTATATTAATGAAACAAATCGTGAAATAAGTCAGACTAATATATTAAATTTAAATGAATGTTTAAAAAAAATAAGACCATATCATAAAAATAAAATTAGAATTATTAAAAATATTTATACTATTATTAATAATTTTTTAAATGAATATTAATTATTAAAGTAAAAGTTTATAATTTTAATTATTATAATATTTACCTTTGACAGTATTACTTTTTTAAACATTAAAAAAGTAATACTGTCAAAGGTAAATATTATATATAAAAAAAAATTTTTCTAAAGCAGATAACAAATGTTAATTTTTAAGAATTAAAAAAATAATATTAAATTATATTATTTTTTTTTATTAATCAATTTTTATTTTTACTTCTTCCTTACAATCCTAATAATAATTCAATTAAAACAATATTAAAATAATATTTAGTATAATAAAAAAGATAAAACAAATAAATCTATAAATACATTTTTGAAAGAATAATAAATTATAATTATAAAAATATAAAAAATAATTAAGAGAAAGATTAATAAAATAATAAAAATAGAAATATAATTTACATATTTTTATTTAAAGTATGTAAATTTTTAAAATTATGGATATAAATTTTTATTATAAAAATATTTGTATAATTAAAGAAATTTATAGATTAATAATTAAACTTAAAATTTTTTGATATACCAATAATTGATGATTTTGGTAGAAATATGTTTATCTTAAATAATTAATTTTCTTTATTTTAAGATATAAAAATAAAGAAAATTAATATATGATTATTATATAAATAATGACATCAATAATACCAAATATAAATTTTAATAAATTAATAGATGATAATAATAATACAATTGAAGAAATATTTACAAAAATAAAAGCCCAAAAATGGGATGATGTTAAAAAAATTATTAAATCATCAAATATAAATTTAAATATAAAAGATGATAAAAATATATTTTTATTAGAATATGCAGTAATATTTAATCAAATTGAAATTATAGATTTATTATTAGATAAAAATGTCCGAATTGATATTGTTGATGATATGTCAAGATCTATATTATTTAATATAATTAAATTTTCATATGTGGAAATATTAATTAAATTATTAGAAAAAAATAAAAAATCAATAGGAAAATCTATACTTGAAATAAAAGATAAAGATGGAAATATACCATTATTTTATGCTATACAATGTTTTAACATTAAATGTGTAGAAATAATATTATCCTATACAAATAATTTTTATATTAAAAATTCAAATGGTGATAATCCATTACATTTAGCTATAAAATTTCAAAATTTTGAATTATTTAAAATAATTTTAAGTAATTTTAATGATTTAAAATCAAGAAATAATTTAGGAGAAAGTTATCTACATTTAATAATTAAATATAAATGTTATGATATGTTAGAATTTATAATAAAAATGTATAATACAAATGAAAATTTTATACAATTATTAAATTTTGTTGAAACACAATATAATTTTACAATTCTTCATTATATTTGTATTGAATTAGATTTTGAATCTTTACAAATTATTTCAAATTTAGACATGTTAAAATTTATTGATGGTAATATTCAGGACAATTCTGGAAATATATTTTATCATTATTTTATTAATAACATTATTAATATAGAAAAAATAACCACATCATTAACTAATGATATTATTAACATGAATGAATTATTTAAAAATATAAATTTTAATATTAATTTATATAATATAGATGGTAATACACCTGCACATATATTATTTATTAATATAAATTATTTTATATTAAATAATTTAAATATATTAATAAATAATATAATAGAAAAAATAGATTTAAATATACAAAATTTTAAAGGAGAAAGTATATTTTATATAATTATTAGAAATAATTATTGGAGTAAAATTTATAATATATTAATAAATAAAAAAATTGATATATTTATTATAGCAAATAATTCAACAACAATATTTGATTATATTGATAAAAAAGATTATGAAGAATTTATTAATATGATAAGTTTAAGTTATTTAAATCAATTATTAAATTCAGATAAATCAAAAAAATGGTTAGAATATTGGGATAATAGATGTAAAAAAATTATAAAATTAAATGAATTAAATGATACAGAATTAGAATTTATTAAAAATATTGATATTAAAAATAATGATAATATTTGTTTTGATATTATAAAAAATAAAATAAAAAATTCAATAACAACATTTATTGAAAATAAAAATATATTTGAGTCATCATCTTTTCCAGTATCAAATAAATTTAATAAATTAATATCAAATTATCCATCTGTTGTTATATCTACATTTTCAGGTAGTACTATAGATATTTTATCTGGATTTATATTTTTAATTAATAAATTTAATAAATCAAAAAAAAATTATTTGACAACTTCATTAAATTTAATTGAAGATAAAAATAATATTATAAAATGCAAAAAAATAAAATCAAATAATAATGAACATAAAATATGTGAAATTTATGGTTTTGAAATATATTGGATAAATAAAAATATACAATTTCCACAAAATAAATACAATAATATTCATAAAATTTTAATTTGGATGAATGAACATAAAAATGATGGTTATAGATGGTTTATAATACCAATTGGTATTGAAATTAATACTAATTCTCATGCAAATTATTTAATTTTTGATATTGAAATGATGGAAGTTGAAAGATTTGAACCACATGGTGCTTATCCACCATTAGGATTAAATTATGATTCAGAATTATTAGATAATATTTTAATAAATTATATATTTGAGTCAGGACTTAAATTTAAATATTTTAAACCATTAAATTATTTGCCAAAAATTGGATTTCAAATTAAAGAAATTAATGAACTTAATAATGATTATATTGGTGATCCAAATGGATTTTGTGCTTTATGGTGTATTTGGTGGGCAGATTTAAGATTAACAAATCCAGAAATAACAAGAGATAAATTGGTAAAAAATATAAATAAAGAATTAATTAATGGAAATTATTCTTATAAAAAAATAATTAGAGATTATTCAGGATTTATTATTGAAATTAGAGATAAATTATTTTTAAAAGCAAATACTAATATTAATGAATGGATCAATGATACAATTTCTAATAAAAATATTGATTTATTAAATTCTTCTATTAAAGATATTATAGAAGAAATCACAATATAATTATGTTATTTTATTTATTTCATTATTAAGTAAATATAATAATATAAATAAAATTATAAATGAACATAATATCCATAAATACATATTAATATTATTTGAATATGAAAAAAAAATTTCATCAAATGTTTCTTTTATATTTTTTTGTTTCCATTGAAGATTATTATCTCTATATATACTATTTCTAACATTAATTAACCAATTTAAAAAACTTTCCTTTGAATTTAATCCATCATCTAATGTTGCTATATTTTTTCTTAAATTTTCTCCACAAGATTTACAAGGAAGTATATTTGGTAATTGAAGTATAAATTGACGATATGATTCTTTATATTCAGGTTTATATGTTAATCCAATTGAATTTATAAATATCCATCCACTTTTCCCCCAATATTCTGGATCAATTGATTTAATATCTAAAAATTTATCAATCATGTAATTTATATCTACTTTATATTATTAATATAATAAAAAAATATTTATGATAATAATTAATTTTTAATATAATTTTTATTATCTTATTTACATTTTATTGAATTTATAAATTCTTTTTGTTCTTTTTTTGTTTTATATTTTTCAATAATACTATCAAAATTATCATATTCTAAAATTAAATTTAATAAAGGAATATTTTCATCAAAATTTATTGATATTATAAGTTTTTTTTTTAAATTATTAAATTTAAATGAAAATATATTTTCAAAAACTTTTTCATACAAATAACTATTTTTTCTTATAAAACTTTTGAATATACACAATATTTTTTCATTTAATTCACATATTATAAATTTTTTATATTTTAAATATTTAATATCAACAGTATTAATTGATGATATTTCATTATAATTATTTAAAATTATTGATGTTTCTATTATTTTAATTTTTTTTTTTATATATCTATCATCTATTATATTTTTATTATAATTTAATTCTATTAAATTTATATTGTAAATATAATTTGGTATTATATTTATTTTTATAATATTATCTATTTCTGATTTAAATAACCAAATATAACTTTTAAATGGAATAAATTTTGATTTGGATATTTCTAAATATCCTATTGAATTAAATTTATAATTATCAATTGAACATATTATATTTTTTTTTACTAAATATTTAATATTTTTTGTTAAATCTATTTTATTAATTTTATTTTTAATTATATTATTTTTTATTTTAGAATATAAATCATTACTAATTATTAATCCATTTTTAAATTCTATATCATTTAATTTTGATTTAAAGTTAAAATTAACTGGAAATAAATCTAATCCTAAAGTTAAAATATTTTTTTCTTCTAAATATTTTGATAACATTTTAATACAAATTAAAGGTGTAATAATTATTTCATTATTTTGAATAAATGAAACCATACCAATTAAATTATTTGAAGAATAAACACTTGAACCTGTAATTGGAAATAATTTATTATTAATACTTAAAATATCAATTATATATGGTATAGATGGTAAATTTATATATTTATTTTCCCATATAAATTTAAGTTTTGATATTTTTTCATAATTTTTTTTTTTTAATTGAGAATTTGTCCAAGAATATTTAATTAATTTCAATTCATAATTATTTTTAATATCATTTTTAATATTAAAATTATTACTAATTTCTATATAATTAATATTATTTGATTTATATTTTATTAACAATAAATTACATATTGTATCAATATAACAATCATAATTTTCTTTTGGATTATAATTTTCTTCAGTAAAAGAAATAACAGAATTTATATTTATAATTTCAACATTGTCTTCTAAATATAACTTGATAATAATATTATTTCTATATTCTAATAAATATCCTTCTAAATTTGCTAATGATGTTAAAATATAATATTCATTTAATATTTTAACAGGAGTAAAATTATATATTATATGATTATTATAATTTTCATCATATAATAAAGTTTTAAAATCATCATATATATTTGATTTTTTAGTAAATTCAATTAACATTATAAAATATTTAAATGTATTTTATTATTTATTGTAATTAGTGTTTTTAATTATCAACTATATATTTAATAATTTTATCAATTTTTTTTAATATATTATTATATTTTATTTCTTGATAAATATCTCTTGAATATTCTCTATTAAAATTTGTATTTTTAAAAAATAATTTTATTTTCATAAAATCAAAATATTTTTTTAACATAACAATTACTAATTCTGATAATACCATAATATTATTTAATTCATATGAATCATTCATAGAAACTGCAAAAATAAAATAATTTCGTATATTATTAGGAACTTTTGTTAATATATAACTTTTTATTTTATTATTAATTTTGAAAATATTTTTTTCAAGTGAATAAATTTTATTTATGTCTTTTTTATAATAATTTATATAAAATTCAGTGTCTGGAATTTTAATAACAATATTTTGTGGTAAATTTTTACAAATAATAAAACATAATTTATCATAATTTCCCAATGCTAAAAAATTGTTAATTATATTTTGTGAATATATTTTATTTGAATTTAAATTTATTTTTAATAAAAATTCATTATTAAATAATGAATTATTAAGAATATTGTTTATTTTATTTATTATATTTATTATAAATTTATTTTTTAATCTAATATTTATTGTATAATTTTCAAATTCATTGATTATATTTTTAATATCACTTATTTTTAATAATAATTTACTATTGGTATATAATAATAATATTTTATTAAAAAAAAATGAATATTCTTTAGAAATATTATTTCTTTCTTTTATTAAATCTATAATAATTGTATCTAAATTTTTTTTTAATATATAATTTGATTTATAAATAATAATATCTATTTTAAATTTTAATAAATAAAAAGAATTTAATAATTTTTTAATTTCATTAATATTATAATTCAATTTATTTATAATATTATTATTATATTTTATTTTTCCGAGTTTTTCATTAATAAGTTTATTTACATTTATTTCAACTAATTTATTTAAATTTTTTAATTCAGGATCTAAATAATTAAAAATATCTTTTTGAAAATTTATTCCTGTATAAAAACTATTATCAATTATAGTTGAATAAATTAAATAATCTGCTTTTCCTAATAAATAATTTGATACTTTTAAATTAACTGTTGTTATTTTAAATATAATAAACATTAATATATTTTTATATATTTCAAAATTAATATTTGAATCAAAACTAAAATAATCTAAAATAATTCTTGTATAATCTATTGGATTATCTAATATTTCAATAAAATCAACTATTGAATTTACTAAAATTCCATATGGAGTTAATAAATTATCATTTCCAATTATACCATAATATTTTCCATATTCAAATGCTTTTGTTATTTTATTAAAATAATTTGGTTTAATATCAATTATTTCTAAAGTATGAATATTTCTTATAAAATAATCTTCATTTGGATGAATAATATAAAATTTACCATTATTATCTTCTAATGTTTTAAGTTCATATTTTCCATCTGATAATGGATAAATTATATTAGATGCATTTTTAATATTTACAGTATTATTATATAAAATAATTTCACAATTTGATTTTTCTTGATTATAACTAATAAATTGATATTGTTTTCTTAAACATTCTACTATTTCTTTATCTGAATTTACTTTATATGGATCAGAATTATAATTTATAAAATATTGATTAGAAGAAGTTGTTAATTCTAATATAAAAGAACTTATATTTTGAATATTTATTTTATAAATAACTTTATCATCTAAAATTGTTCTATCATATGTATAATAAACATTTCCTGGTTTAACTCTCCCAACACGACCTTTTCTTTGTTTTTGATTTGGTATTGCAATTGATTTTATTTCTAAATTATCTTGATTTGTTTCTGAATTATATACAGCTATTTTTTGATTTCCTGTATCAATAACATATTCTAAACTATCAATTGTTATTGATGGTTCAGCAATATTTGTTGCTATAATTATAAATCTAGTATATGTTCCTTCTGGTAACATTTCATTTTGAGGAATATCAAACATATTTGTTATATCATATTCTATTTTATTTTTTGGATATCTTATTTTATTTCTGACTTCTTTTTTATCTATCTTTTTAACAATATTTTCTAATATTTCATTATCTAATTTTGAGTAAAATGGTATTGCTAAAACATGTAAAGGAGTTTGTTTATTTATTTCAATAACTAACTTTTTAATATCATTTTCTCCTGGTTGAAATATTAAAATATCTCCACTTAATGTATTTGATAATATATATTTAACAATTTCAATTACTTTATTATTTATTTTTATTATATCTGTAAATGTATTTACTATTTGAGGATAATTATTTTCTTTATTTGGATATTCTTTTACTTCAAAATTCATTCCACCAAAAGGAATAGATAAATGTATACGACGATCAATTAAATTTGTATCAAAATTTTCTTCTATTTTTTTAATTTTATAAAAATCATGATATAATACATTTAATGGAGCTTTCCAATTATCATCTATTGGTTCAAAAAATTTTCTATATATAATTTCATCATTATCCATTGTTGCACTTATTATACCTAATGTTACTTGATTATTTATATATGTTCCAAATTTTGATAATGTTAAAATCATATCCATATAAACATTATGTTCATGAGCTTCATCTACTAGTATTATATCAAAAATGTTTGTTGACAAATATTTTTGCTTATTATTTATATTAACTGATTTTTTAAAAAAATAATTTTGTCTTATAATATTATAAAGAGAACCATCTGTATATAATCTTAAATATGGATGATATAAATCATCAATTAAACTTCCATTTTTATGTTTATATTGAATATAATTTATATCTTCTGTAATTGCTTCTCCAATTATTACATTTTTATATAATTCATTTATTTCATCTAAATCTTTATTTTTTTTAATTGTTATTGGTATTCCTATATTTTTAGATATTTGTTCTGAATTATCTTTTACAGGTTGTGTTCTTGATTGTGTACATACTACTTTTGCATTATTATTAAAATTTAATATTTTAACTGCATATACTAATAAAAATGGTGAAAGTGTTGATTTTCCTGCACCTGTTGCACCTGTTATAAATATAACACGATTATGTAAATAATGATGAAATAATTGAATTTGTGCAATCCAATTAGCACCAAAATTTGTATACCATTTTGAATCACATATTGTTTTAATAGTATTTTCTCCATGTATTTTTAACATTGTATTAGAAAATGCATGATATGAATTAGAATATGAATTAATATTAATATTTGATAATATATATGATTCCCATTTTTTATATTCACTGTTTTTATTTGGAATTATATTATTATCTGTCATTGTAGGATTATATTTAAAATATGTTAACATTCCATTATATACAAGTGTTTGTAAAATAATATCTACTATTAATGAACTATTTGTAAATATTTTTATATATTTATTCATTATTATTTGAGGGTTTAATATTTCTGGATATGTTCTTTTAATATTCTTATTAATATTGAACCATTTTTCAATTTCAATATTATTAATTTTTTTAATAAAAATAACTTTGTTAAAAAAATTTATATTATTCCATCTTGGTTCTAAACTTAAAGGAATATATTTATTGTCTGGTGTTTTATAATGAATTAATGCTTTAAAAAAATTATAAATATTTTTTGGAGTTATATAAAAATATTCTTTATTATCTGTTAGTGTTAAATTTAAATAAACATCACTATTTAAAAAATATTTTTCAAAATAATTTTTTTTAGTTAAAATATTTTTATTTTCATCCAAACAACAATATCCATACCATGTATATCTAAATTTATGCATACATTCATAAATATAATTATATATACTTTCATAATTAATTTTTGGATATATTTTATTTAAACATTCATTTAAAATATTATTTTGATTTGATTCAAATTCTATATTATCTATATCATCTAAATCATCTATATCAATACCATTCTCTTCATTTTCTTCATATAAATTTTGTAAATTTATATTAATTAATTTTAAACATCTATTATCAAATTTTAAATCATTTAATTTATTATTATCTTTTTCCCATCTCAAATAAAATAATACTAGTGATCTTAAACTAATAAAATTTGTATTTTCTGATAAATAAAATTGTTTCCATAAATTATTAAATTTTTCTTTTTCTATTTCTGATAATTTATTCCATGGTTTATTTATTATTGAATTAATCTCTAATTTATTTCCAATATAAATAATATTTGGTATTATCTCAATATTTGATATATTTAAATCATATATTAACCATTTAATGTTTTTTATGTCTGTATATAAAAAATTATATATTGTTCCATATAGTATTGGATATCCTAATATAAATTCTGTATCATTTTTAAAATCATAATCTGTTTGTTTATCTGTTTTTATTAATATAGAAATAAAATCTGTTAACATAAATTTTCTATTTGTATACATATATTTAAAATTTATGTATATATTTGAATATTTATATGTTTCCATTGTATATGGAAATATATTACACCAATTTGGTAAAATTAAACAGTGTATTTGTGATAATGTATTATTTATACAAGTTATTACAGAATTAAAATATTTATTTAAATAATCATCATTTATTTTTGAATTATTATCAGAATTTAATTCTAAATGATCAATATAATAACTTGATTCTAAATTTTTTGAATTATTATTTTTATTTAAAAATAATTCATCTAGTGTTATTATACTTTTTGATTTATTTAAATCATAATAAGGCATCATTAATACTAATAAACTAAATATATCCTGATATTTGTTCAAATATAATTGTTCCATAAAATTATCTGAATAAAAATATATTCCAAATAATACAATTAATTTATATAAATATTTTACTAATATATTTTTATGTATTGTAATTAATTTTTTGAAATTTTCATTTATTAATTCCTTTATTTTTTCATATATTATCTTTAATTTATTTTTTGGTATTATTTTATTATTTTCCATTTTCTTTATTATATAATTATAATATTATAATTATAATTATATTTTTTATATTATTATTACTTAAAATATAATTATTTGTTATTGGATTGTCTTTTTATTTAAAAATATTTTCTAATACTTCTTCAATATTATTAATTTTATCTAATGGTAGTTCTACAATATTTGTTCCATTTATAACATATATTGTTGGTAATATTGTTATTTTTAAAGTTAAATTTATACCTAATATCTTATCTAAATTTTTCTTTTTTTCTTTTTTTTCTTTTTTATTAACTTTTATAATTTTATAAATATTTTCTGGATATTTAACTTTAACTTTATTAATTAATTGTGTATATACATTTTTATTTTCATCTTCATTTTCATCAATTAATAACATAACTGTTAATGATTTATTACCAATATATTTTGGATATTTTGTTGCTATTTTTTTGTATTGAAAATCTATATTATTAATAAGTTCATTTATATTTGTTATTATTGAATAAAATGTTGATAAATCATATAATTTATTTATTTTATTATCTGAATTTTCATTTAAATCTTTATCATCTTTTTTTATATTTTCACCTGTGTAATTTTCATATTTATTCATTAATAATATAATTTCACCATGTATTGTTCTTAATGAAATATAATTTTTTGTTAATGTATATATACAATTTATAATTTTTTCATCTAAATTATTATCTATTGTTTCAATTATTTTTTTATAATTTTCATCAAATTCTTTACTTAATATTACTAAATTATCTATTTTATCTAAAAGTAATTTATTAAAATTCATTTTATATATTTATCACATAAAAAAATACTGTAATTTATTTTTATTACATTTTTTTTATTTTTTTCATATAAAAATTTTGTCTAATTTTATTATAATATTATAATTATTATGAATAAAAAAAAATCTATATTAAATAAAAATATTGATATTGATACAGAAACAAATAATAATACACAGATTAAATCAATTAGTGGTTATAATTGTATTGGTCCTTGTTATCCCCCAAATACTATTTATTATAATCCTATGACACTAACTTTTATTAAATCTGATTTTCCATCATGTCCAATTAAAAAAAAAGAAATATTATTAGATAATGGTAATAAAACAACAATATATGCAGATAAATGTTATACAGTAGATATAAATAAGGGATATATTTATTTTGATATTTTTGATGATTCAGTTAAAATTGCTAATTCTGCAAATTTATTTTTAGTGCAAATTTATAATATTAATAATATTTCTGATGTAATTTTCTTTTTAAATAATTCAATTGATATTTTACCATTATATTCACAAAGAAGAATATTAAAAGCAATTTTTGAAGTTTATTATAAATATATAGAATTTCCAAAAATATTTTTTTCAAAAAAAATATCTACAATTTTAAAAAAAATTTACAAAATAAAAAATAATTTTAATGATGATGAAATGATATCTGATTTAAATATAATTAGTTCTAAATCTATTGATATTTATAAATTTTTTTTAGAAAAATATTCTTGATATTAATTTTTATATAAATAATTTTATTTATATATTATATATAAATAAAATATGTCTACTTTAGCCAATTTTACTGTTGAATCTATTAGACAATGGAATAAAGCTTATACTGATATTATTAATCCTGATGTTGATCAACAAAATATACCAGTTATCATTACTCAACCCGCTTATTTAAATCCTTATTTAAATTCTTATAAAACTACACCATTTATATCTTTAAATAATAATTCAAGATTAATTACTTCTGGATTTTATAAAGATTTAAATAAAGATAAAAATGTTCAAAAAACTTTTTCTAAATATTATTTTTATAAAATTCTTGAAAAATGGATTTATAAAGAATTATTACCTTTATTGGCATTTGTTGATTTGACTTCAGGTAAACCACAATTAATTAAATCTTTGGCAGATTTTGATATTCCAAAATTAGCAAAAAATTCAGAAGAAGATATACAAAAAAAAATTAATTATATGGAAAATAATATTATAACTAAAGACATGGTTAGACATGTACTAAAAAAAATATGTTTAGAAAATCATATTAATTGGTATGATTTGAATAAACATGAAAAAAAAATTAAAAAAATATTTTATAATTATTTGCTTAATAAATTAACAGAAGCAATTAGTAAATATAGTAATAATAATAATAATGATAATAATAATTAATATATATATATATTTTTTTTTTAAATATATATATTTTAATTAAGTTATTTTAAAAATTTATAAGTAGTTATTTATAAATAAAGATTATTACTAATAAAATATTTTATGAGTTTTTTTGTTTTTTTTACTATTATATATTCAAATTTTTAATAAAATAATTTACATTTTCTTTTTATAAATTTAAATGATTATATTAAATAATAATATTTTATTTTAATAAAAATAAACATGTCTTATATGTTTCAGTTTTTAGTTTAATAAAAATTTCAGATTATAAAATAATCTCCTTATGTAAATTTAATAATTAAATTATTAATCAATAATACTTTTTTAAAAAATAATTTAAAATTTAAATATTATATATTAAATAGGTAAATGAAAAATAATAATAAACAAAAAAAAATAAGTATAACTGAAGAGTATTTTAGTTATCATGAAAAATATACATCAAAATATGGTTTAAATACAATAATTTTATTAGAAGTTGGCAGTTTTTATGAAATGTATTCAAATCCATTAAATAATAAAGGTCCTGATTTATATAAAATTAGTGAAATTTTAAATATTATAGTAACAAGAAAAGATAAAACATTACCATTATCAGATAGTAATGTATTAATGTCTGGTATGCCAAATCATGCAATATCTAAATTTTTAAAATTATTAATAGATAATAATTTTATTGTTGTAATATTTAAACAACATAAAACAATTGATGGTATTTATAGATCATTAGAAGGTATATATTCACCTAGCACATTTATTGATAATATTACTATTGAAAATAAATATTTAATGATTTTATACATTGAAATTAATTTTGCATTAAATTCTTCAAAACCAAATATATCAATTGGTATGAGTGCAATTGATATTTCTACAGGAAATGTATTTTGGTATGAATCTCATGGATCTGGAATAATTAATGAAAATGAATCATGGGAAGAAGCACAAAGATTTTATCATTTTTTTAGACCAATTGAATTAATAATATATCAAATTAATAATACAACAAATCAAGAAAAAATAAATATAAATGAAAAAATTGATATTTTACCAAATCAAATTATGTTAATTTATAATAAAATTAATCCTGAATATATTAAATTATCATATCAAACAAAATTACTTAAAAAAGTATATCAACAATATACAATTGAATCTCCAATAGAATATTTTAATTTAGATAAATATATTTATGCAAGAATTGCATTAATTAATTCATTTGATTATATATTTCAACATAATGAAAATTTTATAAAAGAATTAAAAATACCACAATATTTTAATGAATATAAATATATGATTTTAGGTAATAATGCTCAATATCAATTAAATATTGTTGATTATTATAATTGGGATAAGATTGAATCCAAATTTTATTCATTAAATGCAGTTGTTAATAATTGTTTAACACCAATGGGTAAAAGAATGCTTAAACAAAGATTATGTGCTCCATTTACTGATATTAAGACTATAGAATCATATTATAATTTAACTGAATTAATATTGAAATTACAATTATGGGAAAATGTAAGATTATATTTAAAAGAAATATGCGATTTTGATAAATTATTTAGAAAACTTTCTATAAAATATATTCAACCATATGAATTATATTTAATTTATAAATCTATGGAAAATATTATAAAAATAATTAAATTATTGTCAGAATCTGAATTTAAAATTGAATTATATAAAATTTTTACAAAAAATCAAATAAAACAATTTGTTGATTCAATTAATCAAATTGAAAATAAATTTAATATTGAATTATTAAAACAAACCAATTTAATTGATATAAAAAATTCTTTTTATTTAAAAGGAATTTATCCTGATATAGATAATATTTTAGATCAAATTGAAAATAGTATTGGATTAGTTGATAAATTATCTAAAGTACTTGAAGAAACATGTAATGATGTATCATTATCTGTTAAACGTAATGATAGAGATGGTTATTATATTAATACAACAAAAATTCGTGGTGAAAAATTAGAATCTGAATTAAAAAAACTTAAAAAAAATTTTAAATTAGGAAATAAAAATGTTAATTATAATGAATTAATTTTTAAATATCAATCTTCTTCTTGTAAAATATCTTATCCTGGTTTGTCAGATCATTCTGATGAAATTGATGTTTTATATTCTAATTTAGACACAAAAATTAAAGAATATTTTTATCAAGATACAATGAATTGGTATGATAAAAATAAATCTATTTTTAAAGATCTTATTAATATGATTGTACAATTAGATTTTATTACAAATAATGCTTTTACAAGTGTAAAATATCATTATGTAAAACCTACTATAAATTCTTCTATTGATTCATATATTCACTCTCAGAATTTAAGACATCCTATAATTGAAAGATTAATTGATTTTGAATATGTTCCACATGATGTTAAATTAGATAATGAAATTAAAGGCAATTTAATATATGGCTTTAATTCTTGTGGAAAATCATCATATATGAAATCTGTTGGATTAAATTTAATTATGGCACAATGTGGTTTATATGTTGCTGCAGATTCTTTTGAATATAGTATTTATGATTCTATATATACTAGAATTTCTGGAAATGATAATTTATTTAAGGGACAAAGTTCTTTTATTATTGAAATGAATGAATTAAGAACAATTTTAAAAAAAGCAACTTCAAAATCTTTAATTATTGGTGATGAAATATGTCGTGGAACTGAATATCTTTCTGCAAATTCTATAGTTTCTGCAACTATTATTAAATTAGTTGAAATGGGAGCAAATTTTTTATTTGCAACACATTTACATGAATTAAAAGATATTGATGAAATTAATTCATTAGGGGTTATTAAATTTTTTTATCTTTCTGTTGAAAAACATGCTGATGAACTTATTTTCAGTAGAAAATTACTTGAAGGTACAGGAGAACAAATTTATGGAATTACTGTTGCACAATATATTTTAAATGATCCTGCTTTTATTAATACTGTTATTAATATTAAAAATAATTTATTGGAAAAAGCTGGAAAAAATACAAAATTATTATCTGTTAAAAAATCAAATTATAATAAAGAAATTTATATGGATAAGTGTGTAATTTGTGGTAATAATAATAATTTAGAATCTCATCATATTAATTGGCAAAAAGATTTTATTTTAAATATTAATGGTCATATTAATAATAAAAAAAAACATATTGTTAAAGATTCTATAGCCAATTTAATTGTTTTATGTTCTAAATGTCATGATGGATTACATAATAAAGAATTTACTATTAATCAATTAGTTAAAACAACTAGTGGTGTTAAAGCTATTTAATTCTTTTTTAATTCTAATAAATTCATTGTTTTTTTGTAAGGATATTTTTCTGAATTTACTTCAGAAATAATTTTAGTATCTAATTTTTTTTCACAATTACATTTATAATTATTTTCTATATTTACTATTTTTTCACATATTCTTATTCTATTTTCTGTATAATTAATTAAATTACAACAAATCCAATTTTTTTGAGTTTGAGAAAATCTAATATTACAATTAAAACAATATGAACTTCCAAAACTACTATTTGAATAATGGTAACATTTTTCATTACATATATTAAAATTTATTGTTGCTTTAGAAGTTAATTTTTTACATTTAATACATAGAATTGGATATCCTTCAAAACAATCATCAATTTTATATTTTAGATTAATATTTAATTCTTTCATTTTTTCACTGAATTTTATTTCATCTAATATTTCTTCATTTACATAATAATCAAGATTAATATTATTTTTATTATTTAAAGTTAATGATTTTAATGATTCTAAATCAATTATAATTGATTTGTTATTATTTATATAATAATCTATATTTTCATAATATGGTTTATCAATTATTCTTCCATGTATATGCAATAAATGAGGATATGTTTTTTTAAAATTAATATCATTTTTATAAAGATCTTCATTTTTATTAAATACAATTTGTAAATTATCTGATTTATTTGTTTTTAAGATTAAATTATCATTAATATCTAATAAACTAATTTCAAAACTTACAAATTCTGTTTTATGCATTAAACCTAAAATTATTACTTTTTTATAAAATAATGATGTATTATATTTAATTATAATGCTTAAACCATGATATGAACATATTGTATCATAAAAAATTTTTGTATCTTCATGAGATACTGTTCCATTAGAATTAAAATAAATTATTATTCCTGTAATAAAATTATATTTATCTGAAGAAAATTCAAATGCAAAAAAATATCTATTGGTTTGAGAATAATCTTTTATAATTTTTATTTTTCCAAATTCAAATTTTTTATTACTAATTATTATTTCATCATTTGTTATTTCAACTATATTAAAATTATCACTATTTATTAATTTAAGATTTTTTTTTTCTTCTTCTAAGTTTTTTCTTATAATTTTATCTATTTTTTCATTATATTCATTATTTTCAATATATTCATTATATTTATAATTATTCAAATTATTATAAATATCTTTTTTTAATTCTT
>Ga0169931_10005897_pt1 | contig 18612 bp, 9 predicted proteins | sample Kivu_15m_20L_FD_129675 | JGI IMG/M metagenome (GOLD analysis project Ga0169931, IMG submission 129675) | Freshwater microbial communities from Lake Kivu, Western Province, Rwanda to study Microbial Dark Matter (Phase II) - Kivu_15m_20L... | ecosystem: Environmental > Aquatic > Freshwater > Lake ... | reverse complement strand
TAGGTTTTGCCTGATCTTTGTTGTTTGTTTGGAGGTATGTAACAATGGAAAGAATTGCCATCGAATATGGATGTGATGTTGAAGGAGATCAGACTAAAGAAAAATAGCTTTATAGACTATAAAAATGTTATGAAGTCGCTGCATAACAATTAACGGGCTTCAGTCTGATTGCATTATAGACGTTTGTATGTTTTAAATATAAAAATATTATTAGTTCTTAAGGTAGTATCAGATTTTAATACAAATCAAAAGACATCTTGCCTGATGAGATTAGAACTGCTATCTGGGACTCCTTTCTTTTCTCCTTTTTCTTAGCTTAGTCGTATTTGATTGTTAGAAACCAATTTTCTTAAATATGCCGAAATGTTTTCTTCGAGATCAATCATCTGTTAATTCCTGCTGAATTTACTACTCTTGATGACATAGTCATAGCTAGGAAGACCGACAAACTACGGTTTGCTTGCCTAACCTGAATTCGCTTAATTTTGTCTACTTTAAAGCTGGCTTATAGTATTATCAAGAATATCTATTTCTGCTTTTCCTTCGATATGTTTGCTACTCGAAGCCATGTCAACATTCATAAACCTAGCCAGCGATTAAACGACAATATTTTTAAGCAACATCGTATCTCGCTGATAATTTGTTATTTTTAACAATGTTTTTACCTGAGCTGACGACAATCTACCCAACAAATCAACATTTTCTTAGTTTTATTATAAGTATCTCTATTCTGCAGTTTGCTATCGTTTTTTGCATTTAGATCTAAGCCAGTTCAGGCAGTTACAGCAAATATGATTAAGGATCACATAGAGTATCATTAGAGCTAGTAGTAATACGTATATCAGGGTGACATAATTTGTCATTATTGTTTTTATGCGCAAGTTATCGCTGTTGACAAATTGTATATCCTTTTGCATGAAAGAGCGCTCAGCTATCATAGTGGGCTCGCTTAAAAAGAAAGCTGTTAATCCGAAATGAGCCATAAGGGATATATAAAGTATTTTTATAAAGATTCGGTGTAGAAAAGCGTCATAGTTTAGAGGTTTTTGGAAAAATTTAAAAATGAGAAATTTGTCTGAAAAATAAAGAAGAAATAGAGAGATGAACATTATAGGCACAAGAATAGGCAGAACTCCTGAAAACACAAAACTTACAAAAAAAGTAGCCATCAAATATGCGTATCTTTCACCTATCGCGAACAAATCATCGCTATATAACTTGACATATGCTTGTTTGGTTGGTCTAGATGTGGGCACTCTGCAGCAACGACTATCCCATAAATATTTTACACATTTCAGCCCTAAGGCGATAAATATTTCAACTATAGGAAAAGCAATATTGAATATAAGAGTCAAGATGATGACTCCACCAACGTAGAGGTACCAATCTGCTGTGAAATCGTCGTAGCGACCCAAGAAAAGAAAGCTGATTTATTACAATACTGTAGAATCGGTGTAGTTGAGGTTAAGAAGGATCATGAGCAAGCCCATGTTCATGATGAGTAAAAATGCTCTTTTGAAGGTGAAGCTGAGATCTTAATGAGCTACGAATTTGTGTCTTTAGCAGCGTGAGAATAGTTTGAAGAGATAAGATATGATAACATTATAGATGACCAGCCCAAGTGATATCAGAAGGGGCACTGCGATGTAAAGATAATATTTTTTTTGCCAATCACTGCAGTTTTAATCAGAAAAAGCACCCAGAAATCCTTTTTACTTACATATACAAGTCTGATAATTATCGTCAGATTTTATGAGCTAAGGATCTAAAGTTGCCAGTTTTTAGGCAGGAAAAAGCACCTTGCAATCGATTCCGTAGTTATAGTTTTAAAAAAGTTCGTTTTGTTTAAACTGTATGTATCCGAAAAGCAGATAACTTCCTAGGCATATGGCTAAAGTAAGTATCCAGAAAACAAGCATTCTTAGCCAGGTCCAACTAACTCTGTTGTCCCACTGGATCATATCTGGAGAAGGCGGCTAACGTATCGTATATTATTTTTCGTGGATTCTGATAGATTTGCCGTAGCAAAAGTTGTCAGTCTACATTTTTAGAATCTTTTCTTTGCCTTTGATATTGTTAAAAACTAAATACAAATCTATCGTTTAAGTTGACTCTGCGTTAATCCGAGTGCGACTAAGAGACTGGCTTGTAAATTTTTAAACTATTTTATTGAGTTTTCCCTTGTACTCCTAATATCTCGTTTAATTGCTTTAAAGTTCAGAGTACATCGTCTAAAAATTGCCAAAACTATGATATTATCCAAAAAAGAAATACTAGTCTATAAGTTTTTCCATTTAAATGTAAGTTTCTCCTTGCTTTTCGAAGTGTTAGACCATCTCATCGCATTCTGGAAAAGTAGCAGCTACGATGCTCTAAACTACTCTGTCATTATTTTATGAAAACTACATAATTTTCATTAGATTTCTAAATTATTTGTAAGCATCCTTACGCAGAAAACCTTTTATTCTAACTGTAAAATCGTTGAGAGAAACCTGGTTCCTTTTGAAATATTTTTATTACTTTTCTTAAGCTGTAACTTAACTGCAAAGAAAGACTATGAAAGATATGCAAATTATTATATCGATAGCTACCACAAAAAAGAAATAAGAATCGCTGTCAGTTTAGATGGATCCTACAGAATATCGATTGTCAAAGCATTCGTAAGTGTAGGCAATTAATCTATATTAAGGTAGAGTAGTCAACTGTATAGCAATATCACACTTGTTGTTTTGACTATTACAGCTCTACACAACTAATGCGGCAGCAGTTGACGAAGAAATTTAATTAGCTTTTCGTTTTTTCATTTAATTTCGACAGTTAAAAGGGGAGTTTAAGGATTAATTCGAAAAAACTGTGCCGTATCTTTTTATTTTTCCGTTAGGACATTACACATTTATCTTTGCTTGTCTAGTAGTTCTATCGATCAGACCATACTGACATTTGTTGTGTTCTGATGAAAAAACTCCCAGTGACGAAGAAAACAAAAATACTGAGTAATTTTATACAGTATTGAATCCATTTTGTGATGCCACTGCGAAACATACCAGACATGCTATAATCGCGAGAACGCTCATAAAAGAGTAAAAACATGCTCCATGTTTCAAGAATTTAAAATAGTAGCACATACCTACTCCTAGAGACGTAAATTTAGAGTCAGGAAGAGAAGTATTGCAGCAGAAAAAGCTACCAGGGGTATGCTAGCAGCAGGCTTCAAAACAGAAGTACTTTCTCAGTTGTCGGTCTTAATCGATTTTAGTCATGTAAAGTGGTTTTAGTTATTGTTTTTTGAAGAGGGAAAGCTGTTGAGGATCTAGATATTGATTTTGGCGGACTGTTTGAAAGTGTTGGAAGAGAATATTTGTTGCGCCTTTGATCTGATTTGATTACTAAGCCATGGGATTTATAATATAGAAAATGTACAAAAAAACTATAAAATTACTAAAATATATTAAAGACTAACAGATTTATAAACTTTCTTTTATAGTTTCTTGGCTTTTTTTAGCTATTGTATCCTCTTATTGTATTTCGCTAATAAAACTTATTTAAAATCATATTATATTTTTTTATCTATTTTGTAATATTATGATAAATCTTACTAAGACCCTAACAGTTGTCTTTCTTCTGCTTTTGATACAGATCTCTACAAGTTGTCGAAGCAAACCTAATCCTTACCCAGTCCTTAACGCTTCTTTCATCCTTACAGCTTCTCACAAATACGGTTAAAAATACGTATACCATAACCCTGATCTCGGCCACGACTACTACATTGTAAAAGTATGGGGCACATCATACCAAGCAGGTTTCGCTTATGGTTACCTTATGCAAAAATAAATCAGAGAAAACATCGATAACTTATGGAGCTATTACACTGCCCTTGCCTAACAATAATTCAAATGGATCACAAAATTACCCCCTGCTCTTCAACCTATGGGCAGAAAGTTAGCTATAAAACTCTACCAGAATCTTCTTCTAGCTAATCATTACATTACAAAACGCTTCACACATAAGAGATTTTTGTAAGAATATGCTGGTATTTCTGCAGGTTCAGGCATTCCTGCTAGACAGATTATAGAGATTAACATGATTCCATAATATACGAGAGCGGGATGTTCGATTCTTGGAGCTTGGGGCAAAGCTACAGCCAATGGAGATTTGCTTCAATTGAGGGCTCTTGATTGGGATGTTCATAATCCTATGAATAAATTTCCGACGCTTGTTGTCTACCATCTTACTTAAAAAGGGTCACAGTCGTTCATTAATGCAGCTTGGGCAGGATTCGTTGGTTCAATTACAGGTTTTAATGAACATACGGGTATGAGCTAAAAAGTCAGAAAACAAACCCCTGTAACGTAAAACGAAACGAGGATAGGCAAACCTTGGCCTTACGCTTTTAGAGACACTCTTCAATTCACCAAAACAATCGATTAATCCTTAAAAGCTCTAAATTAAACCCGAAGAACCTGTTCTATATATGTCGGATTGGGCAGTGCAACTAACAAGACTTTCAGACTGATCGAATATTCGCATAAAGAGTTCAAAGTCTACAACGAAAACAATTTCCCTTTCACAGCCAATCACATAAGGATGGATAACGTAGTTTTCATGCCTATTCATGATTAAAGTGATCCATGTTTCAATTCACTTTTGAGTGATAAATATGGGAATTATACCGAGGAGTGGATCGTTAACGAATTGGCTGCCAGTCATGGGACAGGAGATACGCAGATGACCTTGTGGAATTTTAGGACTCAATAATTGCTCTTCCAGGTTAGTTTTGGCAAAAAGAAAGCTTATGAAAGACCCACACTGAGAATACAAATGGGTCAGTATCTTAAAGCTTGATAGAGTATATCTCTAAATTGATTTTAAAACTCAAATATAGGCATAGGTATCATGCCCTCTTAAAGGGCAGGCCATTGCTTGATGCTCTGGAGCACCAGCAATGGCCTTTACTCAAATATAATTTAATTGTCTATAATATGCTTATAAGTATGCTTATAAATTCAAGACCTTATAATTCCCTCGATACTGTTATGGAGTAAGGATTTTTCAGTCAGCCAAGTACCCTCAAAAACAGCTTTTCTTTATGGAAATTTTACATTTAGGTCATAGAAGAGCTGTAAGTACAGCTCAAATGTCATAACCGACAAACAGGGCTCATGACAACTTAGCAAATCTAAAACTTGATTGAGGTAAGCCATAATCTATTTAGGGCACAAAATACTATATGAATCAGCAAAACTAGTTTTTCGATAAAGCGTTAGCCTTAAAAGAAACCAATGATCCCTCGAAAGCCAAACAGAAAATATATCCGAAATGCCACGATGTCTAAAACATCATTTATGAGGACAAAAACGACGAAAGTTATGACTAAAGCAGCTAAGATGAGCCTTAGATTGATACTAGAAAAAGATATGCGATGACTCCTTTGCAACTTATCAGAAGACAGCGCATGGATGCCTATGTTAGTGACATCAGAACTAATGTAAAGGAGGAGTTTTATTGTAGCGAAAACAATACCTAAGCAGGGTCTGACTAGAAAGAAGATTCATCGCATGCATAGCTTGCCACCTAAGAAGAATCTTTCGACTATGAAAAATTCCAGCAGAAAGTTTAGAATCAAAGTAATGCTTTGTTGTTCGGCCTTGTCGAGAGCAAGACTGCCAAGAGAAGCAAGGGAGATAAGACTGAAAACGGCAAGGGCTAAATATGTTTCACTATAAATTTCAGCGATTTGTTCATTAAGGACAGAAAAACAGGAAGGGATGTTCTTTACCCTAACATTAGAATAGAGCTCAAGAAAAGCTAGAACAAAAATATAAACAAAAAATGATAGCCAAAACATAAAAATTAAGCTAAAGCAACTGTATACTTTGTTTTTATCCAGTTAATTTGCTTTATGTAATTTTAGCTTATGTAAATTGATTTACATTTTTCTTAAAACCATTAAATAATAAGAATTAGTCGTATATAATTATATCAGCGAGCATGGCCAAACAGCAAGCACTAACTAAATAGCTCTCCCTACTTTTCAAATCTCTTAGGAATTTTTTCGCTGTGCTTCTAGAATACTACGGTCCATACCTCAAGGTCATCGCTATTGTGCTTCTGGCTTACATTGCATACAGAATAGGTCGTTTTAGTACTACAGATCTACTCTAAAGAAAAGTATCTCAAATAAAAAATATTCTGTAAAATAGACCAAGATACATTATACAACTTCCGTAAAGACTTAACCATGTGACAAAACTGCGCAATATTTTGATAATTTTGAGTGTTATCTTCGGATTCAGCTTGCTAGCTACTCATTTTTTCAAGATAAAAAGCAATAGAAAACTCATAATGAAGGGTCTAATGGCACTGACTTTGCTTTCAGTCATTTTTCTTGTAATAACTTGGGTTTACGAGGTTATTTTAACCCAGATAATATAACGAGGGAAAAAAAGTGGTCTTCATGTAAATGAGTAGCTTTACAGTTTAGGTGGTTTGTTCGGGTAAAGAGCAAATGGGTTGCTCAAGATTTTTCTTTGCAAATAAAAAATATTGAAGAGAAAGGTAGTGCCAGCTGGAGTATGTGCCAAAGAAAAATGTCAGCAGCATAGACAGCTTCTTAATTCTAAAACACAGTGTATATAGGCTTTGGTCCAGAACACGCTTACTTTCGAGTGGTGTTCTGTCTGTCGAAAAAAAGCAGCTTTTAACTAATTTCTTGATTTCAGAGCTGCTTTGTATGAAAAAGAAGCGGAGTCAGAAGAAAAAGACTAGGTGAAGGCAAAAAACAGATATTTACTGGACTAGCTTCACAGGATGGTCGTATGGGTAAACGAAGTGTCTCCCTGTAACTGCTCTTCGTTATATTTACAATATTCTATCAAAGCTATTCAGTAATACAAGCAGCGAGAAAAACAGATCGAAACTAGTATCGAAATATTTAATCAACGAAAATTCTCGTGAAACAAACAAATAAAATTAACTATCGAGAATATGTTTGATATGCATTCATTTGATATATACTTTGATATATTTCAACTATGCCAAAGAAAGGCAAAAAGCAGGTTTAGAGCGAAAGCTAAAGCGAACAGCTATAGGATGTTATGGCTTGGGGCAATCGTCGACAGAATTACTACCAGTCTAGCTAGAACTAGGAAAGCTCGCTTTAGTAAGAAGAACTATAAGCCAACAAGATATACTAGCGTCAGTTGGAACAACTTGCTGATGAAGATTATTATGAACTACCAGCCGAGCAGCAGCATATTGAAACAGACTAGCCTGAAGAAAAAGCAGTTTCGCATCAGTACCTTACTAAGTAGATCAAAAGCATGACTAAACTGGGCTTAAGAGTGAGCGAGCTCAAGGAAGGCAACTTGAAGACAACTCTTGAAAAGCACATACTAAGCTATCTGATGATACTCATCTCAATCAGAGATCTACAAATAGCCTTTCTGGAGTATCATCCCATACTTAAGTAAGCAGCTCAACTCAAGGAAGATATCGGAAAACTCAAGTCACTTATGTAAAATCAAGTTAAAACTTAAGTGGAAGAAGAAAATTAATAGGATCTTTTTGAAAATTAGCAATAATAAAACGAAGAATGGTCATAAAGAGGTGAGTAGTAAGAGCATAAAGATTAAGAAGCGGATTAAGGTATGCAGTTATACTAGCAGTAAAAGAGAAAGCAGATCTAAGTCAAAAAGATTAAACAAAATTAGAGAGATAGACAGTTTAAGTAAAATAAGAAGCCAGCTTTTGCTCAAGTTGGCTAATAGTAGGGCAGGTTGGCATCTTAAAAAATACTAAAAAACAAAGGTCTTATGAAGAAAAGAAAGAAAATAGACAGAAACAGCAGAGTCAAGCATCGCATAAGATTTTCTAAAGCCACCAGCAAACGAAGAGCATATGGTCATTTCATGCGAGAGAATCCCGGACGCGAGTACTAAGGAGAAAGAAACATCAAGTATGGAAGAATCGCAGGAACTAAGCTAAAGTGATTTATTGTAACTATAAAAAATATTTAAATGTTTTTAGAAAAAATAAAAAAAAAATATGAGAGTAACTAAATTAAATCGCAGAATGATCTCATTTAAATTTAAAAATAAAAACAATAAAATATATTGATTTCAATAATCTAAATGATATGATATGCTATGTTATAGAAAGGATTTGAGTTATGGTTCAATCATAGGTATTCACCATCGAAATCTTTGACTCCTTCAGCGAACTACACGTCAGGTTCATCATTTTTACCATAGCTGATATCATCTTCGTGGATGTGCCAGTAGGCTCGATCGTGGTAGAGATCCTCTCTGGTCTCGTTGGTCACGCACATTATGATCAAAAACAGAATCAGACCGGTGATTGCAGCGATACCCAGAGTCACGAAGGTAGCCGAAATCTGACCTCTCTGATCAAAGGCATATCGAGCTGGGAGTGATCGGTAGGCTTCTTCATGGCTGTCAACTGTCTTGTTTACTGCTCTGAATACGGCTGAGGCAAGACCTCCGAGTAATCCTTGGAAAGCGAAGAGTGAAAGAACTCCGTTAGACCATAGAGGGTTGTTAGCAAGTGCTTTTTAAAGTCGATTGAAAATAATTTGAACAACTCCTGCAATAGTTCCCAAAATGATAGCTTCAAGAGGGTTATGCATGTATGAGGATGAACTTCCGACAATGACTCCACCGGCAATAGGGGCAGTGATCACATCACGATAAGATAGTTTTCCTCCTAAAAGAAGAGAGAGGCCAATCATAACAGCTACGCAAGTACTTACGCAATAAAGAGTACTGATGCCTGCACTAGAGAACACGAAAAGAGTGTCAGAGACGTCCATATTGAAATTGGGGAAGAAAACCCAGATGAACGCAGCACCAAGTAAAGCGATAGTGGCGTTTTGTTTGTTTGAAGTGTGTTCGGGATGTCTGTCGACTATATCGCTCTGTCTGCATACTCTAAGCAAGATGGCCAAAATGGATCCTGCGACTCCTCCGAACTAGAACACATTAGTGCTGCCTCCAAAGTTTACTGAAAACAAACTGATGACCTGTCTGTTCAACTCATAAGTGATTGTTCCGATGATGACGATAATCAGGCACTCAAGTGGACCTCCTCTTCCTCCGATGGCAGCGAAGATGATCGACATTGAGAGAGCGCATTTAAGACCACCAATGATAGTGTTACCCAAAGTATCTATAACCGTACTGTTTATTCTGTCCTACTAGTTGAGGAAGAGTCGGATATGTGTGTCGCTCCAGTTGGTGTTGGAATACTGAAGTCTAGCCTTGGACCAGAAGGCATTGACAAGCACATAAAACTGAAGAGTGATTCCTACGATCAGCAAAGTGAAACCGATGCCTGACCACGAGTATGAACGCATGTACGAAAAGTAAAGTCCAAAGCCTGAATAAATAAAAAGCTACCGATGAGGACGATGAGAGCTGTACCGATAGTTTGTACTAATCCATTGTCGAGCGCAACAATTGTGGGCTCTGGCCTGACAAAGATGGCAAACAGAACGATAAGGGCTATTTGCGTGATGATCAAGACGATGGAGAATACTTTGCTGTTTCTGGGGACAGGCACGACGGCATGGTAGGAACTTTCAGATTGATAGCTTGTTGGTTATGAAGGTCCTTGTGTTTGTCCTTGTGAGGGTCCTTGTGAAGGTGGCACTGTCGTCGACATTGGAGGAGCAATTTATTTGAATAAATGATACTGTAGTCAGCTCAACAAATCCACATATCCATACAAACTACTAATTACAATATATTTTATTTAATTTATTTTATCATATATTCACTGTATAAAACAAATCGTTGCTATCGACATATTACAATTAAAAAAAGCCTAAAAAAAATTTGTTTAAGATATTGAGCAAAAAAAAATTATTTACACATTCGAATGATTAACAAAAGAAATATTAACTTTTATAAGGAAAAATTTATCAAAGTATTTAGTCAAGAAAAAGGATGATTTTTTGATTTTGAAATCAAATATTTGATATTGTTACTTGTAGTTTAAGCTATGCAACTCTTGCATTTTAGCTGCCTATAATTATCCATTAAATGACATTTTACGAGTTCACCTCGACCATCCTAACCGTCGTGGGCTACACAGTCCTGGTCTACCGCATAATATTCGAGCTTGAGGATAGCAAGGTCAAGAAAAGCCGACTGTAGAAACTATGCACCAAGTGGCTGATCTTTACCATATTCCTCAAACTTGAGTTTTATATTTTAGCGGTAATCGAAATCATTCCGTTCGGAGCTATGGTTCTGCTCATATTCAAACTCTTCCTTTTCTTGCCTGAAAACGCAGTAAAATGTTTTATACTTAGATCTCTCACTAGATTTACAAAAGGATTCAAAAAAATTTGGAGAAAGTCAGATTGTAAGAGTACAACTCGCACTTCGGAATAGCTCTTTCTTTCATTTGCACCAATACTGTCGCCATTCTCATGAAATTCATCATCAAAATGGCTGCCTTCATTGACTCCAAACACATCGAAGAAGTCGAAAGACACATTTTGGAGATCATCAAGGTGCTCGAGTACAAAAAAGCTGCTATCAATACTAGACATCAGACCATGGCTTCGGATGTAAACAAGGATCTAAATGCTTCAGAATTCAACTATTCAGTCGACGAATAACCTAGAGAAAGATAAGTTCACCTGAGGACTCCCATGAAATCTGACATCGGAAATCAAATGAGCAAGATTCTTACATAAGTCGACGGAGAAGACCATTCCTAGCAGCTCAAGCTCAAGGGTATAAAAAATATGATACAGGCGAGATAATGATCATAAAACCTAACAAGGCAACAGGCCAAAAGGCAAAATACGAATAAGTTGAAGTGTAGTACTTCCTCAAGACATCAAAATTAAATTTTATCAACAAACATCAAGCGACCTAATCTAAGACTCTTAAGGAAGTTCGTTGGATTACCAAAAATATGATGAACATCGAGCTTGTGTTTGGTATTTTTGTGTTTATGTAGAGGAAGGAGGATCAAAGATTTTGAGGATTAAGAGTCAGGGAGACGTGGCTAAGTGGATCGAACCTGTATGTCTAAATTTGCAAAAAAATGCACCGATTTGATTGAAAAAACAGAAAAGTAAACCCTATTATCATTTTTGGAAACATCAACTTAAACTCATTTTTTAAGTTAGATAATTTATTTTTAGATAAAATTTTCGTGATATGTATGAGTTTATGAGACGATCAGGGGTCAAAAGTTGAAGGATCTGGATTCGGCACTCTGAGACTATTTTTGAACAAGAAAGAAGCAAGAGTGTCAACTGGATCATCAGGAAAAGAATTCAATATTTCGACTATCCCTTCTGAGAGGATAGGAACCAAGTTGACATCTAGATACTTTCTCAAAGCAAGCGAATTCTTATCCAAAATATCTCTTTCTTCGCTCTGTTAGTTTTATTTCTTCATTTTATAGTCTTCATTTTGAATATCTCTAACGATCTTCTATTGATTATCCAGCTCTTTTCTTGCGGCAACTCTTCGTTAACGTTCAGTTGCTAGTCTTTTTTCCACAACTGCTCTTTCGTCTTGCTATTTAGTGCCGTATGGTTTGACGATTGACTCCAGAATAAGGTTTACTTGTGAGGAGATTTTGACATGATGACAAGGAATCTTGTTTTATTTGAAAAAGTCCTATACTATAAACTCTCCACTCTAGGAGTTGTTTAGTGCTCTATACTTTTTTAGAAGATCAACTATCCTGCGCTGATTAAGATGAGTTAAAGCGATCTGTTACTCAGGCAAAGTTTGAATTCTACCTATGATTTCCTAGTTTGTCATTTCTAAGACTATAAGCTTAGTAGGAACTAATCTTTCTTCAACGATTTTCTTTGCATTTTCATCAGGAGGGTCCTCACCTTCGACAGCTGGAATGCCCATAAAAACTTCCTGGGCATCTTGGTAAGTCCTTGGAAAACCATCGAGAATGTATCCTCGATTAAGGCAGTCATTTTGAGTCAATCTCCATTTGTAACATTTGTAAAGCAGTTAGTCGCTGAGCCTCACATCTACTTTTTAAGGGTCAAAAGGCTATAAAGGATCGCCTATATAATCAAATATTTACGTAAATCTTTCGGAAGTTTTTTCCATTTTTATTTTATTTCATCGTACTAAGCTTGCTTTTATGAAATCAGACCCTATTTTTTTTAGTTCAAAAAGTTGCGAATCTATTCTCCAAATTAATTTTTCAGTTATTTTACTTCATTGATGACTCCTTTGATATGAATATGTGGCAAGTAGTATTTTTGTGCTAATCTTAGTAAATAAAAAATTACTGTTGAGCGAAGTGAGTCTTGCCTACTCCTGGAGGACCTATGATGAACACTTTTTATTGACTTAGACCATTAACTTTATTAAATTATTGTCTAAGTTTTTCGATTGATTTTTGTATGCCTTACTTGCTTTGCCATTGAAACTTAAATTTGGTCACTTATTGTCCTTATTAGACCTATATAGCAGCTTCTTCCTCTTCGATTTTCATGAAAACAGTACTTGGTTTTAATCTGAGATTGAGAGTAAGCTAAGCAATAAAAGTTGCTTATTTGTTGACTTATACGCTTTGCACATTTCCAGTTCCGATACCCTTGGAAATCGCTTCGACTATTTTTTTCTGAGTGGGTTTAGGATTGTGGTCCAGAGCCAATAAATAAGGGATCTTTGGCTTTTTCTATACTATTTTTTACACGTAAGTGACCAAATCATTCACATGCACAGTAGGGATTCTGTTTCTACCTTTGCCATATACAGGCAATACAGCTGGTTGCTGCAATCTTGCCTGCATGAAGTACTAGCTGAGAAAGACTTAGCCTTAGCCATAGAGAAGTCCTGAGCAAACTACATAGGTCTTTAAATTGGGCTTAAGATTACCAGCAGACAAGCAGAGAGTTTATACTGATTTGATTTTTTAATATTAAGGCGCTGGTTTTCTTAGAGAGTAGTCTTTATCTGTAAACCTGACATAAGTTTTCTTTTATTAACCTTCAGCGGGTTCAGCTTATGTAGCTCCTTATTATTCGGAATCAGGCTCCTATACTGGATTCTAATCGCCTTACTACTCATCGCCCTATTTTTTTTACTTAGGACTTGTGCGTGCCCATACCATGACATTCGAGATACATATGAGCGTTTTTTCTTATTGGAAGGGATGTATTTTGAGAGTTGAGATGACGAACTCTGCTTCTTTGAGATCGCATTGCGTCAGATCGTAGATTATGACATCAGAGTTGAGAATGATGTCTTCGAAAAATTTGACTTTTCCGGTCTGCATGTTAGCTATATTACGTCAATCACCTTTCTGACTCCTTCGGGCACCTTATAGCCGGTCGATCTGGCTAATTACGTGCCAATTATGCGATTAGGATTGTCGGCATGGATGTGATCGTTTCTCAATCTGGCCACCAAATGCTGTCCGAAGAAAGTATTAAGACTTGACAAAAAATATTTGATAGGGACGTATGGTGGTGGTGATCTGACGATAGGTTTTTACTCGCCTTCTGCCATAAGTTATATTTAAATCTTATAAACTAAGCTTATAATCTAATCATAATCATGATTCACATCACTTCTTAAGTTTTTTATGTAGACCATCCTTTTTTGATGATGTGCCATTCGTCGACTACTCTTCCTGTTGGAATAGAAATGTATTGATATTTTAGTTAGTCACCTCTTATGGTTATTCTACCGTAGCCGTAATGAGAAAATTTTCTTGCAGACCATTCAGGTTGAGGGTTGACCCATTTTTATTTCATAAAAGCACCTGAAGTCCCCTGAACGACATATACTGGGTGCTACGGCTCAATATAATGCGTAAGATTGGCCCTCTGTTTCATAGCTTTGCCTTTGTAGGTCGGCCACGATCGCTAGTAAGAATGGACATGACCCGTCTGCACGATATCTACATGATACTTATTAGCTAAATCCTAAAGTTCCTTGGCTAGATTAGTCTGATTCTGATGCTAGTAAGTGCTAGATGAATAGAAAGGTCTATGATCGGCTAAGATGACCCATTTGATAAGGGGATTAGATCTAGCGGCTTTGAGGTCTTCTTCGAGAAAATTGAACTGAGCAGAGGCTAGATTGTATGGATGTTCTGATGAAAAATGGACAAAATGAACTTGAGCGTAATCGAAAGAAAACCATAGATTTGTTTGCTAAGAACTGTGGCGAGGAAGATGGTACCTGTGCTGATAAGAAGTATAATTGTAATATTTTTAATGGTTGCCAACTCCAGGCATAAAAGGAACATAAGCTGTAAATTTTTAAGTAAGCTCTCCATAAAGGTCCCAAATAGGTTAAGTCTCGCCTACTTTCTATGAATTCATTCCTGCATAAGAAATGTCTCCTGTCAAAAATACCAAATCCAAAGGTTTTATGAAGTTATCTTTAGCGATCTGGTCGATTACGAAGCTTCCAAAAGGAGCAAATGTGCCCATATCTCCAAAAACTGCAAATCTTAAAGGATAAAGATATTGGACTTTAAGAGGTGGGGCTTTGAAGAATCTGATTGAAGAAAAAGTATTAGTTTCTTAGTCACCAACCTTATAGTAGTATCTTTTGAGTGGAGTGAGGTTCTTCATGACTGCTTTATATATGCGTCCATGGAATCCAATGTGTCCTGCGTTGTATGTTGTAAAAGTGCCCTATACTTTTTAATTGAGTAGACCTGGCAATTTACCATAATGCACAACAGGCTTGTTGTAGTGTTATGGATTGGATACCCACATGACTTGCATCTCTCCATCTTGATTAGTAAGTCCAAGATGTATCTGCTTGTGACCTGGCTTGTAATGCGGTTTAACACTTGCGACTTGCATGAGTTCTTTGAGAGTCACCTTTTTGTTTTGATCTGCGTCAAAAAATTTGAAAATTTCAATAACATCTTCTTATGTTACATCGAGTTATGGTTCCATTATTCTGAAGAAACTTACGAAATCAGCAAGAGTTGATTGACCATCTTTGTCAGTGTCATATGTCGCTTCCCAAAATACTTTTAGATTTTCAAAAGAAATGTTGCTTTGGACAAGGAAAAAGCACAAAAAAATCACTAGGATAGGAATTTTCATAATTAAATATAATTTATCTTACAATTAGGACCTTTCATTGATTTTTAAATTTTTGATATGCTTTTTTTACAGACAATCACTTAATCGTTTTAGTTTCTTATGCCTACTTCTCTCTTTGAGCCTTTAATTCCTGCTCTTCTCGCTAAATATCATAGTCAGATAGCCACCACATGGTCCAAGTGGTCTCTGGAAGCTTAGATATGTTTTATCGCCATAATGAAAAGTATGTAGTTTTGCTCGCTAGCTTCTAGTTCAGCTTACTCTATCTTAACATAAACATACCCTTAGTTATTATGTTAGTCTGCCGTAAAATTAGAGTTTGTGAGTGTAGTAGAAAACTAGTTTTAGATCATCGACTGAAACAACTTAAAGAGAGCTCAAGGCAGTTAGACCTTTCAGGTACAGATCAATCAGATCGGCTCTGAGAGTTGTGCTCTTTAAAATAAGTTAGGCCTATCGCTCTGAGTGTTATGATTGTTACATTTGACTGATATTAAATGCTGATAGTCCTGACTGACACTTTGCTTCCATTTAGCGATAGATTGCTCATTATATTGATCCAAAGATAGTCCCTGAAGTTCATTTTGCGCATATTATTTGATTAAATCTTTCGCGATGTCATTTGATTTAGGATCCTTTAAATATTCTTAGACTGAATTAACATAAAATTACAGTATTGTATGGCCTTAAGAGTTGCAAAATGAATAGAAAAAGGACAGTACTTAGTTCTTTTTAATTTGTTTAAGCATCTTAGCACAAGCAGCGGTTTCTTAAAATGTATGAAAACATCTATAGCCTATTCGAAAGCTTTTCCGAAGAGTCTATTTTAATTATTGTTGGATTTGTTTGTATATCTGATGGTTGAGACGTTTTTGGCCCAAGCTAGAGCTTCGTCTAAGGGAGCTTTCTTTACTCTTTCACTGTATTATTTGCCGTAGTAATCAATTTTATTACGGAAAGCGTCAGAAGGATTTTCTTATATAACCTATTCAACTTTCTTTTTCTTTTTTTTCTTCTTTTTTGTCTCATCTTCTTGCTTTGACTACTCTTACTTTTTCTTTATCTCGTCCTCCTAGATCTTGTATACATACTCTTTTAGATACTTAATCGCCAGACCTGAAGCTTATGCATATTTTTTATCATCATAAATATTATCGTTGAAGGCAATCAACTCAGTGTATTCACGAAGAGTCCATCGACGACAACAATATGCATGGAAATCGTATTAGTTACCAAGGAAATCCAGAAACTGCTTGCTGATGAACTATAAGTGTCTCAAACCTGCATCAAAGTTTCTTTTTTTAAGAAGCCCCTTAGCCGCTTCAATGATATACCACTGATTTTGTAGGTCATATAATGTGTCATCTCTCATGAACATTTTGAGCACAGTTTATGCTATATCAGTTTGTTCACATTTCATTAGAAATTTTATGCAAATGTTGTTCATGTATCTATCAGCCAGATCTGTTTTTCTAGCCTAATTTATGGTCTGTAAACTTTCTATGTTGTTATGTAATTTGTATTGAATTTACGCCTTGACAAGGTAAAACTCAGTAACAGTGCATGTGTGAGCAATCGCTTTGTCAATCAATACTAAAGCTTGCTCAAGACCCTAGAAATGTCTTGAATAATGTTGAGATAAAATGTACAAACTCCATAGATATTATGAAGGGGAAACTGCCTCTGTGCCATCAGGGTAAACATCTTTCTCTAAAGAAGCATTGTAGCTCACAAAAATTTATTAAATTAAACTTTATTTTCCAGCTTAATACACGCACTGGATTTCCGAGTAAAGACTTATAAGATTTTTTTGATAATAAGGTTTAATAAATTATGAAAATACTTTTTTGAATTCAGCTACATCATCGATATAGCAAAGCTCATAAACTTTAGCTATTTTTGATTTGAATAGCTATTGGGCACGCGTGAACACCTATCTATTCTGTAAATGATTCAAATTTTGATAAAGTTTTAGATAATTATTATTTTATGGGAACTTCTGTAAGAGAAAATCTAGAGCCTATGCAGCTTATTGTTTTTTATCGAGATTTAGAGTCGCTTCATAAAGGTATTCGTGATACATGACTTAGTCTTTGATTTATTGTTTGTTAGTTTTAAGCTAAGAGTACATTCCTTACCAATCTTGAGCATCTTTGAATGCCACTACTCTGTAAAGATAGTAATGTGCTTTCTCAGTAGGTTTGATGTCAGTAGTCTTAATTAGGTTATGAAGAGAACTAAGAGCCTTGAAGAGTGATGGGAAATCTCCGCGCTGGATAACAAAAAATATACCAAATGATGGGAAACAGTGAAAGTGACCCAGTTTTGTATAAGTCCCGGCTTGCTTTTAAGGATCTGGAGACGTGTAGCTACATGGTTAGCGTGATCTCTGACTTGAATATGCAAAAAAGCGCTTTCTCGCATGATGGCTGCATTGTCCGGCTACAATCTGAGAGCATTCTGAAAGCATTTTGATGCTTCGAAGAAATCTTTTTTGGATTTATAGATGGATCCACAGGTGTGCCAGCAGAACATGCTTTTCATCTTGCTTTTGATGAGGGCTAGCTTTGCTACTTACAAAGATTTGTTTTATTCGTTAAGGGACTGAAGAAAGAGCGCTTTGAGGGCAAGGGTCTAAGGATGATCGGGATGGGTCTCGAGCAGTTTATCAGCGTTTTTGAGACCTTTTTTGTAGTTTTTAGCGTCGTAGTATTTCTATATGAAATGAAGTGTACTGCTAGCTGTTTGTATGCTTGTGCGTCCTTAGCTGGAAGACTCTCGGCTCCCTTGTTAATCATCAAACAATAGTTGATATTATCAATCTATATTAAATCTTCATCTAAAAAGTATCTAAAAAATCTGCTTCAATGAGATAAACAATCAAAGCCAGCCTTTGTATTCATATCTCGTCCCCTAAGAACTCATTCTTCAGTACGTCTTCATTGTGCTATTAGATTTTTTTGTTGTTGCTGAATGAAGGAAAAAGAACTTCAGTCATGTTGGTCTATCTTTTTTCGATATATCTGACTTTCCTTTTGACTTGTTCTCTTGATATTCCCAACATTAAAGACAGCATCGTGAAATCACATCCGTATCTTATTAAAAGTTACTTGAGTTTTGCTTACTAGTTTTTTGTCCACTTAGGATGTTCTTTCTTTTTCTTGATGGGTTTGTTCTTTTCGAGACAGTGTTGCAACGAGATGAGATTAGCGAAGACTTCCAGGGTACTAGGGGGTTGCTGGCTTGCGATATGTTATGATGTAGTGGAGTCACTGGGAGTAGTTTAGCCACCGACACTACCCAGCGATCAGATCGGTGTAAGAACTCAACTAGCTGTGCCGACGTTGCATATTGCGATATAAAAGAATTATATTAGAGGGCTTAACTAAGTCACACACGTAGAAAAAAGATAATTAAAGGAAAAGATACGTATAAAAATATAAGACTCACAGTATAAATTTTATGTATAAATATGATATTTGATAAATAAAATAAGGGGTTGGGGTTGGGGTTGGGGTTGGGAG